>Ga0075522_10002801_pt1 | contig 12875 bp, 13 predicted proteins | sample NGEPerA_FD_74796 | JGI IMG/M metagenome (GOLD analysis project Ga0075522, IMG submission 74796) | Arctic peat soil microbial communities from the Barrow Environmental Observatory site, Barrow, Alaska, USA - NGEE PermafrostL2-A | ecosystem: Environmental > Terrestrial > Soil > Wetlands > Peat ... | reverse complement strand
AATATAGCGCAGCTTGCGTAGTTAGTAAGGCTTAGGCAGGTTGTCACTTCGGGTTGTCACCCCCTCAAATCGAATGCATCTCCCCACCCAGATCGAACTCCGGTCGGTTCGCGCGCTGCTGCCGCATGCTCGGAACTCCCGGACGCACTCGGACGAGCAGGTCGCTCAGGTAGCGGCGAGTATACGCGAGTTCGGCTGGACGAATCCGATTTTGGTGGACGGCGAAGGCGTCGTCATCGCCGGGCATGCCCGACTCCTCGCTGCCCGGAAGCTGGGGATGGAAGAAGTCCCGGTCATCCTGCTGGCCCACCTGACTCCGGCGCAGAAGCGGGCGCTGGTCATTGCCGACAACAAACTGGCGCTGAACGCGGGCTGGGATGAAGACATGCTGCGCTCGGAAGTCGCGGCGCTCCAGGAGGACGGCTTCGACCTGGACCTGGTCGGGTTCTCCGACGAGGAACTTCGCATTCTGCTGGCGGACCATGCTCTCGCCGGGGAGGACGACGCGGGCGACGATGAGATTCCAGAAACGCCCGTAAACCCGGTGTCCCGTCCCGGCGACGTGTGGGTGATCGGGCGGCACCGTCTGATCTGCGGAGACTGCCGGGATGCCGCTACGGTGGCGCGACTGCTCGATGGCGCGCGAGTGAACGTGGCGATCACCTCGCCGCCCTATGCCTCACAGCGAACGTACGATCCCTCAAGCGGCTTCCAGCCCATCCCTCCCGATGAGTACTTGGCGTGGTTCGGCGAGGTCGCGCGCAACATCGAGTCGGTGCTGGCTCCCGATGGCTCTTACTTCCTGAACATCAAAGAGCATTCGGAGGACGGTGAACGCAGCCTCTATGTGAAAGATCTGGTGCTGGCCCATAAGCGGGAGTGGGGATGGCGCTTCGTCGATGAGTTCTGCTGGAGAAATACGGCGAACGGCGTGCCGGGCAAATGGCCCAACCGCCTGAAGAACGCCTGGGAGCCGGTGTTTCACTTCTGCCGCAACAAGGAGATTAAGTTCCGGCCGAAGGGCGCTGGCCACGAGTCCGAAGACGTGGTCGTGTACGCGCCGGGCAACCCCTCTGCGCCGAGCGGCTCCGGCCTCCTCGGTTGCGGTGCCGAGAAGACCACGGGCATCGCATGGCCGAGCAATGTGATCGAGGCCAAGGCTGAAGGCAGTCAGGGATCGCATTCCGCTCCGTTCCCGCGCGCGCTGGTCGAGTTCTTCGTGAAGGCGTTCTCGGACGAAGGCGATTCCATTTTCGACGGGTTCATGGGAAGCGGAACGACGATGGCCGCAGCGCACGTACTCGGGCGGATCGGCTTCGGAGTCGAACTCTCCCCGGCCTACTGCGACGTGATCCTGCGCCGGATGCAGGAACTCACCGGCGACGAGCCGGTGCTGGCCGCAACGGGACAGACGCTCCGCGAGGTTGCGGAAGATCGCGGCGTGATCGAGGAGCGGAAGGCAGCGTGATGATGATCGATCTCTCCCGGTTGCAGGTTCAGGTCTGGTCCATCGACAGGCTGCTGCCCTACATCCGAAACGCGCGCACCCATACCGACCAGCAGGTGGCGCAGGTCGCCGCGTCGATCCGGGAATTTGGATGGACGAACCCGATCCTTGTCGCTGCGGACGGTACAATCATCGCCGGCCACGCACGGCTTGCGGCAGCCCGGAAGCTGGGGATGACCGAGGTCCCGGTCATCGTTCTCGATCACCTGACCGAGGCGCAGCGGCGCGCGCTGGTGCTCGCGGACAACAGGCTCGCGCTGGATGCCGGTTGGGATGAAGAGATGCTTCGGGTCGAACTGGCGTCGCTTCACGAAGACGGTTTCGACCTCGACATCGTCGGATTCACCGACGAGGAACTCGAAGACCTGCTGCGCGATCCGGAAGAGACGCGCGATGGAGTGACGGACGAGGACGCCGTTCCCGACGAGCAGGAGACGGCCATCACCGTTCCGGGTGATGTGTGGGTGCTGGGCGACCATCGTCTGTTGTGCGGCGACGCGACCAGCATGGATGCGATTCAAACGGTTCTCACGGGCGGCCTCGCGGACATGGTCTTCACGGACCCCCCCTACAACGTCGATTACGTTGGCAAGACCGCGAAGAAGCTCAAGATTGGCAACGACGCGCTGGGCGGGAAGTTCTATGACTTCCTTCGCGAAGCGTGCACGAACGTTCTGGCGGTTACCAAGGGAGCGATCTACATCTGCATGTCCTCGTCGGAACTGCACACGCTCTTCCGGGCGTTCACGGACGCCGGAGGCCACTGGTCGACGTTCGTAATCTGGGCGAAGCACCACTTCACGTTGGGCCGTTCGGACTACCAGCGGATGTACGAGCCGATCCTTTACGGCTGGCGCGACGGAACGGATCACTTCTGGTGCGGCGCGCGGGACCAGGGCGACGTGTGGTTCATCAAGCGGCCCATGGCGAACCTCGAACACCCGACGATGAAGCCGGTCGAACTGGTCGAGCGGGCGCTGCGCAACAGCAGCAAGACTCGCGACACGATTCTCGATGTCTTTGGCGGGTCCGGTACGACGCTGATCGCGTGCGAGAAATCGCGGCGGCAGGCGCGGCTGATTGAGTTGGAGCCGAGGTACTGCGATGTGATCGTCCGGCGCTGGCAGGAGTACACGGGTGAGAAAGCGCTTCTCGACGGCGGTGGAACTTTCGATGACGTGGCGGCGAGGCGGCTGAAGAGCGCGGCCTGAATCGAACGGTGCCACAAGGAGCTTGCGGCAATCGAGACAGAGATCCGCGCGGGCAACCCGGACCTCGAAGGACTTTGCCTGGCGCTTCAGGACTGGTCGGCGGAGTTGAGGCTGCTGCTTGAGGGTTACGATTTGGTGCGGCGATAGCTGGCGCGGTTGCGGGCGGCGTAGGCGCGGCCACGAGGATTCTCGACATCCATGATCTTGCTAGTGATGCGGTTGAGCGTCCCAATGGGGAGGTCGCCCCAGGTGCGGACGAAGGCGCGGCGCAGGCGTCCGCCGATCTTGCGGATGTGGACGATCTTGGCAACGACAGGCACTGCGATGTCGCGGTAGATGGTGATTTCGTTCATTGTCTTCTTCCTCCTCTAATAGCTGAGCCCCAGTTCGTCAACTCCGCTGCGGTCGCCGAGGGCTGCGAGCACCTGAGCCAACTCTTCGTTGACGCGACCAAGGTCGCCGACATAACCCCAGTCGCTCGGGTTTGCTGCCTGTCTGGTCTGGTGGTCGGAAAGGCGTGCGGCGATTCGTTTCAGAAGGTCTCGCGAGATCGCGGCTTTCTCGCTGTAGTCGGTTGCGGCGGTCTTTTTTGTGTTCTTCATAGTGGTTCTCCTTGCATGACGATTAATCACTCTGGTTGCCGAACGGATCAAGTGAATTCTGCTCCCGAAACGAAAAAAGCCGCCGGACGTTTGGAATCCGGCGGCTGGCAAGGTTTCATGTTCAGGTCAGGCTTTGATGGAGTAGGTCCGGGTGTCGCCGACCTTATCGCTGGCGATGGTCAGGCCATGCTTCTTCGTCAGCGACCCGCCCGCGCTCAGCAGGGCTCGCGTGGTGTGCTTCTGCCAGCCCATCCGGGTCATGATCTCTTCCAAAGTCGCGCCGCCTTCGCGCTTCAGCATCTCGATCACCTGGCTCGTCTTGCTGCCTTCGCGCGATCCTTCGGACTTCGCGACCGGCGTGCGGGCTGTTACGGAAGGCCGCGCGGCGAGCGCGCTCTTCAGGTCGTCCCACTTCGATTCCGTCAGCTCGGGCGTGAGTCCGGCGAAGGTTCGGGCGAGGAGGCGCAGCAGCTTTTCGTCCGGGCTGGCCGTGGGCGTCTCGGCAGTCGGGGTGGCGTCGTTGGTGGCGGGAGCCTCCTCCGGCGCGACGTCTGGCGCGTGTGGAGCTTCGGGCGCGGCAGCCTCGGCTTCCGGGCTGGGTACTGGCTCGGCTTCGGGCTGCTCGGTAATCGTGGAGTGAAGGGCTCCGCCAAGCGCCTGTATCGCTTTCCAGATCCGGCTTACGGCGGTCTTGCGATCCGTGAACTTCTTGACGGGTGTGGCGCTCGGCAGGCTGTTCCAGATCTCTACGAGGCGGGCCGACTGCCAGTTCGAGGCCAGGCTGGCCAGTTCGGCTTCGGTGGCGAAGCGCTCGGCGTCAAGGACGGCTTCGGTCTCGCGGTCGGAAGCGTGGATGGTGATGTTGTTGTTGTCGTTTTCAATGGTGAAGGTTCGCATGGTCTTAATCCTTTTCGTTCAGTAGTTTGCGCGGTGTGCCCGCACCACATTCATCACTCCGGTGCGCTTCTAAGGCAAGCGGATTAGTCACAATTTATGGGGATTTCTCTCAGGGCCTACGCGCGGCTGCGCGGGTGCAGCCTGACCGCCGTTCAGAAGGCAATCTCCAGCAAGCGGATCACGACGCTCGCTGACGGGACCATCGACCCGGAACGCGCCAACCAGGAGTGGGCGAAGAACACGTTCGCCGGGCAGACGATCCATAAGTCGAGCGCCGCATCGTCTGATCGCCTCCCGCCGGTTCACGAATCCGCGGTGGGATCGGGAGATCCGGTTACCGCGTACCTGCGGGCGCGGGCTGTCAAAGAGAGCTTCGCGGCACGAACCGCCCAACTGGAATACGAGGAGCGCGCGGGCAAGCTGATCCCGGCAGTGCGCGCCTCCGAATACGCCGCGACCTTTTCGTCCATCGTCAAGGACGGGCTGATGGCCATGCCGGATCGTGTGTCGCCGATGCTCGCCGCCGTGGATGACGAGAAGGCGATTCACCGCATGCTGGCCGCCGAGGTTGCGGCAGTGCTGCGGAAGGTGAGTAAGTCAGTTGCGGACGCGGGTCTTTAAAGATGACGCCACTCTCTATTCACGAAGTCGGAGCAGCGGCGATGCTGCCGCCGCGAGACATCCTGGTCTCGCAGTGGGCCGACGAGAACCGCGTGCTCACCGGCGGCGCGTCCGCCGAACGAGGCCAGTGGCGCACGCGCTCCTATCAGCGTGAACCGATGGATGTGCTCAGCCCCGGCCACCCCTGCCGTCAGGTGGTCTTGCTGTCGGCGGCGCAGATGATGAAGACTGAGGTCCTGCTGAACTTCCTCGGCTTCATCGCCGATGTCGATCCGGGGCCGGTGCTGGTGGTCGAGCCGCGCACCGAGGATGCCAAGGCGCTCTCGAAGGATCGCGTGGCTCCTATGTTTCGGAGCACGCCTGCTCTGCGCGGGAAGATCGCGCCCGTCAAATCGCGCGACTCGAACAACACGACGCTGCACAAGGTGTTCGTCAACGGCGCGGGACACATCACGTTCACCGGAGCGATCTCGCCGTCGGGTCTGGCGATGCGGCCGATCCGCTATGCGCTGCTCGATGAGGTGGACCGGTACCCGGCGAGCGCAGGCACGGAAGGCGACCCGGTTTCGCTTGCGATCCAGCGCACGGCGGAGTTCCAGCACAACACGAAGATCGTCATGGCTTCGACGCCGACGGTCAAAGGCATCAGCCGGATCGAGATGGCATGGAAAGAAAGCGACCAGCGCGATTTCTTCGTGCCGTGCCCGAAGTGCGGTCACTACCAGGTGCTCGTGCTGGGCGATGGAACGGGACCCGGTCTGGTGTGGCCCGAGGACTTGCCCGACGAAGCGATGTACCGTTGCGCCGGTTGCCGCGAGTTGATTCCTCCTCACCAGAAAGCGTGGATGGTCGAGCGTGGCGAGTATCGCGCGCAGAACCCTGCCTCACAGATTCCGGGCTTCCGCATCTCGCAGTTGATCTCGCTGAAACGCCCGTGGGGTTCGATTGCTACCGAGTTCGTCGCGGCGAAGAAGTCGCCCGAGACCCTCAAGGCGTTCATGAACACAGTCCTCGCGGAACTGTGGGAAGAGAATCACGAGGTGCCGACCGACGCGCGGGCGTTGTGGAATCGCTGCGAGCCATTTGAAGCGGAGGCGCCCGACGGCGTCGCGCTCATCACGGCGGGCGTCGATGTGCAGGCCGACCGCCTCGAAGTCGAGATCGTGGGCTGGGGCCGCGACGAGGAGTCCTGGTCGATTGCGCACCATGTGATCCCCGGCGACGTCATGCGCAACGAGGTATGGGATCACCTCGAAGGACTGCTCCTTGCCGAGCATCTGCACGACTCCGGTCAGACGCTTCGGATTGTGGCCGCGTGCATCGATTGCGGGTTCAAGGATGCGACGGTGCTGCGGTTCACGCGCGACCGCTATGCGCGCCGCGTGTACGCGGTGAAGGGCCGCGCGGGCGAGTCTCCGATCTGGCCGCGCAAGCCGAGCCGGAAGAACCAGACGCCATTCTTCATGGTCGGTGTGGATGCAGCGAAGACGGCGCTCTACGACCGGCTGAAGATCGGCGAGGTCGGGCCGGGATACTGCCACTTCCCGATTGGACGCGATCAGGAGTATTTCGATCAACTCACCGCCGAGCGGAAGTTCACGCGCTATCACAACGGCTATCCGAAGCAGGAATGGCGGAAGCCTCCTGCCGCGCGGAACGAAGCGCTCGATTGCCGCGTGTACGCCTACGCCGCGTTGCAGGCGCTCTATGCCAGCGGTTTGAAGCTGGGCGTCCACTGCGACCGCTTCGCGAAGATGGCTGGCTCGCGGCGCAAGGGAGCGCAGGCGATTCCGCCGACGGTGGTCGCGGCGAATGTTCCGCACCCAGAGCCACCGGAACCGCAGGAAACCGAAGTGCGCATCCCTGCGCCGTTCGAGCGCGCGGAGCAATGGATACCGCGCCGCAATTGGTTTGGAGGCAGATGAGATGGCTTTGACGGTTTTACAGTTGCAGGCGAATCTGGACGCGATCAACCAGGCCCTCGGGAATCCCACGTTGCGGGTCCGGTTCCCGGACGGGCGCGAGGTCACGTACCGATCCGTTGACGAACTCCGCAAGGCGAAGGCCGAGATCGAAGAGGACATCCGCCAGGCCAGCGGCAAGAGCGGGAGCCGCACGACGCTCGCGCAGCACAAACGCGGAGACGGTCCGGGTGGTCCATCGCTATACGACCGCTGGTAAGCGGCAGCCTGAATGAATTTTCTCGACAAAGCCATCGGCGTTGTTGCGCCGCAGCGCGCGCTGCAACGGGTGCGGAGCCGCGTGGCGCTGGAACTGACCCAGGACTATCTGGATCGCCACGCACAGCGTTTCAGCTACGACGGAGCGACCGCAGGGCGGCGCGCCTATGGCTGGTACGCCGCCTCGACAGACGCCAACGTCGAGTTGATGGGATCGCTCATCTGGCTTCGCAACCGGAGCCGCGATCTGATCCGAAACAATCCGTATGCGGCGCGCGCGATTGAAGAGTTGGCAGGAAATGTAGTCGGGACCGGGATCGTTCCGAAGGCGAAGACAGGCAATGCTGCAATCGACAAGATCATCGACGCCGAGTGGCCTTTCTTCGCGGATGCCTGCGACACGCCGCAGCGCCTGGACTTCTTTGGGATGCAAACGCTGGCCGTTCGCACAATGGCGGAAAGCGGCGAAGCGCTTGTGCGGTTTCGCCCTCGTCTGACCTCTTCTAATCTGCGCGTGCCTCTTCAGCTTCAAATGCTGGAGGCAGACTTCTTAGACCAGTCCCGAACGATGGGCTTGGTCAACGGCCATGTGATGGAGGGCGTGCAGTTCGACGAGATGGGCCGCCGCGCCGCCTATTGGCTGTTCAGTTATCACCCGGGTGGCGTGCTGATCCTGAATCCGCGCGGCGGAATCATCAGCCAGCCCGTGCCGGCCGATCAGATCATGCACGTCTATCGCGTGCTCCGGTCCGGCCAGGTGCGAGGGGTGCCGTGGCTCTCGCCAGTGATGATGGCGCTCCGAGACCTCGACGATTACTGCGACGCGGAACGGGTGCGCAAGAAGGTGGAGGCCTGCGTCACCGCGTTCGTGCAGCAACCGGAAGGTATCGAGGGCGATCCGCTCGGCATCTCCGGCACCGACCCGGTCACGAGAGCGCCGGTCGAAACCTTTCAGCCGGGGATGGTCGAGTACCTGAAACCGGGACAGGAGATCAAGTTCAACAATCCTCCGGCGGCGGGCGGCTACCGCGAGTACAAGATGACCGAGTTGCAGGGAATCATGGCTGGCATCGGTCTGCCGTACGAGCTCGGCACCGGCGATATGTCGCAGGTAAATTACTCCTCGTGGCGCGGCGGCATGCTGGGGTTCCGCAATACGGTGGAGGCTTACCGCTGGCTCACACTGATCCCGCTGTTCTGCATGCCCGTGTGGCGTCGCTTCGTGGACACGTTGATCCTTCAGGGAAAGATTCCGCAGAAGGCGCTCGACGATCCGAAGATCGCTGTCCATGCAGTGCAGTGGACCGCGCCGAAGTTCGAGAGCGTCGATCCGGTGAAGGACGCGGCCGCGGAACTGAAGATGATCCGTACCGGGACGCTCGATCTGTTCGAGGCGATCTCGCGCAACGGCTACGACCCGGAAGAGCGGTTGCAGAAGATCGCGCGCGTCAACAAGATTCTCGACAAGCTCGAAATCATTCTGGACTGCGACCCGCGAAACGTGACGGATCGCGGCCAGGAACAGCCTGCCGCAAGCGACGAGCGCACACCGAGTTCGAAGCCCACCGTCGCTGGCACGAAGGTACCCGCCGCTTCGAATGCCGATGCAGAAGCCATCGCTGAGTTGTTCTCGGGAACGCCCGCTTCGCGGTCCTGGGATTCGCCCTCACGAATCTTTCGGTCCTAATTCACCGCCAGCAGGAAAAGAGGTTCAACCCATGAAAGCAAATCAGGCGCTTGAGTTTTTCGCCGCCTCCGATGCAAAGCCCGTCGCCAGCACGGCCAATGAGAAGGACGGCACGATTGACGTCGTCTGGTACACGGGCGCGCAGGTTCCGAGGAAAGACCCCGACACCGGCGATCCGTACATGCTCACGCTCGACATGGGCGGAGCGCGCCTCGACCGCCTGAACGCGGGCGCACCCGTCTTCGATACCCATTTCACCGGCGACGATTACAAGTCCGTGGTTGCCGGGAAGGCAGGCACCAAAGCGCAGGTCGGCGTCGTGAACAAAGCGTGGGCCGACGGCACGAACGGGATGGCCACCCTCAAGTTCGATCTGGGCGACGAAGACGGCGCTGAGTTGTTCCGCAAGGTGTCGAGCGGGATCGTGCAGAACCTGAGCTTCGGAGCGTGGATTTACAACCGCGAGAAAACGACGGTACAGGCTCAGACGGAAGGCAAGCCGCCATACGGCAACCCGAACGAGATCGGCATGTTCACGGCGACCGATTGGGAGCCGTTCGAAATATCCGTCGTCCCAGTCCCCGCCGATTTCAACACAACGTTTTTGTCCGCCGAGCCTTTGTCCACAAAGACCGACGGGCAAGCAGCACGGGCCTCAAGCCCACATAAGGAGAAACCTGCCATGGCAGAAAGCACTACACAGACGGCGGGCGCAGAGGCCCGTGTGAACGAACAGGCACTCGTCGCAGCGCGCGGCGAGGCAGTGAAACTGGAGCGCGAGCGCATCGTTGAAATTGAACACCGCGCCACTCGCTTCAAATCCATCCTCGGAGACGACTTTGTCCGCAAAGCAATCTCCGACGGCAAGACGGCAGACCAGTTCAGCGTCGAGGCCTTCGCGGCGCTGAGCGCAAAGGGTCAGCAAACCACGGGCGGTGAAGACCGGCCCATTCGCAGCGAGTTGAGCATCACCCGCGATGGCGGGGAAACCCGGCTGGCCGCGATGCAGAACGCCATGTTGCTGCGCCACGATCCGAAGTTCTTCCTGGCAAAGCATCCGAAGACCGGAGAACTGCTGAACGGATGCGGCGCGGAAAATCAGCGGCGCGCCGAAGAGATGGGGCGCGAGTACGTCGGCCTCTCGCTCATGGAGATGGCTCGCGAGTCCCTCGAAATTCGGGGCATCAACCACCGTGGCATGAACAAGAACCGCATCGCCGAACTGGCTTTGCAGGCACCGAGCCGCGGAGCGGAATACTTCGGCGGCGGCGCTGAATCGACCTCGGACTTCCCCGCGATCCTCGCCAACGTCGCCAACAAGACGCTGCGCCAGGCTTACGAGTCCTATCCACGCACCTTCCAGCCCTTCTGCCGCCAGGTGACCTCTCCCGACTTCAAGCCGATCAATCGTGTCCAGTTGAGCGATGCGCCGGCCCTTCAGCAGTTGAACGAAAAGGGCGAGTACCACCGCGCGAACCTCACCGACATGAACACGAACTACTCGCTCCAGACGTTCGGCGAGGTCGTGGCCATCACGCGCAAGGTCATCATCAACGACGATCTTCAGGCCATGACGCGCATCCCCGCGATTCTGGGCGTGGCGGCCGCGCAACTCGAATCGAACACCGTCTGGGGCCTGATCACCAGCAACCCGGTGATGACGCTCGACGGCAAGGCGATCTTCCACACCGCGCATAGCAACCTGCTCAGTGGCGTGGCCAGCAGCATCGATCCCACTGTGGGTAGTTCCGCTCCGCTGACCGCGCTCGCCAAGGCCCGCGTGCAGATGCGGCTCCAGAAGGCTCCGCAGGGAACACCGCTCGACCTGGTGCCGCGCTTCATGGCTGTGCCTCCGTCGCTTGAAACCTACGCCCTGCAGTTGATCTACCCGATCAACATCGCCTCGTCGGACCAGACGAAGGTGGTGCCGGAGTGGGTCCGTTCGCTGGTTCCGGTTGTTGAGCCGCGTCTCGATAACTCGACCGGCACCGCGACCAACTGGTTCCTGTTCACCGATCCCGCGCTGATCGACACGCTGGAATACTGCTACCTCGAAGGCCAGCAGGGCGTGTACATCGAGACCCGGCAGGGCTTCGAAGTGGACGGCGTCGAGATCAAAGCACGCATGGACTTCGGCGCGGCGGCAATCGATTATCGCGGCCTGCAAAAGAGCGCGGGCGCATAGAAAGCTCAACAGGAAAAAGGAGAACAGATCATGCAGAACTATGTACATCGGGGGGAAACCCTCACCGTCACCGCGCCCTACACCGTCGTTACCGGGCAGGGCGTTCTCGCTGGAAATCTTTTCGGCGTCGCGGTATTCAGCGCGGCTTCGGGCGCGTCACTGGAGATTGTCACGTGGGGTGTTTACGACCTCGCGAAGGATGGCAGCACTTTCAATCCCGGCGACAAGGTCTACTGGGACAACGTCAACCTCGTGGCCACGTCGGCTCCACCCGCATCGCCTTCCACGACTCCAGGGAACCGCGAGATCGGCGTTGCCGACCTTTGCCAGGCGAGTGGCGTCAACGCACCGGGCGGACTGACCGGCGACGCGACCGTTCGCGTGCGATTGAATCTCTGCTCCATCGGTCTGGTGACTTCAGCGGACATGGACCCCGGCCTGTTGCAGAAGATCACGGTTGTATTGACCGCCGCGCAGATCGAGGCCATGAACGGCACGCCTGTGAATATCATTCCCGCGCCTCTTGCGGGCCAGGTCGTGGTGCCTGACCAGTTCGTGATTCAGACCAAACCGGGCGGCACGAACTTCACCGGCGGCGGTGCGGTGACGTTCCAATATCACGGGACGAGCATCAATCCGCATGCGGGCAACCTCGCGGCGGCGACCGTGAACAGCGGTACCGCGAGCGTCAACGTGCTGGCTCCTCCTTCGGCGGCTTACCAGCCCCCGGCGGCGACCGGCATCGATATCACCAACGGCACGGCTGCGTTCGCCACCGGCAACGGCACGCTGGTAGTGACCGCTTACTACAGCATCATCACCCTTGGGTAAACCCTGATGTCCAGTTGGTCGGCAATCGACGCGGCGGCGAACGTCGTCATGCAGCAAACGTTCGGCGAGCCAGTCGTGTATCAACCGGTGCAGGCCGGAACTGCGGTGGGCGATCCATTGACGATCACCGCAGTCCGGCACGCCCGCGTGCGGGAGGAGTCAGGCGCGCTGGCGAACTTCGAAGAGATCTCGGTGAATCCGCCGGATCTCCCGAATACGCCGGTAAAGGGCGATTGGGTGACTGCGTGGGGCGCGCAGTACACAGTGACGACTGTGCGCCAGCCCGATTCCTACGGGATGATCGCCCTCGCGCTGTTGCAGAGGGCCGGTTGACGACTGAGCACTCCATAGCTGCTTATTCCTCGTCCTCCTCTTCGTCGAATTCATCGTCTTCCCCATCCATGTCAAACGGGATGACTTCGATGTAGTTCAGGCTCTTGGCTTCGAGAAGATCGACCAGCCTATCGATCCGCTCGTCAGGCCAATCGATGACAATCGCCCACGTCACATAGCCGCGCGAGTATTCGCAGCATTGCCCGACCAGCCGGTCGCGCTCGGCCTTCCTGGAGGCAACCTTGAGTTCCAGAACGAGTCGATCATAAATCAGGATGTCTGGGATTCCGTGTAGTGTGCCTGTTCGCATTTCCAAGCTGACATCGGGGTCGTCATCTTCCAACTCTTCGCCAATTTCGCGCTTCAGAAACCGAAACAGATCCTCCGTGTAATCGTCTTCGCACTCGAATTCCGGGGGGTGCCAGTCGTCAAGGAGATCCCAAACCACCTCACAGATCCATTTCGTGCCTTCGGGATCGTCCTTCTCAGCCTGACTCTTGCGCTTCTCGTCGTGGTGGCTTTGAAGGATGGCCGCGCCGCCAATCGCCCCGAACAACGCGATGAAAACCTTCTTAACGTCGTCATCGTCAAATGGCATCCGGCACCTCAGCCGAACATTGTCGCAATTATTGAACCTGAGCCTCGCGACATCGGTGATTCGAATAGGTTGGCGCTCTTTCGGTTGGATGGAGCCGAGGGCAAGAGTGAAACGCTTCTATGATCAATCCGAAAACAATCCTCGGCGAATGGGTGGCCGCGCTTCAGGCTTTGCCGAATCTGGTCGCGGCGATCGGTGACGCTGGCCGCATCCAGTACTACAC
>Ga0075522_10002798_pt1 | contig 12878 bp, 6 predicted proteins | sample NGEPerA_FD_74796 | JGI IMG/M metagenome (GOLD analysis project Ga0075522, IMG submission 74796) | Arctic peat soil microbial communities from the Barrow Environmental Observatory site, Barrow, Alaska, USA - NGEE PermafrostL2-A | ecosystem: Environmental > Terrestrial > Soil > Wetlands > Peat ... | reverse complement strand
AGTTTGGCTTTATGATCCCCGCAGTCAGAATAAAATCGTTCTATATCAGCGTTATAACCGGGATTCTGGTCATGTTTGCCGGGGCAGGGGCCTCGGCGCAGCCTGCCGGCGGAACTGACGATCCCATCGCTCGGATGCTGCAGTCCGCCCCCGGTTCTCCGCCTGCCGCCAACCTTCCCGTCGCGCCGGCCAAGACCCCGCCGCCGGAGAGGGCCGGCCTCGCGCCCGGTGGCAATGTCCAAGGCAGCCAACCCATCGTGCTCAGCGCGCGGATCGGCGAGCATGCCGACCGCACCCGCTTCGTCATCGAATTGTCGGATCCGGTGAATTTGCGCGCCTTCACCCTCACCAATCCGGATCGTGTGGTTGTGGACATGCCCGAGGTGCAATGGCGGGTGGGCGCGGCGCCCCGTCCTTCCGGTTTCGGCTCGGTCAAATCCTATCGCTATGGCGTGTTCCGCAAGGGCAATTCGCGCATGGTGATCGATCTCTCCCGGCCGGTGACGGTGTCGGACCCGCTGGTGATTCCGCCCGCGAACGGCTTCGGCTATCGCGTGGTGATCGATCTCTTCCCCACCCAGCAGGGGAAGTTCAACGTCAATGCGGGCTGGCCCGCCGATCTCAAGGCGCGCGAGACCAACGCCGAGCAACTTGCGGCGTTGGCCGCCGAACCGGACGCGCCGCACGTCACCGGACATAAAGTGGTGGTGATCGATCCCGGCCATGGCGGCATCGATTCCGGAACCGACGGCGTCAATGGCCTGATGGAGAAGGATTTGGTGCTGGCGGAGGGGTTGAAGCTGGCGGCCGTGCTGAAAGAGCGTGGCTATATCGTGCACATGACCCGCGACAGCGATGTGTTCATTCCCCTGCCGGAACGGGTGACGATCGCGCGCAAGCTCAAGGCCGATCTGATGATCTCGCTTCACGCGGATTCCAATCCCGATACCCAGGTAAGCGGACTTTCCATCTATACCCTCAATGACGGGCGCTCGGACCGGGAAGCGGCGGGGCTGGCCAGGCGTGAAAATCAATCCGACATCATCGCGGGTGTTGATCTGTCCCGCGAAGACAGTCCGGTCGCGCCTATCCTGATCGATCTGGTCCAGCGCGACACCATCAACCGTTCGTCCCGTTTCGCTGAAACCGCACTCGGCCAGCTCCATAGCGTGACCGACATCCTGGCGCGCAGTCCCCATCGCGCCGCCAGTCTGGCGGTGCTGGTGGCGCCGGATGTGCCGGCGGTGCTGATCGAGTTGGGTTATCTCTCCAATGAGTCGGATGCGGCGCAGATGAACACGCCGGCCTGGCGGCAGAAGGTGGCCGACGCCATCGCCCGGGCTGTGGACCGCAATTTTTCGGCCTCTGCCGCGGGAACTTTGCCCTAATTCACGTTAACCCATACGCCTCTTTTCAACCCAAAAGAGGTACTATAGGACAGCCGCTTCGAAACGGGCGGAAAGCGCGTTTATCCGAGGATCCATGATCCGCCGTCTTCTTGTATATGCCGGCCTTGGCGCCGCTGCCCTTGCCGCATTGGGCGTGCTGGCGGGTGTGTTCTACCTTTATACCGTGACCCGCGACCTCCCCAGCGTCACGGCGCTGCAGAATTACAGCCCCCCCGTCACCACCCGGGTCTATGCCGGCAACGGCACAGTGATAGGCGAATATGCACGGGAATCGCGCATCTTCGTGCCGGCCTCCTTCATTCCCAAACTGGTGAAACAAGCCTTCACCAGCGCCGAGGACCGCAATTTCTACAATCATCCGGGCATCGATCCGTCCGGCATCCTGCGCGCCGCGGTCAAGGATGTGGGTTTGGTGCTGGAGGGCCGCCGCCCGCAAGGCGCCTCCACCATCACCCAGCAAGTGGCGCGCAATTTCCTGCTCAATTCCGACGTCAAATTCAGCCGCAAGATTCGCGAGGCCATCCTCGCCATCCGCATCGACGCCACCTATCCCAAGGACAAGGTGCTGGAGCTCTATCTCAACGAAATCTATCTGGGCGAGCACAGCTATGGCGTCGCCGCCGCGGCGCTGAATTATTTTGGCAAATCGCTGGATGATCTCGATATCTCGGAAGTGGCGTTCCTGGCCGCCTTGCCCAAGGGCCCCGCCAATTACGATCCCCGCTTCAACCATGCCGCTGCCCTGGATCGCCGCAATTGGGTGATCGACCAAATGGCGGCCAACAATTACATCACCGACGCACAGGCCAGCGCCGCCAAGGCGGAACCTCTGGTCGCTCAGATGCGCGCCTTGGGCAGCCAGGCCGCGGACGTGGATTATTATGTCGAGGAAGTGCGCCGCCAGCTCTACAGCAAATATGGCGAGAAGGCGCTTTATGATGGCGGCCTGCAGGTGCGCGCTTCGCTCGATACACGGCTGCAGAATTACGCGGTGAGCGCGCTACGCTCCGGATTGGTGCGCTATGACCGCCGCCATGGCTGGCGCGGCGCCCGCAAGACGATCGATGTGAGCGGCAACTGGAAAGCGGCGCTCGTCAAGCTCGACTCCGATCCGGGGGAACAGTCGGGCATCGAAACCTGGCGCAGGGCGGTGACGCTGGGTTATGCGGACAAAGCCATCCGTGTCGGTCTCGCCGACGGCAGCACCGGCCTCATTCCGTATGAAAGCTACAAATGGGCCAGGCGCGAATTGAAGAACCAGGCCTGGGGGCCCGCGCCCACCGCGCCGGACCAGGTTGCCAAGCCGGGCGACGTTTTATACGTCGAGCCTGAGGGCAAGCCCGGCCAGTTCGGCTTGCGTCAGATTCCCGAGATCAATGGCGCCATCGTGGCGATGGACCCGCACACCGGCCGTGTTCTGGCCTTGTCTGGCGGCTTCTCCTATGCCTCGTCGCAATTCGACCGCGCCATGCAGGCGGAGCGCCAGCCCGGTTCGTCCTTCAAGCCATTCGTTTACGCCGCGGCGCTGGACAATGGCTATACGCCCGCCAGCAAAGTGCTGGATGCGCCCTTTGTGATGGATATGGGGCCCGGCCAGGGCCTGTGGCGGCCGGAGAATTTCGAGCATGAATTCCTGGGCGACACCACGCTGCGGCGCGGCTTGGAATTGTCGCGCAACGTGATGACGGTCCGGCTGGCCTACACGCTGGGGATGGACAAGGTGGTGCCTTATCCCATCCGCTTCGGCGTTTATGACAAGCTGCCGCCGCTTCTGGCCAATTCGCTGGGCTCCTATGAGACGACGTTGCTCAGGCTGGTCACCGGCTATTCGGAATTCGTCAATGGCGGCAAGAAAATCCAAGCCTCGCTGATCGACCGCATCCAGGACCGCAACGGCTCGACCATCTGGCGGCATGACGAGCGCAATTGCGACGGCTGCAACCAGGCTGACTGGAACGGCCAACAGGAGCCGCTCCTGGCCGACGACCGTCAGCAGGTCATCGATCCGCGCACCGCCTATCAGATCGTCTCCATGCTGGAAGGCGTGATCCAGCGCGGCACCGGCCAGTCGGTCAAGGCGGTGGGCAAGCCGCTGGCCGGCAAGACCGGCACCTCGCAGAATTCCCAGAGCGTCTGGTTCATCGGCTTCTCGCCCGATCTGGCCGCGGGTGTGTTCGTGGGCTTCGACAATCCCCGCAGCCTGGGCCGCTATGTGAATGGTGAGGATGAGCAGGGCGCAACCGTGTCCGCGCCGATCTTCCGCGATTTCATGAAGGGTGCGCTGGCCGATGCGCCGCCAACGCCGTTCCGCGTCGCGTCCGGCATCGAGGAAGTTTCCATCGACTGGAAGAGCGGCGATCCCGTTCCGCCCGGCACGCCTGGGGCCATCACGGAAGCCTTCAAGGCCGGCACCGCGCCGGGCGAGGCGAATGCACCCGCGCTTGCCACCGTCACGGCGGGCGACACGGAAAACGCGCCTGTGTCGGTTGGCGGTCAGCCGGCGACTGCGGCCACGGCTCAGCCGCAACGCGGCGCGCCCGGAGTCATCGGCGAAGGCACCGGCGGACTTTATTGATCTCATGGAGCGAAGGCCGGGACATGCGCAAGCCGGTCTGACGCCCGGCCGCGCGGCCAAATCTTCCGCGATCGATCATAATGGAGGCTTCGGACTTTGGCTGAGGCGCGCGCGCGCCATCATGATGGCGATCCAGCGCGACCTGCGCGACGCCGAACCGGGGCAGATCATTCTTTGCGCCGCCCTGGGCTGCTTGGTCGGCGCGGTGACGGACCTGCTGCGCGAAGGTGTCGGCTGGCTCCATGTCTATGATTTCGGCATTCCCGCCGATCATTATCTCAGCGAAGGCATCGGCGTTTCGCGGATCAGCTTGCTGTTTGTTCCCTTGATCGGCGGCCTTCTGCTGGGCTTGGCGGCGCGGGCGGTGCGGGCGCGGCGCTTCAACGAGATCGTCGACCCCATCGAAGCGAACGCGCTTCATGGCGGGCGCATGTCGCTGAGGGATTCGATCTGGCTCACTTTGACCACCGTGATCTCCAACGCCGCCGGCGCCTCGCTGGGCATGGAAGCCGGCTATAGCCAGTTGGGCGCGGGGCTTTATTCCTGGGCAGGGCGCTGGTTCCGGTTGCGCCGCGCCGATATGCGCATTTTCGTCACCGCCGGCGCGGGCGCTGCCATCGCCGCGGCGTTCAACGCACCGCTGGCCGGGGCTTTTTATGGCTACGAACTGATCCTGGGCAGTTACACGACCAAGGCGCTGGCGCCCGTGGTGGTGGCCACGGTCTGCGCCGCGCTCACCCAGCGCAGCATGTCCAACATGAAAGCGCTGTTCGATGTGGGCGGCAGCTTCAATGTTTCTTCGGAAAGCTATTTTCTGTTCGCGCTGCTGGGCGTGGCGGCTGCCGGTGTCTCGGTGGCCACGATGCAGGCCGTTACCTGGACCGAACGCGGATTGCGCGCCTCCAAATTGCCGGACTGGCTGAGGCCCGCGATTGGCGGCGTGATCCTGTCCGGGCTGGCGCTTTATGCGCCCCAAGTGCTGGGCAGCGGTCATGGCGCGGTGCAATTTCATTTCGACATACGCTGGACGCTCCCCGCGCTGGCCGTCTTGCTGGCGCTGAAGCTGATCGCCTCGGCGATTTCCGTGGGCGCCGGCTTTCGCGGTGGGCTGTTCTCATCGTCGCTGTTCATCGGCGCCTTGCTGGGCGCGGTATTCGCCCAAGGCATGGCCTATTTTTCGCCCGCGTTGGAATCCGAGCATAACGTCTTCATGCTGGCCGGCATGGGCGCGGTCGCCGCCGGCATCATCGGCGCGCCGCTCACCATGGTGTTTTTGGTGCTGGAGGCGACGGGTGATTTTCAGGTCGCCATCGCGGTGGTGATCGCGGTGACCATCTCTTCGACCATCGTGCGCATCCTGTTCGGCTATTCCTTCGCCACCTGGCGATTCCATCTGCGGGGGCTTTCGATCCGCGGCGCCCATGATGTGGGCTGGATCAGCGACATGAATGTGGGCCGGCTGATGCGCAGCGACGCCAAGACCGTGCCGGAGAATCTCGGGCTCAAGGCGCTGCGCGCCGCCTATCCGGCAGGCAGCACCAAGCGGCTTTATGTGGTGGACGGCTCCGGCCATTATATCGGCATGGTCGACACCGCCGAATTGCACGATTCCGAAATTGACGATGCGCTGGACGGGGCGGTGGCGGGTGATCTGGCGGAAGAACCCGAGCAATTCCTGTTGCCCAGCGAGAATATCCGCAGCGCCCTGGCCAGATTCGACGCCTTGCAGGTCGAGACCTTGCCGGTGCTGCTTTCCGGCAGCCAGCGGAGCGTGGTGGGCTATATGACCGAGGCCTATGCGCTCAAGCGCTATTCGGCGGAACTGGAAAGAATGCGCAGCGCCGAACTGGGACAGCGCGATTTGTTCTCGATCGGGCCGCTGCCGTCCAGCAAAACACCCGTTCCTTGAATCGGGGGCCGAATTTGATCTTTACGGGCAAGGCCGCGCGCCCTATATCCGTCCGATGCGCCCAGAAATCCAACGCAGCGTCGAAGACATCCAGCAGGCCATCGCCCTGCTGAGGAGGCATCTTTGACTGGGATCAATCGCTGCGCCGCCTGGACGAACTGAACGCGCGGGCCGAAGATCCCAGCCTCTGGAACGATCCCACCACCGCGCAGAAATTGATGCGCGAGCGCCAGAAACTCGATGGCGGGCTTTCATCCGTCCGGCAACTGGAAAATGAGCTGGCCGACGCCACCGGCATGATCGAGATGGCCGAAGCCGAGAACGCCGCCGCCATGGTGACGGATGCCGAGAAGGCCGTGCTGGCGCTGCAGAAGCGCGCCGAGCAGCTCAGACTTCAATCCATGCTGTCAGGCGAGGCCGATAGCAATGACAGCTATTTGGAAATTCATGCCGGGGCCGGCGGTACCGAAAGCCAGGATTGGGCGGCCATGCTGTTTCGCATGTATATGCGGTGGGCCGAGAGCCACGGCTACAAGTTGCAATTGATCGAGGAAAGCGAAGGCGAAGCGGCGGGCATCAAGTCCGCCACGCTGATGATCAAGGGCGAGAATGCTTATGGCTGGCTCAAGAGCGAAGCAGGCGTGCACCGGCTGGTGCGCATTTCACCCTTCGATTCCAATGCCAGGCGGCACACGTCTTTTTCCAGCGTCACGGTCTATCCGGTGATCGACCAATCCATCGAAATCGACATTTCCGAAAAAGATGTCCGCATCGACGTCTATCGCGCCTCCGGCGCCGGCGGCCAGCATGTCAACAAGACGGAAAGCGCAGTGCGCATCACCCATCTTCCCACCGGCATCGCGGTGGCCAGCCAGTCCGAACGCAGCCAGCACCAGAACCGCGCCATCTGCTGGGACATGCTGCGCTCGCGCCTGTACGAAATCGAATTGGAAAAGAAGAAGGCCGAGACGGGCGCCTTTGTCGGCGAAAAATCCGAGATCGGCTGGGGCCACCAGATCCGCTCTTATGTGTTGCAGCCTTATCAGCTGGTGAAGGATCTGCGCACCGGGGTGGAAAGCCGCGCCCCCCAGGACGTGCTGGACGGCGATCTCGATCCCTTCATGGCCGCGGCGCTGGCTCAAGAAGTCGGCGGTAAGCCCCGCGAAAAGGTCGAAGACTTGGCTTGAGTTCAGGCCGAAGGCCGCGCGAAGCGCGACAGCCCGAGGTCCTGCGTTAAGTGGCCTGCAGCGGCGTGAGGCCCACCAGTCCCGGTTGTGCGCTCAGGCCTTGCGAAGGCTGCGTCTTTCTCACTTCATCGCCCAACGGATTGTCGGAATGGCGGCAATTGCCTTCGAAGAAGGCGCCCGCTTCCACCGCGAAGGCTTCGTGCAGAATGTCGCCTTCGACATGGCTGGTGGCCGAGAGCAGCACTTTGCGCGCGTGGATCCGGCCGATCACCTTGCCGCGCACCGTCACGTCCTCGGCCCAGATCTCGCCGTGAATTTCGGCGCGTTCGCCGATCACCAGGCCCACGCTGCGCACATCGCCTTCGACGATGCCGTCGATCTGCATGTCGCCGGTGGAATTGAGCATGCCCGTCACAGTGAGATCGGCGCTGATGATGGAAGGCGCGGTGCCGGAGCGGCCCGTCCGCTTGAGCGGAGGGCTGGCGAGAGGAGCGGCGCCGATGCTGACAGGGGAGGAAACAGGGTCTTTGCTTTTAGAGAACATTACGGCCTGCCTCTATGAAGTTGCGGGGGTTACGCACCACGTCATCATACCAGACTTCATAATGGACATGGGGGCCGGTGCTGCGGCCGGTGGACCCTACGCGTCCGATCGCGGCACCTTTTTCGATCCTCATGCCCACCCGTACGGTAATCGCGGAAAGATGACCGTAGCGTGTATGAAGCCCCATGCCGTGGTCGATTTCCACCATGTTGCCATAACCACCCCGATTTCCAGCGAAAATAACCGTGCCGGCGGCGGTAGCGCGGACCGAAGTGCCCCAGGGGCCGGCAAAATCCATCCCCGAATGAAAGGCATAGCGGCCGGTGAAGGGGTCGAGCCGGGGGCCGAAGCCGCTGGAAAGGTCGAAATCCGTGCTGTTGACCGGCAGCGACAGCGGAATATGGCGCATCTCCTGGGAGAGGCCGCCCAGCTGGTTCAGGATGGCGCTGGCCTCAAGGTACGCGGTATCAAAGCCTCGATCGTTAAGCCCGTCCACTTCGACCTGGTCCAGCGGAATTTCCGGACCACCCACGCCTTCATTGGCCTTGTACTCGAATTGGGTGGGGTTGATCCCGGTGCGCTTGACGACGTCGCGCAGACCAGCCACGTCGCCAATCAGGGCGTCCCGCGTTCTGTCCATCAGCAGGGTCTCGGAATTCCCCATCCCTGCTACACGCGTGGTCTCAAGGGCTAAGTCGCGCAATCCCGGATGATTGGCATAGGCTTGCGTCATCACTGCGGGATTTTGGGCCGGGGCAGCGAAAACGGCGGACGCCATGTGGCGCAACCGGGTGAAGGTCTGGTCCAGCAGGCCGGCATGATCGGGCTTGGCGATGCGGGGTTGGGGCGCGACCGGCTCGGGCATCACCGAAAGCGTACTGCCGGTGTCGGCTTCATTGTCGAAATTGTCCTGCGCACCTTCGGGAGCGGTGCCTGAAAAGGCTTCGTCCATGCTGGCGCCGGACAATTTCTCGACAGGCAGGGGCGGGGCGGCACGATCCACGCCGATCGCGGCTTCCATCTGCGTCTTGCGGTTCAGGAAACTGGCGATGGCGTTTTGCTTGGTGGCAAGCGTGTCGGCGGTGGCCTTGAATTTGTCCTCGGCGCCCACCAGCGCGCCATTCAGCTCGTCATAGGAAATCTGCAGATCGGTCAGTCGGGTTTCGTAAGCCACCTGCATTTCCTGGTAGCGATGATCCTTGGCAGTGATGATGCGGTCCTTGAAGATCACATTGACGGTGGCGAACGCGACCCAGCCCAGGAAGATCAGGCAGAGACCCGCGAGCGTCGCCTGCAATGTCGGTCCGAAGGTGAAGAACTGCACCCGCCCATCGCTGCGGATATAAATCTGCCGTTCCGGGAAGGTTTTGTGGATCCAGGTCCAGACCCGTTCGATCGCCGCGGTCATTTTGGAATTGCCGGGGGATTTGCTGGCGAACGAAGCCGCATCCTCGCCGCCGAGGCCGCGTTGCCAGAAAAAAGAATGTGACGCCCGACGCGGCCCGAACCGCCCGAGCAACTTCACAGAGCTTTCGCCGCTGCGAGCACGGCCTCCACATGTCCGGGGATTTTGACCTTGTGCCAAGCTTCGGTGATCACGCCCTTGGCATCGACCAGGAACGTGGCGCGCTCCATGCCCATATATTTGCGGCCATACATGCTCTTTTCGACCCAGACGCCATAGACAGTGGCGATCTTGATATCGGGATCGGAGCCTAATGCCAGCTTGAGCTTGTACTTCTTCTTGAATTTCTCGTGGGATTCCAGGCTGTCCTTGGACACACCGATCACCGTGACCGCCAATTTCTCAAACTTGGAGAGCGCGGCCGAGAAATCGATCGCCTCCTTGGTGCAGCCCGAGGTGTCGTCCTTGGGATAGAAATAGATCACGAAGGGGTGGCCCTTGAGGTTCGCGCGCGAAATGGTGGTCCCGTCGCCCGTCGCCAATTTGAAATCGGGGGCCTTATCCCCCGCGGATAGACCCCGTGCCGCGTTCGTCGCTTTCGCAGGTCCGCCGGACCTGCTCACGCTCGCGCGCCGCTCGTCACCCATCACCGCCACCAGCCCAATACCCGCCAGCCTTAACTTATGGAGGGGGAAAAGGCGAGTGTAACCTGCAAAAGCCTTTACAAGATGCTGGGTTATCTGCCCTTTTTAGGCCCAATAGATGCGATAATGGTTTGTCTTTCCTTTCTTTCGGACCGCGCCTTTGAAATTGCCTTTCATCAAAATGATCAGGGCTCACCATGTCAGTCATGCGGCCCTGGCCCTGGGGACGGTGACGGCCGCTGTGGTCTTTTTCGCCGCGGGCGCGATCATCCGGCTGCTGTTGGGTCCGGTTTCACTGGGACCTTTTGCGGGAACTCTAGAAGGCGCCATCCAGCAGGCGCTCCCAGGCATCACCCTCACATACGACCAAGCCGCGATCGAATGGACCCGCGACGAAGGCAGGGTCAATCTGGTGGTGCTGGGCGCCAAAGTGCTCGACCGCAATGGCGAGGTCGTGGCCCGAGCGCCCAAGGCTGATATTGCTCTCGCCGCTCGTTCCTTCCTCTCTGGCCAAGTCAGGGTTCAGCGCATCACTTTGGTGGGCGTGGAACTGGGCCTTGTGCACATGAAAGAGGGCGGCATGCGTCTTGGCGCCGAAGGCGACAGGAACGCCAATGATGTGCTGATGCGTCTCAACGACGTGATCGAGGCCAAGGGTTCGGCCACTTCGAGTCTCAAAAGTTTCGCAGTGCGCAATGCCAGGCTGACCCTGTTCGACGAAGTGACCGGCCTTCATTTTGTCGCGCCCAAGGCCAGTCTGGTGATGTCGGCCAAGACCAACGCCATCGGCCTTCAGTTCAATTCCGATGTGGTGATGTCGGGAGACACTGCCCATGTGAAGGCCGACATGACGCTTCCGCCCGACAAGGGACCGATCGAAGGCAACGTGCTGATCACGGGCCTGGATCTGCGCGCGTTGGCCGCAAATGCCGAGATGTTCAAACCGCTGGGCAAGCTCGCGCTCTCGGCCAATCTGGCGGCGCGTTACAGCGTGGCGCCGGGCGCCCACCTCACATCCGCATCCTTCGATCTCACCGCGGCGGGCGCCCTGCCGTTTGCGGCTCTCAAGAGCAAGGAATTGCATGTCCGCCAGCTGCGCCTTTCGGGAAATTATGACGGCGCGAAAAATCACCTGGCGCTCAATCAAGCCGATCTGGACGCGACGGAAGGCGTGGTCCGGCTCAAGGGAGCGGCCGATTTCCATTACGACAAGGGCGCGCTTGCCAGCATCAGCGGCGGTTTCGCGGCCTCGCGCCTGGCGCTGAACATGCCGGGCGTTTTCGCCCAGCCGGTTTCCTTCCAGTCGTTTGAAGTCGATGGCAGCTATCAGATCGCCGGACAGCAATTCACCATCGCGCGCGCCAGCATAACTGCGCCGGGCTTGGCGCTTTCCGGGTCCGGCAGCATCACCTTGGGCGCGAAGGGCCAGACGCCGGGCGCCGCCATGAACGGAAAGCTGGCGTCGCTGCCGGTCAAGACGCTGATGCGGTATTGGCCTTTGCAGGTCGCGGAGGGCACGCGGTCCTGGATCGATGACGATATTTTCCAGGGGATTTTGGGTCCCTTTGTCTTCCAGACGAATTTCGCGCCGGGTGTGCTGGATCAAGAATTCATGCCCGATGACGATCTGAAACTGACTTTTGCAATCAGCGGGGTGGAAGGAAATTATGTCGCCGGCCTCACCCACCTCACCGGCGTCTCAGGCAACGCCGTCTTGCTGGGCGATACATTCACGGCCGATTTCAACAGCGGACGAGTGGGCAATCTGGTGGTGCGCGACGGCCATGTTGTCATCCCCACCTTGCATGTCCATGGAGCGGCCGGCCGGTTCACCGCGCATATCGACGGCCAAGTGCCCGACATTATGACTCTGGTCGACATGAAGCCCCTGGGTTACGCCACCCGCTTCGGCATCGATCCCAGACAGACCCATGGCACTGCCAGCACCGATCTCTCCTTCACCGTGCCCATGCTGGAGGACCTGTCGGTGGACGCGGTGGGGATTTCGGTCAAAGCCCAGGTGAGCGATTTTGGCGTGATGCTGGGGCATCTGAAGCTTTCCAACGGCGCGGTAAATTTCGACATCGACAATGACCATCTCCACCAGACTGGTGCGGTCACTATGGCAGATTCGCGCTTCATCACCGACTGGGTGGAGGATTTCAAAACCACTAGTTCCATCACCACCCGCATCAACGCCAAAGGCGTCCTGACCGACGCCGTGCGCCAGGCGCTGAGCATCGGGGTACAGAATGTCTTGAGCGGGCCGGTGCAGGTGGATGCCGATTTGCAGGGCCATAGCGGCCAGCTCACCACCGCTGATGTCACCATGGATCTCAGCAACGCCGCGCTGACCATTCCAATTCTTCATCTGGGAAAGCCGCCGGGTCTGGGCGCCAGCGGCCATCTCGCAGCGAATTTCGCGCCGGGCGACATCCTCCGTGACGAAACGATCCGTGTCACCGGGCCCAATGTGAGCGCCACCGGCACCGCCAATTTCGACCATAATGGCTCGCTGTCGGTGCTGAATTTCACTTCCGTGAAGATAGGGCCGCAGAACGATCTGTCCTTCACCCTGACGCGCACCGCGGCGGGCAACGATTATGTCCTGCGCGGCCATTCCCTGGACGGCTCCCTGATCGGACGCGATGTGGGCGAAAGCGGTCCCACCGCGAATGGCGGACCGCATGAGGACACCCCGCTGGGGCCATTCCACATCGACGCCAGGCTCGACCGCCTCGCCATGCGCGATGGCGTGACGATCGCGCCATTCAATCTCGATCTGGCCGGCGTGGGCGACAAGCCATCGGCGCTGAGTTTCTCCGGTGGGTTGGCGAAGCCGGGGGATTTCACCGGCACCATCGAGACCACGCCGACGGGCCGCAAAATGACGCTGGAGACAGGCGATGCCGGCCAATTGATCAAGGGCCTGTTCGCCTTCGATAGCATCAAGGGCGGCGATCTGAAGTTGGTGGCAAATCTTCCCGGCCGCGCCACTGATGCGGACCCAGCGCCCGGCAATACACCGGATTATCAAGGCACCTTGGACATCGACAATTTTCAGGTGCTGAACCAGCCGCTGCTGGCGCGGCTGTTCTCGGCGGGGTCCTTCACCGGCGTGGGCGACCTGATGGGCGGGGGGGGCATCTCGCTCGAGAAGATGACGGTGCCGTTCAGTTCAAAAAACAATGTGATCGGCGTGCAT
>Ga0075522_10002797_pt1 | contig 12880 bp, 11 predicted proteins | sample NGEPerA_FD_74796 | JGI IMG/M metagenome (GOLD analysis project Ga0075522, IMG submission 74796) | Arctic peat soil microbial communities from the Barrow Environmental Observatory site, Barrow, Alaska, USA - NGEE PermafrostL2-A | ecosystem: Environmental > Terrestrial > Soil > Wetlands > Peat ... | reverse complement strand
GCCACGCCGCGGAGGATAACCCTCTTGGTCAGCGGCCCTGCCTGCGAGGGGTGGTGCCCGATCGGTGCGACCTGCTCTTGGGCTTCGCCCACCCCGATCCACGCTTGCTGCCCGACGTCCGCTTGGCGGCGGCGGCACCCCGGCTGCCCGGGGCCGCGGCCCGAGGCGCTGCGGTGCGGCTGGAGGCGGCACCCCCGGCCGCTGGGGCCGCCCCGCGCCCATTCGGGCGGGCCGCGCGGGTCCCCGTGCGGACCGGCTTGCCGGCGATGCTTCGGGCCGTGCGCCCTGGGGCGGCGGCGCGGCCCCGCTCGCGCGCCCACAGCTTGTCGATCTCGGCGGCCAGGCGGTGCACCTCGGCGCGGAGGTCGATGATCTCGTGGCGCAGACCGGCGGTGGACTCCACGTGGAAGTCGGCGGGCCCGCGGAACGGCCGTGGCGTGTCCATGGCGAAGCCGCCGTCCGACACCTCCGGAAAGGCGCGTGGCATGGGTGGCCTCGGCGGTCGCGCGGATCCCTTCCTCGCGGGCCGCGCCGGCGCGCGGTCGCCGGGCTTGTTCCCCCCGCGTGGTGCACGCATGCCGCTTCTCCCCTCGTTGCTGTGGGTTCGCATGGTATCCGATGCGGGTCCGACGGCCGCCTGTCGGAGCCTCACGTTTCTGCCATTCTGGGCAGGAACGTCCCCCGAATCGATGCCGCCCGCGCGCCGAGGTGGCAGGATCGTGCGGCCGTCCGCCCGGCAGCGTTCGCGGGCAGGCGGTCAGTGTGGGCGCGGGTACGAGAACACGTCGATGGGCCCACCCAAGAAGTCGATCGTCTCGCAGACCACTCCGCCGAGCTTGACTGCGACCGCCACTGAGGGCTTGTTGCCAGGCCTGACCAGCGAGACCAGGCGGTCGGCGCGGAGGTTGGTCCACGCCACCTGCTGAGCCACGCGCCCTGCCTCGGTCGCGTAGCCGCGCCCCTGGTGGCGCGGTGCGATCGCCCAGCCGATCTCCAGTGCTGGCCAGCCGTCAGGGCGCCAGGGGCCGGCGCGGCCGACGAACTCACCGGTGGCACGCAGCTCGATCGCCCAATGGGTGTACCCACGGAGCACGCCGTGTCCGATGAATGCTGCCAGCTGTCGCCACGCGCCGAATCGGTTGACGGGGACCCCGTCACTGAGATATCGCATCACCTCAGGGTCGGCAACCATCTCAGCGTAGGCGTCGAGGTCAGATTCGCGCCACTGGCGCAGGAGCAGCCGTTCCGTCTCGACCTCAGCGGGGATCAGCAGCCGCGGCCCGGCGTTTTCGCTCAGCGGTCCCTCTCCGTGACGGCGAGCCGCGCGTGGGCGGCGGCAAGACGTGCCACCGGCACGCGATACGGAGAGCAGGACACGTAATCGAGTCCCAGCTCCTCACAGAGGGCGATCGACTGTGGGTCGCCGCCGTGCTCGCCGCAGATGCCGATCGTGATCCCCGGCCGGGTGGCGCGTCCCTCGCGTACGGCAATCTCCATCAGCCGCCCGACCCCCTTGCGGTCGATCGTCTCGAAGGGGTTGGCGGGGAGGATCTTCTCGTCCACGTAGGTGTTGAGGAACTTTCCCTCGGCGTCGTCGCGGGAGTAGCCGAAGGTCGTCTGGGTCAGGTCGTTGGTGCCGAAGGAGAAGAACTCCGCGTCCTCGGCGATCTCGCCGGCGGTGAGTGCTGCGCGAGGCAACTCGATCATGGTGCCGAACTTGTAATGGACCTTGGTCTTCGACTCGCTCAGCACAGCACGCACGGTCTCCTCGAGGTAGCGACGCGTGCGGCGCAACTCCTCCAGCGTGCCGACAAGCGGAATCATGATCTCCGGGTGCACGTCGACGCGCTCGCGCTGGAGCTTCGCTGCAGCCTCGATGATCGCCCGGACCTGCATCTCGATGATCTCAGGGAAGAGGAGCCCGAGGCGGCAGCCACGCAGGCCCAGCATGGGATTCTGCTCGTGGAGGCGTCGCACGGCCTCGAGGAGCTTGGCACTCTTTGCCCAGTTCTTTTCGGGCTCGCCCTTGGCCTGGGCGGTCGTCACCTCGACGAGAAGATCCTCCAAGGACGGCAGAAACTCGTGCAGAGGCGGGTCGATGAGGCGGATCACGACCGGCAATCCCCGCATCGCCTTGAGGATCCCGTAGAAGTCGTCGCGCTGGAACGGCAGGAGCTTGGCGAGCTCGACGCGGCGCTGCTTCTCGGTATCGGCCAGGATCATCTTCTGGACGATGGGCAGCCTTGCCTGCTCCATGAACATGTGCTCGGTGCGACACAGGCCGATGCCCTGGGCCCCGAACTCGCGGGCGAGGACGGCGTCGTGCGGGTAGTCGCCGTTGGCCCAGACCTCGAGGCGCCGGAAGCTGTCCGCCCAGCGGAGCAACTGCTTGAGCTGCCCGGAGATCTCGGGGGCGATCGTCGCCACCTGGCCCGCGATGACGCGCCCGGTGCTGCCGTCGATGGTGAAGTACTCGCCTTCCTTGACAGTCCTGCCGCCGGCCACGAACTGTCGCCGAGCGAGGTCCACGCGCACCGACTCGGCGCCCGCGACGCATGGTTTGCCCATGCCCCGCGCGACAACCGCCGCGTGCGAGGTGCGACCTCCGCGCGCCGTCAGAACCCCCTGCGCCGCAATCATGCCGTGGACGTCATCGGGGTTGGTCTCGATGCGCACCAGGATCACCTTCTCGCCCTTGGCGGCGAGCGCCTCGGCACGGTCGGCGTCGAAGACCGCCTTGCCGTAGGCTGCGCCTGGGGATGCGGCAAGGCCGGTGGCGAGAACCTCGACGGCGGCCGTGGGGTCGAGACGGGTGTGGAGCAGCTGGTCGACCTGCGCCGGTTCCACGCGCAGGACCGCCTCCTCCTTGGTGATGAGACGCTCCCGCACCATGGCGACCGCGATGTTCACCGCCGCTTCTGCGGTCCGCTTGCCGCTGCGCGTCTGCAGCATGTAGAGGCGCCCCCGCTCAATCGTGAACTCCATGTCCTGGACGTCGCGATAATGCTTCTCGAGCCGCTTGGCGATGCGCACAAACTGCGCGTATGCCTTGGGAAGGTCCTTGGCCAGGGCGCTGATCGGCTTCGGCGTGCGTGTGCCCGCCACCACGTCCTCACCCTGCGCGTTGGTCAGGTATTCGCCGTAGAGCTTGTGCTCGCCGGTTGAGGGGTCGCGTGTGAAGGCCACCCCGGTGCCGGAGTCGTCGCCCATGTTGCCGAACACCATGGACTGCACGTTGACCGCGGTGCCCAGCGTGTGCGGGATCTTGTTGAAGTTGCGGTAGTCGATGGCCCGCCGGTTGTTCCATGAGGAGAACACAGCGCCGATGGCCGCACGCAGCTGCTCCATGGGGTCCTCGGGGAACTCGACGCCGGCGTGCTTGCGCACGAGCGTGCGGTATCGCTTGATGACCTCATCGAGAGCCTTGGGCTTGAGGTCTGCATCGCTCTTCGCCCTGGATGCTGTCTTGACCTCGGCTAGCTGGTGCTCGAAGAGGTCGCCGTCGACGCCGAGCACGATCTTGCTGAACAGCTGGATGAACCGGCGGTAGGCGTCCTTGGCGAAACGCTCATCGCCGGTCAGCTCGGCCAGGCCCGTCAGTGTCTCCGCGTTGAGGCCGAGGTTGAGGACGGTGTCCATCATCCCGGGCATCGAGAATTTGGCGCCACTGCGGACGCTGACCAGCAGGGGATTGCGCGCGTCGCCAAACCTCTTGCCTGTCTTCCGCTCCGTCTCCGCGAGGGCGCGGAGCACCTGGTCCCACATGCCCTTGGGGAATGTCTGCTCGCCGTCGTAGAAGGCGTTGCACGCCTCGGTGGTGATGGTGAAACCGGGCGGAACCGGCAGGCCGGCACGGGTCATCTCCGCGACCCCGGCACCCTTGCCTCCGAGGAGATCGCGCATGGTGGCGTCACCGTCCTCGAAGAGGTACACCCACCTGTGCGCGCCGCCGCGGCGCCGCGACCCTGCGGACGGAGCGCCTCGCACCGCGGCGGACCGGGCGACGGCCGGCGTGGCCGGGGTGGACGTGGCCGACTTCCTGGTGGCGCGGCCGGTGCGGGTGCCCGTGGGCATGGTCAGTCCCTCGTCGCTGCGTCAATTGGCGATGACTCGGGCGAGAGTAGCATTCCGGGCCGCGCCCAACCCCGGCTGCGGACAGTGCAGAATTCACGACTGTGACAATCGCCCGGTACGGGTGGGCCCGCGACCTGCCTGATCACCGCGACCGGTACTGGCAGGCTCCCGCCCTCGCCTCGGCTCAGCTGCCGCCGATGGTGGACCTCCGCCCGCAGTGCCCGCCGGTGTACGACCAGGGACAACTCGGCTCGTGCACCGCCAACGCCATCGCCGGCGCCGTACAATTCGATGAGATCAGATCCGGGATCGCGCCCACGTGGACACCCTCGCGCCTCTTCATCTATTACAGCGAGAGGGCTCTCGAGGGCACCGTGAGCGCCGACAGCGGCGCCCAGATTCGCGACGGCATCAAGGTGATCGCCAAGCTCGGGGTGTGCCCGGAGAGCGACTGGCCATACGACCCCACCAAGTTCGCGGAAAAGCCGCCCGCAACGGCGTACAGCGATGCTGACCACGATCGTATCGGCGCCTACCAGCGACTCAACCAGTCACTGGCCCAGTTCAAGGCGTGCGTCGCCTCCGGATTCATGTTCGTTTTCGGATTCACTGTCTTCAGTTCCTTCGAGACCCCGGAGGTGAACGGTACCGGCGTCATCCCGCTCCCGCAGCCGTCGGAAACCTCCATCGGCGGCCACGCCGTGGGCTGCGTCGGGTACGACGACGCCAAGGCGGCCTTCATCATCCGCAACTCGTGGGGAGCAGGCTGGGGGGTTGCGGGGTACGGGTTCATGCCGTACGCGTACATGCTTGACCCCGGGCTGGCCGCAGACTTCTGGACCATCCAGGCAGCCCCGGGCGGCCCGCCATTGCGCCTTCGTCACACCGGATCGGCGAGCCAGCGCGCCGAGGATGACTGACGTCCGAGCGCGCCGGCCGGCAACGCGACAGCGGGCGGATTGGTGCGCCCGGTGCATGCCCACTGTCTCGTGACCCGGTGCTCGTGATGCCCGTGGCGTGGGGGTGATCAGCCGCGTCGTGGCGGCGGTCACACGTTGGAGCCATGGCGCCTGGGAGGTCTCGCAGCGACATCCCACCATGGCGCCGGTGGCGAGGGTGGCGCGGCATTACGTGCTGGAGATCGTGGCCGTCCTGTGCGTGCTCGCCCTCGTGCTGGCGGTCAACCCGGCGCAGCTCGCCAGCACCTTCCGCCACACCGACACCCGCGTCCTGCTGCTGATGCTTCCCGTCACGATCGGCACATACTTGGCGAGGTCGCTCGGTTGGTATGTCACCCTCCGCGCTGTCGACGTTGACGTGGACATCCGTCGCTCCGTCGCGGTGGAATTCGCCGGGCAGACGATGGTGTTCCTGCCCACCGGCGACCTGGCCCGCATCGCGCTGATCAAGCAGGTGACCGGGACCCGCCGGAGCGGCGGGGAGCTCACCGCGACGATCGCCTTCGGTGAGTTGATCTTCATGACGCTGATGGGGCTCGGTGTCCTTCCACGCGTCGCCACCCACCCCGGCGTCGCTCTGCTGGTCATCCTGATGGTGCTGGTGCACGTGCTCGTGCTCGCGGTGCTCATCTGGGAGCCGGCCTACAACTGGGCCATCGGCCTGGTGGAGAAGGCGGGCCCGTTGCAGCGCTTCGACGCGCAGCTCCGGGCCATCCGCCCGGCATTCCTCGAGCTCTTGCGTCCCCGGGTCGCCGTCCCGGTGATCCTGTGCAACGCCGTCGCCGTGTTTCTCTCGTACCTGCTGTTCTACCTGGCCCTCCACGCCATCGGTCAGACCCACGTTGATTTTGTGGCGGCGATGTTCGTGCTGGCGTTGAGCTGGGTGATCTCGAGCATCAGCCTCATCCCCGGAGGAGTTGGACCGTTCGAGGGCCTCCTCACCGTGCTGCTGATCGCCAACGGCGTGCCCGTGGCTGCCGGGGCCGCCGCGGGCCTTCTGTTCCGTGGCTTCAACGACATCCTGATGGCAGGGGTGGGGGCGGTCTTCCTGGTGCTGATCCGCCGGGGACGCCTGCACGAGCAGCCACGTCCCAACGGACGCCGTGGCCGCAGGGCGGCGACGCGAGCGCCCTAGCCGGCACGGGATGGGAGCGGCGTGTTCAGCTCTGGGCGCGAAGCAGCGCGGCCGCTCGTGAGGCGGTCAACTGTTCCTCGCACGCCTGCTCCAACTTGTCGAGGCCGACGCGCACCTGGGTCATGCCGTCCCGCTCGCGGATGGTGACGGCGTTGTCGTCGAGCGTCTCGAAGTCGACGGTGATGGCCAGCGGCGTGCCGATCTCGTCCTGGCGGCGATAGCGCCGCCCGATCGACTGGGTCTCGTCGTACTCAGTGCGGAATCGTTTGCGCAGCCGCAGAGCCAGTGCGCGAGCGACCTCGGTGAGTTGGACCTTCTTGCTCAAGGGGAGCACCGCGACCTGCCATGGAGCAACATCGGGGTGGAGGTGCAGGACGAGGCGTGTGTCCCCCCGGACCTGCTCCTCGTCCCAGGCATCGATGAGCATGGTCAGGCAGGCGCGATCCAGGCCTGCCGCCGGCTCGATGACGTAGGGGATGTACCGCTCGTTGGTCTCTGCGTCGAAGTAGCTGAGGTCCTTGCCGCTGTGCTCGCTGTGCCGGCGCAGATCGAAGTCGGTGCGGTCGGCGATCCCCTCCAGCTCCCCCCAGCCCCATGGGAACCGGTATTCGACGTCGCTGGTTGCGGTGCTGTAGTGCGACAGCTCGTCGGCGTCGTGGGGACGCAGGCGCAACCGTGAGGCTCGCACGCCGCAGTCCTGGACCCACCAGCGCATGCGCTCGTCGCACCAGAACTTGTGCCACTCAACGTCGGTGCCGGGCTTGCAGAAGAACTCCATCTCCATCTGCTCAAATTCGCGTGTTCGAAAGATGGAGTTGCTTGGTGAGATCTCGTTGCGGAATGACTTGCCCTGCTGTGCGATGCCAAATGGCAGCCGCCGGCGCATCGCCTGGACGACGGTGGTGAAGTCCACGAACATGCCCTGCGCCGTCTCCGGTCGCAGGTACACCTGGGCGGCGTCGTCGGCCACCGGACCGAGGTGGGTGCGGAACATCAGGTTGAACTGGCGCGCTTGCGTCAGCGCCCCACCGCATTCTGGACAGCCGGGTGCGTCCTCAGGCTTGCCACGCGCGCGGCGCTCATCGGGGAGGTGGTCCTCGCGCCAGCGCTTGCGGCAGGCGCCGGTGCAGTCGACAAGGGGGTCGGTGAACGTGTCGACGTGGCCGCTGGCCACCCAGACCTGGGGATTCATGATGATCGAGGTCTCGATGGGCTCGATGTCGTCGCGCGACTCGACCATCGCCGACCACCAGAGGTTGCGCACGTTGCGGCGCATCCTTGCTCCCAACGGGCCGTAGTCGTAGAGCGCATTGATGCCGCCGTAGATCTCGCTGGACCCGAAGAAGAACCCGCGCTGCTTGCCGAGCGACACGAGCTTCTCCAGGACGTCAGGCATACCGGCGTCGTTCGGGGACATCGGCCGCGAGTGTACCGAGGGGCCCCCGTCCGACGCCTGGGTCAGCGCCGTTCGATGGCGCGCAGGACGGGCAGTGACCGCAACTGGCGGTCGAGGTGCTGTGCCAGCTCGCACTCTGTGACGGCTTCGAGGGTTGCCAACGACGCTTCATCGAGCTGCAGACGCCGGTACAGCGCCGCATCGCCCGCGGCCGCGACGCGCAGCACCTTGATGACCCGCACCGAACATTCGACGGCGCCTGGATCGGCGGGCGCACACCGATTGCAGAGCAGCCCTCCGGAGATTGCGCTGAACCAAGCGATCGCCTCGGGGAGTGGGCGCTCGCACGACGGGCACACGCGCAGCTGTGGTGCGTAGCCGAGCCTGTCAATCATCCGGCGAGAGAACCAGACGAGTGCCGACCGCGGGTCGCGCGCTGGGTCTGTGCAGTCACTCAGGGCGGTGACGACCAGTTCGAAGGTCACCGCGTCCGGGTGGTGACTCTCCAGCACGCGGTCCGCGAGTTCCGCGCAGACGGCGGCGCATGCCGCGCGGCGGGCGTCGGCCAGGGGCGCGGTCGAGCCGGCCGTCTCGGCCTGGGTCAGGACGTCGAGGTCGCCACGGCCGTGGGCAAGCTGCATGTGGCTGCGCGCAAAGAGGTCGGTGTGCGCGGCGAGCCGGCTTCCCGCCTTGCGCACACCGCGCGCGATGACCCCGATCTTGCCCTGCTCGCGGGTGAGGACGGTGAGGATGCGATCAGCCTCGCCGTAGTCAACGCGGCGCAGGACGACGGCCTCGGTGAGGTAGGTGGGCATCTTGTCAGTCTGGTGGGTGGGTCGCGCGTGAGGGTCAGCCGGCGTCGGCGGCGTCCGTCTCCGCTGTCACAGTATCGCGATCGGGCAGGAACGGACCCGGGGAGACGATGCGGACCAGCTGAATGCTCTGACGGCGCACCTTCTCAACGGTGAGGGTTGCGTCGCCCAGTTGAAGCGTTGCCCCGACGGCAGGAATCGCTCCGAGGCGCTCGTACACGAGGCCGCCGATCGAATCGCTCTCCGTCTCGCCCACGTCGAGGTGGAGAAGGTCCTTGATGTCGTCAACCGGGAAGCGGGCGTTGAGCAAGACCTCGGAGTCGTTGAGGAACTGCACCTCCTCCTGTTCAGCCACGTCGTACTCATCTCGGATGGGGCCCACGATCTCCTCGATCAGGTCCTCGAAGGTGACAATTCCTGCAGTGCCGCCGTGTTCTTCGACCACGACGGCCATGTGCACCTTCCGCTCCTGCATCTCGTGCAGCAGCTCGCCGACGTGCTTGACCTCGGGTGTGAAGTACGGCTCGCGCATCATCGTGGCGATCTTGCGCTGATCCCCATCGCGGACCCCGTCACGGAGCAGGTCCTTGGCGTACACCACGCCGATGATGTTGTCCATCGACTCCTCGTACACCGGGATCCGTGAGTGACCGTGCTGCACCACGAGGGCAATCAACTCTGACACGGTGTGGGACGACTCGATGGCCACAACGTCGATGCGGGGGACCATGACCTCGCGCACCGTCTTGTCGGTCATCTCCAGGATCCCGTGGATCATCTCCTGCTCACCGAATTCCACGACACCCTGCTGCTGACCGAGGTGGAGCATCATCCTGAGCTCCTCTTCAGTCACAAACGGGCCGGCCACCGACTTGCCGCGTGTGGTGGCGCGCAGGAGCGAATTGCTGACCAGCGTCAGCGCGGCGACCACTGGTCGCAGGACACGCGTCAATGCCGCCACCGGGCCACCGAGGACCAGCGCCAGTCGCTCGTTGAATCGGAGCGCCAGCGACTTGGGCGCGATCTCGCAGAAAACAAGGACAAAGGCCGACAGGATCGCCGTGCCCGCCGCCTGGGGGAACGAGCGATACGTATCGCTGATGATCAGCGTGGCCGTCGTCGACGCCACGATCACCGCCACCGTGTTGATGCTCAGGATGGTCGACAGATAGGCGTTCGGTTGATTGTGGAGCTTGACCACGATCTCGGCGCGACGGACACCCTCCTCAGCGAGCGAGCGCATGCGCAGGCGGCTGACCGACGTCAGCGCTGTTTCCGAGGCGGCTGCGAACGCGGCCAGGACCAGCGACGCGATCAAAGCGATGACCAGGAGGCTCATCGCCCGCCCCCAGCGTCGTGCTCAGGCTCTGAGGGGACGGTCACCGGAACAGTTCGCTGACGCTGCGACCCTCGTGGACGCGGACGATCGCTTCGGCGATGAGCGGTGCGACGCTCAGCACGCGCAGCTTGGGATGGTCGTCGAAGCTGCGCGCCCCGTCGTGGAGCGGCACGGTGTCGGTGATGCAGATCTCGTCGATGGGCGCCTCGTGGAGGAGGGTGAGGGCGCCGGAGGTGAGCACTCCGTGGGTTGCTACGACGTCAACGCCGGTGGCGCCCTTGGCTCGCAGTGCCACCGCTGCATTGGCCAGCGTGGAACCGGTGCTGATCAGATCGTCAACGATGATGCAGTGCAGGCCATCAACGTCGCCGATGACGTTGATCACCTCCACGGTGTCGTCACGAGGGCGGCGCTTGTCGACGATCGCGATCGGTGCGTCCAGGATGCGACCGAGTCGCCGTGCACGGAGGGCACCGCCGGTATCGGGTGATACCACCACAACGTTGTGCCCGTGGCGCTCGCGGACCCGGCGGGCAAGGATCTTGGTCGCGGTGAGTGCGTCGACGGGGATGTCGAAGAAGCCCTGGATCGCCTCGGCGTGGAGGTCGACAGCGATCACCCTGTTCGCGCCGGCGAGCTCGATGATGTTGGCCATCAGCTTGGCGCTGATGGGATCACGAGGCTGCGTCTTCTTCTCCTTGCGCTGATATCCGTAGTAGGGGATGACGGCGGTGATGCGCGATGCCGACGCCCGACGCAGAGCGTCCAGGATCACGAAGAGCTGGATGAGGTTGTCGCTCACCGGCTGACAGGTCGGCTGAATCAGGAAGAGGTCGCGGCCGCGCACTGACTCGGCGATCTTGACGTCGAACTCGCCGTCGGCGAAACGAGTGATCTCCATTTTGGCAAGTGGCAGGTCGATCTCTCGGGAGATCTTGTCGCTGAGTTCGGGGTTGGCGGTGCCGCTCAGCAGCATGAGGTCGCCGAACTGGTACGGCTCGGTCATCGCAATGGTTCCGCGGGGGGCTGGCCGCGGCGCGCCCGCCACCCCGCCACGTTCCGTTGCCGGACCCGGCCGAGGGCCAGCGCGCCTTCGGGCACGTCCACGGTGATCGTGGATCCCGCCCCGACGTATGCGTCCCGGTGAATGGTCAACGGCGCAACCAGGGTGCTGTTCGTGCCGACGAAGACCCCGTCCTCGATGACGGTTCGGTGCTTGGAGACCCCGTCGAAATTGCACGTCACGGTTCCGGCTCCCACGTTGACCCCCTCCCCGACATCGCTGTCGAGCACGCAGGAGAAATGACTGATGCGGCTGCCTGCGCCGACACGGCTGTTCTTGACCTCCGCATGCGTGCCCAACGATACCCCTGCACCGAGCACGCTGCCCGGCCGGACTCGGTTGTAGGGCCCGATCACCACACCGTCGCCGATCTCGCAGGCCTCCAGGTGCGACGAGCCGATGGTCACGCCGTCGCCCGCCACCACGTCGCGCAGCTGCGCCATTGGCCCGATCTGGCAGCCCACACCGAGCACGGTGGCACCGCGCAGGACTGACATCGGCCGGATCACCGAGTCGCGGCCCACGCGGACCGCCGCATCGGCGTATGTCGTTGCAGGATCCTCGATGGTCACGCCACCTTCCATGAGACGCTCGAGGACACGTGTCCGCAGCACAGCCTCGGCGGTGGCCAGCTGAGATCGGTCATTGATCCCCAGCGCCTCGTCGGGGTCGGAGACGAGCATCGCCTCGACGTGGCCGTTGAGCAGCGGCAGCACGTCAGGGAGGTAGTACTCACCCTGTGCGTTGTGGTTCCCGATGCGCGCCAGGGCGGGCCAGAGCTGTGCTCCCTTGAACGCGTAGATCCCGGCCCCCACCTCAGGGGGCGCGTATGCGCCGGCGGGCAGGTCGCGTTCCTCGATGGTCCGCACCACTCGGCCCGTCTCCGGGTCGCGGTACACCCGGCCCAGCCCACGGGGGTTGGCCGGGGTGGCAGTCAACAGGGTGGCGGCGGCCCGCGTGCGGCGGTGATGGTCGAGCAAGCTCCCCAAGGTCTGGGGCCGAACCAAGGGAACGTCGCCAGACAGCACCAGCACGTCCCCGTTCTCGCGGAGGCGCTCGGGCACCGATCGCAGCGCGTCGCCGGTGCCTCGCGGCTCGGGCTGCACAACGCATTCGGCGCGGCCGCCGACCGCAGCGATCACGTCCTCACGGCCGCGCCCAATCACTACGATCGGAGGGCGTCCGGTCACGGCAACCGCAGCATCGATGACGTGGTCGATGATGGCGCGACCCGCCAGCGGATGGAGCACCTTGGGAGTGGCGCTGCGCATCCTCGAGCCCTCTCCGGCGGCGAGGATCACTGCCCGCGGACCGTCGGCCATGTGAGCCGAGTATACGGGCGACCGCAACGAGCGGCTCCCCAGGAGTGCTATCACGGCGGCCCCCGTGCCGGCCGGCGTGCCCGCGCCCCACGCTCCTAGGGGGGCGCCACCACGAAGTCACCCCCATCAGCGCGCCCGAGGGTCCAGCCCTGCTCGTGCACGATGCGATGGTGGGGGCGGCAGAGAAGCACAAGATTCTCGAGGGCCGTCTCGCCGCCATCCGCCCAATGCACGAGATGGTGAGCGTCAGCCCAGGCAGGCGGGCGGTCGCAGCCCGCGAACCGACAGCCGCGATCGCGGACCACCAGGGCGCGACGAATTGCAGCGGGCACCGTCCGGGTCGACCGGCCGACCGTCAGCGGCATGCCCTCCTCGTCCACCTCGACGGTGGTGCACACAGCGTCACAACCAACCCGGCGGACCGTCTCGTCCGCGATGGGACCAGCCCCATCCATCTCGGCGGGCGCGGCACCCTCTTCGCGGCGAAGCGCGGCCGCCGGAACGGTCACGGTGAGATGCGGCCGCTGACCTCCCGACGCCGGCAGTGATGCGCCGTCCAGCTGGCGTCTGGCCAGCTCAACCAGCGCGTCGGCTCGCCTCTGGGGCGCGATCCGGTCGTCGCCCGGCGTCGGACGCGTCAGGGCGTCGATGGCGCTGCGCAGGATCGCACCGCCCTGGCGTCAAGTCACAAATGTGGGTTCAAACGGGCTTGGGGGCGCCGGCGAGATGTGGTGGGCGCCGGTGCGATCCTGCGCCTCAAGGAACAAGACCCTAGGGTGG
>Ga0075522_10002796_pt1 | contig 12882 bp, 12 predicted proteins | sample NGEPerA_FD_74796 | JGI IMG/M metagenome (GOLD analysis project Ga0075522, IMG submission 74796) | Arctic peat soil microbial communities from the Barrow Environmental Observatory site, Barrow, Alaska, USA - NGEE PermafrostL2-A | ecosystem: Environmental > Terrestrial > Soil > Wetlands > Peat ... | reverse complement strand
CACCCATCGCCGCCCTCCAAGCAACCGCCGAGACACTCCTCCGCGAGCAACCGGAACGTCCCGAACGCGACGCGATCGAAGCAACCCTTGCCCGCGACGCCGCACGCCTGGGACGACTCGTCGACGACCTCCTCGGACTCACCCGAATCGAAACCCGACAGCAATTCTCTCCCCTCGAGCTCAACACGATCGCCCGGCACGAAGCCGAGCAGGCGGCAGACCGCGCCCCCACGGTCCGCATCACCGTCGATCCCTGCCAGCGCTCTCCAATCAACGGCGACCCTGACGCCCTCACCCGCCTCCTCCGCAACCTCCTCGACAACGCGCTCGCCGCCGTCCCGCAGACGAACCCCGCCATCAACATCTCCGTCACTCCACTCAACGGAAGCATCCAAGCGACGATCACCGACAACGGCCCCGGAATCCCGGACGCCGAGCGACAACGCATCTTCGAACGATTCGTCCGGCTCAACCCCACCACTCCAGGTCACGGACTCGGCCTCGCGATCGCCCAACGCATCGCCCAACAGCACGACGGCGAACTCATCTGCAACCCCTCCACCACCGGCGCCAGCTTCACATTGCGGCTACCACACGCGAACACGAACCCGGCATAAGGCTGTGTGACGATGAAGACCCTCCTCCAGGCCCAGCGCGGTCGATCGCCGCTGAATCAGCGCAGCGGCAGGTCCGATCACTGCGTTCAACCTTGTCGATGCGTCGCAATGAGATGTCGCCTTTAGCAGAATCGCTCGAACTCGTCGGGATCTGTTTTGACGGCTCCGGTCGGGCACACGGGCAAGCAGCTGCCCCGGCTCGGCTGCGGGCTGCCGGTCTGTCGACCGTCGTGCCCGCTGCACGTCTGACGCCCGACATCATCGTCTCGGAACCTGACCCTGGCCGTGGCCCGAAGGCCGGTTTCGTCAATGAGCGCGCGCTGCTCGAGATGGTGGAAGCCACATACGCCCGCGTGTGCTCAGCCTTGCAAGACGACCGCTTTCCGCTCCTCTACGGTGGAGACTGCTCGGTCCTGCTCGGCGCCATCCCCGCCGTCCGCGATACCTACGGCAACGCCGGCCTGCTGTTCGTCGACGGCCACGAAGATGCAACAACGCTCGAGGGATCGACTACCGGCGAGGCGGCAAACATGGAGATCGCGCTCCTACTCGGCATGACCGGCGAGCATGCGACTGAGCCGATCCGGATGCGCATGCCCGCCCTCGACCCCGATGCGATTGTGATGCTCGGCCAACGCGACGAGAACTACCGCCGCGAAATCGGGGTCCCGAGCATCGGAGACCAAGTGCGCATCCACAACGCAGACGAGGTCCGTCGCGACCCGGAGCGGCTCGCCACCCACGCGGCCGCACTACTCAGCAATCGTGCAGCCGCCTGGTGGCTGCTCACCTGGTCGGCGCTAACCGCGATCACGCAAGCTGCCCTACGCAACGACAGATGCCGAGGATGGAGCATCGGCGTTTACAACGCCGACCTCGACCCCGACCTTCAGGACGCGCAACGGATCCTGGCTTACCTCGCCGACACGACAACGAACGCGATGATCAGCGCCGAATAGGAAGAGCAGGTCGGCGCAAGGACTACCGACCGCGCCGCACGCCGCACCCGCAGAGGTTCATCGCGGTTACGAGTCGCGACGCCGCGTCGCGTTGAGGCAAATCCGCTCTCCGAGCACGACTGCATCCTGGTTCGGGTTATGACCGACTGGTAGCCCGCCGCTACTCTCGGATCTCGATGGGGTGTCTTTCGCGGGTTCGAGTCCCGTCGCTCCCGCTCTTCGAAGCCCGCTCAGAGAGCGGGCTTCTCTGTTTCTTGGCACTGGATACTGTCCCCGGCGGAGTCGGAGTAGCGGGCGCCTCACGAACCTTTACGGTCGGGCCGCAGAGCCGGACGCGGCAGCTGGCCCTCGATCCAGAGCGCCGCGATGCCGGCGCGCGGGAGCCCGAAGCGCCGCTCGTACATGAAGTAGCGCGGTTCCCAGTGCGGGAAGAACTTCGCGTTGAACCGGTAGAGACGCTCGACTTGGAACCACGTGTCGCCCAGGATGATCAGCCGGCCGGCGATACGCTCCACCAGCCCCTCCGGTGCGCGAATCAGCCGGGCGAAGGCGGCGAAGTTCAACGAGACCTCCGCGACGCCGCGCTCGCGCATCAACTCGATCGCCTTCACGATCATGAACTCGGTCAGGCCGTTGGGCGTGTCCTGACGGCGCCTCATGAACGACAGCGAGACCGCGTCTCTCCCATACGTCGGAACGAAGTGGAGGAAGCCTTGGATGACGTCGTGCTCGTCGGTCGCGTAGACGATCAGCGTCTTAGCTCCGTGTGGGTTGCGCAACGAGTCCAACGCCATGCTGAAACCCCGCTCGGCCGCACCCGCGCGCCAATCGTCGGCGACCTCCTCGAGCTCGAGCATGACGTGCTCGTCGAGCGCTCCGAGCTCGACGAGGTGCGTGCGGTACCCGGCCTTCTCGACGCGCGACACGGACTGCCGAACCTTGCGGATCGCCCGGCCCTCGAGCGTGAACCCGGTGGAGTCGACGATCGCTTCGTCGCCGATGTAGAGCGCCCGCAACCCCGCCTGCTCAAAGACGTCCTTCCCGGTCGTGCTGACACCCACGGCGGCGATCCGGAGCGAATGGCCCTCGGCAAACCCAACGACGGTCCGCATCAGATCGGCGACGGCCTCCCCGTCGCCCACGGGATCGCCCGAGATCATCATCACGCCGCTCTCGGTCCGATAGCCGACGAACGCGGTTTTCTCCGCGTTGAACAGATAGTGCTCGTCGGTACGCAGCTTGAAGAACGCGAGCGTGTCGGTCCCGTGCTCGTGCACGAGCTCCGCGGCGGCATGCCTGAGCTCGGCATCCGGGAGATCCCGCGGCGCGGCGAGCGGACGGAACAGCATGTAGGCCGCGATCAGCACGGTCAGGATCGAGATCAGCCGCACCGCAAGCCCGGTCTTCGCCAGCTCGTCCTGGAAGCCGAAGGGCCCAGGCTGCCAGAGAAGCAGGTCGCCGGTCTCGCGGACGACCGGCCCGAACGACACGGTCCTGGGCGCGGCCATGGCGACGACGGCCAGAGCGACGAGAAACGCTCCGACGAGGAGCACCGGAAGCCGAAGGGCCGCCGACCGGAACGTTCCCGGCTCGTGGCGGCCGTAGAACGAGGAACGACTTGCCCATAGCAAGCCGGCGCAGCCGACCGTGAGTACGGCTTCCTCGATGTCGAGGCCCTTGACGACGTTGAAGACCGTCAGCGCGATCATCAGCGCGAGCGCAACGTGCATCGCGCTGTGGCGCCGTCGGTACAGATAGTAGGCGGTCAGCACGAGCGCAAACGACGTGGGGACGGCGAGCGCGTGAGCGTCGCGCATCACCGCGAGCGGCTCGACGTGAACGAGTGCCCGGCCGCGCCACGACACGTTTGGAGTCACGGCAGAGAAGAGGTCGACGATCCCGATCGCCGCCGTGGCGATCGCAGCGATTACCGGTACGTCGTCGAGCGGCCGCATCGTGCGCAGCGGAAACGGGTGTCGGTGCAGGCCGATTCGCCAGCCGGCGGTGTCACGCCGGCTCCGGGTCAGATCGGGCCAGTCCTTGACGATGAGCCACGCACCGAGCAACGTCGCCATGAGCGCGTGAATCGGCGTGAACGGCCCAACGATCGCGACGACAACGGACGCGACGATCACGAGCACCCCGGCGTGCCACTCATGGATCCGGCGTCCGAAGACGAAAACCCGAGGGCCGAGGTTGTGTCGTTCCAGCTTCAACACGTGCAGTGGCTCCTGTCCTCGAGTCACCAGGACCATAGTGCCGTTCGGCGCGACTCGGAGCCGCCGCTCACGGGCTCGAGCGTTTCGCCGCTACGCGGGTCGACGCTCGCCTTCGTCGGTTGCACGAGCGCCGCGCCGGTGGGCGCGCGGCACGAGAGGAAAGCACGCGAGCCCGGTGAGGAGCGCAAGGAGGTGCCCGAACTCGGTGAAGCTCAGGGCGAGTGCCAACGCCACGGCGACGACAATCAAGAGCGCGCCCACCCACGCCCACCGAAGCCGGCGTGGCAGCAGGTACGTCAGCACGCCGGCGAGCGCGACGAAGCCGTAGCTGGCGCCAACGTCGACGGCGCGCACCACGGAGCTCTCGACGAGGTCGCCCCTGAGAGCCAGCCACAAGCCCATCGCGGTCAACAGGGTGGCGCCGACGTGGCCGATCAAGAATACGGCGACGGTGCGTCCCGAGCCGATTCGATGCTCGACGGGAGCCGCGATCAGGGTGAAGAGGACAACCCAGAGGAACCATTGCGACGGGCTCGTGACGAAAAAGGCGCTCGCGATCAGGACGCGCACGGGGTCGCTAGCCAGATGGTGGAGATTCGTGCTGCGCTCGAGCAGGAGTTGATGCGCGACCGACGAGCTCGAGGTCGCGAGCACCCAGGTCGTGACGAGCAGGATCAGCAGGTAGGTGTACGTCGCAGGCGCCCGACGCACCCAATCGCCGATCTGCGGCGAGAGACGCCGCCACCTGACGCGAATCGGATCGAGCTGCGGCACCCGATCGGAAGCCAGCAACCGGGTACAGCCGAAGACGACGAGGATGGCCAAAAACAGGATCACGAGGCGCCGGGTCGCGACTGTAGCCCGCGACAAGCCGAGTCCGTTCTCACGAACCATTCATCGAGGTGAGCCAGGGTGGCGGAATGAGACCGATGCGAAGAACGCTCACAGCCCTCCTCGGCGCCTCGATGCTGGCGTACCCCGCGCTCGGCGGCGCCGCCGTCGCACGGGCGGCCACGAGCCCTGCAATGGCGAAGGTCGTCCCGATCAAGCGCGTCACGAAGAAGGTGTTCGCCGGCGCCACGGCGCAGGCGAACCAGTGGGGCAGCGTCGAGATCACCGTCACGGTGCAGACCACGACGGTCACGACCGGGACAAAGAAGAAAGTGACCCGGAGATTCTCTGACCTCGGCGGCCACTACTCGTACCACACGTCGCGCTCGCAGTTCATCATGTCGCAGGCGCTCCCCCAGCTGCGCCAGGAGTTCCTGCAGGCACAGAGCGCCAAGGTCGACATGATCTCGGGCGCCAGCTACACGAGCCAGGCGTTCCTCCAGTCGCTGAAGTCGGCCCTGGTGAAGGCGAACGCGGCCAAGACGCCCTGACGTGGGCCCGCACCCTTGCTGCCTGGAGCGCCCAGACAGGCCGAGCGCTCAGGTGTCCATGAAAACGGGGGAGCTCCAGGCCACCAACAGCAGCGCGAACGCGTCCACCTGGCACGCCGGAGGTCGCGGGTTCGAGTCCCGTCGCTCCCGCCTCTGAAGTACCTGCACGCGCACGTGGCAGCGGAATCTCAGCCAGGCTTACTTGATCTTCGTGAGCAAGTACCGGGCGACGGTCTCGAGTTGGTCGTACGAGAGATGATGCCCGCCATTGTTGCCGGCCCACAGCTGAAACAGCGTGGATCCCTTCTGGACGACGATGTAGTCGTTGAACTCCACAGCCTGATCGCCGAAGCCGGCGAGAGGCGTGGCGTGGCAATCGCGAGGATCGGGCACCGTGCCGCCCACAACCGGCGCGCCGCAGTACTTCCCGTCGGCGGGCGGGTGCGAGTACGTCTTCCACTCCCGTGCCGGAGCCGCAGCTGCTGCAAGGGTGATCCTGGTAAGGGTTCGGACAAAGACCGCCCTACACAGGCGACACTCGTTGTCGGTATCGACTGCGCCGGTATCGGCCTTTAACGCTCACATCCCTGTTGAGGTCGACCGCGATCGCGGCTTGCTACTTGAAGATGTTCACGGATCGAGCTGCGACGAGCAGGATGCTGATCGCTGATACGGCCGATTCGGACAGCATCATCAGCTTTGCCCAGCGGCTAAGCGGCATTGCGTCGGTGGGGCTGAACGCGATCGAGTTGGTGAATGAGATGTAGAGGTAGTCGAGGAGGCGCGGATGCCAGCCCGGCGCCGCGAGCTGGGGGTTTTCCATCTGCGGGAACTGGAAGTCCGGCGGCGGCGGGTCCGGCTCGCGTCGCCTGATCGGGCCGCCACGGTCGAAGCCCCAGAACCAGAGGCCGTAGGCGATCACGTTGGTTCCCCAGATCGTCGTCCCTTTCAGGAGCAGCTGGCCGCCGCTGTGTTCGTGGCCGCTGATGAGTGAGCCGATCAAGGCGACGAGCGCGACCGCATTGTCGAGGCTGATGATCGCGAGCAGGCTCAGCGCCACATTTCGCCGGTGGCCGATCCGTTCGAGTGTCCGCAGCGCGGGCTCATATGCGAGGCCGCCGAGAAGAACAGTCTCCGGAACGACCGGGATGATCCAGACCCACCACGGCAGACTCCACAGCTTCCAGTGGCGCTCGAGACTCACCAGCGCGAGCGCGAGTTGCAGCCCGATCACGAGGACGACCGCGGGGGCTGCCTCCCAGCGTGATTCGACGGCTTCGTCGGTCAGTATCTGGCCCTGATCGTCCATGCAGTGATTCTGGAGGTCGGCTCGGTCGCCACGCCCGCTCCTGTCCTGTACCGCCGTTAGCCTCCAGCTGGATGTCGAGCCACGACCAGCCGCCTTCGGCCGCCGAGGAGAACGGCAGGCGCACGGATCCGAACATCTGCACGGTGATCGATGACCGCGGCAGCGAAGAGGTGCAATTCAACCGCGAGAACGTGGAGAAGCTCCTCGCCGGCGACTCCTTCTTCTGGATCGACGTCGACCAGCCCAACGATGCCGATTACACCATCCTCCGCGACGTGTTCAAGTTCCACCCGCTCGCCGTCGAGGACTCGGAGAAGTTCGAACAGCGGGCCAAGCTCGACGACTACGACGACTTCGTCTTCATCGTCGTCTACGGCGCCGTTCCCGACGACGACCGCCTCGTCGAGGTGCACTGCTTCTACTCCGACAAGTTCCTCGTCACCGTCCACCGCGACGACGCGCCGGCGTTCACTGCGGTGCGCCAGCGATACGTGCAACGCAAGAAGGCCGTGGATAAACCGGGCCTGTTGCTCTACCGGATCATCGACGCGCTCGTCGACAGCTTCTTTCCGATCCTCGCCGACTTCGATGACCGCATCGACGAGCTCGAGAACCAGACGTTCCTGAACGCCGGCGACGAGCAACTGCAAGAGATCTTTCAGATGAAGCGACTGCTCGTGGGCATGCGCAAAGCGATCACGCCGCAACGCGACATGTTCGCACGTCTCTCTGGCGGCGTCGCACAGCTGCCGGGAATGACCGAGGACGACGAGCGCTACTTCCGCGACATCTACGACCATCTACTCCGCATCAGCGATCTGATCGACACCTACCGCGACCTGCTCACGAGCTCGATGGATGTCTACCTCTCGACCGTCTCCAACCGGCTCAACTCGGTGATGAAGCAGCTGACGGTGATGGCGACTGTCTTCCTGCCGCTCACCTTCGTCACGGGCTTCTTTGGCCAGAACTTCGGCTGGATGGTCGGACACATCCAGAGCGGGCCCGCCTTCGTCGGTCTCGGAATCGGGCTCGAGCTCCTGACGGTGGCCGCACTGTTCACGCTCTTCAAGAAGCGCGGCTGGTTCTAGTGATTGGCGAAGAGCTGCGTCGGCTGTTCACCGTCGCCGAGCGACACCGACGGCTGGTTGCGCGCCTCATGATCGCCTTCGTCCTCACCGTGGGCGTCGGCATCATCGGATCCCTCCTGATCTGGGTGTTCGAAAGTGGCAAGAAGGGCGGGGACATTCACGGATTCGGCGACGCAGTCTTCTTCACGGTGGTGCAACTGCTGACCGTCTCCTCGCAGATAAAGAACCCACTCACGGCCGCCGGCAAACTGGTCGACATCGGCCTCGAGGTCTGGGCGATGTTCGTCGTGACCACCGTCGCGGGAAGCTTCGCGTCGTTCTTCAGCTCCGGCGATTCGACGTAACACGCGAGGCGGGCTAGAGGCTCCTGGTGTAGCTCAGTTCAGTTCCGGCGGCGCCAGTCGCAGACGGTCGCGGGCCACGGCCTCGAGGTGCATCTCTATTCGCGTGCGCCGCAAGAGGTCGGCGGCGAGCCGCCGCACGATCGCGCGCGCGACGCCACTCCTGCCGCCGCTTCGCTCGAGATCCGCGAGAGCTGCGCCGGCATCGGGAACGCCGAGCTCGACCGCGCGACGCACGGCGGCGAGCGCTTGCTCCGCCAGCCCTTCGTGCCATAACTCAGATGTCATGTGCCGTGTCTGGCGTGCGATCTCGGCCGGGTCGCCGTCGTCCAGCGCAAAGGACACGAAGCAGAGGCAGGCGTGGCAAATGCCCTTGTTGACGTCCAACTCGAGCTTCGCGGCAAGCGCATCGGCTCGAGCCTTCGGGAACGCGCGCGCGGTCATACGTCCAGCGAACCACAGAAAGTGTGACGGGTCCGTCACAGGTGTGACACGAACGTTGATCGCTCGGAATCCGGCTCAGTCAGGCGCCGATCGCGTCGAGCTCGACGATCACGTCGGCCGGTAGCTCGAGCGATGCCGCGGCGACGTTCTCGCGGAGGTGAGCGAGCGATGACGTGCCCGGAATGAGAACGATCGTCGGGGAGCGCTGCAACAGCCACGCGAGCGCCACCTGCTGTGCCGACGTCTCGAGCCGCGCGGCGACGCCGTCGAGCACATCGGACTGCAGAGGCGTGAATCCGCCGAGGGGGAAGAACGGCGCGAATGCGATGCCCTCGCGCGCGCACCGGTCGACGAGCTCGTCGTCCTGACGGTTCGCCACGTTGTAGAGGTTCTGCACGGTGACGACGGGAGCGATCGACTGTGCTTCCGTGAGCTGCGCGGACGTGACGCTGCTGATGCCGAGGTGGCGGATCAGTCCCTGCTCTTGCAGCTCGGCGAGGACTGAGAAAGGCTCGGCGAGGGATTCCTCGACGGCGCCCGCGACGGAACCGACGCGCAGGTTCACGACGTCCATTGCATCGAGGCCGAGGCGCTCGATGTTCTCGTGCACGGCCGCGATCAGATCCTCGCGGCCGAGCGACATGGTCCACGAACCGTCGGCGGGACGCCGGGCGCCGACCTTGGTGACGATGTGCAGATCGTCCGGGTACGGATGCAGCGCCTCCTTGATGAGCTCGTTCACCACGAAGGGCCCGTAGTAGTCGCTCGTGTCGATGTGCGTGACGCCGAGCTCGACTGCCTCACGCAGGACCGCAACCGCCTGTTCACGGTCGCGCGGCGGACCGAAGACGCCGGGCCCGGCAAGCTGCATTGCGCCGTAGCCCATCCGGCTGAGCGTGAGATCGTCGGCGAGAGTCAGTGCTCCGCCTGCTGGTGTGGCTGACATGGTGTCTGTCCCTCCTCGGGTGAGCATGAAGCCCCGCGTCGCACGTACTTCACCACAAGGACGATGAGCTCCGGCGCGCGCGTTGAGGGCTACCAACACCCCAGTCTTGACAGATCACGATATATCGCTTACTATCGTGACATGCACAGAAAACATCGATTCAACAGAATGGGCCCCGAGCAACGGTTCGGTGGGCCCGCCGGCTTCGGAGGGCCGGGCGGCTTCGGCGGCCCCGGCGGCTTCCGAGGCGGGCACGGCGGCCGCCGCAGGCGGATGCGCCGCGGCGACGTCAGAGCCGCGATCCTGCTCCTGATCGAGGAGCAGCCTCGCAACGGCTATCAGGTGATCCAGGAGATCGAAGCGCGCAGCGAGGGCGCGTGGCGGCCGAGCCCCGGCTCGGTCTACCCCGCGTTCCAGCTGCTCGCCGACGAAGGCCTCGTCCGCAGCGAGAGCCGCGACGGCGGCAACATCTTCGAGCTCACCGACGCCGGACGGAGCCATGTCGAGGAGCACCGGGCAGAGCTTGGCTCTCCCTGGACGCTCGCAGGCGAAGGCGTGCCGGACAGCGTGCGCGAGCTCGGCAAGCTGCTGATGCAGGTCGGGATCGCCGTCAAGCAGGTCATGCACGCGGGTGGCGACACCCAGTCGGCCGAGGCGGCGAAGATCCTCGCGGAGACGCGCCGCTCGCTCTACCGCGTCCTCGCGGAAGACGAGCCGACCGAAGACTGACCAGCCGGTGGCGGGTCGCTCGACCCGCCACCGGGGCTCAGCTCCGTCCTGCGTGAGCGAACGCGTACGACGTGAGGGGCACGGCCCCGGGCGACCGAGCACCTCGGTCGGCGATCAAGTCCGCGACTAGACTTCACGTCGTAACCGCTTCAGCACCGAATAGCAGCGAGGGGCGCAACTACCGTCGTTGTAGGAGGGCGTGATGGACGATCCGCTCGTGGCCACGAACGGAATACTCGCGCCGGCGACCAGCGGCAAGAGCGGACAGTCCCGCCTCGGCCGCGAGGGCCTCGCGTGTGCCGCCCTGACCGGGGTTGCAGCGCTGCTCCTGATCACGCTCGGCCCGGCGCCGGGCGACGCAGCGGTGCACCTGTACCGCACGTTCCTCGTCCACCAGGGCGCGCTCGTCTCGGACAACTTCTGGTACGCCGGCAACTATCCGCTGGCGTCGTACAGCCTCCTCTATTACCTGCCTGCGGCGCTCGTCGGCAACCTGCCGCTCGTCCTCGGTGCAGCCGTCCTCTCCACTCTCCTGTTCGCGTCGATCGCACGCCGGGAGTGGGGTGACGCAGCCATCTGGCCGAGCCGTGCCTTCGGCATCTGCGCTGCAGCGCCGCTGTTCACCGGTCTCTACAGCTATGCGGTCGGGTTCGCGCTGGCGCTCGGCGCCGTGCGAGCCTTGCAGGCGAAGCGTGTCGTCCTCGCGGTCGTTCTGGCCGCGCTGACGCTGGGGATCAGCACGCTTGCGTTCGCCTTCCTGTGTCTGCTGCTCCTCGCGGGCGCTGCCGCCCGCCGCCACTTGAGCGCGTCGTCGATCGGTGTCGCTACCGCCCTCGCCGTGCTAGCGGGACTCGAGCTCGTCGTGCTTCGGCTGTTTCCGGGCGGTGGGATCTACCCTTTCCATGCCATAGATCTCGCCGGCATCCTCGGCGTCTCCACCGTCGGTGCGCTGCTCGCGCGCCACGCACGCAACGGAGGCGTGATCACAGCCTTCTTCGTGCTCTGGGGCGCGGGCGCCATCCTGGTCTCTCTCGTGCCGTCGCCGATCGGTGGCAACTGGACAAGGCTCAACGAGTTCGTGTTCCCGCTGATGCTGCTCACGGCCTCCCTCGCCCGCTTTCAGCCGCGGCGGCTCGCCATGCTGGCGCTCGCCGGCGCGTTCGCCTACAACGTCGTGCCATACCTGCTGCTGATCCCGTACCGGCTCGACAATCGCCCTGCGGCCGTAGGCTACTGGCAGCCGGCTCTGCAGTTCCTACGGCACCACTCGCAACCCGGCTTCCGAGTCGAGGTCGTTCCGACGGCGGCGCACTGGGAGTCGTACTGGGTCCCACGGGCCGGCTTCGCCCTCGCACGGGGTTGGTACCGGCAGCTCGACGAGCTCGACAATCCGACGCTGTACTCGAAGCAGCTCGACGCGAACGCCTATCGCCGCTGGCTGCGATCGACGGCGGTCGAATACGTCCTCCTGCCTTCGACGCGACTCGATCCGGTGGGTGCGCCACGGGAAGCGACGCTCCTGCGGTCGCCATCGTCGGGCCTCGTCGTCGCCTTCCGCAGCCCGAACTGGACGATCTACCGGTTGCCGCGCGCGACCTCGTTGCTCACCGGCCCGGGACGGACGCGGATCCTGACGTTCGGCCACACCACGATCAGCGGCACGGTCTCGACACCCGGCGCATACCTGCTCCGAGCCCACTACATCCCCTACTGGAAGGTGAGCGGCAACGTGTGCGTCCGCCCCGCACCCGGAGGTATGACCTGGCTCGAGGTCCGCGCGGCCAAGCGGTTCTCGTTGACGGTCGAGGAGGCCGGCGCCGCGTTGCTCTCTGCGGCGACGGGCACGGTGACGTGCAACGCGGATCTCCGTCGACGTGCAAGCGCAGCGCACGGCTAGCCCAGCGCTTGAGGAGCCACCGCTCGCGCTCGAAGCGCTGCGGGCGCTGCTCCTTGACCGCGCGGTGCCCGATCATCGAATCGAGCTCGCACTCCGCGCCGTCGACGACCTGATCTCTCGGGCGATCATGCGGCGCGACGACGGCACCGTCTACGTCGTCACCGGCGATATCCCCGCGATGTGGCTCCGCGACTCGGCGGCACAGGTTCGGCCGCTGCTCGCGCTCGCAGCCGACGTGCCCGACGTCGTCGACATCGTCACCGGGGTCGTACGCCTTCAGGTCGAACAAGTTCTGATCGACCCGCGCGCGAACGCGTTCAACCCGGCACCGACGGGAGCCGCCGTGCGCCGCGGCGACTTCCGCGATCAGTCGCCGTGGGTGTACGAGCGGAAGTACGCGGTCGACTCCCTGTGCGCGCCGCTCTCGCTCGCCTGGCTGCTCTGGCGGACGACCGGGTTCAACGCTGCCGCCGACCCTCGCTTCTGCGACGCCGCGCGCACCATCGTGTCGCTCTGGCGAGCCGAACAGGAGCACGACCGGGAGGCGTTCGTCTTCCGACGTCGCCTGGCACGTCGTCGCGACTCGCTGCCTGATCGCGGCCGCAGCGCCCCTACGGCCCGCACGGGGATGACCTGGTCGGGCTTCCGCCCGAGCGATGACGCGTGCACCTACTGCTACCACATCCCGGCGAATGCGCTCGCCGCCGTGAGCCTCGAACGGCTCGCGGAATTGCTCCAAGCTGCCGGTGTCGACGCCCCCCTTTGCGCGGAGGCGTGCGCGCTGGCAGCCGAGATTCGTCTGGGCATCGCGCAGTACGGGATCGTCGACGATCCGGCGGCCGGGCGGATCTACGCGTACGAGGTCGACGGCCTCGGCGATGCGCTGCTGCTCGACGATGCGAATGTCCCAAGCCTTCTCTCGCTGCCGTACCTCGGCGCCTGCACCAC
>Ga0075522_10002791_pt1 | contig 12891 bp, 13 predicted proteins | sample NGEPerA_FD_74796 | JGI IMG/M metagenome (GOLD analysis project Ga0075522, IMG submission 74796) | Arctic peat soil microbial communities from the Barrow Environmental Observatory site, Barrow, Alaska, USA - NGEE PermafrostL2-A | ecosystem: Environmental > Terrestrial > Soil > Wetlands > Peat ... | reverse complement strand
GCAGATCGCCCGTCTACGGTGACCGCCCCGATCTGACCGAAGGATCTTTGGGGCTTCGAAACCTGAGCGCCTGACCAGGACCTGTCCCAAACGGGTGTCCGAGAAAACCCATTTGTTTATAGGGGAGGAAGTTCCTCTCCTGTAAGCGAATGGAGACATCATGCGACTTCCCGTCGACACCTCAGCGGTCAGCTTCGTGACCGCGGCGCCGGCCGAGCCGGCTATCGACTTCGACACCAAGGTCGATTGGCCATCCACAGTCACGTGCGGCCAATCGCAGACGTTTCGATGACCGGCGTCCCATCGACGGACATGAAAGCGAGCGCCGCTTCTGTCGGCAGGTCCCACTCCACGCTTCACGGTCGGCAGAAGGCATCACCGTTGCCCGCGCTCCTCGACGTCGAGGGAGTAGCCGAAGTACTCGGAGTCGGGATCCGCCATGTCCGACGGCTCGTGGACCAACGTCGCATCCCGTTCGTGAAGGTCGGCCACTACGTCCGCTTCGACCCGCGCGAGATCGCCGTCTGGATCGATGAGCGCCGTGTCCCCGAGGGTGGTCACCCTCGGTTCCATCGGTAGCATGGAGGCCGCAGGACCACGGGGTCACCTCGATGTCCTGATGATCGCGCGTGAAGTCGGCACCGACCGGCGCCCTGGGAAAAGCACCGTGCGTCACCGTGGTGCCGAGGCAGCGGGGTAGCGATCAGTGGGCAAACGGCAGTTCGGCAATGTCCGGAAACTTCCTTCAGGGCGATGGCAGGCCCGCTCCCTGACGCTGGACGGGCGTCTGGTGCCGGCCAAAACGACCTTCCCCACCAAGGCCGATGCCACCCTGTGGCTCGACACGGTCCGGACCCAGCTCGCCATGGGACTGGACCTCGATCCCTCGAGGAGCAGGGTCGCTCTCGAGCAGTTCTCCTGGACGTGGCTCGAACACCGGGTCGGCCTTTCCCTCCGCACCCGCGAGATTTACGAGGCTCAGCTCCGCCTCCACATCCTTCCCGCAATCGATCCCGGCGTACCCGCCCTCGGGCGAGTCGCTCTCTGCGACCTCACTCCGGACCTCATCCGCCGTCGGTACCGGGTACTCGCTGAGCAGCGCAGTCCCGCGACGGCGGCCAAAGGCTACGTCCGGCTCCGCCAGATCCTCAGCCGAGCTGTTGACGACGATCTGCTGGTCAAGAATCCATGTCGGATCGAGCGGGGTGGCGTGGAACATCACGCCGAGCAGCGGTTCGCCACCATGGCGGAGTTGGTCACTCTGGCTGACGCCGTCGCCGACCGATACCGAGCGCTTATTTTGACTGCCGGACTCGCCGGGCTTCGCCAGGGCGAGCTGTTCGCACTTCGCCGCGGGGACCTCGACCTCGATGCCGCCATCATCCGAGTGCGCCGGAAGCGGCTCCGACTCGCCTCCGGCGAAGTCATCGAGGGTGCCCCGAAGTCAGCGGCCGGTCGGCGCACCGTCGCCCTTCCTGGACCGCTCGTCGACGAGCTACGCCGACATCTCGACTCCTACGTCGACCCAGCCGAATCGGGCTTCGTCTTCACAACGGTCGACGGCTGGTCGATGGAGCGCAGCAACTTCCGGCAGCGGATCTGGCTCCCGGCATGCGAGACGGCCGGGCTCCAAGGTCTCCGCTTCCACGATCTGCGGCATACCGCCGGGACGCTGGCGGCTCGGACGGGCGCAACGACAAAGGAGCTCATGGCCCGCCTCGGACATGCAAGCAGCCAGGCGGCCATGATCTACCAGCACGCAGCCGAGGATCGCGACCAGCGGATTGCCGAGGGATTGGCCGAGATGGCACGGGAAGCCGGTCTGGAGGATAGATCCGAGTCCTGACTGTCATGCACACCAACGGAATGTCACGATCCATCTGCGACATTGCCATGCACATAATATCGCACACATGTGCGTTTTATTTGTATACTGGGCCAATGGACTACGGGCAGCCGATCGAAACCGTGGTGCCCGGCGTACAGGGCCGGGTACTCGGTGTGTTGGCCCGCACCGACACCGAACTGACGATGCGCACAGTGGCGGGGCTGGCTGATGTCAGTGTCAACCGGGCCGTGACGGTGCTCAACCGGCTGATCGAGCTGGGTGTGGTGCACCGTCGGGACGCCGGCTCCGCTGCACTGGTCAGCCTCGAGCGGGAGAACCAGGTAGCGCGCCTTCTGCTCGACCTACAGGACGTTCGCCGAGCTGTCATCGAACGCCTGCGTACGGAAGCATCGACGATTCAGCCCGCACCCGCCAGCCTCGTCCTCTTCGGATCCTTCGCCCGGGGTGAGGCACGGTCCGGTAGTGACATCGACGTGCTCGCCGTGCGCGCCGCAGCGGTGGGCCCCGACGACGAGATGTGGAGTGACGGCCTCGGCCGTTGGAGCGAGTCCGCTTCGCGCATCGCCGGCAATCCGGTCCGGGTGGTGGCTGCCGGAACCGAGGAGCTCCCCCGGCTGCTTCGCCGGCCAGGATCCGTCTGGCGTTCCGCGGCGTCAGAGGGGATCGTGCTCATAGGGGCGTCCCTCACCGATGTGGCGGCTGCCGCCGGATGACACCCCGTCGCCAGGCCGCAACACGGGCGGCGACCCGCGCCGATGCAGTCGCCTTCCTCCACAAGTCGCGGGAGTTCCTTCGGGCTGCCCAGGACTCCTTGGGCCTCGGACACCAGGTGGCGGCGACTGGAAATGCCGTTCACGCGGGCATCGCCGCCGCCGACGCCATTGCCGCCGCGCGCCTCGGTTCGGTCTGGGTCGGCGAGCACACCCAGGCGGCAGGCCACGTCGGGCAGGCCGGCACCGACGGCCGACAGGCCGCGACCCAACTGCGGCGACTGGTGCCACTCAAGCACCGAGCCGAGTACGACCCGCGGCCGGTACCGGTGTCGGAGGCGACGTCAGCGGTCAAAGCGGCGGAGCGGCTCCTTGCCATTGCCGAGCGGGTCGTCCACGGTGGCGGCAGCTGACCCGAAGCCGCCGAACACATGGTCGTCGATCTGGCACGAAGGAGGCCGGAAGTCGGCACTCCGCCCGACCTCGCGCTCAGTCTGTCGCGTCGATTTCGTGCCAGATCCGTGCCAGATTGGAGGGAGAACAGGGGGAAACAGCGGTCACTGAGGGGTACGGACGAAGTCCGTGAATTGCCCGTTGAACTGGGCATACGCCCTCTGACCAGCGATGTCGAGCACCCGAAATTCCGGCCGATTCCCTCTGAAGAGCGTGAGGTCACCGGATCGACGCCGGTCCCGACCACCGGAAGCCGGCTCGAGGGGGCGCCGCATCTGCGGCCAGTCATGCCCGAGCCGCTCGGCCCGCGTCACCGGCTCCTGACGGCGAGGCCGTACCGGGTCAACACCGCTCAGGTCAACGGGATCGACCCCGCCACGCATGGCCGTCCGCGATGCTCCGTGGAGCCCGTGACATGGCGTCCCCGGCGAATCGCAGACGGGATCACCGTCCGTGTCGAGCCGACTACTGAGTCGGCGATTCCGACTCGATGGCCCGCAGTTGCCGTAACACGAGTATCGGGCGAAGAACAAGGAGTCGGTCCGATCTCGTCAATTTTGGCGACAATTTTCGGGCTTCGCATCGTTAGGGTGGCGAGGCAGAGATGGATCCGTGCGGGGCAAAGGCATCGGCGGATGATGCCTGGGGGGCGTGAACCTACTTCCGGCTGGGTGTCGACCTAATGGCGAAAGGTAGATACATGCGGAGCAGACGAACACTCATTGCGGCCCTGGCGGCCGTGGCGGTAGCCGGAGCGATGGCACTTCCGGCCACTGTGGCGGGAGCCTCCTCACCCAGCAAGCTCTGGGTGAACAACAGCGCGGTACCGGTCGGCGGGACGGGGACGAGCTGTGCTCATCCCGGGTACCAGTCGGTCCAGGCGGCCATCAACAATGCCGGCAACTTCGGGGCGACCGTCGAGGTCTGCACCGGCACCTATGTCGAGCAGCTGACCATCACCAACTCGGTCAAGCTGGTGTCGTCCGGCGGTGCGGTGATCGTCAAGTTGCCCGCCGCTCCGGCGAACAACGCGACCTCCTGTGACGTGGCACTGTCCTCGCCCGGCCAGGACGAGATCTCCGTCTGCGGAGCGGGCAACGTGTCCATCACCAACATCACCGTGTCGGCCTACTGGCCGGCCCTCACCTGCTACGACAACATGAACGGTGTGTTCGTCGGCCAGGGCAGCAACCTGACGGCCAGCGGACTGACCGTGACGGGTGCAGGTGTCCCGATCGGTGATCCCGATGTCGGGTGCCAGGGTGGCGAGGGCATCCGGGTCGGCACCGCCTACGGAGCCGGTCAGGCCGGCGCTGCGGTGCTCAAGAACACCACGGTCACGGGCTACCAGAGGGGCGGGATCGTCGTATCGGGAGTGGGCAGCACCATGAACCTCAAGACGGCGACGGTCACCGGCCGTGGGCCGGTGGGAACAGCGGAGAACGGCATCGAGGTCGCCTTCGGCGGGCTCGGCACCATCACCGCGGCCACCGTTTCGAATAACCAGTGCCTTGAGCCTGGTGTGTGCGGAACGGACTCCATGGTGGACACACAGTCCTCCGGGGTCTTGTTCTACGGAGCCGCTCCCGGCTCGGGCATCAAGAAGTCCACGCTCACCGGCAATGACATGGGCATCTACTACGGCTCGTCGGCCGCTTCCGAGCCGGTCACGCCGGAGGTCACGATCACACACAACACGATCACGAGCAGCGTCGACGAGGGGATCTACCTCGACCAGGGCAAGGCCGCCCTCAGCCACGACGTGATCAACGGCACGGGACCGGTCGGGATCCAGATCGGCCAGTACAACGGCCAGTCCTACGCCCCGGCATCGAGTGCATCCAATGAGTCCATCAGTGGCCAGGGCATCGGGGTGCAGGTCTACTCGGACAACGCACTGACAGGGGATCTGCCGGGGAACTTCTCCATCAGCCATAGTCATTTCCTGCACACCAACACCACGGCGCTGACCAACAACAGCACCAACTACACCACCTCGGGGTCGACCAACAGCTAGACCCCCCGGCCAGCAGTACACAGTGCTCCGAAGGGGGCGGGACTCCGGTCCCGCCCCCTTCGTGCATCCCGGGTGCGGTTCGAGGAGCACGGGCCAGCCCGGCGTGGGCCCGTCCGTCGGCAATAGGAACGACGACCGGGAATACATCTCCCCATCCTGTATTGACATCGGCTGTATTGCGATATATCGTGATCGTACACGTGCGGTTCAGAACCGCCGCACGACGAAGCCACGGGCCGGTCGACCGACCGGCCCACCACCGAACGAGGAGACACACCTGATGCATGGACACATGAAGCACGATGGAGCACACGCCGGCCACCACGGGCCGCACTTCGGCCCGCCGTTCCCGGACCGCGCCGACTTCCTGGTCGGCGCCACACGCGGACGGGGCCGGGGCAAGGGACGGGGACGTCCGGACGGCTTCGGCCGCCACGGCGGATTCGGCCCAGGCTTCGGCCGGGGGGCCAGGGTCCGGCGGGGCGACGTACGCGCCGCCATCCTCGCCCTCCTGGCCGAGGAGCCGATGCACGGCTACCAGATCATCACCGAGCTCATCGAGCGCAGTGGTGGGGTCTGGCGTCCGAGCCCCGGCTCCGTCTACCCCACGCTCTCGGCGTTGGAGGACCAGGGCCTGGTGACCGCCGACACGTCGGGCGGACGCCGGGTGTTCTCCCTCACTCCCGAGGGACGGACCGAGGCGGAGGCGGCCGGCGACGGTCCCACCCCCTGGGAGGAGGCGGCCGGCGGCGACCGCACCGTCACCGACCTCATGGACCTCATGGTCCAGGTCATGAAAGCCACCAAGCAGGTGGCCCAGGCCGGCAGCGCCGGACAGATCAAGTCCGTGGTGGACGTCCTCACCGACACCCGCCGGAAGATCTACCTCGTGCTGGCCGACGGCGACCCCGCCGACGCCGCAGCCGAAGACGCCTGACCGGTCCGGCGTGGACCGCTCCCCCGGGCCCGCCGGGGACCGTCCGGCGCACAACCGACACGGCGCCCTCCGGGGCGCCGTGTCGCGCAACGCGGTCCCCATCGGTCCGTGGCATGACGTGCTTGCTACCGTGTGCGGCACCCCGGCCCAGGAGACCCCGTGACCCCGCCGACATCCGCCTCCCGCACCACGACCTCGACGTCCACCGCAACCGACGACCGCCTCCGCGAGCTCGGCTTCTACGGTCTGGCCGGCCAACCCGACAGCACCCGGGACCTGGTCGACGACGTGCGCACCGGAGAGGCCCTCGGATTCGGCTCGGTCTTCCTGTCCGAGCGGTTCGACAAGAAGGAGATCGGCGTTTTGTCCGGGGCGGCCGGCGCCGTGAGCGACGAACTGACCGTGGTGACGGCGGCCACCAACCACAACACCCGTCACCCGATGATCACCGCCGGCCTGGCCCGCTCCATGCAGAACCTCACCGGGGGCCGGTTCGTCCTGGGCCTCGGACGGGGCATTCCGATCCTCCAGGACACCTATGGCATCCCCCGCATCACCACGGCGGCGCTCGAGGACTTCGCCGGCATCATGCGGCGCCTGTTCCGGGGCGAGTTCATCGTCGGCCACGATGGTCCGGCCGGTTCGTGGCCCGTCCTCTACCTGGCGGACATCGACGAGTACCTGCCCCTCGGCCTGGTGGCCTTCGGGCCCCAGTCGCTCGCCCTCGGCGGCCGCTGCTTCGACGAGGTCGTCCTCCACACCTTCTTCACCGAGGAGACCACCCGACGGTGCGTGGCCGCGGTCAAGGATGCGGCCGAGCGGGCCGGGCGGGACCCGGCTGACGTGACCGTCTGGTCGTGCCTGGCCACCGTCGGCGACCACCTCCCCGAGGACCTGCGCCTGATGAAGACGGTCGGTCGGTTGGCCTCCTACCTCCAGGGCTACGGCGACCTGCTGGTGGCCACCAACGGGTGGGACCCGGCGGTACTCGAGCGGTTCCGGGCCGACGCAGTGGTGTCGGGCTTCCTCGGTGCCATCGACGCCCACGCCACCATCGGACAGCTCGAGCACATCGCCACCCTGCTGCCCGACGAGTGGCTGGCGGCCAGCGCCACCGGCAGCGCGGCGGACTGTGCGGCGGGTGTACGCGGGCAACTCGCCCTTGGGTGCGACGGCGTCATCCTCCACGGAGCCACTCCCGCCGAACTCGCCCCGGTGGTCGCCGCCTACCGGGCCGGCTGAGCCACCCACGCCACCGATCGACCTCGGTCAGCGGCTCCGACCGTGGACCATGCCCATGAGCTTGGACGCCACCGCGGTGGCCTTCTCCGGCCGACCGAAACTGGTGAGGTTCACGGGCAGCGCGAACCGCTGCGAGGTCACGGCCTTCGGGCGGGTGAATTCGCGCAGGCCGTCGGGACCGTGGATCCGGCCGAATCCCGACTCGCCCACCCCGCCGAAGGGCAGGCCGGGCACCATGGCGAACGTGATGATCGAGTTGACCGAGGTCATCCCCGACCGCATCCGGCGGGCCAGATCGACGCCCCGGCGACGGGACTTGGTGAAGACGGCGCCCCCCAGGCCGTAGTCGGAGGCGTTGGCCAGCGCGAGGCCCTCCTCGATGTCCCGGACCCGGGTGACGGTCAACGTGGGACCGAACGTCTCCTCGCGCACGGCCTCGGCGTCCTCGGGAACGTCCAGGAGGATTGTCGGACCGACCCCGGACGCCGCAATGGAGGACTCGCCGCCGACCACGGCCCGGCCCCCACGGGCCAGGGCGTCGGTGACGTGGCGCCGGATGGTGTCGACCTGGGACGGCATGGTGGGGGGACCCCACGAGGCGCCCTCGCCCGAGCCGGGGGCGAGGTCCTTGGCCTTGGTGGTCAAGAGGTCGACGAAGCGGTCATAGGCGGCATCGGCCACGTAGACCCGCTCAGTGCCGATGCACGTCTGCCCACCGTTGGACATCCCGCACCACAGCGCGGCATCGGCCGCCGCGTCGAGGTCGGCATCGGCGTCGACCAGCAGCGCATCCTTGCCACCGCATTCCATCAACACCGGGACCAGGCCCTCGGCGCAGGCGCCCATGACCTTGCGCCCGGTGGCCGCCGAGCCGGTGAAGGCGAGCTTGTCCACCCCGGACCGGCACAGCGCGGCACCCGTGTCGCCCATGCCGGTGACCAGGCCGAGCACGTCGGTGCCCTCCGGCACGGCGCGGGCCCAGGCGTCGACCATCCATCGGCCGATGGCGGGGGTGAACTCACTCGGCTTGAACACGACGCCATTGCCGGCGGCCAGGGCGTAGGCGATCGAGCCCATCGGGGTGAAGACCGGGTAGTTCCAGGGGCCGATGACCCCGACCACGCCGAGTGGCTGGTACTCGACCGAGGCGGCGCTGTTGGCCGCCATCAGGCCGGACGACACCCGGTGGGGGCCGAGGATCTTCTTGGCGTGGCCCGATGCCCAGGCCAGGTGGTCGACGACCAGGGTGATCTCGAGCACGGCGTCGCCGTGGGGCTTGCCGTTCTCGCGGTGGATCAGGTCGGCCAGCTCGTCGATCCGGCGGGCGATCTCCGACTTGTAGCGCTTCAGGTGGACAGCCCGACCGTCGAATCCGAGCGACCGCCACCACACGGCGGCCGTGGCGGCCGTGGCTACCACCTCGCCGACGGCGTGGGCGTCGTCGACCGGGAAGGTGGCGACCACCGCGCCGGACGACGGGTCGAGGCTGTCGAAGGTGGCGGCCGGTTCGACCCGGTCGGGATGGAGCTGCTCAATGCTGGCCATGGGCTCAGGCTATCGACGCATCGGGTCCGGTGCGCCTCGGCACCCCACCACTCGGCCAGGACCGGGTGATCAGGCGCCCTCGTAGGCGAAGCCGAGATCGGGGGCGGTCAGCAGGGCCCGGAACGGGAGCCCGTCGGCCTTGGCCATAGCTCCGCACGTCCCGCCCCGATCGACGACGGCCACCAACAGGACCGGGACGGCACCGAACTCCCGCACGGCGTGGGCCGCCTCGAGCAACGAGGTGCCCCGGGTCACCGTGTCCTCGGTGATGACCACCCGGTCGCCCGGGTCGAGGGCACCGGCGATCCGGCCGCCGGCCCCGTGGTCCTTGGCCTCCTTGCGGACGCTAAACGCCTTCAGGCCGCGGCCCCGGGTGGCGGCCACCCCGGCCGTGATGAAGGCCACCGGGTCGGCGCCCATGGTCAGGCCCCCGATGGCATCGGCGTCGTCCGGGATGACAGACAGGATCGCGTCGGCCACCAGCACCATGGCCTCGGGCCGGCACACCGACTGCTTGGAGTCGATGAACCAGGACGACGTGCGGCCCGACTTGAGGGTGAAGTCGCCCCGTTTGACCGAGTGCTCGAGCAGGTGGGTCCGCAGGTCCTCGAACGCGGTGTCGGGCAGCGGTGTCGTCATGGTCGGGCCTCTCCTCCGGTGTCGTTCGCGGTGTCCTCGGCATGCACGGGGTTGGGGTGGCTCACGCCCCGGACGGCCACAGCGGCGGGCCGGTGAGCTCGACCCCGTGCGCTCCCGCCTCGACCCAGCCCACCACCACGGCATCGACCCCCGCATGGGCCAGCGCGGCCCGGGCGGCGTCGGCCGTGTCCGGCGAGACTGCCACCACCATGCCGAGCCCGAGGTTGAACACCCGGGCCATCTCGTCGTCGGCGACCATGCCGAGTCGGCGGATCTCGGTGAAGATCGGCGGGATCTCCCACGATCCCCGGACCAGCACGCCCCGGCACCCGTCCGGCAGGGCCCGGGGGATGTTGCCCTCGAACCCGCCCCCGGTGACGTGGGCCACCGAGTGCACATCCGATGCGGCCATGGCCGCCCGCACCGCCGGGGTGTAGAGAACCGAGGGCCGAAGCAGTTCGTCGGCCACCGTGGTCAAAGCGCCCGGCCAGGCCGGGTCCGAGTAGGCCCGTCCGGCCCGTTCCAACAGGACGTGGCGTGCCAGGGTGTAGCCGTTGGAGCGCAGCCCGGGTGAGGGCAGTCCGAGCAGGATGTCGCCGGCCTCCACCCGCTGGGGCCCGAGGATCTCGTCGCGTTCCACCACCCCCACCGCGAAGCCGACCAGGTCGAACTCGTCGGCGGCCATGACGCCGGCGTGCTCGGCCATCTCACCGCCGAGCAGGGTGGCGCCGACCCGGCGACAGCCCTCGGCCACTCCGGCCACCAGGTCGGCCATCCGCGTCGGCTCCACGGCGCCGGTCGAGATGTAGTCGAGGAAGAACAGCGGTTCGGCGCCCTGGCAGACCAGGTCGTCGACGCACATGGCCACCAGGTCGATGCCGACGGTGTCGAGGCGTCCGGTGGCCTGGGCCACGACCGCCTTGGTGCCCACCCCGTCGGTCCCCGACACCAGTACCGGCTGGCGGTAGCGGGTCAGGTCGAGGGCGAAGAGGCCACCGAAGTCGCCCAGCCCACCGAGCACCTCGGGACGGCGCGTGGAGGCCACCATCGGCTTGATCAGGTCGACGGCCCGCTCGCCGGCGTCGATGTCGACCCCGGCCGCCGCGTAGGTGGCGGGTACGTCGGACGATCGGCCGCTCACGCCGTGGGGGAGCCGACGGCCGCCGTCACGGCCGGTCGCTCAGTGATCTCCACCGAAACCCCCACCGGAACCGGGTAGTTGCCGGTCAGGCAGGCGTCACAGAATCCGGCACCGGGGGCGTCGATGGCCTCGACCAGGTGCTCCAGGCTCAGGTACTCGAGCGAGTCGACGTCCAGGAACTCGCAGATCTCGTCGATCGACTTAATGGCGGCCAGCAGCTCGGTGCGGTCGGGGGTGTCGATGCCGTAGAAGCACGGCCACTTGAAGGGCGGCGAGGAGATGCGCAGGTGGATCTCGGTGGCCCCCGACTCACGCAGCATCTTCACCATGGCCCGGGTGGTGGTGCCCCGGACGATGGAGTCGTCGACCACGATGACCCGCTTGCCGGCGATGTTCTCTCGCAGCGGGTTCAGCTTGCGGCGCACCCCGTTGGCCCGCTCCGCCTGGGTGGGGGCGATGAACGTGCGGCCGATGTAGCGGTTCTTGACCAGGCCCTGGCCGTAGGGGATTCCTGAGCCCAGCGCGTACCCCTCGGCGGCCGGCACCCCGGAGTCGGGCACGCCCATCACCAGATCGCCCTGGACCGGACGTTGGGTGGCGAGCAGCTGGCCCATCCGGCGGCGGGCACCGTGGACCTCGTTGCCGTACAGCTTGGTGTCGGGTCGGGCGAAGTAGACGAACTCGAAGATGCAGAGGCGGGGGTCGAGCCGCTCGTCGGGGAAGGGACGCTCGGAGCGGACCTCCTTGCCGTCGATGACCACCATCTCGCCCGGCTCGAGCTCGCGGATGAAGGTGGCCCCGATGACGTCGAGGGCCGGCGACTCCGACGCCAGGACCCAGCCCTGCTCGTAGTCGTCGGTGGCCTCGAGGCGGCCGAGGCAGAGGGGGCGGAAGCCGTTGGGGTCGCGCACTCCGATGATCCGGTCGCCGTCCATGAGCACGAAGGAGAAGGCGCCCTCTACCTTCGGGAGGACCGTCATCAGCGCCCGTTCGAGGTCGTCGGTGTGCTCGGAGCGGGGCCGCTCGGGCAGGTCGGGCGGGAAGGCCTGGGCCAGCAGCTCGGCCACCAGATCGCTGTCGGAGGAAACCAGTCCGGGCAGCATGTTGGCCTGCTCGGCCAGGGCGTCGGTGTTGGTCAGGTTGCCGTTGTGGGCGAGGCCGAAGCCGGCCCGACCCACGCCCCTGAACACCGGTTGGGCGTTGATCCAGTCACTCGAGCCCGCCGTCGAGTACCGGGTGTGGCCGATGGCCAGGTGGCCGCGGAGGCCGGACAGTTTGCGCTCGTCGAACACCGTGGTGACGAGGCCCATGTCCTTCATCACGGTGATCAGGTCGCCGTCGCTGACCGCCATGCCGGCCGACTCCTGGCCACGGTGCTGCAGTGCGTAGAGGCCATCGAAGGTGAGGTGTGCGACAGGTCGCCCCGGGGCATAGACCCCGAAGACTCCGCACGCTTCCTTGGCCTCCATCATCGGTTGGTCACCGCACACACCGGGGGTCGTCGGATTGGCCAGACGTGATCGTGCGCTCTGATGCGTGGACCACGGCATTCACTCTAGTGCCACCTGCCCGGAGTCCGCCCGTCCGCGTTCCGGGGCATCGGCAACAGCAACACGTGTGTACGGATGGCGACGCCCGATCTGGCAACACATGTTCCCGAAATGTACACGCCACACAGGGATTTTCCTTGCTAGGTTGCGCCAACTTCCGAGCGAAAGAGTGGAGATCCCGATGCGCGAGCAGGACGAGGGCAGGGCATGTGGACGGCGGACCTCCAGGGCCAGACTCCTGGCCACGATCGGGCTGGCGGTGACCGCCTCGATGAGCAGCGCCGGGTTGCTCGCCACCGGGGCCCAGGCTGCCGGTCGCACCACGTCCCGTGCCCAGGTGGTGTCCGCCACGGCGCGGGCCGCGGCGGCCAGCTCCTCGACCTCCGGCCTCGTACGGGCCGGGACGGTCGGGCGGTCGACCCGACCCAATGACTACGGTCCGGCCTGCACCTTCAACGGCTCGCCCGGCCCGGTCATCACCGCCACCCCGGGCACCTCGGTCGCCATCTCGTGCACGGGATGGCTGCCCTCGGACGCCGTCACCGCGTTCGAGATCAGCCCGCTCCTCCTGGCGTCCGGCAGCCCGGACGATGCCGACGTCGCCGATTCCCAGGACTTCATCTCGGATGGAGCCGGCAACCTGACCGCGTCGTTCACCGTCCCCAATCCGTTCGTTGCCGCCGACCCACCCGCGGTCTGCCCGCCCACGCCCGCCCAGGTGGGCGCCGGCTACCTCCGCTGCGGCCTGCTGCTGGGTGACGGCAACGCCGTCGCCGGTGGCTACAACGGGGTCTCCGTGGTGGCGTTC
>Ga0075522_10002789_pt1 | contig 12901 bp, 12 predicted proteins | sample NGEPerA_FD_74796 | JGI IMG/M metagenome (GOLD analysis project Ga0075522, IMG submission 74796) | Arctic peat soil microbial communities from the Barrow Environmental Observatory site, Barrow, Alaska, USA - NGEE PermafrostL2-A | ecosystem: Environmental > Terrestrial > Soil > Wetlands > Peat ... | reverse complement strand
GGCGCTCTGGCTCGGACCAGGCACCCTCGGGCTGGGGGGTAAGTTTTGATCGCGCGCGCCGCCACCGTGCGAACGCTGCCTCTCTGGGTCGTGCTTGCGGTGCTGGGCCTCGCCGGCGCCCCCGGATGCCTGGGCCCGGGTGACTTCCACTGTGGAAGCGATCAACAGTGCGGGCCAAGCGGCGCGTGCGAGCTCGACGGCCACTGCAGCGCGATCGACCAGAGCTGCCAATCGCGGCGTCGCTACGCGCACGCCGCGGGCGCCGACGCCGATCGCTGCGTCGCAGACTCCTGTCAATCGAACCCCATCCTGACCTTGAGCAGCGGCGACTCGCACAGCTGCGTGCTCCGCACGAACGGCGACGTGACCTGCTGGGGACGCAACGACGACGGTCAGCTCGGCGATGGGACGCTCACGCCGCGATCGCTCGGTGTTCGGGTGGCCGGTCTCGACGACGCCATCGCGCTGGCGGCCGGCGAGCGGCACACCTGCGCCGTCCGCCAGGGAAACACCGTCGTCTGCTGGGGCGCGGACGATACCGGTCAGCTCGGCGATGGCGGCGGTGCCGACCAGCTCACACCCATCCCGGTCGCCGGCGTCACCGGCGCCACGGCGGTGGCCGCTGGCTCGGGGTTTTCTTGCGCCTTGCTGGCCGGCGGAACCGCCGTCTGCTGGGGTGACGACAGCGACGGCGAGATCGGCAACGGCGCCACCGCGACCGCCCCGCTGCCGCCGACGGCGGTTCAAGGGCTCTCGGGTGCGCGCGCGCTGTCGGCGCACTGGCAACACGCCTGTGCCATCGCCGCCGACGGCACGCTGGCGTGTTGGGGGAACAACGCCAGCGGCCAGCTCGGCGACGGCACGCTGGCGGTTCGCCCGCAGCCGATCGCGGTGCCCGGGCTGACGGACGTCTCGATGGTCGCGACCGGTCTGTCGCACACCTGCGCCGTGACCGGCACGGGTCTCTACTGTTGGGGGAGCAACAGCCTCGGCCAGCTCGGCAGCGACACCGGCGCCGATCCGACGACGCCGGTCACGCAACCGGCGTTGGTGACGAACGTTACCGACTTCGTCACCGTCGCGGCCGGCGCGCAACACACCTGCGCGGTCCGCAGCGGCGGCGAGGTCCGCTGCTGGGGCCAGAACAGCACCGGCCAGCTCGGCGAAGGCTCGATGAGCAGCCTGCCCGCGCCCGAGCCGGTGACCGGCCTCGGCAACGGCAAGCTGGTGGCGGCGGGCGCGACCTTCTCCTGCGCCGAGACCGACGACGGCGCCGTCTTTTGCTGGGGCGACGACCACTATGGCCAGCTCGGCATGGGCAACGACGTCGTCGAGCCGCGGCCGGTGCGTGTTCCCGTCGGCGCGGGTGGCCTGGCGGCCGGTGGCGGCCATACCTGCGCCGTCGGTCAGGCGTCCACCGGGGCCAATCGGCCGACGTTTGTCTGCTGGGGATCGGATCAGGCCGGGCAGCTCGGCGACAACAGCAACACCGATCGCGCCACGCCCGCGCCGATCAAGACGCCGATCGTCCCCGACGTGATCGCGGCCGGCGCGTTCCACACCTGCGCCATCGATGCGTCGGCGGTGCTGTGGTGTTGGGGGCGCGGCAGCAGCGGACAGCTCGGACCGGGCCACGTGCTCGACACGGCCTTCCCGGTCGAGGTCGCGCTGCCGAGCGGCCAATTCGACGCGACCGCCGTGGCCGCCGGCGACGCGCACACCTGCGTCTTGGTCTCGCCGTCGGACGGCCTGGGCGGACAGATCCTCTGTTTTGGCGACAATACCCACGGCGAGCTGGGTGACGGCACCACCACTTCGCGGCCCACGCCCGTGATCGTGAACCTGGGCAACGGCGCCACCACCGTGCGCGCCGCCGCGGTCACGGCCGGCGGCGGACATAGCTGCGCGATCGATCTGTCGGGGCACATCTGGTGCTGGGGCAGCGGTAGCCACGGCGAGCTCGGCAACGGCGCCCTCGGCGATCTGGCGACGCCGTCGTCGATCGCGCTGCCCGGCGACGCCACCGCGGCCGCCATCTCGGCCGGCGGCTCGCACACCTGCGCCGTCGATCCGGCCGGCGATCTGTTCTGCTGGGGCGCCAACGACCGCGGCCAGCTCGGGACCGGCGCCGCGGGCCCGGATCTCTCGGCGCCGGTCCGGATCGCGACGCCGGCGCCGATCTCGCGCGTCGGGGCCGGTGACGCCCACACCTGCGCCACGCTGCAGGATGGCACCGTCGCGTGCTGGGGCGCCAACGACACCGGACAGGTCGGCGACGGGACGACCGTCGACCGCGCGCTGCCGGTCATCGTCGCGGGCGCCGTCGGCGCGGTGGCCGCCGGCGGCGCGCACAGCTGCGCCGCCACCGACGGTGGCGCCGTGACCTGTTGGGGCGCCGACACCAGCGGCCAACTTGGCGACGGCATCACGCTCACCGTGAGCGCGCCCGAGCTGACCCGCCTCGCCTGTGAGTGAGCCTTCGACCCCGGCGCGCGCGCCCGGGGAGCGCGGCCGACCGTCGCGCGCGCCAGCCCGGCCCCCGGGTGTTAGTGTCTGGTCATGGCCGACCGCGCGGAGCAGACGCTGACGGCGGTCGAGTCGCCGCTGTCGCCGGGCGAGCAGAAGGATCGCGCGGTCCTGTTGGTGGTCGGCAGCGCGGAGCGACCGGCGCTCCCCGCGCGCACCCGCCTGCAGATCGTCGGCGACGAGATCTACGTCGGACGGCGCGCCGAGGGTCTGCCGGTCGACGCCAACGTCGCCGTGCTCGACGACGGGCTGGTCTCGGGGCGCCACGCGCGCCTCGCGCGCGGTGCCGGCGGCTACGATCTCGAGGATCTGGCAAGCAAGAACGGCACCTGGGTCGACAATCTACGGATCGAAGGAAAGGTGCGCCTGCGGGACGGCGCGCTGATCTTCTTCGGCAACCACGTCGCCGTCTTCCGAATGGTCTCGTACATCGAGCTCGAGGCGATCAAATCCGAGCTGGTGGCGCCGCTCGGGCCGGTGGCGACGGCGTCGCCGGCGCTGGCGGTGGCCTGCGATCGGCTGCGCCGGCTGGCGGCCTCGGAGGGCGAGCTGCTGATCGTCGGTGAGACCGGCGTCGGCAAAGAGGTCTACGCGCGCGCCGTTCACCTGGCCAGCGGGCGCAAGGGGCACTTCATGGCCATCAACTGCGCGGCGATTCCACGCGATCTGGTCGAAAGCGAGCTCTTCGGCTACCGACAGGGCGCGCACTCGACCGCCCACCAGGCCAAGGCGGGCCTCATCGAAGAAGCCGAAGGCGGCACGCTGTTCCTCGACGAGATCGGCGAGATGACGCCCGAGGCGCAGATCAAGATCCTGCGCTTCTTGCAGGATCGCGAGCTGACGCCGCTCGGCTCGACGCGGCCCCGCCGCATGGACGTGCGGATCATCGCCGCCACCAACCGGACCGCCGCCGGCCCCGGCCGGGGTCCGGGGGGACTGCGCGACGACATCGTCGCGCGTCTGGGGGCATCCCCGATCTATCTGCCGCCGCTGCGCAACCGGCTCGAAGATCTGGGCGCGCTGGCCGCGCACTTTCTGGGCGCGACCTCGGTGCCGGGTGGACAGTTCGATCAACCGGCCTTTCGGGCGCTGGCGCTGCACGGCTGGCCGCTCAATGTCCGCGAGCTGGAGAAGATCGTTTCGACCGCCGCGGTGCTGACCGGCGGCAGCAAACCGATCGCGCTCCGCGATCTACCCGAACCCATCGCGCGGACCATCGCGCTGCCGGCGGCCCCCGGCGTGCGGCGCGCGGCCGGTCCCTCCCCGACGCCGGCGCAGCTCGAGGAGCTGCTGCGCCGCTACGAAGGAAACGTGGCCGACGTCTCGCGCGAGCTCGGCAAGCATCGGGCCGCCGTCTGGCGCTGGATCAAGAAGTTCGGCCTCGGCCCGCAGAAATTCCGCAAGACCGAATAGCGGCGCGCCGGCCCCTTCCCCGGTCTTCGATCGGTCATCCCCGCGAGACGTCCGATCAACCGCACCGGCGCAGCTCCAGAAAGGTGAACCGGCCGAGGTGGCGCCAGAGCGTCCGCTGATACAGATGCTGCTCGAGGCGTTCGCCCAGTGAAGTGGGGTGGCGCCAATCGCGCGGACCCCGATCGTAGCGAATCAAACTTCCCGGCCCGGCCAGCGAGACGGGTCGAAAGTCCGCCGCGGCACGGGCGATCGCCCGTGGCCAATAGCGGAAGTGCGGACTCTGCGCGTCGGGAAACGGAATTCCATCCCTAAGGCGTTTGATCCAAATTAACTATTCAACTCGTTGATTTACAGCCGCTGCAATCCCCGGGGAGTCGAGAGTCCCAGGTGGCAAGATATTTTCCGCGCGCCGCCTAAGCGCGTGGCGCAAGGCCTCGAGGAAGCCGCGCGGCCTCGAGATTTCGCCAAGGCTCAGCGGATTGAGCGCGCTCAGGAACAGCCCGCTGCCCGGCGCCAGCCGGCGCGCCAATGCGGCGAACCAGGGACCAAGCGCCGGCAGCACGTTGATGACGGCGAAGTTCGCCGCGACGGCGTCGATCGGACCGTACGCCCCCAGCTCCGCCCCGAAGCTCTCGTAGGGGCCGCGCCACGGCTCGACCTGGTGGCGTTCGATGGCGGCGGCGCAAGTCACGCGCAGCCGCGCGATCATCCCCTCGGAGTTGTCGAAGGCCAGCACGCGGTATCCCTGCGCGGCGTACCAAGCCGCATCGGTCCCGGTGCCGCAACCAAAGTCGAGCAGGCGCGCCCCGGGGGGCAGGCGCGCTCGGACAAACTCCTGAAACGCGCCACGCACCCAGACGTCGCCCGGTCGGCTGAGCTGTTGGTCGTAGTCCGGCGCCAGACGATCGTAGTAGTTGGCGCTTCGGCCCGGATCCATCCTACAGACTGAGCCTCACGAACGAGGTTTTGCAAACCACGCCGCCCGCCCCATCGATGGCGTGGCCTCGGCCGAGAAGTCGCGGCAGGCTACGCGACGGTCAGCCGTTGGCTTTGGCGAACGTCCCCATGAAATCCGCCAGGGCCTTGGCGCCGGCGACCGGCATCGCGTTGTAGATCGACGCGCGGATGCCGCCCACCGTGCGGTAGCCCTTGAGCGCCACCATACCGGCCTTGGCGGCTTCCTTCACGAACTTGTCGGTGAGCTCCTCGCTCGGAAGCAGGTAGGTCACGTTCATGTGGCTGCGCGCGCTCTTGTCGGCGACGGTGCCCTTGTAGAAGCCGCCCGAGCCGTCGATGGCGGCGTAGACCAGGGCCGCCTTCTCGTCGTTGCGCTTCTCGATGGCCGCCAGGCCGCCCTGCGCCTCCAACCAACGAAAGGTCTCGAGCAGGAAGTAGATGCCGAACGTCGGCGGCGTGTTGAGGCAGCTCTTGGCCTCGGCCAGCGCCTGGAAGTTGAAGATCTTGGGAACACTCTTGGCGATGCGCGGGTAGAGATCCTTGCGGACAATCGCCACCACCACGCCGGCCGGGCCCAGGTTCTTCTGCGCGCCCGCGTAGACGAGCGCCGTCCGGGAAACCGGGTGCGGACGGGACATCATCTCGGAGCTGGCGTCGACCACCAGGTTGGGGTGCTCCGGCCACTCGGCCATCCGGTTGCCGTGGACCGTCTCGTTCGTGCAGACGTGCAGGTAAGCCGCATTCGGATCGGCCTTCCAGGTCGGCACTCGGTCGAACTTGGTGTCCTCGCTCGAGGCGATGATCCGAATCTTCTCGCCGTAGGCGGCCTGCGCGGACCCGGCGGCCTTCTTCGACCACTCGCCGCTCACGACGTAGTCGGCCGGGCCATTGAGGAAGTTCATCGGGATGGTGTTGAAAAGCTGGGTGGCCCCACCCTGCAGGAAGAGCACGTCGTGCGTGTCGGGGATCGAGAGCAGCTTGCGGCAGCGATCGATGGCCTCGTCGAGAACGCCGTCGAACTCCTTGCCGCGGTGGCTACACTCGGCGATCCCGAAGCCTTTCCCCTGAAAGTCGATCAGGGCCTTGGCGGACGCTTCCAAAACCTCGGTCGGCAGCATGGCCGGCCCTGCGCTGAAGTTGAACACCCGGTTGCTCATGGCCACCGTGCTACCGCTAACCGCGCCCGACTTCAACGGGTATCGTGCCCGGGGCGACCGACGATATACTAGAGTCGTTTCGGTGAGCTCTTTCGCCAAGCGGGTGCGGCGGCGGCTGGGACGCGCGGCCCTCCGGGCGCACTTCCTTTTGTTGCGGCGACACCGACACCGCCGGCTGGTGCTGGAGGAGCTGGCGGGGATCTGGCTGGTGGTCCTTCCCGACGTGTTCAACCCGACGCTGTTTTTCTCCTCGGAGCTCCTGGCCGAGGTCATCGCGGGCGAGGCCCAATTCATCGAAGGGAAGGTGGTGCTGGAAGTAGGGACCGGGACCGGCCTGCTGGCCCTGCTGGCCGCGCGGCGGGCCGAGCGGGCCATCGGCGTCGACATCAACCCCGAAGCGGTGCGCGCCCTCCGCATCAACGCGCTCGTTAACCACCTCGAGGAGAAGGTCGAGGCCCGGCAAGGCGACCTTTTCGCGGCGGTGGTGGGTGAGCGGTTCGACGTCATCATCTTCAACCCGCCTTACTTCGCGGGCGAGGCCAGGGACCAGTGGGAATACGCCTGGCGCGACGTCAACCGGGTGCGCCCGCGGTTCGTCGCGGAGGCCGCGCAATTCCTGCGGCCGGGCGGGCGCTTATTGGTCATGGACTCGGACATCGCCGTCGTCCGGATCGATCAAGCGCTGGTCGCGGCCGGCTTTCGCGTCACGCCGCTCCGCTCGCGGACCGTCCTCTCCGGCGAGACGCTGACGGTCTACGCCGCCACGCCGCCGGCCTGAGAAGGAGGGGCTTACCGCGCCGTCCGCCCCGATGTAGACGCTCATCCAAGGGGCGTTACAGGCGAACGGCCCGGCGAGAACCGCGATTAGCGGCCAATTAGCGGAGCTGGCCGGCCAGATCGGCGTGGGGCGCGGCGATGATCTCCGTGGCCTGCAGCAGAGTCGCGTCGAGGATTCCGACCGCCGCCTCGACCGCCGCCTCGACGTCGGCCAACGCGCCGGTGAGGGTGAAGAAGGCCTTGCCGCCGATCCCGCGGGCCAGTTGCAGCTCGACCAGGCGCACGGCAGCGGCCTTGGCGGCGGCGTCCGCGCCGAGCAGCGCCGCGGCGACGGTGGTGGTCTCGACAATCCCCAAGGAATCCACGCCGCCGGCGGCGGTCGCCCCGCCGTCCAGCGCCGGCCACAGCGAGGCGTGTGGCTGGGGCAAGAACAGGCGATCCACCACCCGATCACCGCCGATGTCGGCGCCCGCCCGAAAAGCCTCCTCGACCGCGGCCACGTCGCCTTCGACGAGAACCAGAAATTTCCCCGGGCTCACCCAGTCGGCGCGCCGCAGCGTCACCGGCGCCCGTTTGAGCATCGCGTCCGCCACGACGTGGCCGCGCGCGATGGAAGACAGCTCGATGAGCGCCAGCGCCTCCGGCATCACACGATCCGAAAGTATTCTTTGAGGGTGCAGCGCCGTTCGCGGGTGAAGTTGCGGACGGTGGTCAGCCCCTCCCCGGTCGGCGACGCGATGGTGAAGGAGGTGTAGCCCTCGCCGCCCAGGCCCAGGCCGGCCAGGTTGGAGGCGTTCTTCACGAAGATCGACGTGTTGATGGTGCGCGCCATGGCGTGCAGATGGGCGACGTTGCGCGAGTACATGACCGCCGTGTGGCAGAAGCCGTGCTCGACCCGCTTGGCCATCGCGATGGCCTCGGCCGCGCCGGATGCCCGCACCAGCGGCAGCACCGGCATCAGCATCTCGAGCTGCACGAACGGGTGGGCCTCGTCGACCTCCGCCACCAATAGACGCAGCTCGTCGCCGGCCTGCACGCCGATCTGCCGCGCGATGAGGCCGGCGTTTTTGCCGACAAAATCTTTATTCGGGTGCGGGCCGTCCGATCCCTGCTGCAAAACCAGCTTCTCCAACGCCTTGAGCTGCGCACCGCCGACCAGGTGACACCCGGCGGCCGCCAGCTGCTCCTTGAGCGCGTCGGCGATCGATGCCACCGTCACGATCTCCTTCTCCGCGGTGCAGATGATGTTGTTGTCGACCGAGGCGCCGAGCACGATGCCGGCCGCCGCGCGTTCGAGATCGGCGGTCTCGTCCACCACCGCCGGTGGGTTGCCCGGGCCAGCCGCGATCACCTTCTTGCCGCTGGCCATGGCGGCCTTCACGACACCCGGGCCGCCGGTGACCACCACCAGCCGGACGCCCGGGTGGCCCATGAGCGCGTTGGCGCTCTCGATGGTCGGACGCTCGACGCAGCAGAGCAGCGTCTCGGGGCCACCGGCGCCCGCGATCGCCTGGTTGAGCAGGTGCACCAGGTAGGCCGAGGTGCGCGCCGCGTAGGGGTGCGCGTTGAACACCACCGCGTTGCCACCGGCGATCATGCCGATACCATTGTTGATGACGGTCTCGGTCGGGTTGGTGGTGGGCGTGATCGACCCGATGACCCCGTAGCTGGCGCGCTCGAGGATGGTGAGGCCGTCGTCGCCCGAGAATGCGATCGGCGCCAGCGCCTCGGTCCCCGGCGTCTTGTCGATGGCCAGCCGGTTCTTGGTCACCTTGTCGTCGATGCGGCCATAGCCGGTCTCGACCACCGCGTGCCGGGCCAGCTCGGCCAGGTGCGCGCGGGCGGTTTCGCGCATGGCCGCCACCCACCGCTGGCGCGCCGCCAGCGGTGCGGCTTCGTTGGCCTCGTGCGCCGCGCGCGCGGCCTTCACGGCGCTCTCGACGTCGGCGAATACGCCGCGCCGGCCGCGCGGCACGTCGGCGTCGCGGTGGCGGACGGGCGCCGGCGGCGGCGTGAACCCCGCCGGCGGGCTCTTGGCGGCCTCGAGCGGCGTCTCGGGCAACGCCGCGCCGGACCCGGACGCCGACGATGACGCAACAAGGGCCAGCACCCGATCGACGATCTCCTGAATGCGCGCCTCGTCCACGTCCACCTGGCGCTGGACGTTAACCCGAATTTCGCTCAGGGTCAGGTCATGGAGGCGCTCGAGGCCCTGCTGGCGCACGCCCAGGCGCTGGTCGGGGTCGAGCTCGGCGAGCTGGCCGACGGCCTCGGGCTGCCGGTGCCCGTCGGGCGGGTCCGCACCAAGGGTTGGTCCGGCCAAATCCTCGAGCACGAGCTGGGCGCGGCGGCCGGCGGCGCGCGCGGGCCCGACTTCGCCGCGCTGGGGGTCGAGCTCAAGACGGTGCCGGTCCAAGCAACGTCCCAAGCAACGTCCCAAGCAACATCCCAAGCGACGTCGCAAACGCTGACGCCGCTCGAGTCGACCGCCGTCTGTCAGATCGATCCGGTCGCCATCGCCGGCGAATCCTGGGGGTCGAGCTACGTTCGCGAGAAGCTGGCGCGCGTCCTCTTCGTCGCGCTGGCCGTGCCCGCCGGGGCGCACTCGGTCGGCGAGCGTCGGGTGGCCGCCGTGCGCCTGTGGTCACCGGACGCGGACGAGGAACGCGCGCTGCGCGACGATTTCGAGCTCTTCGTGCGCGGTTACTACCGGCTGGGACGCGCCGCCGAGATCACCGGCCATTTGGGCGCCGTCCTGCAGGTGCGTCCCAAAGGGCGCGACGCGGCCGATCTGCGCGACGCCTACGACGCCGCTGGCCACCCCACCCGCGTCGGCAAACACGGCTTTTATCTGCGCCCCGACTTCGTCGCGCAGATCCTACGGCGGGCCTGACGCCAGGCCCAGGTCCGACCGCTATTCTTTGGCGACGACCGCCGTGATCGTCAGCGTGTCGGGATCCGGCGCGGCGCCGAGCGGCCGGGGCCGGCCGGAGAAAAGCGCCGTCAGCACCAGCTTGCCGCCCCCGGGCGCCACCGCGGGCGCCACGGGAAGCGAATCGCCCGGAGACACTTTGGCCGTGAGGGGCGCGCCGCCGGTCGGGAAGATTGTTTGCACCGGCGCGGCGCCGTCGCGCAGACGGACCTCGAGGTAGCTGGCCTCTTCGCCGCGCACCTTGAATTCGAGGACGTCCCCCGCGCGCAGCACGGTCTGCGGCTCGACCGAGCGCATCTCGTCGCCGCGCCGATAGCGGATGAGCAGGCCCGCCGATTTGTCGCGAGAGCCACCCCGTTTGCCCGCGTACGGGTTGGTGGTCGGATCGGGCACCGACGGGCGTGCGACCAAGAACGCCAGCCCCGTCAGCAGGGCCAGCGCGCCCACCAAGATCAGCGGGCGCCGCGATCGGCGCCGCTTGCCCTTTGTGCTCACCTCGGCGGGGCTCACCCCTGCGTGTTGCCGGTGCGGCCGAGCGGCAGGACCAGATCGACGTTGACGTGCGGCCGCGGGATGATGTGGACTGCCACCATCTCGCCGATCCGCTCGGCCGCGCGCTGTCCGGCCTCGGTGGCGGCTTTGACCGCCGCCACGTCGCCGCGCACGATGGCGGTCACGAAGCCGCCGCCGATCTTCTCGAAGCCGACCAGCTCCACTTTCGCGGCCTTGACCATGGCGTCGGCCGCCTCGACCATCGCCACGAAGCCTTTGGTTTCAATCATTCCGAGCGCGTCTGCCATGACCTCGCCTCTCTTTTTATCTGTCTGGGGTGAAGTTACCGATCGACGAACTTTTCGCTGCTGCGACCCGAGAGCCCTTCGATGGCGGTGATGGCCGCCTGGGCCGCGGCGTCGATCTCCGCCTCGGCGCCCGAGAGCCAGAGCCGCCCGAAGGCCCCGTAAGGCTGGACCTGCACCAAGGAAACCTGCGCAGTTTTTTCGGCCTCGTTGGCCGCGAAGGCCACGTAACCGGCCGGCTCGGTCTCGAGGATGAAGAGCGATTCGCCCGGCAGGATCATCATCCCCTGCGAGCTGCGGTTGATGAGCTGCGCCTGATACGGCTCGATGGATCGGATAATCTGATTGGTCATCACCGTCGGCTTGAGGCGATCCTCTTCGCGCACCTCGAGGTGGCGCAAGATGGCGGCGCCCGCGTCGCGGACGTCGCCCTGATCGTCGGCGTGAACCTCCAGCAAGCCGTACGCGCGCTCGACAATCTGCAGCGCCGGCACCACCCGCGTGGCCTTGAGCGCCACGTCGGTCACCCGGTTGATGGCGATCCCCGGCGCGATCTCGACGAACAGCGAGGCCTGGCCCGGCACCGGCAGGAAGCCGCGCGCGGTCTTCCCCATGAAGCTGGCCAGCTGCGGCTGGAGAGCATCCAGGAACGTGTAACAGCGCAGGATCGTGCCAGCCACGCTCTGACGTTACAGGCTGCCTGTCACGCCATCAAGCGCCGCCAAGCACCCCCGGCCCGGCGCCCGATCAGGCGCTGCGACCGATGACGCCCATCTGCTGTCCGGTCGAGCTGCCGTCGCGGCGGAATGAAAAGAAGCGCGCGCGATCGCAGTGCGTGCACTCCGGCCCGGTGTCGATCGCCTCTGGCGCCAGGCCGGCCCGCTCGAGCAGCAGGCGGTTGGCGGCCTTGAGATCGACGTGCGATTTTCCCGGCACGCCGCGCGGCGACGGTCGGACGATACCGTGCGCGCGCGCATCCGGAAACAGCGCCCCGAACGCCGCCACCACCTCGCCGCCGACCTCGAAGCAGCAGGGCCCGATGGCCGGCCCGAGCGCGACCCGCAGATCGCCCGGTCGCGCCCCGAATTCCGCCGCCAGCATCCGCACCGCCGCCGGCAACACGCCGGCCACCGTTCCGCGCCAGCCGGCGTGGACCGCGGCGAAGGCGCCCGTGCGCGGATCGGCCAGCAGCGCGGGTATGCAATCGGCGACGAACACGCCCAACGTGACGCCCGGTGCGTCCGAGCAGAGGCCGTCGGCCTCTAGGCGCGCGACCGCCTCGGCGGGATCGCCGGCCCGCACGCGCGCGATCGTCGTCCCGTGGACCTGGCGCGCCACCACCAGGCGACCGCCGGCGGCCTGCTGTAAGCGACGCCGGTTCTCGGCGACGTGCTCCGGCGCGTCGCCCCACTTGCCACCCAGGTTGAGCGCGTCGAACGGCGGCGGGCTGACGCCGCCCAAGCGCGTCGTGAAGGCGTGCGCAAACCCCGCAAGCGCCGGCGCCTCGAGCCACGACGAGACCAGCAGCGCCAGCTCCCAGCGTTCCCCGTCGCCGGCCCCGCCGAACGAGCCCGACGCGGCCGGTGACGGTCGGCTGGCCGGTGACGGCCGAAAGGAGATCGGGCGCATGGTCGAGAGACTACCGCGCCCGCAGGGCCGCCAGCGCGACCTGCATGTCCGGCGGCAACTCCGATGCGAAGGTCAGCCGCTCGCCGGTGGCCGGATGGACGAAGCCGAGCAGCCGCGCGTGCAGCGCCTGTCGGCCCAGCGTCTCGCCGATCGCGCGGAGCTGAACGTCGCGCGGCGGATTCCCGTAGGTGCGATCTCCCAGCAGCGCGCAGCCCAGCGCCGTCAGATGCACCCGCACCTGGTGCGTTCGCCCGGTCTCGAGGCGCGCTTCGATCCGCGCCGCGCCCGCGAACCGCTCGACCACCCGCCAGTTGGTCACGGCGCGTTTGCCGGTCCGCACATGGCTGGAGAACTTCTTGCGCTCGCGCGGATCGCGTCCGTAGAGGGTGTCGATCCGGCCGTCTGTGCCCGGCGGCTTGCCCACCACCAGCGCGTCGTAGACCCGCTCGATGGTGTGCGCCTTGAAGGCCGCCCCCAGCGCGATCATCGTCTCGTCGTCCTTGGCCACCACCAGCAGGCCCGAGGTGTCCTTGTCGATCCGGTGCACGATCCCCGGCCGCAATTCGCCGCCGATGCCGCGCAGATCGCGGCAGTGGGCCAGCAGCGCGTTCACCAGCGTCCCCGCCTCGTGCCCCGGCGCCGGGTGAACCACCAGGCCGGCCGGCTTGTCGATCACCACCAGCCAGCGATCCTCGTGGACGACGGTCAGCGGC
>Ga0075522_10002788_pt1 | contig 12901 bp, 14 predicted proteins | sample NGEPerA_FD_74796 | JGI IMG/M metagenome (GOLD analysis project Ga0075522, IMG submission 74796) | Arctic peat soil microbial communities from the Barrow Environmental Observatory site, Barrow, Alaska, USA - NGEE PermafrostL2-A | ecosystem: Environmental > Terrestrial > Soil > Wetlands > Peat ... | reverse complement strand
TCCAGCACCTTGCGACCACCGTGACTGCGGAGCTCAGGGATCCGGCGGCCGATGTGCTGGAGCTCGCAGGCGCCCTCCACCCCACCCCGGCAGTCGGTGGCTGGCCGCGGAAGGCGGCCGATGCTCTCATCGATGAGCTGGAAGGCATGGAGCGCGGCTGGTACGCGGGGGCTGTGGGCTGGATGGACAGTCGTGGCGACGGCGAGTTCGCGATAGCCTTGAGATGTGGTCTCCTGTGGGAGGATGGCGCTCGCCTGTACGCCGGCGTCGGGGTGATGCCTGACTCCGATCCTGCTCGCGAGCTGGAGGAGACGGAATTGAAGCTCAAGGCTCTGCTGATGGCGCTCACATAAGTTGGAAGTGCAACTAAACGGCGCTCGCATTCACTACCGGCGCTCGGGTGCCGGTTTCCCGGTGGTGTTCCTCCATGCCGGAGTCGCGGATTCGCGCATGTGGGAACCTCAGGCCGCTGGGCTCGCCGGGCATTTCGACGTGATCACTCCCGACATGCGCGGCTTTGGTGAATCCGAGCTCCCCGCCGGGACATGGTCGCCCACCGCTGACGTGCTCGCGCTCATGGATGTGCTGGGCCTCAGGCAGGCCCCGCACCTGATCGGCTGCTCGATCGGCGGCAGGACTGCGATCGACTTCACGTTGGAGCACCCGGACCGAGTGTCAAAGCTCGTGCTGGTCGGTGCCGGAGTCAGCGGGGAGACCTCTGGTGATGAGAACGACCACCTGTTCGCTGAGGTCGAGGCCGCCGACAAGGCAAAAGATCTGGTGGCATTGAACGAGGCTGAGATGAAGCTGTGGCTGATCGGCCCCGGCCGGACCGCAGCTCAGGTCGACAAGCGCCTGCGGGAGCTCTTCCTGGACATGAACGGGCGCTCATTACAGAACGACCACGAAAGCGCTCCGATGAGCGTTTTGGATCCACCGGCAATCGGACGTTTGGAGGAGATCAAGGCGCCGACCCTGGTCGTGGTGGGAGACCAGGACCTCCCCGACGTTCAACAGTCGGCCGACCTGCTCGTATCAAGAATTCGGGGCGCGCGCAAAGCGGTCATCCACGACGCCGCCCACCTGCCCAACCTGGAGCACCCCGACAAATTCAACCGACTGCTACTCGATTTCCTAAACGGCTAGAGGCACCCCTAGCGCGGCAGGGTTGGCCGGGCCCCCCTCCGGCCATGACTTTGTCTTCTCCACTCCCGATCGCCGCCTGGAGCAACTGATCCGTAATAAATCCAATCCCGGGAAGGAGAGCAGCCGCGTCGGCGGAGCCGACCCGGCGATGAGAGGAAGCAGTCTGGTTTCCTCTCATACCGCGCCCTAGGCGCGTAATGCCGCGGCCGCCGCCTCCCAGCAGATTCGGTGGCCGTTGACGCTGTCCTCGCGCTTGAACTTCACGACGACGAGCGTCGGTGTCTGTGCAGCTACGGCGTCGGCGATTGCGGGCTCCAAGCCGGCGCGGTCGGTGACAGGGCTGTACACGAGGTCGTAGAGGCGCGCGACCTGCGCAAAATCTAGCCCGAGAGGAGTTGCGAAAAGCTCCTCGAAAACATCCTGGTGCTGCGCTTGCGGCAGAAAGTTGAAAACGCCGCCGCCGTTGTTGTCACACACAACGACTGTTGCCCTCAACGCATGCCGCCTTATTGCCCAAAGGCCATTCATGTCGTGGTACAGGGAAAGATCGCCGAGCAGGAGAACCGTCGGAACTGTGCTCCGGCCCGCGGCCAGGCCCAGGCCGGTGGAAACCAGGCCGTCGATCCCACTCGCCCCTCGGTTGCCGAAGAATCGCTGCTGCGTCTTGGCATAGGGCCAGAAGCTGTCTGCGGCGCGAATCGGCATGCTCGAGCCGACGAAAACCTGAGCGGTGTCAGGAAGTCGCGAAGCCAGCGCCCGCACCACGTGCCCTTCATGCATCGGGGTCGACACGAATGTGGCTGCGATGGCTGCTGTCGCACGCTTACCCGCCGACATCCACTCGTCTCGCCAAGCGGTGCGATCCATGGCGGGGAGGGCTTCCATCAGTGCCTGGGGATCGCACGCGACAACCTGGCTCGCCACCTGGTCAGGATCCCGCCACCCGTGGTCCTGCTCGATCAGGAACGTCGGCGCCGATGCGGCCGCAAGCCAAGCGCTCAGCACCTTGGACGTTGGCGTGCCGCCAAGGCGGATGACGAGGTCGGGCCCGTGCTGCAGCGACCAGCCCGCACGCAGAAGGGCCTCATAAGACTCCACCGCACCGCCGGTTTCCGAACGGCGGAGCTGTGAGCTCGGCTCGGCCAGAACCGGCAGGCCGAGGCGGTTCAGGGCCGGTGCCAAACGGTCTCCGTCGCGCATCTCGCCGGCGATCACCAGCGGCCGCTGCGCCCGCTGAAGTGCCGAGGCGAGCGTGGTCACCTGGCTCGGTGTCGGAAGCATGCGTCCGGCGCTCGCCGTCTGGCCGGGAGTGCCCAGAGCGGTCGGGAACTCGCCGGGCGTAGGCACGAGCGGCTCGCGGAACGGAAGGTTGATATGGACCGGGCCGTCAGCGGCCTCGGCAAACGCCCGCGCGGCCAGACCGCGCCAAACTCGTGCCGAGTTGGCCAGCTCGACTGGCGGACCTGGATCGAAAAACCATCGAACTGCGGTCCCGTACAGGCGATGCTGGTCGATCGCCTGGTTGGCCCCCACGTCCCGGTGCTCCGGTGGCCTGTCGGCGGTGAGCACGATCAAAGGAGTCCGCGAGTAAGAGGCTTCGACCACCGCAGCATGAAACTCAGCGGCGGCAGTGCCCGAAGTGCACAGGAGCACAACCGGTTTGCCCGTCACCTTGGCGAGGCCCAGCCCGAAGAAGGACCCGCTGCGCTCGTCGATGTGGACGAAGACACGAATCTTTGGGTGCCGCTGGAGGGCGATCGCGATCGGCGCCGACCGCGAACCCGGCGAGATGCAGGCGAACTCGACGCCCTGGGCGGCGAGCTCGTCCACAAAAGTTGCTGCGAAGGACTGCGTTACATCCATAGAGTTAGGGGGCGTTGAAGATCATCGTCGAGATATGCGGCGTCCAGAGGGTCCAGATCGGGGAGAAGCGTCGAGCAACGCAGCGCGCGCATCGCGTAGATGCGTAAGCGAGTAGCGCAGATGCCGAACCCCGAGATCGGCCGCATGGGCGCCGCAGATCCGACGATGACTTCTTCAATGGCTCCTTAGCCACATGGGCATGGTGGAAGGGGCTGACGTTCGACTCAACTATGAGGTGATCGGCGAAGGTACGCCGGTCACCTTGCTCCATGGCTTCACCCAGAGCGGACGCAGCTGGCACGAGGTCATCTCGAAGATGGGCGCGGGCTGGAGGTGGATCCTGCCGGACCTGCGGGGTCATGGCCAGACGCGTACTCCGCCCGGCGCGCCGCACACCATGGATGCATGCACAGCCGACCTCGAGATGCTCTGGGACCATCTGGGGATCGCGCGCACACACCTTGCCGGCTACTCGATGGGCGGACGGCTCGCTCTTCACGTCGCCGCCACCCGGCCTGAGCGCATCCTGTCGCTGCTCACGATCGGCGCCCATGCGGGCCTGGACGAGAGTGCCCGCGAGGCCAGGCGCGGGGGCGACGAGGACCTGGCGAACCGGATCGAGACCGACGGTCTCGAGGCTTTCGTCAACTACTGGAGCGGCCTGGCTCTTTTCGCCGGGTTGGAGCGAAGGGGTCCGTCGTTTCTCGCGCATGTGCGGGCGGAGCGGATGAACAACCAGGTCGCCGGGCTCGCCGAATCGCTGCGCGATATGGGCGCGGGCGCAATGCGACCGCTGTGGGACGACCTGGCTCGCGTTAAATGTCCATGCACGTTCGTTGCCGGACAGCTCGACCATGGCTACGTCGCGGCCGCGAGGCGGCTGGCGATGTCGGTTCCGGATGGACGCGTGGTGATCATGCAGCGGGCGGGCCACGCGGTGCACATGGAGCGGCCGGATGCCTTCGCGCGATTGCTCATCGCTCACCTGGAGGCTGCGTCGCGAAGCTCTGAGGCTTCCCCCTCGAGCTCGACGTCGGCCTGAATGCCCGCCGCGTACCGTGCCGCTCCCAACCGTTCAAGGTCCACAAAGCCGCCGCCGCCGACCCGGCGCAGAACGAACGAACGGCAACCGCGCTGGTGCCAGCGGTCGACTTCGCGTGCGACCTCGGAGGGAGGGCCGGCCGTGATGTACGCCCTCATGACGTGAGCAGCCCCGCGGCCATGAGCAACGCGAATGCGACCTCTGCCGCGGCCATGCCCTTCAGCGCTCCAACCAGTCGCGGGCCGCTTTTGGTGACGAAAGCTGTTCGCACCGAAGCTGCCGCGATGGGGATGCCGAAGAGCGTGAGCAGGATCATCACGCCGGCGAGTCCCGAGACCAGCACGACGACGGGGATCGTGAAGGCAGCGGCCACCAGCAGCAGGAGCAGGACCCGCGTCGGACCCCGGCCGATTCGCGTCGCAAGCGTGCGCTTGCCGGCGGCTGCATCGGTCTCGACATCGCGCAGGTTATTGAGGACGAGGATGGCCGTGGCAAGGAAACCAAGGCCGGATCCGACGAGGATCGCAAGCGGGGTCACGCGAAGCTCTTCCACGTACACGGTGCCGGCCGTCGCGACGAGACCGAAAAAGATGAAAACGAAAATCTCGCCGAGACCCAGGTAGCCATACGGGCGCGGGCCCCCGGTGTAGAGCCAGGCCGCGAGCAGGCACGCGGCGCCGACAACCAGAAGCCTCCAATCGGTCGCGAGGCTCAGCACTAGGCCCGCCACACCGGCCACTCCGAAGGCTGCGATCGCAGCCCACCTCACATGCTCCGGCGCGACGATGCCGGACGCGGCGGCGCGCAAGGGGCCGACTCGCTGCGGCGTGTCGGCCCCCCGGATGAAGTCCGAGTAATCGTTGGCGAAGTTGACGCCGATCTGAATCGCCAGCGCAATCACCAGGGCGGCGATGCCGGCCCACTGCCGCACGCCGCCCTCGTGCACCGCGACTGCGGTGCCCGCCAGCACCGGCGACACGGAGGCGGCCAGCGTCGCCGGGCGCACCGCGAGCCACCAAACCCGCGCCTGGCTCGGCGCCGCCTCAGACACCACCATCGTCAGGGCCTCTTCGGAAACTTCGAGAAATCCGGTTTGCGTTTCTGCACGTAGGCATCACGGCCTTCCTGCGCCTCTTCGGTCATGTAATAGAGCAGCGTCGCGTCGCCGGCGAGCTGCTGAATCCCAGCGAGCCCATCGTCCGTCGCGTTGAGACCCGCCTTGAGCATGCGCAGCGCCAGCGGGCTGAACTCGAGCATCCGCCGGCACCAGGCGACAGTCTCTTTCTCGAGGTCCGCCAATGGAACCACCTTGTTGACAAGGCCCATCTCGAGCGCCTCCACGGCGCCGTACTGCTGGCACAGGAACCAGATCTCGCGCGCTTTCTTCTGACCGACGATTCGCGCCAGCAGACCCGCCCCGTATCCGCCGTCGAAGCTGCCGACGCGGGGTCCGGTCTGGCCAAACCGGGCGTTGTCCGCCGCGATGGTCAGATCGCAAACGACGTGGAGGACGTGGCCGCCTCCGATTGCGTAGCCCGCGACCATCGCCACGACGGGCTTTGGGAGGCGCCGGATCTGGACCTGCAGGTCGAGCACGTTCAAGCGGCCCGTGCCCTTCGGATCGATGTAGCCGTCGTCGCCGCGGATCCTCTGGTCGCCTCCCGAACAGAAGGCCTCCGTGCCGGCCCCGGTGAGGATGACGACCCCGATCCGGGGATCGTCGCGCGCGACCTCAAAGGCTCGCGACATCTCGAAGACGGTGGTCGGCCTGAACGCGTTGCGCACCTCAGGCCGGTTGATGGTGATCTTGGCGATGCCGTCCCAGGTCTGATAGATGATGTCGGTATACCGGCCCGACCGGCGCCAGCCCGCTGCGCTGCGCTTTTTTGCCGGTGTGCCTCGATCTTTCAAGCTGTCACTCCTAGAGCGATCACTAGCACTATTCGAATCGTAGCCGATCGCCGAACGCGGCATGGTCTGGCGGGTCGGCGACTAAGCGCGTTTGCGCGACTTCTTGCGGGGAAACAGGCTCAGGATCTTCGCGTAGTCCTCTGGGGTGTCGATATCGTCAGGGCGCCCGGGAGCCGGCACCATGTCGAGCAGCTCCGGGTGGCCGTCCAGGATCTGTCGCGCGCCGGCGTCGCCCTCCAGGGCGTAGAGCTCTTCCCACATCTCCCGAGCGAGCACAACCGGCGGCGTCCACCTCGAGCTGGCGCGGCGGCCAGGTTTCGCCTCGCTGAATTCGCCTCGGCGATTGGAGACCGCGACCGCGGGACGTGAGCCCTCGCGGCGCCAGGCTCGCAGCAGCGCGGCGACAGTGCGCGGGCCAACCAGGGGCTGGTCACCAAGCAAGACAACGGCCGCCTCGATCTCGTCCTTGAGCGCGCGAAGGCCGACCTTCAATGACGAGGCCATACCCGTTTGCGAGTCAGGGTTGTGAACCAGCTCGGCAGCACCCTCGACGGCCTCTCTCACGTCGGCGGCGGAGTACACGACCACGACCTGATGGCATCCGCCATCAGAGGCGGCTTCGATTGCGTGCCTGACCATGGGCTTGCCGTCGAATTCGAGGAGCAGCTTCTGCGAGCCGGACATGCGAGAGCTCGAGCCGGCCGCCAGCACGATTGCGCCGACCGGAAGAAGTGCCGCGGCCAGGCGTTCGAAGGGAGGGCGCGCGGATCGGATCCACTCCACCTCGACATTCATGCGGAGTGCGACCTCTGCGAAGTCGCGCAGGCGGCCGCTGTCACCGTCGACCAGGAGCAGCCGCCGGCCGGCGAGGGCGGAGAGATCGGGGATCGAAGCGGGCAGGCTGATCACGGCCAGCGTCCGGCAGTCATCTCGGGCTGCAACGTGTTGGAGCGCGTGCTCGATGTCGCGCCCGCGCACGACCACGCTGTGCGGGCCCTCCGGTTCCCGATAGGTACGACCTCGTATCGGTAGCTCCAGGTCGCTCATCACGAAAACCACTGCCCCCTCAGCATGCCAGACAGCGCCGGTTAGTCTTTCAGTTGTGCCGCTGCTTGGTGCCCACGTCGATTCCTCTGGCGGGCTCCACCTCGCCTTCGAGCGAGCCGCTGCCATGGGTGCGGAAGCGATCCAGATCCACCCCACCCCGCCCGGCTTTTGGGGGTCGCCCAAGCTGGATGAGGGGCGCATATCGGCGTTCAAGGAAGCGGCCGCCAAGCATGGCAACCCGCCTTTCTACTTTCATGCCGTCTACCTGATCAACCTTGCCGGCGACGACCCGGCGATGCGCCAACGATCGGAGAGCACGCTGGCCGGTTACCTCAAAGCTGCCGACGACCTGGGCATCAGCGGCGTCATCTTCCACACCGGCTCTCACAAGGGAGCGGGGTTCGAGGCGCGGTTGCCGAACATAGTCGAGCACCTACGACATGTGATGGAACGCGCCGATCCTAAGACCGCGCGCCTGGTGATCGAGAACAACGCGGGGCTCGGCGGCTGCGTCGGAGCGCGATTCGAGGAGATCGCCGAAATGCTGACAGCGCTGGCGGACCCAAGGGCGTCGGTCTGCTTCGACACCTGCCACGCGTTTGCTTCCGGCTACGACGAGCGGACTGCGACTGCCGTCTCGAATACGTTGGACGAGCTGGACCGGGTCGTCGGTCTCGACCGCGTAGAGGTGATCCACTGCAATGACTCGGTGACAGGCCTCGGGTCCAATCGCGACAGGCACGCCAACATCGGTGCCGGCCAGATTGGCGAGGAGGGGTTTCGCGCCCTGCTCCACGAGCCCCGCCTGGCCAGGCTCCCGTTCATCCTCGAGGTACCGGGAGCGGGCGAAGGGCCGGACGCTGAGCAGGTTGCGGTGCTGAAACGCCTGTTGGTTTAGGCCTCAGGCCGGATCCGGTGCGCCCGCTTCTATGCGGCGCGGTCAGTGACGATCGGACGCCGCGGAGCGGCCCGCCTCACCGCCAGAGCAACCGAACGCCAGGCGGCAGCACCCAGCCTGCGAGCAACCGTCCAGATCCCGGGAAGGGACGCGGCCATCAGGCGGCTGTTCTCGACCTCACGCTGCACGTCCTTCAACCGCTCGAAGGCCACGTCCTCGTTCAAGTTGTACATGCTTTCTCCTCGTAACTCATGCTCTTAGTACGCTGGTTATTATAACCGATATGAGTCGTTTGGAGGTTATGGCTATACTGCACTTCCATGAGTGATCGCGAAGCGGCTGCCGGCGTCATCGGCCTCGTCCAGGCCTTTGTCAACACCGTCGATCTTCAAGACGGCCCTGAGCTGCTCACGGACCCAAACACGCTCAAGGGCTGGTTGGTTGCAAGGGGCCTGATGGGCGACTCATCACCCGTCACGGCCACCGACCTCACGCACGCGATCGCGGTGCGCGAGGCGATACGCGGCGTGATCGGGGCCAACTCCGGCTTCCCCATCTACCCAGTCGATGTCGCCACGCTGAACGGGGCGGCCGCAGCCAGCGGCTTGCGGATGCGATTCGGCACCGATGGGAGGCCGCGACTCGAGCCCGAAATCACAGGCACCGTCGGAGCGCTGGGCCGCATCGTCGCCACCCTGTATTCAGCAATGGCGGACGAGAGCTGGGCACGACTGAAGCTGTGCAGTTCAGCGCCCTGCCGCTGGGCGTTTTACGACCGCTCCAAGAACCACTCGAGCCGCTGGTGCACCATGGCCAGCTGCGGAAACCGTCAGAAGGCCAGGCGGTTCAGGAGTCGTACCAAGGCACCTGCTGATTAGGGTTGTCCTCGTGAAGAAATCCCGCGCGGAAGCCTTCAGCGACGGAGTGTTTGCAGTCGCGGCGACGGTACTCGTGTTTAATCTGGCCGACCCGAAGGTCACGTCGGGACTCGGCAATGCACTGCTATCGGAGTGGCCTTCCTACGCCGCCTATGCGATCAGCTTCTCGACCATCGTTGTGATCTGGGTGAACCACCACGGGATCATCGATGCGATCGGGCGATTTGATCGAGTGCTTCTATTCTTGAACGGGCTGCTGCTCCTCACGGTCGCTGTAATCCCCTTTCCGACCGGCCTGCTCGCCCACTATTTGCAGTCCGGCCACGATCAGGAAGCGGCTGCGGTGGCCTACGGCCTGACCATGAGCTGCATGTCAGTCGCCTTCAGCACGTTCAATCTTTATGCTCGGCGCTACCGAACGAAGATGGTGCCCTTCGACCGATTGGGCTTCTCCCTCGGCCTGGGCCTGTGGCCACTGGCCACTGTGACCGCATTCTTCAACGTCACCCTTGCTCTGGCCCTTTATGCGTTCGTCGTTCTCTTCTACATTGCCCTGCCGATCAGCAGGGAGAGGCGGGCCCTGGCCGCGTCGTCAGGCGATGGAGGGACGCTTCGCCTCCCGCATGGAGACCCCAGTGCCGCCAAAGCGCGTGGCGGTGATCTCGGCGAGGATCCCTAGAGCCGTCTCCTCGGCGCCCCGAGCTCCGAGGTCCAGGCCGATCGGACCATGCACTCGGGCGATCTGCTCTTCTGTGAAGCCCTCGCCTCGCAGCGTGTCGAAGCGATTCTGGTTCGTCTTCCTGCTGCCGATGGCGCCGATGTAGCCGACCTCCTTGCCGAGCACCGAGCGCAGCGCAGGCAGGTCGAACTTGGGATCGTGCGTGAGGATCACGACGTAGGTCGAGTTGTCGAGGGTCAACTTTGCCATTGCCTCATCGGGCCAGGCAACGATCAGCTCATCGGCTTCGGGGAAACGCTCTTTGGTTGCGAACTTGGATCGGGCGTCCACAACAGTGACCCGATAACCCATGAGCTTGGCCAGGCGGTGGAGCGGAATCGCGATGTGAATCGCACCGACGATGACGAGGTGAGCCGGCCGGCGCAGGGGTTCGATGAACCAGTCGCCCTCGCGTCGCGCGAGCTCGCTGCCAGACACAGCGCCGGCCGTGAGCTCGACCTCACCTGTGACCAGATTCGTCCGCAATGTGGCCGCTTCATTTCTCTCGAGCATCCCGAGCAGCTGTTTGTGCGCCGGCGCCAACGGCTCGACGAAGACTTCGATGTGGCCGCCGCACGCGAGGCCGACCTCGAATGCGACATCGTCGGCCACGCCGAAAGCCGCGACCTTCGGCTCCCCGGTCTTCAGTACCTTCTGGGCCTCCTCGAACACCGCGCCCTCGATGCAGCCGTTGGACACAGAGCCGGCCATCTTGCCGGACCGCGTGACCACCATCTTCGACCCCAGGGGGCGCGGGCTCGAGCCCCAGGTCTCAACGACCGTCGCCAGGGCGATCTCCTCGCCGGCCCGGGTCCACTCTTCCAGCTCGGCTAGCACTTCACGCACGCCGGCTATCTCCTGGCCGGGCGGCTGCCCAGCCCGGCCAGCAGCCTGCCCAGGTCGTCCAGGGCCTGCAGGTTATGCGCAGCGAGGAAGTCGTCGCAGTGCGGCAGGGCCGCCGCCATGCCACGCGTCAGCGGCTGGTAGCCGTCCGAGCCGATCAAGGGATTGAGCCAGATCAGCCTGTGAGCCGAGCGCCGAAGATGGACCAGCTCGGCGGTCAGCTGGGCCGGATCGCCGCGGTCCCAGCCGTCGCTGACGATGATGACGATGGCGCCGTGGCCGAGCACGCGGCGGGCCCAGTGACGGTTGAAATCAGCGAGCGCGTCGCCGATTCGCGTGCCGCCGCTGAAGTCGTGGACTCCTTTGGTAAGTGAGTCGAGCGCGCGATCGAGGTCACGCTGGCGCAGCAGTCGCGTGACACGCGTCAGGCGTGTGGAGAAGACGAACGCTTCCAGGTCCTCGCGCCGGGCGATGGCGTGAGCGAAGATCATCAGCAGGCGCGAGTACTTCTCCATCGACCCGCTCACATCGCAGATCAGGACGATTGGGCGGCGCCGAAGACGCGGGCGCCGGCGAAACAGCTGCATGAGCTCGCCGCTCGAGTGGATCGCATGGCGAGCCGTTCGCCTGAGGTCGATCCTTCCCGCTTTTGCCGGTCGCATCCTGCGAGTCTTCCTCTCGGCCACTCGCCACGGCGCCTGTTCGAGCAGCCGCCGGACCTGCTGCGTCTCCTGCCAGGTCATCTGGTCGAAGTCCTTTTGGCGCAGGAGCTCCTCGGCGCTGTAGCCGCTGGAGCTGGCCGGGACGATCGTCACATCCTGTTCGCGATTCATCTGGGATTGGTTCAGGCCAAGGGCGTTCGCCCATGCCTTCGCACGCTCTGGCGCCAGGGGCAGGGCGCGGCTGCGCCCAGGTACCTGGCCCGCCGACGCTCGGGGATCGGGAGGCGCCCAAAAGATGTCGAAGGCAGCCTCGAACAGGGCCAGCTCGTCCTTCCGGCTCACGAACACCGCCCGCAAGGCGTTTCGAAAGTCGACCGCGTTCGCGAGCTGGACGAGGTTCAACGCACGGGTAGCATCGGTGAGCCGCCGGGGCCCCGCCTCGAGCCCGGCGTCGTGAAGGAGTCGCGCGAACGCACCTAGTCTGGGCAGGAGGTCCGGCTCGCCGGACCTCCGTTCTCCTCCCTGCTCCGAGGGGAGGTGGCGCGCAGCACCGGAGGGGGCGTCCGGCTTAGGGCGGTCCGGCTCAGGCACCTCTGGCCTTCTCGACCATTGCGGGCACCTGCTCTCGTACTCGCTCGAGGTCCTCCTGGTACTTGAGGGCCGCGCCGAGGGTTGCATCGACCAGCGCGGCGTCGATCCGCGTGGCGCCGAGCGCTGCAAGAGAACGCGCCCAGTCCAGCGTCTCCGAGACGCCCGGAACCTTGTACAGGTCCATGCTCCGAAGGCCCTGGACGAGGGCGGCCACCTCGCGAGCGAGTCCCTCTGCCGCTTCCGGCGCGCGTGCTCGAACGATCTCAACCTCTTTCGCGAGGTCGGGGTAGTCGATCCAGTGGTAGAGGCATCTGCGCTTCAGCGCGTCGTGCACCTCGCGGGTCCGGTTGGAGGTGATGACGACGAAGGGCGCCTTCTTGGCCTTGATGGTTCCCAGCTCCGGGATCGAGACCTGAAAGTCGGATAGCAGCTCCAGGAGGAATGCCTCGAACTCCTCGTCCGAGCGGTCGATCTCATCGATGAGCAGGACCGGGGGCGTAGGATCGTCGTTGTCGATGGCGTCGAGAAGTGGTCGCCTGAGGAGGAACTCGGGGCTGAAGATCTCGCGTTCCGCGGTGCGCCGGTCATCGCTCTCGCCGAGCAGCCGGATGTGCAGCAGCTGGCGCGGGTAGTTCCACTCGTAGACCGCATGCGCAAGGTCGATGCCCTCGTAGCACTGGAGGCGGATGAGCCGAGCTCCCAGCACGTCGGCCATGACCTTGGCCGCCTCGGTCTTGCCGACGCCTGCCTCACCCTCGATGAACAGCGGCTTCTCAAGCTTGAGCGCAAGGAAGATCGAGGTCGCCAGCCCGCGGTCGCCGATGTAGCTTCGCTCACGTAGACGCGACTCGACCTCGTCGATGCTCGAAAGGGGTCCAGCCATGGCTGAGAAGACTACCGGCCGTGGGCGGGCCGCGTCGTGCTCAAGCCGAGCCGACGCGGCCGCTCATCTACTGTCCTGACCGCTACTGTCCTGCCTGCTCGATCGCGCGCTTGGTCAGAACCCGGGCCAGGTGCTTCTTGTACTCGGGGCTGGCACGCAGGTCGCCAGACGGGTTCAAGCCGTCGGACGCATGCTGCGCCGCCTCTTCAGGCTTGGCGCCCTTGTGGAGCGCCTCCTCCACGGCTGTCGCCCGCACGGGCGTAGAGCCGACATTGGTGAGACCGATTCGCCAGCCGCCGTTCATCTTCTGGGCCGCTGCTCCGACGATCGCCCAGTCGAACAGGCGGCGGCGGAACTTGATGTACTTGTGCGGGCCGTTCGCGACCGGAAAGACGATCTCGGTGACGATCTCGTCCGCC
>Ga0075522_10002787_pt1 | contig 12903 bp, 10 predicted proteins | sample NGEPerA_FD_74796 | JGI IMG/M metagenome (GOLD analysis project Ga0075522, IMG submission 74796) | Arctic peat soil microbial communities from the Barrow Environmental Observatory site, Barrow, Alaska, USA - NGEE PermafrostL2-A | ecosystem: Environmental > Terrestrial > Soil > Wetlands > Peat ... | reverse complement strand
GCAGGGACCGCACCGCCCCGCGGGCAAGTGGCGCCGGTCCTCGGCGCCATAGTCTATCGGTTAGGACGCCGCCCTTTCAAGGCGGAGAGACGGGTTCAATTCCCGTTGGCGCTACCATCAAAACCCCGCTCCGGCGGGGTTTTTTCGAGCTGACGGCCGACGAGTGGCACCTTTGTGGAACGGACGCGATTTCGACCGCCTCTTTCCGACCGCTGGAGGCCGCACAACCGACCGCCTCGCCGAGCAGCGCGTCGATCCTGGACGCGCTGCTATGCGCTTCCAGGCGATTACGGCTTAGCCGCGTTCAGGGTGTAGCACTAGCAGCGGGCGGCAACTGATGCGCTGTCCTGCACGCCGCGATCCAGCGATTGACCAGCGGATTGAAAGTGTACGGAAGCAACAACAGACGCGCTTGCTCTTGGCTTAGCGCCTCCGCCGTTTCCCCAATGGTGGCATCGGGCGGAATCCGAATCGGCTGCGAGCTATTCGCTGAGCGCGTGACGGTTGTCGCCGAAAACGACTGACCGTTAACGGTCCCATAGGTGTTGCTGGTTGCAAAAGATGACCCGAAAGCTCGCAGCGCATTCGCGATTGCCAAACGTCTAGCGGTGGCGCTCCGGGTACTTACAGCCTGTTCGAGGTGAAGGGAAAGCCGACCAAACGAAAGTGCTTCTTGAAGCTCAGCACGCCCCTCCAGCGTAACGGCATCGGTCGCGTTCTGTAGAGTTGGGTCGCCGAAATCAGCGCCGACAAGCGGACCTAGACCCGAAAGAGTCGGACCGACGCTGGCCTCAACCTTCGCGGACTCATCTTCGACGACTTTGAAGGCCGGATTTCGCTTTGAAGTCGTGCCTGGCAGGCTACTCGCAGCCAAAGTCGCCTTGGCTGCCGCTATCACGGCCGCATTCACGCCGGAAGAGAAGGAGAGCATCGACTGCCCAACTGCTGAGCACGTTGTAGTCCCGTCTGCAAATGCGGGCGCGCAGCACACACCGGCGATGATCGTACCTAATGCCAAGGTGACGACGAAGTTACGCACTTGTCGGGTCCTCGCTGTTCTGTGGCGCGGTTATCGCGGCGGAAGTGATCCGTCGTCACTGACCTCGGCCGTGGCGACAATGAAGTTGGGCCAAACGATGAAATTGGCGCGGCCATCGTATTGTTCGATTAACTGATCGAAAGGGAACTGAGGGTTAAAATGGCGGATTTCGGCCCGAGCGATTTCCTGGGGAACGAATTGCACGCTACGGCCGGACCGAGCGGTCGGGTCGTCGATGATGCGCCGCGCCAGCGGCCCTAGGCTGCCTGGTAGTTCTTCCATGGTATTTAAACCGCTATTCCCCATATGGCCGAGCTTTTCGTCCATCCCGGCCGCCGATTCATTCGACCTACGGGGCGTGTTTTGGGGCTCGCTTTCTTTTTTGCCGCTGCCATTGGCGTCCATTGTAGCACTAATCTCTCGTTCGTGCGATGCCAATAGGTCCGCTTCGTACTGCGTTATTTCCGGCTGACGAAACACGTCCAAGATTCGGTAGTACGGCACCGCAATCGACATACCGACATTCACCCTTGCCGGTCCCTCTGGAAGTTCATGCGCAGCAATCTTTGTGTCAAAGTGACCTTTCATGATACCGAGCAGAAATATCTTGCGTCGCGAGCGGTGTGTGAGTAGTTGGTCGTCACCGATCATGCCGTGTACGTTGGCCTCGCGCGTTTCGACTACGAATACCGGCGAACCGCTTAGCCCATTTTGCGAGCGCGTCTCGATTAGATACGCCTCCACGAGCGCAACGCGTGGGCTCCGCGGCGAGCCAACCTTAGCCTCCACGCGCTCTTCCGGCAGAGCCGCTATGCTACCAAGTCTTACAACGGGAATGTTTCGGCCGCGGCCGCGATGCTGATAGAAACAGCCCGCAATGAACACGTCTTCCCCCGCCGTAAAGTTGCGCGGGTCCACGCCATTTACCAGCCCCGGCTTGATTACCGCCCAAGGCAGTGAAAGGTGATCGTCCTTCTCTTCCAAACCGATTTGGTTGGGCTGATAGGCCACCGCAACGTCAACGTCAGGGTCGGAGTGAAATACCCACGGCGAGCTGAACGGCAATAGTGTAGCGCCGCTGCGACTGAGGTTTAAGCGCAGAAGCGGCTCGTAGCCGACCTCCCTTATGCTGTCGATGACGTGACGCGCCGTAATGACGTACCCGAATCTAAAGTCTGCGCGGTCGCTAAGTCGGGTCACAAAGAAACAGGTGCCCGCAATGTGCTCCTCGCCGTTCTTGTCACGGTACGCGACGAACGCGACGCACTTGAGGATTTCCGGCGGGACGTCCATAAAATGCTCCTCGGGGTCGCCGTAGACATACTTCGGCTCGCCCAGCCGGGCATCCACAAAGTACCTATGGCGCTTCACTTGGCACCCAAATCTTTGGTGCGCCAAGTATATGGTCCCCAAACTTCTTCTTGGGCACAGCACTTCTTCCCGTACTCGGTCTCGCCGCGCTGGGGGTTGCGATGAGAAGAGGCGATGGCGTTTGTCTTGACTGCGACGCGGTGTTCGACAAGCACGACGTCACTCATATGCGTGAAAAGATCATGCCGAAGAACTTTGATCCCGAGAAGTATCGCGCGGCGCGACGGTCGAGCGGGACTTGGTGGAAGAGCTAGCGTCGTATCAACATTATGGTCGGGGGTTAAGGAAGGGCCACCAAACCGCATGATCCTGCAGTGATACGCCGTATCACGCGCCCCTAGTAGAGTTCATAGGACGTAGCAGCACGCAGCCTATCTCGCGCGCGTCTCGCGCGCCGAAGCGGGTGACGCGGTTTCGCAAGGCGGTGCCGTTCGATCTGGACCGGAGCATCGCAGACGAGCTTCGAGCGTGGCGCCTTCCTGCGGTCGCTCACCGAGGCGACACGAGGACGGTCCGAGGAGGGGTAGGCCGCGCGTTTGAAGGCGGACGGGGTGAAGACCTTGATTTTGCTCCTGGCGCTAGTCCTTGTTGTCTTTCTCGTCCGCCCTGTCGCCGCCGCGACCGGCCGCGTGGACCCGTGCGTGGTGGCAGAACGAGAGCAAGCCCGAGCGCGCGCAAACAGCGACCCTTTTCTCGCGTCGGGGCAATACGCTGCCGCGGCAGAAAGCTTTGCGGCGTGCGCTCATACGTTCGAGGATGCCGGGCCCCGCACGGAGGACCCCGTTGCCTGCGATGCGGACCTGTCGGCGGCGGACGCATTTGTTCAATCGGTCGAGCAAATGAAGCGGGCGCGGCTCCCGGGCCCAGGGACGAGTGCGCCCGTTGCGCTACAGCTTGGGCGTTACATGCGCGCCCTGGAACTCTACGACAGCGTTGCGGCGGTCTGCGAGGGCGCGCGCGTTCAAACTGCGCGGCGCGATGCATCGACCGTCCGCGCAGCCCTTAAGGCGCTAGACCTGCGTCAAGCGTACTTCTAGGCACAGGCCCTCGTGCCCAAACCCAATGCCAACTTCTTCTTGGGCACAGCACTTCTTCCCGTACTCGGTCTCGCCGCGCTGGGGGTTGCGATGAGAAGAGGCGATGGGGTTTGTCTTGACTGCGACGCGGTGTTCGACGAGCACGACGTCACTCATATATGCGTGAGAAAGATCATGCCGAAGAACTTTGATCCCGAGAAGTATCGCGCGGCGCGACGGTCGTGCGGGACTTGGGTGGAAGAGCTAGCGCCGTATCACGCGCCCCTAGTAGAGTTCATAGGACGTAGTAGCACGCAGCCTACCTCGCGAGCGTGGCGCGTCGAACGGGTGACGCGGTTTCGCAAGCCGGTGCCGCCCGACCCCGCCGGACCGCCGACCGCGTAGCTCAAGAAATCTGAAGTAGCCGAGCCATCGGTTGGGTTGTCGCCTTCCCCGACCGCACGGGACGCGCAGCAACGCCGTGGCACGCGCGTGGAACATGCTCGCCGCGTCTTGATGTACCTCGGCAAGTCTCCGCGCGCTCCTGAGGCCCAGGGGGCCTCTTAAACGCGCTTCTTCGCGTCTCGCTGCGTCTTGTTAGTTCGCGCGGATTCAGATTCAATTCCCGTTGGCGCTACCACACGAAGACCCCGTCGCAAGGCGGGGTTTTTCTTTCGCTCCTACACAGCGAACGCGCCCGGGACATCGAAGCACGGTAGCCTCATGGAACCCGTCATCCGCAACATCGTCGCCTGCGCTCGGATCGCCGTGGTCGTCGGGCTCACCGGCCTGCTCGTGATGTGCGTCCTTCACGGCCCCGCACTCGCCCATTCGACTTCAGTCGGCGATCAACAGGCCTCGTCCCGCCGTATTGCGTCGGCGTGGAGTCACCTGGAACGAGGCGAAGCGAAGCGTGCCTACCGTGAGTTCGCTCGTGAAATGCCCTTCTGGAACGCGGTCCAGCGACAAAGCCTCGGATATATCGACTGCGAGCGCGGGATGATGATCGCCGCGATCTTCATGCGCGACGACGCACGCGCGACCGCCATGTGGAAACAGATCGGCGGCGCGAGCCTCGAACCGCCCGCGGACCGGTTCGTGTTCGCGGGGCGCTGGAACGACGCGTTTCGCGCCTACCGTGATGCGACGCAGGACCTCGCGATGATCGATCCGCGAGCACCTGCGCCGGATCGGGTCATCGCGGCGGGAGTGGACCGGGCGCTGCAAGGAGACTTTCGCGGAGCGATCCGCGCATGGTCACAGGGCGCCGTCGGTGGCGGTCCGTACGACTTGACGGACGAGCAAACGGCGTTGGTGGGGCTCGCACGTGCGCGATTGGGTGATTGGGCGGGCGCCGAAGCGGCGTGGATCGTGGCGGCCCGAACGACGAGGCTCCTGCCCCAAATGTCCGAGCTCTACGACGGCAACGCGATGGGTCTCTCGATGCTGATGCACTTTCGGTCGCACTTTGTTCGCGGCGACCGCGCCTATCGGTGGGCCGATGTGCCGTGGCTGAAGCGGATTCGCCGCTGGGGACAGTGAAAATGCGCCCGATGGAGGTCAGCATATGAACCGTGGGTTGATCGCATTGGGCGGCCTCGTCGTCGTCGTCGTGGTCGTGGGGATGTGGCTGGCAGGGACCTATAACCGGCTGGTCACGCTCGACCAGGGGGTCCAGTCGCAGTGGGCGCAGGTCGAGAGCGTCTATCAGCGCCGTGCCGACCTGATCCCGAACCTCGTCTCGACGGTCAAGGGCGCCGCGAACTTCGAGAAGAGCACCTACGTCGCCGTCGCCGAGGCGCGCGCCAGGGTGGGCCAGCTCACCGTCGGAGCGGGCGTGCCGAACGATCCCGCCGCGTTCGCGAAGTTCAGCGCCGCGCAGGACGGTCTCTCGTCGGCGCTCTCGCACCTGCTCGCGGTCGTCGAAAACTATCCGGCGCTCAAAGCGACGCAGAATTTCGCCGACCTTCAAGCGCAGCTCGAAGGGACGGAGAACCGGATCGCCGTCGAGCGCATGCGCTTCAACCTTGCCGCGCAGACGTTCAACACGACGCGCGACTCGTTCCCGACCGTCATCGTCGCCCCGCTGTTCGGAGCGCGTTTCACCGAGAAGGCGTATTTCAAATCGGCGGCGGGCTCGGAGACTGCCCCGACGGTGAAGTTCTAGCCGGATGGGCGTCCGCCGCTGGTTCCTGACGCTGCTGATGGTGATCGGCGTGGGGACCGCGGCGCTCGGTGCCGAGGTCGCCATCCCGCCCTCGCCGGCGCGCTGGGCGACCGATACGGCGGGCTTCTTGAAACCGCCGACCGTCGCGGCGCTCGACGCGCGGCTGCAAGCGTATCAACGCGTTACCGGACATCAAGTGCTCCTCTACGTGGCGCCGACGACCGGCGACACGCCGACCGAGGACTGGACCGTGCGCACGTTCGCGCGCTGGAAGGTCGGGCGCAAGGGATTGGACGACGGTCTGGTTCTGTTCGTGTTCCCGACCGACCACAAGGTGCGGATCGAGGTCGGGTACGGGCTCGAGCAAATCGTCCCCGACGCGATTGCGGCGCGCATCATCCGCGACATCACGGCCAAGCTCAAGGCCGGCGAACCGGATGACGCCGTGACCTCCGGCGTCGAGGAGATACTTGGAACGATCGGCGGCGCGGCGCCGGGCCTTCGCGCATCACCCGCACCCGCTCCGTCGTCGACCATGTCGGGCCCGGTCGCCCTCCTGATGGTCGTCCTCACCATCCTGGCGATCGCCGGAGTATTCATCACGGTCGCGCGCATGCCCAAACGCAGTTTCTTCATCAGCGGGGGCCGCGGCTGGTCGGGGTTCTCGGGCGGCGGATTTTCGGGCGGCGGCGGTTTTTCGGGCGGCGGCGGCGCGACCGGCTCATGGTGAACGCGCACGCGTGCCGCAGGGGCGTCGTGCGTTGGCTGCTGGCGCTGCCGATGCTGCTCGGACTGGGGGTTGCGGCGCTCGGCGCCGAGGTTGCGATCCCGCCCTCGCCGACACGCTGGGCGACCGACACGACGGGCTTCCTGGACGCGCGGACCGTCGCCGCGCTTGACGCGCGGCTGGAAGCGTATCAGGGCTCGACCGGACATCAGGTGCTGGTCTACGTGGCGCCGACGACCGGCGACACGCCGACCGAGGACTGGACCGTGCGCGCCTTCGCACGCTGGAAAGTCGGGCGCAAGGGATTGGACGACGGTCTGGTCCTGTTCGTGTTCCCGAGGGATCACAAGGTGCGGATCGAGGTCGGCTACGGGCTCGAGCAAACCGTCCCCGACGCGACCGCGGCACGCATCATCGGCGACATCACGCCGAAGCTCAAAGCGGGCGATCCCGACAACGCGGTAACCGCGGGCGTCGACGAGATTCTCGGTGCGATCGGCGGCGTACCGCAGGTCAAGAGCGACGATGCAGCGGGCAAAGGCGACGTCGCGCCGCGCGCGCCGCCGGCACCGCGGGCGGACCCGTACGATACGTCGACCTCGAACGGGTCGGACGCACTCGGTGTGGTCCTCGGCGTTCTCATCAGCCTGCTGGTGATCGTCGGGATCATCGTGCTGATCGGCAAATTGCCGGACCCGAAGGGGACGTACATCAGCAGCAGTAGCGACGGCTGGGGATTGGCCGGGATGGTGCTCGGCGGGGTCTTGGGAGCGGTCACGAGCGGCGGCGGAGGATTTTCCGGCGGCGGCGGCATGTCGGGCGGGGGAGGAGCAACGGGATCATGGTGAACGGGAAACTGCATACATTCGTCGACAAGAAACGCGTCCGGGACGCGATCTTTCGGGCCGAAGCGATGACCTCATCGCCGATCTCCGTGTCGATCGTGCGGAACGTCACGGGCGACGTGCACGGGGCGGCGTTGCGCGCGCTCCACACGCACCGTCGCTTGCGCACCCCCGATCGTAACGCCGTGCACTTCTTCGTCGTCCCGTCACGGCGCGAGTTCGCCGTCGTCGGCGACGCCGGCGCGCACGAACGGCTCGGGCAAGAGGCGTGGAACAGCGTCGCGGCGACCGTCGAGCAGCATTTTCGTCGCGGCGATCCGACCGCCGGCTTGGTCGCGGGGATCGAAGAAGTCGGTCGCCACTTGGCGGTGCACTTCCCGCGAAAGCCGTCGCCCGCGCACTGAGCCCGATGCACGGCCGCCCGGTGATCGCTGCGTGTCTGTGCGCGTCGCTCGCCGCGTGCGGCGGCGGCGGAGGGGGCACGTCGGCCGCGCCCGGCTCGCCGGGGGCGGCCAACGTCGCGCAGGTCGTCGTGTCGATCCTGATCCCGCAGGCGCGCGCGAGCTCCGCCCGTCGACGGCCGCGGTACATCTCGGCCTCGACGAAGTCGCTCGCGCTCAGCGTCAACGGCGCCGCACCGGTGCTGGCGAACCTCGCAGCGGGTTCGCCCGGCTGCAGCGTCACGGCGCAAGGCGACCTGAGCTGCACGGTGACGGCGAACGTCGTACCGGGAAGCGATACGTTCGAAGAGACGCTGTACGACCAGCTGCAGCCGGCGGCGGCGACGACGCCGAGCGGGAACGCGCTCTCGCACGCCAAGCAGGTCGTCACCGTCAAAGGCGGTCAACCGAACGCGCTGCAGCTGACGCTGAACGGCGTCGTCGCCGGCATCACGCTGCGGCTGCCGGCGAACCTCGCGCTCGTCCAAGGGACGGCGGCCGTCGTTGGGCTGACCGTCTCGGCGCAAGACGCGGGCGGCAACACGATCATCGCCGATCCGTACGACGCGCCGATCGCGCTGGCATCGAGCGACGCTGCGATGTCGCTCTCGTCCGCCACGGTATCGAGCCCGTCGGACGCCGTGTCGGTGACGTACAACGGCGCACCCGGTATCGCAGCGGTCAAGATCACCGCCGGTACTGGAACGCCCGCGGTCAGCGCGTCCGTCACGCTCCCGGCTCCGAGGACGCCGAACACGACGGACTGGACGACGTTCGGCTTCGACAATCAGCGGACGGGAAGCAATCCCTCCGAAACGGTGCTCGGCACGCTCGCCGCCTCGCAGGGACTCCACCTGAAGTGGTCGGCAAAGATCCCAGGCGCGACGTTCGCGGACACGCAGCCGCTGGTCGCGACCAACGTGCTCGTCAACGGTGTCTACCATGATCTCGTCATCGTCGGCGACGAGCGCGGCGGGCTCACCGCGTTCAACGCGGCGGACGGCGGCATCGTGTGGAACACGACGGCGGTCGGCGCGGTGACGGTGATGGCGTGTGGGGATATCCCGGACCACGTCTTCGGCGTCACCGGCACGCCCGCGCTCGACCGCGCGAACAACCGGCTCTACGCCGTCGGCGGCCCGGGCAAGATGTATGCCGTCGATCTCTCGAGCGGTGCGATCTCGCCGGCCTGGGGTCCCGCGGCGGTGACGACCGATCCGCTGCACGATCACGTCTACAGCGCCGTCACTTTCGATGCCGCGAACCATCGCGCGTTCGTCGGAACCGCGTCGTACTGCGACGTCGAGCCGTCCGCCGAAGGGGTCCGGGCCGTCGATACGAACAGCGGCGCGGTCGTCGCCGGCCCGCTCTACTTCAACCCGCCGACGCCGGCGACGCTCAGCGCCGGCATCTGGGGGCCGGGCGGCCTTTCGCTCGACCCGCGCGGTTCGGGCGCGCTGTACGGCGCGATCGGCAACACCGGCGCGGGCGAAGGCGGCGTCGAGAACGCGGTCGTGCAACTGACGGCCGGGATGATGCTGAGCGCGTACGACGCGCCGCCGACCACGTCGCCGGACCCGGACTTCGGCGGGAGCGCGGTGCTCTATGCGGACGGCGGCGCGTGCCTGGTCGTCGAGCAGAAAACGGGGATCTATTACGCCTACGATCTCGACGCGATCGCGGCCGGGCCGACGCAGACGATCGCGGCGGGATCGTCGACGGCGTTCGGCGTGAACCTCGGGACGCCGGCGTACGCCGGCCACGTCGTCTACCTGCCGAACGCGACGAGCGGCACGTACGCGGCGGGGATGCTGGCGTTCGACGTCCAGCCCGGCTGCCGGCTCTCGTTGCGCTGGAGCCAGACGTTCACGATCTCCGCCAGCCGGCGCGGAAACACGCCGTTCACGCCGGCGACGGTCGCGAACGGGGTCGTGTACGCCGGCGACGGCGTCGGGAAGACGCTCTACGCGCTCGACGCGCGGACCGGAACGCTGCTGTGGCATTTCATCGTCGACTCGCCGCTCTTCGCGGCGCCGGCCGTCGCCGGCGGGCAGCTCTACGCCGTGAGCTGGAACGGCACACTGTATGCGTTCGGACCGTAGCGGTCGCACGATCGTGAAAAGACCGAATCCGCCCGCGCAGCGAAGAGACGTGCGGTGAGCGCGAATGCCGGGCGTCCCGAGCACGCTTTTCTTGGGCAGCGACCAAGCGGCACGGTGGCGTTCGCGTTTACCGACATCGACGGCAGCACGACGCGCTGGGAGCGGGATCGGCCCGCGATGCAGGACGCCTTGCGCCGCCATGACGCCGTGCTGGCGGCGGCGATCGCCGCGCACGGCGGCTACGTCTTCAAAACGATCGGCGACGCGTTCTGCGCGGCGTTCGCGCGCTCGTCGGATGCCGTCGCGGCGATGCTGGCCGCACAGCTTGCGCTTGCGGCGGAGGATTTCTCCGCGGTGGAGGGACTGCGCGTTCGCGCCGCGATCCATACCGGCAGCGCGGACGAGCGCGACGGCGACTACTTCGGGCCCGCGGTGAACCGCGTCGCGCGCCTGCTCTCGATCGGGCACGGCGGACAGGTGCTCGTATCGGCGACCGCCGCCGATCTGCTGCACGGCGAGCTCCCGCCGCTGGTGAGCCTGCGCGACCTGGGACAGCATCGCCTCAAAGACCTCGCGCGGCCGGAGCAGGTCTACCAGCTCGTCGCACCCGGTTTGCCCGAGGCGTTTCCCGCGCTGGTCTCGATCGATGCGCTGCCCAACAATCTTCCGCGGCAACTGACCTCGTTCGTCGGCCGCGACGCGGTGTTGGCCGAGGTGGCAGCGCTGATCGAAAAATCTCCGCTGGTGACGCTGGTCGGCCCGGGCGGCGCCGGGAAGACGCGCTGCGCGATCCAAGTCGGTGCCGAGCTGCTCGACGGCTCGAGCGACGGCGTCTGGATCGCCGAGCTCGCGCGGATTTCGGATCCTGCACTGGTCGCGAGCGTGGTCGCGCAGGCGCTGAACGTGCAGGAAGCGCCGAACCGCACCGTGCTGGATGCGCTGCTCTCCTATCTGCGCCGGAAGCGGCTGCTGCTCATCCTCGACAACTGCGAGCACGTCATCGACGAAGCGCGCGCGGTCGCGAGCGCGATCTTGCGCACCTGTCCCGACGTGCGCATTCTCGTGACGAGCCGCGAGGGTTTGCGCATCGCGGGCGAAGAGGTGTACCGGATGCCCTCGCTTGCCGTGCCGAGCGCGAGCGCGGTGACCTCCGAGCGCGTCGCGCACTACGGCGCCGTCGCGCTGTTCACCGATCGCGCGCTTTCGGTTGAAAAACGCTTCGCGCTCGACGACGAGAACGCGCGCTTCGTGGCGGAGATCTGCCGGCGGCTCGACGGTATTCCGTTGGCGATCGAGCTGGCCGCGGCGCGGGTGAAGATACTCTCGCCGCAAGAGCTCGCACAGATGCTCGACGAGCGCTTCCGCGTGCTGACCGGCGGCGACCGCAGCGCGCTGCCGCGGCAGCAGACGATGCGCGCGCTGATCGATTGGAGCTACGACCTGCTCTCGCAGGAGGAACGCACGCTGTTCCGGCGGCTCGCGATCTTCGCCGGCGGGTTCACGCTCGAGACGGTGACCACCGTGTGTTCCGATGACACCGTCGATGCGATCGCCGTGCTCGACCTGCTCACGTCGCTCGTCGACAAGTCTCTGGTGCAGGCGGATCACGCCGGCGATTCGACCCGGTACCGCTTCTTGGAGTCGACCCGGCAGTACGCGCGCGAAAAGCTCGAGGAGTCCGGCGAATACGCGCTGCTCGCTCGCCGGCACGCGGCGGCCTGCGCCGAGCTGGCGGATCGCTTCGAACGGAGCTGGCCCGCGACCCCGTCGCGCGAGTGGCTGGGGCAGGTCGAGCCGGAGATGCAGAATTGGCGCGCCGCGCTGGCCTGGGCGTTCGAGCCGGGCGGCGACGTCGTCATCGGTCAGCAGTTGGCCAGCCTTTCCGCCGTGACGTTCGCGAGCTCGCACGCGGAAGGGCGCCGGTGGATCCGCACGGCGCAGGCGACGGTCGATTCGACGACCCCGATCGCCCTCGCCGCGAAGCTCGACCTGCAGGAAGCGAACTTCGATTGGCGCTTCGGCCTGCACAAAAGCAGCTACGCGGCGGCCGAACGCGTGCTGCCGCGCTGCCGTGAGATCGGCAATCCGGTGTTCCTCGTGTGGGCGCTGCGAATCGCCGGAAACGCCCTCGTCTTGCTCGGCGAGCGCGCGCAGGGGGAAGAGCTGCTGCTCGAAGCGTTCAAGACCGCGAGCACGCTGGGGCTGGGCAAGCTGACGTGTTGGGTGCTCGAAGCGCTCGGTGCCGCGCGCTACCTGGCCGGCGATCTCGCCGGCGCGCGGGCGCGCTTCGCCGAGGCGCTCGACCTCGCCGCGGCGACGGGACATTGGCAGCTCACCGCGACCGTTTCGCTCAGCCTCGCCGAGGCCGAGTTCCGGGGCGGGGGCGACGCGCTTACCGCGCTGCGCATCGCCCGCGAGGCGCTCGTCGCGTACCGCACGGGCGACGACGTACCGGGTGCGGCGACCGCGCAGTCCGACATCGTCGCCTACCTCGTCGCGCTGGAGCGCTTCGGCGAGGCGTTCGCGCAGGCGCGCGAGACGATCGCGCCGCTGCGCGATGCGCAGCGCGAGGTCACCCTCGTCTTCACCCTGCAGCATCTAGCGGCGATCGCGGCACTGCGCCCCGGCGACGACGCCGCGCGCGTGCGCTACGATCGAGTGCGTGCGGCGGGATTGCTGGGGTTCGTCGATGCGCGCTCGGCCGCGCTCGGAGCGCTGCGCGAGAACACGGAACGGCTGGAGTACGAAAAGATTCTCGCGGCGCTGCGCGAGACGCTCGATCCGGCCGAGCTCGCGCGGACGATCGCCGAAGGCAGCGCGTGGAGCGAGGATCATGCGGTGGCCCAAGCGCTGCGGGACCCGGCGGGGTGACGACGCCGAAACCGCGGGCCGGCATCGAAAACGCGAGTACCCGCTTTTTCTATTCGGCGACCGCGGCGAAGTTCTTCACGAACGCGTGGTATTCGCTCGTCACCGCGCTCGACAAGAACGGCGACGCGACGGTGATGAACTACGGGTTCGCCGACCTCGACGGCGGCAGGCTTGCGCTCGATCCGCGATTCGAGCTGCACCGCTACGGCGTTCAGCTCTACCATCACGTGGCCTCGCGGGCCGAGCTGCGCGGGAAGGACGTCCTGGAGATCGGGTGCGGCCGCGGCGGCGGCGCGTCGTACCTCGCCGGTGCGATGCAGCCGCG
>Ga0075522_10002786_pt1 | contig 12904 bp, 14 predicted proteins | sample NGEPerA_FD_74796 | JGI IMG/M metagenome (GOLD analysis project Ga0075522, IMG submission 74796) | Arctic peat soil microbial communities from the Barrow Environmental Observatory site, Barrow, Alaska, USA - NGEE PermafrostL2-A | ecosystem: Environmental > Terrestrial > Soil > Wetlands > Peat ... | reverse complement strand
CGCTGAAGATCGCGACATGCTGATCCCGTCTCGGCCCGCCCTCAAGAATTCATTTCTCCACAGGAATTCCCGATCAATTCCGATCCCTTACCTCCTTAACCGATCGGCATTGGGGCTAGCCGAGCATGAGCAACGCGCGCTGGCCGACCTGCGCGTTCGCTATCGCCGGTTGTTCGAGACCGATGCAAGCGCCGCTGAGACGTTCCTCTTTCGCCTGAGCATTGCCGGGCCCCCGACCGCGCGGTCGCTTCGACGGCGCCTCGAGGACATTCTGGTCTTGGCGTGAACGAATGACGACATGAGCGGCCTCGCTCAAAATGCTGCCGGGGTCGTGAAGAACCTCCTGGTTCTCTACGCCGGCTTGCTACTGATCAACGTCGCGTTGTCGGCGGCGCTGTGGTACCGCAACCGCGATCCGCTGTACCGCGCGCTCTTCTTCGTGTGGGCCACCACCGCCGCCTCGTTCGTCGTGCAAGGCGCTCTGACCTGGACGCCGCTGGTGCTGGCGCTCAGCTTCGTTTCAGTGTTTCCGGTCAACCTGGCGCTGGCGCAGCTGGTGGCGCTGGCCACCGGCGTGGAGTTGGCATGGCGTCCCTTCGTGGCCATCATCGCGGCCGGCGTGGCCGGCGCCGTCTGCCTGTCGCTTGCCGGCGCCGGCTTCACCGCGATGGCGTTGCCGATCGCTTTGGCCGTGTCGCTGCCATCGGTGGTGACCGCGGCGCGCGTGATCGCAACGCGCTGGCGCAGACTGCGCATCGCCTCGAGGGCGCTGCTGGTGAGTAGCATCCTCTTCTGCGGCCACAACATCGACTTCGCATTCCTGCGCGACAAGCCGGCCTTCGCGGCGTTCGGCTTCACCATCGCTACGCTAATCATCTTCGCCCTGTCCGTCACCGCTCCGGCCGTCGTGCTGGAGCTGGTCACCGAACGCGAATCGCGCGTCGCCACCGAGCTGGACACCGCCCGTCGCATCCAGACCAAAATTCTTCCGCGCGACACTGTGCTGCCCGGGCTGGAACTGGCGTCGTATCTGCGGCCTGCGCAGCAGGTGGGCGGCGACTATCTTGACCTCTACACCTTCGGAGACGACAGCTGGCTTCTGCTCGGCGACGTCACCGGGCATGGCTTGGGTGCCGGCCTCGTGATGTTGATGGCCCAAAGCACGATCAGCTCCATCCTGCAGACCAAGCCCGACGTTTCACCGCGGGAGCTGAACTGGCTGGCCAACCGCGTGCTGTGCCGCAACCTGGCTCGCCTGGATGAATCGCGCCACATGACGGTCGCCTCACTGCGGCGAACCGCTGGCAATCACTTCACGGTTAGCGGATGCCACGACGACATACTAATTGTCCGCGCCGGCGGCCTCATCGAACGCCGCTCGATCGCCCACTTTCCGATGGGCCTCGGTTTCCTAGAAGAGCTCGCGCTAGCAGACGTGAGCGAAGACACCTTCTCGCTGGGCCCCGACGATCTCTTGTTCGTCGGGACCGACGGAATTGCCGAAGCCATGCGCGGAGGCGATCCCCGCCAGGGGATGCTCGGGGAGGATGCGGTCATCGATCTATTGCTCCGCCACGCCCGCGAACCGCTGGGCCAGATCAAAAACGCGCTGGTGCAGCGCCTGGAGGAGTTCACAGGCGGCGTCTACGGCGACGACGCGGCTTTCCTGCTGGTGCGCACCCGCGACGGAGTCGCATGAGCACATGCATGAGCTTTCGCATCGCCAGGACCCGGGCCGAGGTTTTGGCCTGCCAGTACTTGGTCGCCGAGGTCTACAATCGGGAGTACGAAGTGGTGTTCTCGGACGATAGCTTTGATCTGGACGCCAAGATCGAGCCCTGGCCGCATCGTTACCTGATGGGTTTGGTGGGCGGCGAACTGGTAGCCACCGCCGGCCTATACCTACACGACACCTACGTCGAGCGGTTCGGCGGCGTTTCGTCGAACGAGATTCAAAGCATTATCGACGGGGCCGGCGGTGGTGGTCGCTTCAGTGCTGCCCGCAAACGTGAGATCACCAAGGTCTCGGTCCGGCGCGATCAGCGCGGCCACGGCTATGGCCGGGTATTGCTGGGAACTGCGCATTCACGCGCGTTCCTGCAAGTCGACACGCCCGACGATGCGCCAAGCGTGTTGGTGTGCTGCGCGCGGCGAACGATCTGGGAGAGCCTCTGGCATCGCGCCGGCATCCGCACCCGCCGAATCAAGGAGTTTCCGTTCTACAAGGTTCACGAGCTCTATTGCTCGCCAGAGGACCCGATGGACAGTCGGATCATCGTCCCCGAGATCGATGTCCCGGCGCGTTGGTACGATCGTGCATTGCCGGGCGAATACGAGATCGACTCATGAGCGGCACGACGATCGAGCTTGGCGATCTGCCGGCCTCGCCCCCGACCGAGGCGCTCACCGGAGTGGAGATCGAGTTGCGGGCACTCGAATTGGTCGCACACTGGCGACGCTGCGGCCTTACTGCCGACTGGCTGGCACGATTTGTTGCCTACGATTGTGCCATCGACAGTCGCGGGGCGGCGTTCAGCGTACTGTCCACGGCGATCAATGAGCTTCTAGAAAACGCCGTCAAATTCTGCAACGACAAGCGAAAGAGCACTCGCATCAGCGTGCGCCACTACGGCGAGTTCGTGCGCATCGAGACCAGGAACTCGGCTATCTCCCCTCACGTGGGCACGCTGCGCACGACGATCGAAGAGCTGGGGCGAGAACCGCTGGACGCGTTGTTCGCCGAGCGCATGCAGGAGAAGTCGAAGCCGGGCTCGTCGGGAATCGGGCTCTTGCTCTTGAAGAAGGACTACGGTGCCCGCCTAAGCGTCCGGCTGACCGCAATGGACGGCGGTGAATGGGACATCCTCGTGCGGGCCGATCTGGACATCTCGGACGTAGAGCAGCCATGAGCAACGACGACGAATACACCATCGACTGTGCCACCACGGCGGGCGCCGCCACCCTGCGCGGCGTCTTGCGTCTGCAGTCGACGGAGGCTTACGACAAGCTATTCGAACCCATCCGTCGCCACCTGCTCGTACCGGCCACCGCGTACGCCATTGACCTGTCCGAGGTTGTTCTGATGAACAGCTCGGGCATCCGTGCGCTCGCCGGATTGGTGCTAGTCGCGAAGGAGAATCGCGTGGTTCTAACCCTGCTCGTGCACGGCGGCATTCCCTGGCAGAAGAAAACCATCGCGTCCTTGAAGCTGCTAGATGGGCGGTTGGTCGTGCGGGGAAGGTAGAAAGAGCCCTCTAGCCCGGCGGGGATGCGCTGCGCGAGACCCTGGTGAGGGCGCGCGGAGTTGAAGTAGGCTGCGTACTCGTGGGAGACGCGATCGAGATGTCGCTCGTCGAGGAGGAGGACGTGGTCGAGGAGTTCGCGGCGCAGGGAGCCGACGAAGCGCTCGGCGACCGGGTTCATGTTGGGCGCACGGACGGCGCTCTTGATGACGCGGATGCCAGCGCCGCGGGCGGCCGTCCTGGCTACTACGTCCATCCGTCGGAATCGCAAGGGATCACGCGGCTCTTCGGTAGTCGTGATGGAGACCGCCGAGCACCCGAATCGCGATGCCTTTTGTCGGCGTGGTTGTCGTTCACCCGGGGCTATCAGGGATCCGCTCCCAATTCCTTGATGAGGTCGGGACTTGTTGAAATAGCGGCATATAGTCGGGCGACATTTTCCATTTGCTGGTCGTCGAGGAGGAGCACGTGGTCAGGGCCTCGCGCCGCAGGCTGCCAACAAATTGGCTGGCCGACGAAGAGCGCGAAGTAGGTGTGCTTGTACACGACGGTGTCCTAGAAACGCCCAGCGACGGTCAGAGAAGTCGGGGCAACAGCCAGGCCGATCTCGGCGTTATGGCTCTTGGCGGAGTAGAGGAGAAGACCTCCGACGATCGCGGCGCCGGCGCCGACCCTGCGGAAAGGCGATGAGGCCGCAAGCGAGATGGACGAGGGCGAAGTAAAGGGAAAGAGCCCGGCCGTGGCACGCTCACCGTCGAGGGCCGGGACCGGCGCGCGGCTCAGGGATGCTGCGCCAGGTACTCGAGCCAGAGCTTCTCCGCCTGGGAGACGAGGCGGTCGTAGAAGCGCTCGTCGCCGGACTTGTCGCCGCCGATGATGAGCACGGCCTTCCGCTTGGGGTCGAAGGCGTAAAGGACGCGAATCGGGGGGTTGTTCACGCGTAGCTCGCGGAAGGCATACTTGGCACCCTTGATGTCGCTCGAGTGCGGAAAGGGCAGAGAGAGGCCCAGGAGCTGCAGCATCTTGACCTTGCGGTCGACGGCGGCCGCTTCTCGTTTCTCCAGGTCGAGATACCAGTCTTTGTAGGCTTCGGTGGTCTCGACCTCGACCATGAGCGTCAGCTTGGATGGACGGAATTATGAGGTCAAGGGAATAATAGGCTTGAGCGACTAGCCACGTGGCTGTACATTTGAAGGCAAGGGCGCGAGGAGCGTTCCGACGAAGACCAAGCGCGAGGAGCGTTTGAGGAGAAGAAAATGAAGTGGGACGAGCTGCGACGGATGAGGTTCTCCGAGGAGGAGATCCGGCAAATCGATCGAGAGGCGATCGAGGAGCTGGTCGAGATGGATTTGCGCGCGCTGCGCGAATCGGCAGGGAAGACCCAGACCGAGCTCGCCGAGCTGTCGAAGCTGGCGCAGTCGGAGCTGTCGAAGATCGAGCGCCGCGACGACCACATGGTCTCGACGATCCGGCGCTTCGTCGAGGGTCTCGGCGGCAAGCTCGAGGTGAGCGCAGTCTTCGGCGACACCCGGATCACTCTCCGCGACGTCTGAGCGACAGGGGCGGGCCCGCGGCGATCGCCGATCGCGAGCCTGGTAATGGAATCAGGCGCACTTGTCTCGACGGCCCCGCGGGTCGTCACCCAAGGCCGCGGAACCCTTGACTACACCGAACGTCCCAGGCAGATCAGTACGTTCCACTCCGGACCGAAAACCCGTCGGGAGGGCACAACGGAGGCACAGCGAGCCAGATGCAGTCGTCGTAAGTACGAGACATCATTCCCGGAGAGGTGGCTGAGTGGCCGAAAGCGCCTGATTCGAAATCAGGTTTGGGCGCAAGTCCAACGTGGGTTCGACTCCCACCCTCTCCTCCGCCCTCTAATAAAAAATAAAATAAACACGCCGGCATTCGGTCCGGGTTCCTGAGGATCGCGTTGGGGGAGAACGAGCTTTGATTGTTCGAGCCCATCGCGGGAGGTTTCAGGAACCCTCTCAGGGTTCCTGCGTTGTCGGAGAGATGCCCGAGTGGCCGAAGGGGCACGATTGGAAATCGTGTGTACCGCAAGGTACCGAGGGTTCGAATCCCTCTCTCTCCTCGACAGTCCGACACCGCGAACGCCCATCTTGACGTACGGGGGAAGCCACGCTCATGATCCTGCGGCGGGGGAAAATGAGACTGGATAAGGATGTGCTGTGCCTTCTATCCGATGAGGCGCGGCGGCTGGGGTTGCCGGTAGATCGCGTCTTGAATGAGATGGTTCGCCGTGCGCTCGCCCCTCACGCCACTGCCGTGGAACCCACGCCCTACCGGACGATCCCCCACAAAGCCAGGCTGGGCGCCGGCTTCGATCCGATGGAGTTCAACAGCTTGGCCGACGAACTCGAAGACGACGCGCGGCTTCGGCACCTCTAGCCGTCGGCCGCCCAGCTACCGGCCGCTCAGGCTGCGCGGAGGTCTTTGAGTTTTTGTTGGACGAAGTCGGCGTGGCCGGCGGCTTTGACCTTGGCCCAGTGGTGGGCGATCTTGCCGTCGGGAGAGATGATGACGGTCGAGCGGATCACGCCCAGCGACTTGCGGCCGTAAAGGACCTTCTCACCCCAGGCACCATAGGCTTCCATCATCTTGTGGTCGGGGTCGCTGAGGAGGCGGACCTTGAGCTTGTACTTGGCGATGAACTTGCGGTGGCTCTCGGGGGTGTTGGGGCTGCAGCCGACCACCACCGCGTCGAGCTTTTCGAAGGCCTTGAGGCCGTTCGTGAAGTCGCAGGCCTCGACGGTGCAGCCCGGCGTGTCGTCGTTCGGATAGAAGTACAGCACCAGCCAGCGGCCGGCGTACTCGGACAGCTTGACGGTCTTGTCGTCCTGGTCCGGCAAGGTGAAGGCGGGGGCTTTGGCCCCGATCTTGAGCTTCTTCTCGGTCTCAGCGGCCATGCCGCGTTCTTACCACGACCGAGTGGCGCTGGATCTCCGGCGCGTTCTGTGCCAGATAAGAGCCGGTCCCGGGCGACGGAACGCCGGCGAAACCCGCCAGGCCCGGAAGGGAGCAACGGTAACCAGCCGACCGGGTGCTCGGGGCCATTATCAACACAGGAACCCTGGGAGGGTTCCTGAAACCTCCGAACACAGGAACCCTGGGAGGGTTCCTGAAACCTCCGAACACAGGAACCCTGGGAGGTTCCTGAAACCTCCCGCGATGAGGTCCGCCGGGCAGAGCCCGTCGGGCCTCGACGCGATCAACTTTCGAGACTGAACGCCATGGCCGACATCGTCACCTTGATCCAGGACATGCTGTTCTCGTCGAAGGTGCGCGAGGCGGCCAAGGCGATGGGGCTGACGGTGCAGTCGGCGCGCGAGCCGGCGGCCTTCGCGGCGGCGGCGCGCGAGGCCAAGCTGGCCATCGTCGATCTGCGGTTGCCGACCGCGCTGGACGCGCTCGACGCGCTGGGGTCGGCGCCGGTTGCCGGTCTGCGGACGGTTGGCTTCGTCGATCACGAGCGGACCGATGTGATGGACGCCGCCCGTGCCAAGGGCGCCGAGGTGATGGCCAAGGGGCAGTTCTCGAACACGCTGCCCAAGCTGTTGTCCGGCCTGGCGTCCAAGTAACGGCGGCCGTCGGCCGTCAGTCGAAAAGCGGCAGCAGCTCGCGCAGCGACGCGACCACCAGATCAGGCGCGCCCCATTCGAGGCGCTCTTGCGGTGACATGGGTTCGGCGCGCAGCAGCACCGTGCGGCACCCCGCCCGCCGTCCGGCCTCGACGTCGAACTTGTAGTCGCCGACGGTGAGCGTGTCGGCCGGGCGGGCGTTCAGTTTCCCGCACAGCGCCAATACCCCGTCGGGGGCCGGCTTGTGCGGACCATCTTCGCGCGTGTAGATGGCGTGGAAGTGAAAGGCGAAGGTGCGCGCGAAAGTCTCGACCACCTCACGAATGTTGCGGGTCAGGACGCCCATCGGGATCGCGCGCGCCGCCAGGTGGCCGAGCAGGTCGGCGCAACCGTCGGTCAGGGTCGCCCCGGCGATCGCCGTCCGCTCGTGGCGCCGCATGATGCGCTCGGCGCGGGCCCGCTCGTCGGCGCTGGCGCCGGCGAGCTGTTCGAGGATCGGTATCCCCGGCGCAAGGCCGATCTCGGCGCGGATGGCGTCGAAGTCGAGGCGCGAGTCGGCCAGCGTCCCATCGAGGTCGAAGATCACGGCGCGCGGCGCCGGCGGCGTCATTCCGCCCCCTCGGGCGCGCCGCCCGCCCGCGCCAGATCCTCGCTCTTGATCTTGCTGACGTCGATCGCGCGGGCCCGTTTGGCCATCGAGGGAAGCAGCTCCTCCAGCGGCGGCGCGTCGCCCTTGATGAAGCGCAGCGGGTTGGTGCGGGCCACCACGAAGTTGCGCAGGTAGGGGCTCGTGAAACCGCGCGCCTTGAGCGCCGTCATCGCCGCCGTCACCGCGTCGTCGTAGTGGAGCAGCAGCGCCGCCCGCGCCCGCCGCTCGGGCAGCGCATCGACGAGGCGGCCCGGCAACCAACCGTCGGCCCGCTTCAAGACGGCGTGGTAGGCGCCGCCCGAGATCCGGCCCCGCTCCCCGTAGGCGAAGCCGAGCGTCGCCAGCGCCGGTTCCTCGAACTCCAGCGCATAACCGACCTCGCCCGTCTTCGAAAGCTCTGGCTGTCCGACCAGATCTTCGTACATGCGCCGCACGCCGATGGCCCGCTCGCGCAGGTTGTGGGCCTTTTCGATGTTGAGCGCCAGGATTTGGTAGGCCACCGCGCGCTCCGGCACCACCAGCGCCAGCACGCTCTTGGCGTCCAATTCTTTGAGCGCCGTCAGCCGGTGGTAACCGTTGGGCGTCCAGTAGCGCGCGCCCTCGGTGGGCTCGCGGATCACGATGATCGGATCGAGGAAACGCTTGGTCTTGTCCATCGCCTGCGTGAGGCGGCGGACGTGCGCGTCGGAGATGTCACGCTGAAAGGGGGTGGGCGCCACCTGCGCGACCGGCAGGGCCGCGAAGAGCAGCGCGTGGCCGCCCAGTGGCTCGCGGTAGCTGGCCAGCACGGCGCCGCCGTCCGCGCGGATCGCCTCGGCCAGCGCGGCCAGCTCGGGCGAGGGGTTTTCGATCGCCAGGTCTGCCGCGCCCAGCTCGGTCGGCCGCAGCTTGACGCCCTTGCGCCGCCGCGGTGTGCCGCTTGGCTTGCGCGCCGGCTTCTTGGCCTTCGGCTTGGCCTTCGGGCGTTCTTGCATCGGCTTTTCCCCCTTACCGGGAAACATGCCATATCCTTCGACGATGCCGAGAATGGTGAAATGCGTGAAGCTGGGCAAGGAGCTGCCCGGGATGCCCTACAAGCCCTTCAGCAACGAGCTCGGCCAGCGCATCTACGACAACGTGTCGCTCGACGGCTGGAGGATGTGGCTCGAGTTTTCGAAGATGATCGTCAACGAATACCGGCTCGATCTCACCTCGGGCAGCGGGCAAAAGCTGCTGCACGAGCAGGCCGAGAAGTTCTTCTTCGGTGAAGGCGCCGAGGTCCCGCCAGACTTCGTCGCGCCGCAGGCGAAATAGAGATTGGGCGGGGATCGGGCGAGCGGACGGCGCGACCGGGACCAGGTGAACATGCGCGGGCCAGGCGATATCCTGTTGGTCTCCTGCTACGAGCCCGGCCACCAGCCGGCGCAGCTGGCGTCGGCGTCGGCGTTTCTCCGCCGGGCTGGCTTCGCCCCGACCTGTTTGGATCTGGCGATCGAGCCGCTCGACGGCGGCGCCCGCGCCCGGCTGGCCGCCGCCCGCTTGGTGGCGATCTCGGCGCCGATGCACACGGCGCTCACGTTGGGGCTCAAGGTCGGGGAGCGCGTGCGACGCGAAAACCCGCCGGCGCACCTCTGCTTCTTCGGGCTCTACGCGGTACTCAACCGGGAGCTCTTGCGGGGCGTCTGTCAGACGGTCCTGGGCCCGGATTGCGGTGAGGCGCTGGTGGAGCTGGCCGGCGCGCTCGAGAGCGGTGCGGCGTCTCTGTCGCTGGAGGCGCTGGAACCGCGGCGACTGCCGGTGCTGGCGCCGGCGCGCGACGGGCTGCCGCCGCTGGCGCGTTACGCGCGGCTGGCGGTCGGCGGCGAGCGGCGCGTGGCGGGACACGTCGAGTCCACGCGCGGTTGCAAGCACCTCTGCCGGCATTGTCCGCTGCCGCCGGTCTATCGCGGTCGGTTCTTCGCGGTCCCCGTCGAGGCGGTGCTGGCCGACGCCGGTCTCCAGGTGGCGGCCGGCGCGCGTCATATCGACTTCGGCGATCCCGATTTTCTCAATGGGCCGACCCACGCGTTGCGGGTGGCGCGGGCCTTCCACGCCGCCTTTCCGGACGTGACCTTCAGCTTTACCGCCAAGGTCGAGCACATTCTCCGTTATCGGACGTTCTTTCCCGAGCTGGCCGAGCTGGGCGCGGTCTTCGTGGTGAGCGCCTTCGAATCGCTGTCGGATGAGGTGTTGGCGGCGCTCGACAAGGGACATCGGGCGGCCGAGCTGCCGGAGGCGGTCCGGGTCGTGCGCGACGCCGGGATTTCGATCCGCCCGACCTTCGTTCCCTTCACCCCTTGGACGACGCTGGAGGACTACCTGGCGCTCTGCCGCTTCGTCCGCGCCGAGGCGCTCGAGAACGAGGTCGATCCGGTGCAGCTCTCCATCCGACTCCTGATTCCCCCAGGGTCATTGCTGCTCGATCTGCCGGATTTGACCCGCCGCCTCGGCCCGTTGGATGCGCGCGGTCTGACCTACCGCTGGACCCACGCTGAGCCGCGCCTCGAACGCCTCGAGGCCGACGTAGCCGCCTTGGTCGAAGAGGCGACCCACACCGAGGTCCCCCCGGGCGAGACCTTCGCCCGCATCCATGCCCTGACGGCCGCCGCTGCAGGAGTCCCCCTCGACGAGGTGGAGCCCTCGGCCGAGCCACGGCCAGCTCCGCCCCACCTCACCGAGCCGTGGTTCTGCTGCGCCGCACCCACGCGGCGCCAGCTCGGCGCCGTGTGAGAGCGAAGAAAGTCTTCCGAAAGCGGCGGCTCAGCTGGCGCAGGTGCCGTCGGGGTTCTTGTCGATGCAGATCACCACGCCTTTGCAGGCGTAGTTGAAGTTGAAGTCCGAGTAGGTGCCGTTCTGCAGGTCGGCACAGGCCGTGCCGTTCAGGATGACGTTCGCCTTGTTGGCGTCATAGGACCATCCGTTGGTGGGGTCCATGGGAATTGCGACCGGTTTGCCGCTGGCGTCGGTGGCCGAGATGACCACGTTGGTGAAGCCGGTCGGAGCGCTCGACAGGGAGATCGTGCAGGACGCGATGATCCCGACGATCTTGTTCAGGGCCGTCACCAAGGAGGCCGTATCGGTGACCGAGTAGTACTGGGTCGCCGCGCCCGCCTGCGGCTCACCGCCGGCCATGGCGAAGCCGTTCAGGGCCGTGTTCGCTGCTGCGTCCGAAGAGGTCGCGATGCCGACCACGAACGTCTTGAAGTTCGCCGCCTGCGCAGCCGTGATCGAGGCCTCGACGTTGGCGGTCTCCGCCGCGTTCGGCGTGTTGGTGCAAGAGTTTCCCGTGCAGCCTTCCGGACAGTTCGGCAAGCCGTCTGTCGCCAGCAGGATGTACTTGGAGTTGGGATCGGTGAGGGTCGAGAGATAGGCACTGGCTGCGTCGACCGCGGCCCGGGTGGGCGTATAGCTGCCGTTGACGACGCCGCCGGTGGCGGTGGTAGAACCGGTGATGGCGGTGGCCACCGCCGGGCCGGAGCCGGGCCCGACGCCCACCGCAACGCCCGCATTGACGCCGCACTGGGCGTTCGCGTCAGCGAAGAATTTGAGGCCCCAGTTGACGGTGGTATCCGTCCCCGAGACGACCTGGTTGATCGCCGCCGTCACCAGCGCCCACTTCGACTTCGCGCCGCAGCCGCCGTTACAGGTGGCGTCGTTCTGGTCGTCGTCCATCGAGCCGGAGCGGTCCTGGACGATCAGGATGTCCGGCGGCAACGGCATGATCGGGACCGTCGCCTGACCGCAGCTCATCGTCCCGGCGCTACCGGTGATGCCAATGTCGCCCCCGGTCAGCCCCTGGCCGGTCGTGATTCCGGAGACGCCGCCGGACCCCACGCCGCTGCCCGTGCTCGAGGCTCCGCCCGTTCCGGTCTCTTCGCCTGGGGTGCCCGGCGAAAAGGCGCAACCGACCAGCGGGACCAACGACAAAAGGCCAAAAAGGATCTGGTTCGGCAAGCGATACATCTGGGGGACCTCCCGAGAGAAGGGCTTTTCGGGTCGTTAGTGCAATAGCTTACGCCGTCTCGTTAGAAAAAGTTTTCAAAAGTGGTGTCCGACACGTATGCCAGAGTGAGAGTAAAATTCCCCCGTAATTACAGGCCCGCACACACCTGGCCAGCAATCCCACGGCGCAAACCACCGCTAGCGGCGGAGCATCGGAACGAGTGGCGCCAATTCGAACGTAAGCTGGGCGGCGGCCGCACGCAACCCGGATTCTACCGCCTGGGGGCTCTCCGCGGATGCAAAAATGAACCCCAGGTAGCTCGCTCCTTCGGGCAGCGGCACGACGGTTTCACCCGGACGGACGGAAATTACGATGTCCTCTACGCCCGCAATTCGACGGGCGGCGTCCAGCCCGAGCACCCGGCGCAGCACCGACGGCCCGCGGGCCGGAATCGGAATCATCATGACCCCCGACGGACGCCCATCGCGGTCTGCGCGTTGGCTTTGGCCGAGGGCGTGCTCGACCACCAGATCTTCCAGCGTCCGGCTGTCGGCGAAGCGCAGGGTGCGGGCGCAGAGGCCACCGATGGGCCGCGCGGCCACCTCGATGACCACGGGGACGCCGTCGTCGAGTCGAAGCTCGGCATGCACCGCGCCTGTCTCGAGGCCCAGCGCGGCGGCGGCGGCGGCGGTGGCGCGCGCGATCCGCGCCTGCGTGGCGGCCGGCCAGCGCGAAGGTGTCACGTAGATTGTCTCTTCGAAGATCGGACCGTCGAGGGGATCGGGCTTGTCGAAGATCGCCAATACGTCGAGCGCCCCACAGGTGAGCAGGCCCTCGACCGCCACTTCGGGACCGCCCACGAAAGATTCGACCAGGATCTGGTCCGCGGCCGCTGGATCGACGTGGCGAACAGCCGGATCGGCCAGCAGCCGTCCCAGCCGTGCCAGCGCGGCGGCCAGCGTGGCGGGATCGTCGGCGCGCATGACGCCCCGGCTGCCCGAGAGCGCGAGCGGTTTGACCACACAGGGAAAGCCGACCCCGTCGGGCGCGCGCAGCCGCTCGGCGATCTCGCGCGGATCGGCATCGCTCGCCACCGCGAGGAATCTCGGCTGGCGCAGCTCGGGCCGTGCCGAGGTGTTGGCGCCCGCGTCTTTCAACCGGGTCCGCATCTGCAGCTTATTGGCGGCCGCCGCCATGGCGTGCGGGGGATTCGCCGTCAGGCCCAGCCGGCGCGCGGCCAGGGCCGCCACCCGGGCCGGCGCCTCGCCGCCCACGGGCAGGACCGCGCGCAGCGGCCTTCCGGCCTGGCGCGCCGCCTCGACGATGGTCTCCGCGGCGCCATCGGGATCGGCGAAGTCGATGACCAGAGAGTCGGCCGGCCAGCGCCAGGCGCCGTCGAGCACGTGGCAGCGATCGGAGGCGATCACCACCTCGGCGCCGGCGCGCCGGC
>Ga0075522_10002784_pt1 | contig 12905 bp, 11 predicted proteins | sample NGEPerA_FD_74796 | JGI IMG/M metagenome (GOLD analysis project Ga0075522, IMG submission 74796) | Arctic peat soil microbial communities from the Barrow Environmental Observatory site, Barrow, Alaska, USA - NGEE PermafrostL2-A | ecosystem: Environmental > Terrestrial > Soil > Wetlands > Peat ... | reverse complement strand
ATTATGCTTATACCAGAAACAATCCGATTAAGGGTGTCGATCCCACCGGTATGTACGATTGTGATGCCGGGCGCACGGATGGTGATTGTACAGCGTACGGCCCAGATCTTGGTGGCGGCGAACCGGTCATGCTCGATGGCGGCTTTAATTTTGGAGGATTGTTTAGCGATCCGAATTGCCTCGACGGCAATTGTACACAATTCGCGGGTCGCTGCGTCGGCGTTTTATGTCTAGTTTTGCGCGTGGTAGACTGGCTGGGTAGCGGTAGTGGCGGTGGTACTTTCGATGACTGGCTTTCGAGTTCGATATTAGGGGGTGGCGGGTCGAGCGCATCTCAGGATGTAAGAAGTAGAAGTGTAGGCAATACTAGCAACGGTGTAGCCCCAAATAACGGGACACCCGGAAGTCAAGTGTCACAAGCGTGCCAAGCTCAACTGCTCGGCATGTTGAATGCCGAGCACGGTACAAACCTTACGAATGCGAACATCACTGACTCTTACAACAATGGAGCCGCCGCGAATATCATCATTGATGCCAGTGGGTTAACGTCAGGTCAGTTCAATTCCTTTCAGCCGGGCAGATATTCGACATATGGCGGTCAATTCTTGCTAGGAGTCGGCATGGCTGGTCACATCGCAAATGAGCCAGGCGTAAATGCTGGTGCGGTATTCAGCAACTCAAATATCGGTGGCAATCTGTCCGTGCATTTCGCGTTCCACGATGACCACGGATATGCAAACAATCCCCTCGGAGCGCTTATTCACTTCTTCACAGACGTGTTGGGCCACAACTCAAGACCGGGATGCTAGGCAAACGTCGGACGATAGGGAGTCGCCAATGACAAGACTTTATAAACTCGCTTCGAGAAGAGCAGCAGTGGGCATTATGATATTCGCTTTTTGCCTGCAAGCCGCCGCGTCTACCATCCAAATTCGTGTCCTGAACGCGAAGAACGGGGAACGAGTTGCAAACCAAAAGGTATCTGTAGGGATCAAGGGAGTGAGAGGAGCTACTGAGTACACAACCGATGCAGAGGGAAACATCAACGTCGATCTGAACGCCGGATCTGAGGTGTTTGTAGCGACCGAATGGTGGACTACTTGCCGGAAGATGGGAAGCGGTGTCGATACTTACGTCTCTGTCCGCAGGGTGCTCCAAGAGGGTGTCACGGTAGAAAACACCTGCGGACGCGCCAAGGAAGAAACGATCAAGGGCAAACTGATTATCTTCGCCAAGAAGTCCTCTCTCATCAAACTGTTTCAAAAGTAAAGCGTACGATGAGAGCCATCGTATATACGACAGCGTTTGCCGCAAGTAAGATTGCACTCGCCCCAAGTAACGGCACATCGACAAGGCCAAATTCATGTCTGGCACAGCGCGTAGCCAACGCGATTCCTGGATCCCAGTTAACCGGAGGGGAAACACCACAAGGGGGCCATGAGCAGTTCAACATAGCGACGACTCCAGCCCTGTTGTCTGCGGCGGGATTCAGTCCATTCAAGATATTCGGAATCTTCTCGAATGGATACCATAACAGCTCCTTCTTCATGCAAGTACATGTGAACGGTCAGGGTGGGAATCAGCTAACCGGAGACATTACCGGCACCCTGAATGTGCAGGGCCACATTGATGTCTTCAATCCCGCCGATGGTTACGGAGCCGGCCTCATTCTTCATGGCGTTTATGACCTTGGCATCGGCAGCCTCCTCTTCAAGCAAAGCGCGGGACTGGACCCGGGGTGCTGAAGATGCCCAAGACAATAGGTGTTGTTCTTCTATGTCTTACTGCTTGCCTTCGTATGGAGGCGCAGAGTATGGAAGTGAGTGGATCACGAGTCCCTCTTCCAGACGGAAATGTACTCGGGGCGGCCTTCTACGAAAGCAAAGGAATGTTCTTCGTCCAACAGAGCGTCCTCTCGACTGAAAACGGCGGGCTGGTCATCCGTTCTCATCGACAACTCTCGTCTTGGAACCTTGAGAGCCGCTCCATGATTACGAAGAGGGTTTTCGATGAGACTCCCCAGGGAGCGTCGGCGTTCCCATGTGGACGCGTCGAAACATCGACGACTTTACATCGGGTCTATGTGTGCAGCGCAGGGTCACATTTGGAGGTCATGGACCCGGACAGCTTAGGGACAGTCGGGACGATGGCCCAAGCAGACGATCAGGTCATCACCGACTTCGCCGTTGATGATCCGCACGGCAGAGTGCTTGTCCTGTCCGCTCGAAGTGACGGGTCTATTCATCTTGCCAGCTACTCCCTGCAGAAAGGCGAAAAGCAGCAAGAAACTGTCTTGGATACCACCAATTCCACAAAGATGACTTTAGCAGTTGTCACCCGAACGGCTCAGATCGGCATTGTTATAAATATCGCAAACCGTTCTGGAAACAAGGCTGACATTTATACGTGTGCCGACGGCACCGATTTCGCCTGTACAAAGATCGCTCATATCGATGCGGTTTCGCAAATCAGCTTCCTGGAAAGGCAGATACTGGTTGCAAACAACAGTTTTGCAGACAATAAGAAGGACTGCGTTCTAACCGTTGATCCGATGACGCGAAAGGTCTCTCGCCAATACTGCTCTCCTTTGACCGGAGTTCATTACGCGGTCGGCGTCGTGAACAGGAGATATGTGGTTGGCTTCACCGGCGTCAGCAAGAGAGGCTGGTTGAGCGAGGAGAGCAGGTCTGTGGCGAGCTCCTTTTCTGTGTGGAGGGCGGAAACTTCTCAGGTTGCTGCCGTCGCAAAAGACCCGACCAACTATGGTGCGTTCCAAAACGAAATCAGGGTAGAAGCAAGCAGCACGGAACCGCTCTTCATCGCATATCAGCGAGTGTCGAATGTGCTGTGCCTATACACTATCTCAGATCGCAACTAACCCGACCTTCTCTGTGACCTGCCCCCACATCATAATACGAAATCTGGTAGCGTTGAAGGAGCGGAGGCGCGGTAAATTCACACCAACACCGGCGATTGGCCCGGCCTTTGACTTGAATTTAGGGTGCCCCGTCCTGATGTTTTCTCAAGGGCGGGGTTATAGTTTCTTTTTGCCAGCCGCTATTAGTGTAGGGATTTCGATGCGATTCAGTCCTACCTCTTTCTTAGCGTATAGACGAACTGCTCAACGACCAGGCCAGAGGTGCAGCACGAGTTTTCTCTCGATGAGATTCATGTGCATGTATTGCAGGACGGGTGACCCGTCTTTCGTTGCGTTCATATAAACTGTTCACAACTTTATATTACTCGAATACGTCCACATCGAATTATGGTTTTTAGGTTCGGGTCGCTGTTGAGGTGCCCTGCGGAATCGGCTATATTCCAGGAGTGAATCTCGACTGTGGATGCGAGGCGGGCTTATGAAGCACATCGGAATGATCTTGTCTGGAGTTCTGGCTTGCCTCGTTGGAGTCCGCATGGCTGGTGCAGCGGGTACCTTGAAGCCTGTAGCTCTGTCTGGGGAAGGCGTGATCGTTGGAGCAGCCTTTTCGTCCGACAGCAGTCGCTTAGCGATCATGAGGAACGTCGCTACTCCTGGTTCGTCGGGTCAGCGACACGTCTTGCAAATCATAGAGCTAAAGTCAGGACAGGAGATAGCCCACGCCGACGTTTTAGGAACGGAATCTGCAACTCTAGCGCCCAATGCATACTTCATCGCATACTCTCCTGATGCCCGTTATCTCTTGCTGACGACAAAGGGTTCCGATGTGCTGTCGATCCTTGATGCGACCAGCCTTCAACCGATGAAGCAAATCGTCCTTCATCCTGAAGCCGACTCACGTACTTCTCTCAGGGAGGGCCACCGGTATTTCAGAGGTGTTATCAGCCTTGCAGTTCCCTTCAAGGAAGGCTCCTTCGGCGCACTCACGCATGACGAATTGCAAGGCAATGAAGTGTTCATCGGATCGTTCTATGCGGGCCAGATCATCAAAAGCTGGGCCTTGGGTCAGGGACGGACTGCCACACAACTTGGTCAGACATGTCTCTCACTAAGCGAAGAGACGACTCGAAAACAGCCGTCTCCTTACTGCCTGGAGAGAACAGCCTACCGAAAGGCTTCTACAATCTTCTGCTCTACGACTCAGGCAGCGGAGAGATGGTGAAATCGATCCGGACAGATGGCTTAGTTGGACAGATCATGCTCCTCTCCGGCGAGACCATCCTTGCGTCCAGGATCGACACTCCCGGCCTCTTCTCAAAAAAGACCTGCATCGAGCAATGGAGTTTTGGTGCTGGGACTCTCGACAGCCAGTTCTGCGACCAGGGCCGTACCGTCAGCGTAGCTCTCGGAGCATCCTTAGCCACAGGCCGTGTCGTTGGCTTCGCTTCCCAACTCCACAAATCCATCGAGGGGCAAGTGGACGTAGCGTCAGGAAGAATAGATGCGTGGAATGTCAAAACCGGGAGCTTAATAGCGTCCTCAGCCGAAATCCCCAAGCTCGTCTCCTCCGTCCAGGTGAGTTCTGACGGGCAATGGATCATGGCAGATCAGATGCTTATGCAACTCATCACTGCTCACTAGCCCTTGCAAAAACTCGTCCGCAGGCCGTCCTTCGAGGCGGCGTTACCGAGTCCGTAGCCTCCATCGAGTGCTGTGCCGACTGGGAGTGACATCCTCGCCAAAAAAGGTAAGGCGGAGGACGTGGCGCGGGAAGTGGGCGTATCGAAGCACACGATTTACGCGTGGAAGGCGAAGTACGCTGACGTGCCCCCCAAAAACCGCGCAAAAGTAAGTATGATTTCACAGTTGGAATAAGCGGTAGTCAATCGGCGTCTTCTTGTGGACAGGACATTTCTGGCACCGGATTCCTCACGACGTACACGTACGACGCGCTTAGTAATTTAACTTCCATAAGTCAGGGACCGCTAAATCCCAGAACATTTACGTATGACTCGCTATCGCGACTGCAATGTGCTGACAATCCCGAGGTCCAGAACTTCTCGTGTTGGCAGAGTCCCTCTTTACCGTTCGACACGGGTTCTTACACTCCAGGAACTATTCGATACGCTTTCGATGCAAACAACAACTTGACATCGAGAATCTCTCCGATGCCGAATCAGACAACTATTTCCTCGACCAAGACCGTTACCACGACAATGTCCTATGACTCTTTGAATCGACCTCTCACCAAGACATATACCAATAACGACAATACAACAAATACTACACCTTCACTCACATTGAATTACGACGAAACGACGAGATTGGGTGTCTCCTTAATGAATACAAATGGGCGCAATTCATCTTCTTTCGTGGCTGGGTCTCAGGCAGCAGAAGTCTATAGCTATGACGAACTGGGGCGAGTGAAAAATAATTCCCAGTGCACCCCGCAAAATTGTGCAGCGAGCACTGTGTTCCCAATTAACTACAGTTATGATTTGCTTGGAGACACGCTAACCGTTACGAATGGGATGGGCGTAACATTCACGTACGGAGCGTACAATCGCGCTTTGCGCATAACAGGCTTGACTAGCAGCCTTTCCGATTCAAACCATCCGGGGACACTATATTCGGCAGCACATTACAATGCTGTTGGATCGGCTACTTCGGCGTCGATTGGAAATCCGGGTAGCAGCATTGGTGAAACTCGTGTCTATGACGGTCGGTTACGACTCTGCGCAATAACTGATGGAGTGATTTACAAAGTGGGAATTCCTTCTAATACTCTGAATCAGTGCCAGCAGGGATCAATAAACGGTTACGCCCCCGACGGCGAAATTGTCCTAGCAAATGACAGCGTTAATGGAAACTGGACATACTCTTATGACGCCTTCAATCGACTCGCAGCTGCAAGCGCCACCGGGCAGGGCTATTCGTACGCGTATGATAGGTTCGGGAACCGATGGCAACAGAACGGGCCGCATTCTGCGCAACCAGGGTTCGACGCCAATAATCATATCGTCGGCCTTGGCATGACGTACGATGCAGCCGGAAATGAAACCAACGATGGCACGAGTGCTTATACTTATGATTCGGAGAATCGCATCATTTCAGCTGTCAATAACTCCACCGGCACCTCGTCGTACCAATACGGCGCCGATGGGCGGCGGATTCGGAAAGCTACAGCGGCAGCCGGAACTGTGGATTTTCTGTATGATCTAAGCGGTCACGAGATTGCTCAAGTGACTTCATCTGGGGGTTGGACTCGCGGTGAAATATACGCAGGTGGGCGTCATCTGGGAACTTATACGGGCGGGGCTAGTGGCAACACTTACTTCACATTTGCCGATTGGCTCGGAACTGAGCGGGCTCGTTCGGTTGCCGGAGTAACAACTGCCTGCGAAACAATTACGAACATCCCGTTCGGCGATTGGCTTACGGCTGCGGGAAGCTGTGGCGATCCCAGCCCGATGCATTTCACCGGCAAAGAACGAGATTCGGAGTCTGGCATCGACTACTTCGGAGCTAGGTACTATGCCAGTAACATGGGAAGGTGGACGAGTCCTGACCCCTCTGGGTTGCTTTTTGCTGCTCCATCAAATCCGCAGAGTTTTAATCTCGGTGCGTATGTAGAAAATAATCCGATTAACGGCATAGATACTGATGGACGCCTCACGATAATTATACCCGGGACATGGTGGGATTATTTTAGTGCCTCAGACTGGAACGACCACAACCCTCTTTTTACAGAGGCTACAATTCTTTTCAATGAACAACAGCTAACTTGGATCGACCCATGGAGTCCAAGTGGTGATAACGATAAAGATCGCAGCGCCGCAGCGGCTAAATTAGCCAATTTCATTAATAATTATAAATTTCAACCTGGCGAACAGCTTAATATAGTCGCTCATAGCCATGGTGGAAATGTGGCCCTCTTAGCGGCGGGTCTTGGATTGAACCATCCAATCAATAATCTTGTCACATTGGGAACGCCCTTTGGGTACGCAACAAAGAGTTCGGGGGTCAAAAATTGGTACAACGTGACAGGAAGTGGGGATGATGTCCAGCCAAAAGCCTCTCATGGTTGCTGGACTACTGCTGGCTGTTCTCAGCAACAAGGAGCGCAGAATCATACCGTGGAATCTGGCGGTCATTCTACGTTGTGGACGGACCAGAGCGTGAGAGAAAGATGGGAGAGGTGGATTCAGGGTCAGCAAAGCGCGAAACCAAAAAACATAACAATAATAGTTCATGAGGATGGCACTATGGAATGTGATGATTGTGCTGGGAGAGACTGAAATCCATAGTCGCCACGAGGAACAAGAGGATATGCATCAAGGTATAGTAAATAACCAGGATAATTATTCACGAGGCGTCCGTATCGCCTTTGTTTGGACGGGGACGTATGTCTGCTGTGCATTGGCCATAATTTATTTCTATGACATGTTTGGAGCCGCACCAGACTATCTGCTAGGAACATATTCTCGACAAATCGTCGTGGTCTTACGAACGGCCTTGGTAGCGACACTACTTTCCTCATGGGCAATCTGGTTCGGCACAAATCAAAAGCACAGTGTTGTAGTTTCGATGCTTCAGACTGGATTTGCGACTCTTATAACTTTAGCTCTTTATGGCACGGTGGGATTTGGTGGGTTTCTGGGTGGCAGGTTGTGGCGTCTATCAGGGGACTTAATTTATGCTAAGGCACTTTTTACAGAAACCAATTTCCTTACATTCATCTTCGAAATTGCTCCCGCGACTTCTCTTGCGGCGAGTCTCCTTCTCTATTTGTCTTTCGTTTGTTTCCCAGTAAATTCAAAGACCCAATCCTGAGATTTGTTATCCATGGCTGGTCCCATATGTATTACGCACCTCTAAAACCTGACACCTCATTTAGGTAGAATCAGGCCTCTGACGTGCGGCAATGGTATTATTCAACGGTGAAAGAATGTCAATCGAAAAAGACATCGGAAGGATGCGCCCCGTCAAAAGATGGGAAAATCTTAAGCTTTGTGTCAAATGCAGAGTCAGGCTGGGGCGTGGCTCAAAAATATTTCGCGGCAGGTGGCCGCTAACCATAAGGATTCAGAATGGCACAGATGGTTTTTGAGTTCGGGTGCGAAGGGATTGATTCAGTAATCCGGGCGGTGAAGATGGCAATTGGTGCTTCACGCTATAGAGTAATGACTATGTCAACGGACACTGACCAATCTCTTGATTCCCAAGATTCGCTTGAAGAAGCAGGCACCAAGGCCAAAGCGGGTCTTTTATCATCAATCACACTATATCCGGACCATCCGTGGATTCACTATGTTCTGATTTTTTGTCCATTCTTCGCAGGCGGCTCCCGGGCAGGTTGGATGGGAACAATTGAGGTGACAACCAAAGACTATCAACCGCACTGGAAGTTGCTCTTGCGAGTACCGGAGTTGCGGTTCGTTTGCCTCGGATTTGAAGAGGGTGTGGATGTGTCTGAAATGCGGACTGTCAGCGTTGCTACGTTTCCTTGGGATGATGATTTTCTAGTGCTTGGAGCCGTGCGCAGCGGCACACACGACGAGGATGGTTGGCATATTCAAAAAGGCCGCAGATATCTCGAATCCCAAGACTGATTGGGTGACTTCGTGCGCACTTTGCGCCTGAAGGGGCCAGACGTTTGTCCTTCTTCTACGAAATCCGCTCCCCCGACAACAGCATCCTCAAACGTGACGGCAGCTTTCCTGACCGTGAGGCTGCCACCGTTGCTGCACGGGAAGACGCTAGGAAGATGAAGAATGCTCAAAGATCAGAGAGGCTGGACGTTGACCGCATCATGGTGCGGCAGAATGCGGACCAGGCTACGCGGTGATCCATTTCGTTAATCGCATGGCTTTTGCGATGACAGGAGAATCGGCTCAACACAAGCTGACGCCTTTTTGCACGTCCCGAATTGGCTGAAATTCTTCACCTGTAATTTCACCTGTAACGCGTCCGTTTTAACCGTATTTACGCGTGCTTAGCCGCTCTTCGATACCTTCTAAGTTATTGCAAGTACATAATACCGCCGGTTTGACACGGTAGAGGTCTCCGGTTCGAGTCCGGACGGGCCTACCATTTTTTTCAATACTTTAGAGAGTTTTTGTACGAATCCGACAAAAACCTCACCTGTAATCGGGGTGATTCCGTTTGCTCAAAGCACGTTTGGGTTGTTCGAAAACCAATCGCGAAGTTCCTCGATTCCTTGCAGCTCATATGGAAAAGCAAGAAACGAAAGCCGAACAGTTTCGTCTGAAATTTTCTCGTTCATGGGGTGCACTGCGTTATTCCGTTGAACTTGGATCGCCTTAATCAACGACACAAGGTGGTCCTGGCCTCCATCAAATATGTCAAAGGGACGGCCTGCCAAATTATTCGCTTGCTCTAGCACCCCCTTCATTTGGTCGAATAGTTCGGCGAGATCGCGCCGCTTAAGGGCAGTACTAAATTTCTCCTTCCATTTCGGTGCGGCAATGGCATCGAGCATCTTCTCCGCCAGCATGTACAACGCCTTCTCTGATGCCGCGCCGATCATAACCGCTGCCGCCCGGAATCTCTCGTGCTCGAACGAGCCGAGGCCTTCTACAACGTACTCTCGAACTACTTCATCCAGATTCGGAACCATCTTCTGCAATGCATCGATATATTCCGCAGGCAACTCGGGGATGGGTTCCTGCGCATTAACCCACTCGCGTCCACGCCCAGTCAATTCCAGTTCCGAATCATCCACGGTAGCAGGGAAATTCCTGGAAATCGGGATCGCAAAACCACGACGTTGAAGATAGAGCCACGCTTCAATTGCGGATTGTCTCAAACTGTCAAGATCGTTTTTGTGGGCGAACTCGGGATTGTTCGGGTTATTCTCATCATACCGGCGCAATCTTTGCACTGGCTCACCTGATTTTTCCAACTCTGTCCAAGTCGCGTTGACGAACGCTGTGAACGTAAAGCTGGGTCTCACCCCGCGCAGCGCGGACCGCACAAACGGCAAAACAGACGATAGCGTGTATTCTGGCATCGAGTTCAGATCATACCGGATAACGGCAGAGAGAGGCTGTGGAGGCTCAGTCCTGGTCAACGCGGCAAATGGACCACGGCTTGTCGTAACGATCTGGCACCAAGGCGGGTGGGTGGCCCGGCATTTGAATTAGAACTTGGGGTGCCCCGTCCCTGATTGTTTAATCAAGGGCGGGGTTTTTGATCTTCATCTCATGCTCCCATCAAAATACGCAATCGAATCAAACGAATCCGGCATCCTTCTTCGCCCAAGACTAAAAACTAAGGACCGAAAACCTCCCGTCCTTGAAAACCGTCAAGGACGGGGCAACCCAAGCGGAAAATCATGACCCCTAGTGCCCGCCGCAGGGGAAGAGCGCGATCGGCGAGGAATTGCTGGATCGTGCATGTCGCACCGTACCGGCGTCAGCGGAAAACTAATATTTTCCGCCCGTTAAAATATCAGCACTTAATTGTCCTTAATTGGGGTCTTGTTGAAAATCTTTCGCTTGAGGTTTTTAGCTCACTATTTCTGGAGCATCACGACTTGGACAGATTTAGCGTCGTCCAAAAGGCATCGACGTTCCAGAACTTTTTACTTGGTGGTCAATTCCGTCGGCGCAGAAGGCAATGGGGACCTCGCAAGAGTGCCCGCCCGCTCGTTGGCAATGCAATAAGGCATTGCCACTGGCGAAATTATTAGCGCCTGTCGGGCCGCCGGTCACCGCAACTTTCTCAGCTTTGCTGATCGCGAGCGCCACGCAGACATCGGCAACCGAGACGGCAACATGACAGTCGCGCGCCCCCTTTTTTGCGCAGTCCTTCAAAGCCCAATCCTTGGCGGCTTGCTCGCTAGAAAACTTCCAGGCTGTGCCGTAAATCATCGTGGACGGCGACACTGCAATCGCGCCCCACACGTCGGGCTCAGGCGCAGATGACCGCTGGTTACGTTGGTTCGGACACGCCCCCCAAAACTGGGGACCTTGAGGGGTCTCAACCATGCCGCAGGTCACTCCCTCCTGGGCCGCAGCGTGGGTCGGCGCCAAGATCGCAATGGCTAAGACGCAGATCACTGTGACTCGACTAAGAAGACAGCCAAGCGGAAAGACACGGAAGAGATTACGAATTAGCGACATGTTGCAACCTCCTATTTCTAACATATGTACCCAAGCCCGCCTTCAACGGAATGGAATAATCGACGAAACCACACTTTTGTTCACAACCTTGAAGTGATAGGAACGTCAACCTTAGACGAATCGTATAGGGATGTCTAGTTCGGTTTGAATTTCTACGACGGTGAGACCATCAGGATGGTCGGACACGTAGCCTCTGGCTCTTATCTACGAATCGTCTCACTGGCTATCGCAACGTCAGAATAATCGGCGCATGGTCGGAAGGCTTAAGCTGCGCACGCGGGCCCTTATCAATCACGCAAGCGTGCAACCGGCCGAGAAGAGCGGGGGATAGTAGGAAGTGATCAATGCGTATTCCTCGATTGTGCTCGAAAGACTGACGGAAGTAATCCCAAAAAGTAAACTGGCCTGTCTCGTTCGGGTGCAAGGAACGGAAAGCATCTGTATAACCGAGTTTAAGCAGCTCGCGATAGCGCTCACGCGGTTCGGGTTGAAAGAGTGCATCGCGCGCCCATGAAGCGGGCTTATGACAGTCAATGTCCTCGGGAATTACATTAAAATCGCCCCCCACGACCGTCGGCATGACATCGGTCGCCCAACCCTTCATTTGGGCCGTGAGCCGGTCCATCCAAGCGAGCTTGTAGGCGAACTTGTCCGTGCCAACGGGATTTCCATTCGGAAGGTAAATGTTTACGATACGAATGTCCGCAATGACCACCTCCAGGAAACGCGCGTGGCTGTCTATTTCGTCACCAGCGAGACTTACACTAAGCGTCTTGAGCGGCAATCGCGAGAGACAAGCCACGCCGTTGTACGCCTTTTGCGTCACGGTTGCGCTTTCATAGCCAAGTCCTTTGAAGATCTCGGCCGGGAATTCAGTTCCTTTCAATTCCTGCAACAACAAGACGTCGGGCTCACGTTCTTTAAGCCACGCAATAACGTGGTCTAGGCGCGCGCGAACCGAGTTTACGTTCCAGCTGGCTATTTTGATGATGGGCTCCTTGGATGGATGAGAATAATGCGGCTAGTATAAACCATCACGGATGGGGCAAGTTTACCGCTCCCTTAACATGGACGGGTGGCCCGGGCTTTCGTTACGTTCATATAAACTGTTCAGAATTTTATATTACTCGAATACGTCCACATCGAGTTATGAGTTTTGGGGGGTTGCTCCTGTGGTGCCCCGTCCTTGGTGTTTCTTCAAACGATTCCGTACACTAATAGCGGCTGGCAAATAGATACTACCCCCCCGCCCTTGAAAAACGTCAAAGACGGGGCACGCCAAATTCAAAGTCAAAGGCCGGGCCACCCCCTCGGGCCAATCCAGTGTAGAGTACAGCAATGCAGATGGATGTTGGTCGAATAATCCCGACTAAAATATTCTTCGAGCCTCACCAGAAACACTTGTACGGATTGCAGGTGAAATGTGGGCAGTCGATACCGGGCTGTGACTATCCCCTTTTTCATTCACTAAAAGGAAAAGGCCGACATGGGGAATTTCCGTTGATGGTTGTAAGCCGACATTTTAAGAATGAGGGTTACGGGGTGTTGTACTCATCCTCTGTGAGAGAAGTTTCCGAAAGTTTCATCTGCACTTCTTACCCAGGCCTACGTAGAGAAAGACATCTGCATCCTGCGTATGAGAGAATGGCCCAGTTCTTCCGGCTTGAGCAGTTGGAAGAGTTCAACGCCATCGCGGAGCAAGAGAAAAGGAAGCACGGTAGGAAGACTCGGGGTGGTGGCGATCCCGATCTGTTTATTTACTTGAAGAGCGATCCGCGCATTCATTTTTTTGTCGAAGTAAAGCACAAGGACAAGACCCACATAAATCAGGAAATCGTATTTGATCTGATTGAAAAACATCTACTATGTCGGGTGTATAC
>Ga0075522_10002782_pt1 | contig 12907 bp, 11 predicted proteins | sample NGEPerA_FD_74796 | JGI IMG/M metagenome (GOLD analysis project Ga0075522, IMG submission 74796) | Arctic peat soil microbial communities from the Barrow Environmental Observatory site, Barrow, Alaska, USA - NGEE PermafrostL2-A | ecosystem: Environmental > Terrestrial > Soil > Wetlands > Peat ... | reverse complement strand
CGAAAGAGCTGGTCGACGACCTTGCCCTTCCGCGCCTGGCTCACCGAGAAGTCGACCGTCGGCGGCGACGAAATCACGCCGAACTCCTTCGCTCGAGCGACCGTGCGATAGACGCTCGCGGTCTCGAGGAACTCCTTGGCGGGAATGCAGCCACGGTGCAGACAGGTCCCGCCTACCTTGTCCTTCTCGATCATCGCGACCGACAGCCCAGCGGCCGCTCCGTACAACGCCGCGGCGTACCCGCCTGGTCCCCCGCCCACAATGACGACGTCGAACTCATTTACCTCGCCGTCGTCAGGCGTTTGGACCACTCCCTTTGCACGATCTGCTCAGCGCGTCTTGGCTCGGACACACGCTTCGCGCGTGAGCCAAGGCCACTCGAGCGGTATCAGACTAACGACGTCGGCCACACGCGCGCCGAGGTTCCTAGCCGACTCGCGCGCGCCAGATCCGGGTCCGGCCGGCGCGCTCAGTCAGAGGCTCTGCGGCCGTTTTGGGGAAGGATCATGCCCGACGCGACGGTGATGTTGGTCTGCTCGTCGACGAGTATGAAGCTCCCGGTCAGGCGATTCGTCGAGTATTCGTCGTAGAACAGCGGTGCGGTGGTGCGCAGGTCGATTCGGCCGATGTCGTTCAACGACAGGTCCGCGGCGTCGTAGTCGCACTCGAGCGTGGTGACGTCGAGCCGGTAGTCGAGACCCCGTACGAGGGCTCGAACCCACCGCGTCGTGTGCTTCAACCCGAGCTTCGCCCCCGGGCGGAGGGGGGTCTCTGACATCCAGCAGATCATCGCCTGGATGTCTTGGGAGACGATCGGTGGATCCGTCGGTGAGGCGAGCATGTCGCCCCTACCGATATCGAGCTCATCTTCGAGGCGAACTATGACCGACATCGGAGCGAAGGCCTCGTCGAGTGTGCCATCAGCGGTTTCGATGGCAACCACCCTGCTCGAGAATCCTGACGGCAGGATCACCACTTCGTCACCGACGGCCACCACGCCTCGAGCTACCTCGCCGGCATAACCACGAAAGTCGTGCAGCTCAGCACCGGCACTGCGAGGTCGAACGACGAGCTGGACGGGAAATCTGAACCCCTCTGAGCGGGCGTCTGGCGTGAGCTCGACGGTCTCTAGGTGCTCGAGCAGCGACGGACCGGTGAACCAGGGCATCTTCTGAGATCGATCGACGACGTTGTCGCCGATCAGCGCCGAGATCGGGATGAAGGTCAGTGCGCCTACGTCGAGCCCCTCGGCGAACTCCTCGAACTCCTCTCGGATCTCTTTGAAGCGCGTCTCGTCGTAGTCGACCAGGTCCATCTTGTTGATGCAGACAACGATGTGCGGTATCCGAAGGAGCGAGGCCAAGAACGCGTGCCGTCGCGTCTGTTCGGTGATGCCTGATCGCGCGTCGACCAAGATCAACACGAGATCGGCGGTGGAAGAACCCGTCACCATATTGCGCGTGTGCTGGGTGTGTCCTGGGGTGTCGGCGATGATGAACTTGCGCTTCGGGGTCGCGAAGTAGCGATAGGCAACGTCGATGGTGATGCCTTGTTCTCGCTCGGCGCGAAGGCCGTCGGTCAGTAACGCGAGATCCACGTACTCGTAACCCTTGGCCTGGCTCGTGCGTTCCACCGACTCCAGCTGATCTTCGAAGACCTGCTTGGAGTCGTAGAGCAACCTGCCGATGAGTGTCGACTTCCCGTCGTCGACTGAGCCAGCAGTCGCGAACCGCAGAAGCTCCATCATCTAGAAGTAGCCCTCGCGCTTGCGATCCTCCATCGCCGCCTCACTGAAACGGTCATCGGCTCTCGTCGCCCCGCGCTCAGAGACTCTGGCGATCGAGGTCTCGGCGATTACGTCGCCCGGGCTCTTGGCGGTCGACTCCACCGCTGCGGTACACGTCATGTCGCCGACGGTCCGATAGCGAACCTGCGCGAGGAAGAGCTCTTCGGACGTGCCGTCGCGCGGCGTCGTGAACGGGCCTAGCGCGAGCATCATCCCATCTCGGTAGAACACCTCTCGCTCATGGGAGAAGTAGATCGACGGCAACTCGATCTGCTCACGCTCGATGTACTGCCAGATGTCGAGCTCGGTCCAGTTCGAGAGCGGGAAGACCCGGAAGTGCTCACCGATGCGGTGCCTACCGTTGAACAGGTTCCAGAGCTCTGGCCGCTGACCCCTCGGATCCCACTGGCCGAACTCGTCGCGAAATGAGTAGATGCGCTCCTTGGCCCGTGCCTTCTCCTCGTCGCGACGCCCGCCGCCGAAGACCGCATCGAAGCGGTGCTCCTCGATCACCTTCAACAAGTTGTGCGTCTGGAGCCGATTTCTAGAGGCGCCTGGCGTCAGGTCCTCGACGATCTCACCGCGATCGATCGACTCCTGGACCGAGGAGATGACGAGGCGCACCCCGAGCTCGGCAGCGCGACGGTCCCGAAACTCGATCACCTCTGGGAAGTTGTGCCCGGTGTCGACGTGGACGACCGGAAACGGCACCGGCTGTGGCCAGCAGGCCTTCACTGCAAGATGCAACAACACCGCCGAGTCCTTGCCGCCGGAGAACAACAGACCAGGGCGCTCGAACTCCGCGACAACCTCGCGAATGATAAAGATCGCCTCTGATTCGAGCGCGTCGAGGTGGGTGAGCTGGTAAGTCATGAAAGTCTGACCATTCTAGTCAACAATTGCGCCATCTCTGAAGTGCACGCGCCCCTACCAACTACGGCACACGAACACCCTGCTGGGACCGGGCGGCCGTGGTGGCCAAGAGATCGACGAATTCGTTCATCTCTTCGCCCGCATGCCCCTTCACCCAACGAAAGGCGACCGCCTTTTCGCCTCGAAGGTCAACTACCTCGGCAACGAGGGACTCCCAGAGATCTCGATTCGCTACCGGCACGCCTTTGGAATTCTTCCAACCACGCCGTCGCCAACCCTGCCACCAACGGTCGCGAAAGCAGTTCACGACGTAGGTGGAGTCGCTCACGATCTCAACTTGCCCAGGAATCGCGCGCAGAGCCTCGATCACCGCGGTCAGCTCCATGCGCTGGTTCGTCGTCTTGGGCTCAGCCCCGCTCGCGTAGTGGTCAGTGCCGTGCGCCCACCCCCAGCCACCTGGCCCGGGATTGCCGATACAGGCTCCATCGGTGTAGATGACCGGGCGCGAGCCGTCGGTCGCCTCGGCAGCTTCGGCGTCGTCTTCGATCTCGGGGGAGAACAGTCGTCCAGCCTCGCTCATGTGCGTGCTCTTTCCACCGGTCGTGCCACGCGCTCCAGTCTGGTCGGTCGATAACGCACGCTGGGTGAACTACCGGAGTCGCCTGGGATTACGCGAGACTAGGGAAGTGATATTCGACGGATTCTCCCACCAGCTTCCCGACTTCGACCCGGGCGAGACCGACGAGTGGCTGGAGTCGCTCGCAGCTGTCATCGACCAACGCGGCAAGGCACGAGCACAGTACCTCTTGATGCGGCTCATGGAGCTCGCCCAGGCCAAGCAGGTCGGCTTCCCGGCCACCGTGTCGACCCCCTACATCAACACCATCTCACCCGACGAAGAGCCCGAGTTCCCAGGCGACGAGTACATCGAACGGCGAATCCGCGCCTACATCCGCTGGAATGCGGCGGTGATGGTGACGCGGGCGAACGCGCGCTCGCACGGGATCGGCGGCCACCTCTCGACGTTCGCCAGCTCGGCGTCGCTCTACGAGGTGGGCTTTAACCACTTCTTCCACGGCAAGAACGGCGGCGCCGGCGACCAGGTCTACTTCCAGGGCCATGCCTCACCTGGAATCTACGCCAGGGCCTACGTGGAAGGCAGGCTCTCCGACGCCCAGCTCGACAACTTCCGATTCGAAGTTGCTGGCGACGGACTTTCGTCCTACCCCCATCCACGTCTCATGCCCGAGTTCTGGGAGTACCCGACGGTCTCGATGGGAATCGGGCCGATTTCGGCCGTCTACCAGGCACGCTTTAACCGCTACCTGCACAACCGTGGGATCCTCGACACCTCCGAGGCCAAGGTCTGGGCCTTTTGTGGCGACGGTGAGTTCGACGAGCCAGAGAGCAGGGCGGGCCTCTCGCTCGCAGCTCGCGATGGTCTCGACAACTTGATCTTCGTGGTCAACTGCAATCTGCAACGCCTTGACGGCCCAGTCCGCGGCAACGGCAAGATCATCCAGGAGCTGGAAGCCGAGTTCCGAGGCAACGGCTGGAACGTGATCAAGGTGATCTGGGGGTCGCGCTGGGACGAGTTGCTCGCAAAAGACGTCGACGGCGTGTTGTTGAACAAGATGAACACCACACTCGACGGTGACTTCCAGAAGTTCGTCACCGAGTCGGGCGCCTACATCCGTGAGCACTTCTTCGGTCCCGACCCTCGCTTGCAGAACCTCGTCGGCCACCTGACCGACGCCGACCTAGAGGCGCTTCCTCGCGGCGGGCATGACAGCCGCAAGCTCTTTGCCGCCTATCAGGCAGCCGTCGAGCACAAGGGTGCCCCTACCGTCATCCTCGCCAAGACCGTAAAGGGTTGGGCGCTCGGCACCGGGATCGAGGCGAGGAACGCGACGCATCAGATCAAGGAGATGACCCATGATCAGCTCGCCGTGCTTCGCGAGCGGCTCGAGCTCACTGACGAGATCTCCGACGAGGCGATCGCCCAAGACGAGCCTCCCTACTTCCGGCCGGCCGAAGGCAGTCCGGCGTGGGAGTACCTCACCGAGCGACGCCAAAGCCTTGGTGGCTACCTCCCGTCGCGCCTCGTGCGTGGCGAGGGCGGTACCGGGCTCGTCCAACCGGTCGACACCACCTTCGCTGAGTTCTGGGAGGGGTCGCGGGGCCAGGAGGTCTCGACGACGATGGCGTATGCCCGCCTGCTAAGAAATCTGCTGCGCGACCCGAACGTCGGCAAGTTCGTCGTCCCGATCATCCCCGACGAGGGTCGAACCTTCGGTCTCGACGCGCTCTTCTCGGCTGTGAAGATCTACTCGCCAGGTGGCCAGCGCTACACCTCGGTGGACTCTGGGCTCTTGCTGCAGTACTCAGAGAGCGAGCAGGGCCAGATCCTCGAAGAAGGCATCAACGAGGCGGGATCGATGGCGAGCTTCACCGCCGCGGCCACTGCCTATGCCACCTGGGGTCGGCCGATGCTGCCGTTCTATCTGTACTACTCGATGTTCGGCTTCCAGCGCGTCGGTGACCAGATGTGGGCCGCTGCCGACCAGCGCGCCAGAGGCTTCCTGCTCGGCTGCACTGCTGGTCGAACGACGATCAACGGCGAGGGCCTCCAGCACGAAGACGGGCACAGCTTGTTGCTCTTCTCCGTGATGCCGAACGTCATGGCCTACGACCCGGCGTTCGCCTATGAGATGGCAACAGTGGTCCAAGCGGGCATCAACGACATGTACGGCGCGAACGGACGCGACGTCATGTACTACATGACCCTCTACAACGAGAACTACCAGATGCCGGCGATCGACACCGCCAGGGCAGACGAGATCCGCGCCGGAATCATCCGCGGCCTGTACCGCTATGCGCCACCAGCTGAGGTCGCTGCTTCAGCGTCTGCGCGACCTGCCACGATCTTGTTCTCGGGAAGCGCCTGGCACGAGGCGATGCGAGCACGCGAGCTGCTCGCCACCGAGTGGGGCGTAGCAGCAGAGGCTTGGTCGGCGACTAGTTACAAGGCGCTACGCGACGAGGCGCTCGAGATCGAGCGCTGGAACCGCCTCCATCCAGGTGCCGCGCCCCGCGTCGCGTACGTGACGAGCCAACTCGAGGCCTCGAGCGGTCCGATCGTCGCGGTGACCGACTTCATGAAGGCCGTGGCCGATCAGATCTCCCGCTTCGTCACGAGCCCGTTCTCCTCGCTCGGCACCGACGGATTCGGGCGAAGTGACACACGCGAGTCCCTCCGGAGGTTCTTCGAGATCGACGCCGAGCACATCGTCGTCGCCGTGCTCTCCGAGCTCGCCGCCATCGGACTCGCCACAGCAGACGAGGTCGCCTCGGCGATTGCCCGCTACGGTCTCGACCCAGAAGCCATCGACCCGCGAAACCGGTAGGCCAGCGGCTCAACCCGGGCATCGGTCGAATATTGCTCGCATAGGGCCCTGAGGGCGAATAGTGCGGGCAAGGGTCGAGCACCTCGCTATGCCCGCTGACAATCCAGACATCGCCTTGTTCGTCGGTTCGCCGGACACCGTTGCTCACTCTCATGACCCGCGAGGTATGTCGAGCAGCGATACAGGACTCCGGGAATACTGAAGGACATGACCTCGAGGCACGATGACTACGACGCGGCACTTGACAGAGCCGCCGAGCGCTCGAAGCAATGGCTCACGTCGATTCCGGATCGACGAGTAGGGCCTCTGCAGTCGGCCGACGAGATCCTAATGAGGCTCGGCGGTCCCCTCCCTGAGCAGGGGCGAGATGCCGCAACGGTCGTCGACGAGCTCGCAGACGGTGCCGAGCCCGGACTCATGGCGAGTCAGTCGGGGCGGTTTTTCGGTTGGGTAATGGGTGGAACACTGCCTGCCGCGCTCGCGTCCGACTGGCTAGTCAGTGCCTGGGATCAGAATGCCGGTCTTCGCTTCACAACGCCGGCGGTTGTGGCCATCGAAGAGGCCGCCGCGAGGTGGTTGCTCGAGCTGCTCGGTCTTCCCTTGAGCGCGGATGTCGGATTCGTGACTGGTGCGACTATGGCCAACTTCGCCGGCCTCGCCGCAGCGCGTCATGCGGTACTGGAGGGAGTTGGCTGGGACGTCAACGTCGAGGGACTGACCGGATCTCCGGCGGTCCACGTTCTCGTTGGTGCTGAGCGCCATGACACGATCGATCTCGCTCTCCGCTATCTCGGGCTCGGACATCCTCGAGCAGTCGCCGCGGATCGGGAGGGGCGGATCGAGCTTTCGGCTCTGTCAGAAGCGCTCGATGCGATTCCCGATCGGGAGCCGACCGTCGTGTGCCTTCAGGCGGGCAACCTCCACTCGGGGGCCTTCGACCCGTTCGAGGAAGCGATCACGATGGCACATCGGCATGGCGCTTGGGTTCACATCGATGGCGCCTTTGGTCTATGGGCGGGCGCCTCCCCGTCACTCCGCTCGCTCGTCCAGGGTTTCGAGGCAGCCGATTCCTGGGCGAGTGACGCGCACAAGACGCTGAACGTCCCATACGACTGTGGCATCGCCATCGTCGCCCAGCCCTCAGCGCTTCGGTCAGCTCTTGGCGCCCATGCGGATTACCTGATCAGCGATGCCAATCCAGGTCCGGGTGACCCACTCGAGAAGGTGCCCGAGTTCTCCCGACGAGCAAGAGGAGTACCGACGTGGGCGGCGATCAGATCGCTTGGCCGCCAGGGGGTTGTGAAGCTCGTGGAGAACATGGTCGAGATGGCGCAGATGCTCGCTCGTGAGATCGAATTGCTTGACGGCGCAGAGGTGCTAAATGACGTCGTGTACACCCAGGTGTGCGTCTCGTTCGGCGACGACGAGCAGACCCGTGTAGTCACAGACCGCATCATTCGCTCGGGAATAACGTGGATGTCAGGATCACGTTGGCACGGTCGGAGTGTCCTTCGAATCTCTGTGAGCAACTGGTCGACTGATGCGAAGGACGTTCACGCCTCCGTCGAGGCAGTGCGTCAAGCGATGTCACAGACAACCGAATGAGTAGCGCCGCTAAGCGGTCTCCGTCTTGAGGAATTAAGGCACTATCGACCGTCTAACGACGCGTCGTCACCTCTCTCGAACGTGCGAGAACCCAGACGGCACCAAGCGCATCCGCTCTTCGCTAAGCGGGTGCGCGGACCGGTTCGTCGAGAGGTCGTCCGATCCGTTGTTCGATTCAGCTTTCAGTTCCGTGAACCAATCGAAACCGTTCGGCCACAACGAGGGTGTTGTCATCAATGTCGGGGGTCGCGCCGAGGAACTCCCGCACCCCTTCGCTTTGAAAGAACACCTCGTGGGCAACGCGCCACTCCTGTGCATCGGCGTATCCGCGGCCCTCTGCGATCGCATACTCGTCGTCGATCTCGCTTATCGGTACGACCTGCACGCCGGTGAGCTCGATGACTGCGGCTCGTTGGCCTGCTGAATCGAGAACCGAGAAACGCTGACCCGCTCGAGGAACCGGTTCTTCGGCGTGCTCGAGTATCTGCAGCAACCCAGTGAGCGCCGTCTTCTCGCCGGCGAGAATCGCTGCCACGCCGCTATCACGTTCGGGTCCGGGAAACGCCAGCTCCAGGGCCGGTAAATCGTCTGACGTCACCATGCAGGCGAGGCTACGGGGAGATCTCCTACTCGTCGAGCCGATCACCCGCGCCGACCAACCTCGGGCCCTCGATCAAGCCAAGAGGCGATCTCGTCGCCGGACGCGAAAGTGGGGCGCAAAGCGCCCCACTTTCGCCGGCTACTGCCGAAGTTATGTTGGAAAGACTTGGTGATTTGGAAATCTCGGGTGGGACTGGTTCCCGACCATCTTCACCAAGGGTGTCTGGCTTGAATTCGCCAGGTGTCCAGCTTGCCGCCTAGCGGCCAGCCACCTCCAGCGTCCCAAAACGTTGATCAGACAAGTTTGGACCACCTCCTCTCTCTGGTGAGCGAAATTGTATGCGGGAAAATCGACCAAGTGTGTGCATGTCGCGCGATGGGTACCCTTTTGGCCATGGCACTCCACTATTCGGACTCACAAGTCGAGATTCATCGCTACGTCGTCGGGCCAATCGCCAACAACGTCTTTGTCGTCCGGTGCAAACAGACCGGTGACGCGCTGCTCGTCGATGCGGCGAACGAACACGATCTGTTGTTGGAGGCGGCGAAAGCGCTCGGCGTCCGCCAGATCGTCGAGACGCATGGCCACTCCGACCATATCCAGGCGATTCCGGCTATGAGGGATGCCGGTTACGAGGTCGCCGTCACCGCAGCAGACGCCGCGATGCTGCCCTCCTACGATCTCATCCTCGAAGACGACAGCATCCTCGAGATCGGCAAGCTTCGGATTCGGACGCTCGCCACGCCTGGCCATACACCTGGATCGATGTGCTTCGCGATCGAAGACAGCCCGGTGCTCCTCACCGGCGACACGCTCTTCCCAGGCGGCCCAGGCAACACCAAGAGCAAGATCGGGAACTTCGAAACGATCATCAACTCGATCGAGCGGCGGATCTTTGCCACCTTCTCGCCGGAGACGATCGTGATGCCGGGCCACGGCGACGACACCACGATCGGAACCGAACTGCCGTCGCTAGGCGAGTGGATCAACCGCGGCTGGTAGCGCCAATAATTTCTCCTATCCCTGTAGTGATAATCCAGTCGACCGCCTAATATGGACGCGATGACGGCTCCTTTGTCCACGTCGGTGACCACCGCGGTCCTCGAAGTGGAGAATCTCCATGCGAGCGCCGACGGCGTCGAGATCCTCCGGGGAATCGACCTCACCGTCCAGCCAGGAGAGCTCCACGCGATCATGGGGCCGAACGGCTCAGGAAAATCGACACTGGCGAACGTCCTTTGCGGCAACCCCGGGTACCTGGTCACAGACGGCGCCATCCGACTGCTCGGTGAGGACATCACGGCACTTGCTCCCGACGCCCGGGCCAAGCTCGGGCTCTTCCTCGCCTTCCAGTACCCAGAAGAGGTTCCTGGCGTCCCGGTCTCACAGTTCCTGCGCCAGGCTGCGTCTGCTCGACGCGGCACGGACGTCTCGGTGCTCGAGATCCGCTTCCAGATACGCGAGTGGCTCGAGCGACTCGGCATGGACCTCGGCTTCGCGGAGCGCTACTTGAACGACGGCTTCTCCGGTGGGGAAAAGAAGCGCAACGAGATCTTGCAGATGGCGGTGCTCGCGCCCGAGCTCGCGATCTTGGACGAGACCGACTCCGGGCTCGACATCGACGGGCTACGAGTCGTTGCCCGCGGCGTCGAAGAGGTTCGACGACACCGGCCCTCGTTAGGCATCGTCTTAGTCACGCACTACCAAAGGATCCTCGACGAGCTCGAGCCCGACCAGGTGCATGTCCTCGTCGCCGGCAGGATCGTCGAATCTGGTGGTCCCGAGCTCGCAGCGCGCTTGGAGAAAGATGGCTACGAATCGTGGCGAAGCTAATGGGCGAGAAAACACTCGATCCGTGCGCGATCCGCGCAGACTTCCCGATCCTCGCCGGCAGGGGCCCCACCTCTTCACACCCGCTCGTCTATCTCGACTCCGCTTCGTCGGCGCAACGCCCACAAAGCGTGCTCGACGCGATGGACGACTACTACTCAACGACGCATGCGAACGTGCACCGCGGCGTCTACGCGATCGCCGAGGAGGCGACAAGGCGTTATGAGCTCGCGCGCACGACGATGGGACGCTTCATCGGCGCTCCGTTGCCGAGCAAGGAGATCGTCTTCACCAAGAACGGCACCGAGGCGATCAACCTCGTGGCGCGAACCTTCGGCGAACGTCTCGGATCAGGCGACGTCATCGTGTTATCCGAGGTCGAACACCACGCGAACCTCGTGCCGTGGCTGATGCTGGCGGAGTCTCGCGGCGTCGAGCTCAGGTACCTCCCGATGCGCGAGGACTTCACCATCGACCTCGACGGGCTGGACCAGGTGCTAGAGGGCGCGAAGCTGCTCGCCATCACGGGCGCCTCGAACGTGCTCGGCAACATTCCCGACCTCGGCCCGATCATCGAGCGTGCCCACGCCCTCGGTGCTTTGGTGCTCGTCGACGCCTGCCAGCTCGTGCCACACCGGCGCGTCAACGTCGCCGAGCTCGACGTGGACTTCCTCGCAGCAACGGGCCACAAGATGCTCGGACCAACCGGCATCGGCGTGCTCTACGCAAGAGCTGCGCTGCTCGAGGCGATGCCACCGTTCCTCGGCGGCGGCGAGATGATCTCTGACGTCCGGCTCGACGGCTTCACCACCAACGAGATCCCCTGGAAGTTCGAGGCAGGCACCCCCCCGATCGCCGAAGCGATAGGGCTCGGTGCGGCGGTGAACTACCTGGAATCGATTGGCCTCGAAGCGATCGCCGAGCACGAGCGCTCGCTCACCTCGTACGCCATCGCAGCCTTGACCGACGCCTTCAAAGAGCTCACGGTCTTTGGACCAGCGCCTGGAGGAGCGGATCGCTCGGGCGTGATCTCGTTCGCATTCGGTGACGTGCACCCCCATGACGTCGCGCAGATCCTCGACGAGAAGGGCGTCTGTGTCCGCGCCGGCCATCACTGCGCGAAGCCCCTGATGCGCGCCCTCGGCGTGGGAGCGACCACGCGCGCCTCTCTTTACCTCTATAACGATGAGGACGACGTCGACGCGCTCATAGCTGGGCTCGGTCGCGTCCACGAACTCTTCGCCTAAGCGGAACGAAAGCGAGACCGTCATGCCCGGGTTGGAAGACCTCTACCGTGAGATCGTCCTCGACCACTATCGCTCGCCTCGAAACCGCGGCGAGCTGCCGCCGCCTGCGCATCGCGCGCACGGATTCAACCCACTTTGCGGCGACGAGATCGTGGTGTACGTCGACGTCGAGGGCGGCATCATCAGCGACGTGCGGATCTCGGGTCAGGGCTGCTCGATCAGCCAGTCATCAGCTTCGATGATGTCTGCTGCCATCAAGGGAAAGTCCGAAGCCGACGTTCGAGCCCTTGTCCGACGTTTCAAGTCGATGATGTCGATCGAGGAGAGCACCGAGGACGGCGAGATCGAGCCGACGGATCCTGATTCGCTAGGCGAGCTCGCAGCCCTGCAAGGCGTCGTCAAGTTCCCGGTTCGGATCAAATGTGCGACGCTTGCCTGGAACACCTTGACCCAGGCACTCGACGAGATCGACCAAGGCATACCGAGCGCCGAGTAGCGCAGCTGGTCCTGGGGGGCGAGGTTCCTCCTAGGAGTCCCTTACCGTAAGCCCTGCGAGATCGGGCGAGACGACGATCGCACGTCCCGTAAGCCCAACCTCATCGAGCGCTACCCGTGCGCCAACCGCGACTTTCTCCGCAGTCGCCTCGTCCGTGCAGATTCCAAGCAGGCCAGGACCTGCTCCTGACCAACAAGAGATCGTCGCGCCGGCAGCCCGAAGCGCCTCGAGCAGAGCAGGCGCTTCTGGATAGAGCGAGGAGCGGACGTCTTGATGCATCCGGTCCTCCCCTGCCGCGCTAACTAGCGCCTCACGATCGGCGAGCCCTGCAAGAAGCAGCCCGAGCCGTCCGAGGTTGAAGACCGCATCCGCGAACGCGAGCGTCGTCGGCAACACGACCCGAGCGGCTGTAGTCGCCAGCTGGCGCTCCGGCACGAGCGCCACGAAACAGAGCTCTTTGTCGAGTGGCAGCTTTCGAGCGACGACCTCGCCGTCGACGAAGGTCGCCGCGACGAGACCACCTAGAACCGACGCCGCAGCATTTTCCGCGTGGCCGTCAAAACGCGCCGCTACTGCAAGCGGGTCCTCGGCGCCCGCCGCCGCTGCCGTCGCTGCGGCTAGCGCTGCCGAGGAACCGAGACCACGCCCGAGAGGAATCTCAGATCGCACGCGGATAAAGAGCCGATCTGTTCCGGCTACCTCGGTCGCAACCCGTGCCGCGAGATGACTTGCGTCGCGCGCGCGCTCTGCTCCCTCGCCGGCGGTCTCGATCATGAGATGGCTGGCAGGTTGGATCTCCACCTCGGTGAAGATCCCGAGGGCGAGGCCAAGAACGTCAAAACCGGGCCCGAGATTCGACGTCGAGCCAGGCACCCGTGCAATCGTCACTAGCCGCCGGCTTTGGTGTCCGCGGGCTTTCGGCTGCCATTTCCAGCAGGCGATGCGACGGTGGTTGCGCCAACCGTGTCCGTCGTCGCCTCCGGGCTCGAGGTAGCAACGAGCGGCAGTGTCGCAAGCACGCCAAGTGAGTCTGACAACACGAGGTTGGCAACGACCTGGCTG
>Ga0075522_10002781_pt1 | contig 12908 bp, 11 predicted proteins | sample NGEPerA_FD_74796 | JGI IMG/M metagenome (GOLD analysis project Ga0075522, IMG submission 74796) | Arctic peat soil microbial communities from the Barrow Environmental Observatory site, Barrow, Alaska, USA - NGEE PermafrostL2-A | ecosystem: Environmental > Terrestrial > Soil > Wetlands > Peat ... | reverse complement strand
TTTGAGAACACCTGCGGAGGCTGCCACGGCGCCGATATCGTCCTCGGCCAGACCGGCACGCGCGACGTGTGGCAGGACACGATCGATTCCATGCGTGGCCGCGGCGCTACCGGGAGCGACGCCGATTTCAAAACGATTGTCGATTACCTCACCAAGTACTTCGGCGTGCCCGTCAACGTGAATCAGGCGGCCGCGAAGGATCTGGCGAACAATCTGGTCATCGCCCCGGACGAAGCCGCGGCGATCGTCAAGTACCGCACCGCTAACGGCAATTTCAAGGATTACTCGGATCTCGCCAAGGTCCAGGGCCTGGACATCACCAAGCTCGATCCCATCAAGAGCCGTATCACGTTCTAATAAGATCCTTCAGGGATCCATCCAGATAGTCGAGCAGCAACGCGGCCGCGCCGTCTCCGGGCGTTTTTTCTCCGGACTGGGGCAGCGGCAGCCGCAGCACTCCCGCCGGCGTGAATTGCGCGCCCTGCCGGGAGGAAACCAGATTCATCAGCCGCGTCGGATCGATTTTCGAGCCCGGGTGGAACTTGATGTTCAACGCCCCAGCGCGCCGATCCACCGCTTCAATCCCGATCTGCTGCGCCGTGCTCTTGAGCAGCGCGAACCGCAGCAGCGTTTCCACGTCGTCCGGCAGCGGACCGTAGCGATCGCTCAAATCCGCCCTCATGGCGTCGGCCTGCGCGGCATCCTTCACGTCGGCGATGCGCTTGTAGGCGCGCAGCCGCTGGTGCTCATCGGCGATGTATTCCGGCGGAATGCGGATGTCCAGCCCCAAATTCAATGAAGAGTGCACTTCGAGCGGCACTTCTTCTCCCTTAAGCTCCCGCACCGTTTCCTCCAGCAGCCGCACGTAAGTGTCGAATCCCACCGCCGCGATGTGCCCGTGCTGCTCGCCACCCAGCAGGTTGCCGGCGCCGCGCAACTCCAGATCCAGTGCGGCGATCTTGAATCCGGCGCCCAGGTCCGAGAACTCGCGCAGGGCGGCTAACCGTTTGCGCGCGATTTCGGACAGCTCGGTGTCCTCAGGTACCAGTAAATACGCATAAGCCCGTCGATTCGACCGCCCCACGCGTCCACGCAACTGGTACAGCTCGGAGAGGCCGTGCCGCTCGGCATGATCGATGATCATGGTGTTCGCCAGCGGAATATCCAGGCCGTTCTCGACGATGGTCGTCGACACGAACACGTCATACTCGTGGCGCATGAAACCGAGCAGCACGCGCTCCAGTTCCGCCTCTCCCATTTGCCCGTGCCCGACGCCGATGCGGGCTTGCGGGACCAGTTCCTGGATCCAGGCGGCACGCGAAAAGATCGAATCGATCCGGTTGTGGACGAAGTAAACCTGGCCGCCGCGGCTCAGTTCCTGCTCGATCGCCGTCTTGACCAGATCGGGACTGAAATGCGCCACCACCGTATGGATCGCCAGGCGATCTTTGGGCGGCGTCTCGATCACGCTCATGTCGCGAATGCCCAGCAGCGACATGTGCAGCGTGCGCGGAATGGGCGTCGCGCTCATGCTGAGCACGTGGACCTTCGTCGTCATCTGCTTGAGCCGCTCTTTGTGGCGAACTCCGAAGCGCTGCTCTTCATCCACCACCAGCAGCCCCAGGTCGCGGAACACGACATCTTGCGAAAATATGCGGTGCGTTCCTATCGCGATATCGATCTTTCCGTCCGCCAGCTCCTCGACCGATTTCTTCAGCTCTTTGGCGTTCCGCAGCCGCGAGAACATTTCGATGCGCACCGGAAATGCCGCGAAGCGCCGCTTGAACGTCTCGAAATGCTGGAACGCCAGCACGGTAGTCGGCGCGAGCACGGCCACCTGCTTCCCGTCGCCCAAAGCCTTGAATGCCGCCCGCATCGCGACTTCGGTTTTCCCGAATCCGACGTCGCCGCATAACAGGCGGTCCATGGGATGCGGAGATTCCAGGTCGCGCTTGATTTCCTTGGTGGCAGTGAGCTGGTCCTTGGTTTCGGTGAACTCGAACGCGTCTTCAAATTCGCGCTGCCAGTTCGAATCGGGCGAGAGAGCGAAGCCGTCCGCCATGCGGCGCTGGGCGTAGAGCTTCAGCAGCTCGTCCGCCATGTCGCGCATCTTGGCTTTGACGCGTGATTTTCTTGCGGTCCAGGAAACACCGCCCAGCTTATCGAGCGGCGGCGGCGAATCTCCGCCACCCCGGTACTTCTCCACCAGGTCCATGCGCGTAAGCGGCACGTACAGCTTGGCCTCGCTCGCGTATTCGAGCAGCATGAAATCGCCCTTTTGCTCACCCTGCGCGATTTCGCGAATGCCCAGAAACTTGCCGACGCCGTGCGTGGTGTGCACCACGAAGTCGCCCGGCTTCAGATCGGCCAGGTCGGCGGCGAAGGCGGCCATCTTGCTCTTGTTCGGTCCCGGCTGGGCGACCAGGTCGGTTGAACCGAACAGATCCTCGGACCCGATGAAGGCGATGGCGGATTCCGGGAACACCACGCCGCGGCGGACCATTCCCTTGACCAGGTAGGTGCTCGCGACCGGCCCGGCGAGGTACGATCGCTCCGCCAGATAATCGGACGCAGCTTCATTGGCCGCAAGCCCCAGTTGGAAGGGAACGGAGTATTCGCGCAGGATGTCGGCCAGCCGCTCCAATTCTCCATTGGAGGGAGCGAAGAATGCCACGCGAGTTCCTCGCTGCACCAGAGTCTTCGCTTCGGCGACCGCAACCTGCATGTTTCCCTGAAACGACATCGACGGTCGCGTCGAGATATGCGGAGTATCCACTCCCATATGCAGTTCGCGCAGCTTCAGGACCGGACCAGTGAGCGTCTTCTCGAATTCCGGCCAATCGAAGAAGTTCGCCGCGGCGAGATCGGCGGCCTCGGGGTGTTCTCCTTTCAATTGCTCCAGACGCTTCCACAGGCGCTCGGAGGCGGAACGGATGTCTTCCGGCTCGTCGAGTATCACGATCGGCTCGCGAGTCAGGGCCAGCAGCGAGTGCTTGCGCGGCTCCTCCGCTGCCGCGGCGAACTCCCAGCCGGGGAATACCTCGCCATGCCGGGGCTGCTCGAGCAGCGGCAGGATCTCCGCCTCGGAAACCTTCAGGATCGACCGTTGAGTTTCGACATCGAAGCGGCGGATGGATTCCACTTCGTCGCCGAAGAATTCGACGCGCAAAGGCCGGGCGCTCTCGGCGCCGAATACGTCCAGAATCCCGCCCCGGATGGAATACTCGCCGACCATCTCCACCGGATCGCGCCGCTCATAACCAATCGATCGGAGATGGGCTTCGATGGTCTCCAGCGGCAATTCCTCGCCCGTGCGAATCGCCAGCGCCAGCCGCCGGTAATACTCCGCATCGTGCGTGCGCAGGAGTGCAGACGCAGCCGGAGTGACGGTGATGGGCGCAGTGCCGGCCGCCATCCTCCATAGTCCGATGGCGCGTTGCTCGCTGATCTCGGTGTGCGGCGAAAGCCGTTGCCCGGGCAGTACATCGAGCGCGGGGAGCAGGGCAGGATGCCCCACCTCCGGCCGTCCGATCAGCAGATCGAAAAATGTGCCGGTCAGCTCCGCCAACACTTCGGCCCGCTGGTTCCCGTCGGCGACGATGATCAAAGGCCGGTCGGTGACCTGCCATAGAAGGACCGCGTACAGCGCCTTGGCCGTGGGCGTCAAACCGGCGAGCGAAAACGGTCCGGCCTCATGCCGCAGCATGGCCGAAACCAGCTGCTGGAATGTCTCCTGGCGGCCGATGGTTTGAAAGAGATCGCGAACCGAAGGGTGAGTCACGGGCAGTTTCATTGTATCGGCTGTACAATGGTCCCAGGGTATGTTCCGGCCGCATCAGAACCTGAGCGACGAAATCAACCGCAACATCATCCGCAGTGAGATCGAGGGTGGTGTCTACTTGCGGGACCTGCCGGAGGCCGCCAAGCTCGAAGTCCAGACCCGTAACCGCTACTACATCGTCGTGCCGCGCCGCGATGGGTCCGCCTGGATCTGGGGCCATCCGGAATTTTGTCCCGAACCCGTCCTGGTGCAGATCGCTGGATCGAACTGGGGCGGTTCCATGCTCAAGGCCGCTTATCTCGGCCGCGGCATGCACATGGAATTCCGCCACCCCGATTATGAAGGCCCGATCGTCACCTCGGCCATCGTGGATATCCGCGTCTTGTCCGAAGCGGCTTAGCAGCCCGTGGCAGACATGGTCATCGCGCAAACTGGGGACTGCCTTCGAATTTTCGCGCGCACAAACTAAAGAAAACACGATTACGCAGTGCGCGGAAATTCGCTGGCTGTCCCAGGTTTGCCGGTGGTATCGTTTTCACCACGGGCTGCTAGACCGTTTTCCCAATCAGTTCCCGCATATCGTCGATCAGGAAATCCGGAGGCGAGCTGACGAACGTTTCCGGCTGAAACCCCCAGCGCACGCCGCACGCTCGTGTACCCGCGTTGCGCGCCGTCTGCACATCCACGGCGCTGTCGCCGACCATCACGGTGCGGTTCCGATCGGCGCGGGCTTCGGCAATCAGCGCGTCCAGCCCCATCGGATGCGGCTTTTTCTCCGGAAAGCTGTTCCCGCCATACACGCGAAAGAAATGCAGATCGAGCCCCAACCCTTCGAGCATCTGCAACGAGAATCGAATCGGCTTGTTGGTCAGCACCGCCAGCGGGATTCCCGCGTGGTGCAGCTCGTCGAGCGCTTCTCGAACGCCCGGATACAGACGGGTCGAATCCAGCATGTGCTCGCGATAATACTCGAGAAAATACTTCAGCCCGCGCGCCCAGGTTTCTTCGCCGGCATCCGGCAGCGCGCGCTGCATCAGTACCGGAGCGCCATTGCCCACGTACTGGGCGACCTTCTCCGCCGGTAGCGGGGCCAGGCCCCTCCAGGCGCGCGTGGCGTTGACCGCCGCGGTCAGATCGCTCTGCGAATCGACCAGCGTGCCGTCCAGATCGAAGACCAATAGCTCGTGATTCACTGCTTCACGGCCTTGGGCGGCGGCGACTTGGGCTCGGCCTTGTTATCCCGCTTGTTATCCCGCTTGTCGTCCCGCTTCTCCTCCCGATTGCGGCTCTTCCGAACCTGGTCGTCCCATGCCTGGCGGACCTCGCGAATCGATTCGTCCACCGGGCCTTTCAACGCCCGCGGCGCCAGAGACGCGATGATGTTAGACCCATCGATCGCGTAGGGCAGCAGTGCCGAACCCGTCATCCACGCCGGCACCGGCAGGGGCGTGAACGCCATCAGCACGGCCACAAACGCCACCGCGATCAGGCTCCCTCGCACCAGGCCAAATCCCCCGCCCATTAGCCGGTCGAGCCAGGAGAGTCCGGTCCACCGGAACAGTTTCGACAGTAGTTTCCCGATCAGCCCGCCCACGATGGCGCAGGCAAAGAACACCACCAGGAATCCCATTAGATTCGAAAAGGCGACGGAGCTGACGAACTTGTGAATCCACACGGCGGGGATGCCGTAGAACCAGAAACCGAACAAGATCCCGGTGACTGTGGCGAGAAATCCAATACCGGCGCGAGCAAAGCCGGCCAGGAATCCGAACACCACCGAGCCCCCCACGATCGCGATCAATACAATGTCGAGCAGGCTCACGATCCTGGTTCACTTAAGGGAAGTTCGCGTCCCGTCAGCTCGCGATAAGCGTCTTTGTACTTATCGCTCGTTTTTGCCGCGATCTCTTCCGGCAGCGCGGGAGCAGGCGGCTGCTTATTCCAGTGGATGGATTCCAGGTAGTCGCGGACGAACTGCTTGTCGTAGGAAGGCTGCGCCTCGCCCGGAGCATATTGATTCGCGGGCCAGAAGCGCGACGAATCCGGCGTCAGGACCTCATCGGCCAGCACGATCTCGCCGCCGACCGTTCCGAATTCGAATTTCGTGTCGGCGATGATGATCCCGCGGGTGCGGGCGTAATCAGCGGCCTTTTTGTAAATGCCGAGCGTCAGATCGCGCAGTTTCGCCGCCGTGGACTCCCCGACAATCTTGGCCATCTCGTCAAAGGAGATGTTTTCATCGTGACCGCTGACGGCCTTGGTCGCGGGGGTGAAGATCGGCTCGGGCAGGGCATCCGACTCGCGCAGGCCAGCCGGCAATCCGATACCGCAGACTGCCCCCGTCTTCTGGTAATCCTTCCATCCGGAGCCCACCAGATACCCTCGAGCCACGCATTCCACCTGGAACATGTCGGCGCGCTTGACCCACATCGATCGCCCGGCGAACTCCGGCGGCAGGTCGCTGGTATCGGCGCTCAGGAAATGATTCGGGACCACATCCTTCAGGTAATCCAGCCAGAACAGCGTCATCTGCGTTAGGACGCGGCCCTTGTCCGGGATGCCCGTGGGCAGGATATAGTCGAACGCCGAGATGCGGTCCGTCGCCACGATCAGCAGGCGGTCGCCGTCCTCGTAGACGTCCCGTACTTTTCCTCGGGCAAACAGCCGATAAGTCTGTAGATCGCTCTCTAGGAGCACGTTCTTGGGGTTTGAGTAGGGTTTAGGTGCCAAACCCAATTATACTTTCGATATGGCTGCAAACACCAGACTTCGATGCTCCTTTCGATCCTGATTCCGGTCTATAACGAACGGACGGTGGTCGAGAAGAGCCTGGCGCTCGTATTGTCAGCGCCCTTGCCGGAAAACATGGACCGCGAGCTGGTGATCGTGGACGATTGCTCCACCGACGGAACCTCCGATATCCTCGACCGGCTGGCCGCCCGCGAGCCGCGCATCCGCCTTTTTCGGCAGTCGGTGAATCAGGGCAAGGGTGCCGCCGTGCGCCGCGCCATTCAGGAAGCTGCCGGCGATTTCTGCCTGGTTCAGGATGCCGACATGGAGTACGATCCCGCCGAATATCCCAAGCTCATGCGGCCCCTGCTAGACGGCCATGCCGATGCCGTGTTCGGCTCGCGCTATCTGGCCGGTGAACAGAGCCGCGTGCTTCCTTACTGGCACACCAAGATCAATCAGTTCCTCACGCTGGTCTCGAACATGTTCAGCAACCTGAACGTGACCGACATGGAGACCTGCTACAAGGTTTTCCGCACGGATTTGCTGAAGAGCATTCCGATCCGCAGCGACCGTTTCGGCTTCGAGCCGGAGATCACCATGAAGGTCTCCAAGCGCAAGCTGCGCGTGTACGAAGTTCCCATCAGCTACCACGGCCGCACCTACGAAGAAGGCAAGAAGATCGGGTGGAAGGACGGCGCCAAGGCTCTGGGCGTGATCCTGTATTTCTGGGTGATCGACGATCTGTACGCGGAAAACTACGGCCGCGGACTGCTCAACAGTCTGACCGGCACGCCCCAGTACCAAAGCTGGATCACCCGCGTGATCCGCCCCTACCTCGGCGACACCATTCTCGAAATCGGCGCGGGCCTGGGCGATTGGACTGGCCGCTTAATGGGCAAGAAGCTAATGTATGTCGCGGCTGAAAAAGACGCGCTCTACCTCCACGCTCTGCGCAACCGGTTTCTGCGAACGCCCAACGTCACGGTGTGCGAGCTCGATCCGGCAAACCCCGCGGATTACCAGCCGTGGGCCGGGCAGTTCGCCAGCGCCCTGTGCGTGAACTTGCTCGAAAGCGTGGACGATCCCGAAGCTGTGATTGCTTCCCTGGCCCGATGCCTGCGCCCCGGCGGAAACTTGGTGGTGCTGGTCCCGCAGAGCAAGGCTCTGTTCAGTTCGCTCGACCAGGGGATGGGCCACAAACGCCGTTTCGATGAGCCGGATCTGCGGAAGACCCTTGAATCCCACGGTTTTCAGATCGAGCGCGAACATCAGATCAACAAGATCGGCGCGCTTCCCTGGTGGTTTTTCGGAAAGATCCTTCATCGCGCGAAAATGAATCGTCCGGGCCTGAAGCTGTGGGACAAAACCGTATGGTTCTGGCGGCGCGTCGATTTCCTGCTGCCCTGGCGGGGCCTCTCACTGGTTGTCGTGGCCCGGCTAAAAGCTGAATAAGAAAACTATGGCTAGTGACCCCAAAAAAGACGTGAAATTTATAGTGACCGGCGGAGCGGGCTTCATCGGCTCCACGCTCGTCCGGACGTTGCTCGATCATGGACGCGTTGCGGTGATCGATAACCTCTTGACCGGCCACGAGGCCAATCTCGAGGAAGTCCGAGGGCAGATCGAGTTCCATAAAGTGGACATTCGCGATGCCGCTGCGCTCGAACCGGTGATTCGCGGCGCCGATACCGTGTTTCACCTGGCGGCGATCCCGTCCGTGCCGCGGTCGATCGACGATCCCGTGCCCTCGCACGAAGTAAACATTGACGGGACCTTCAGCGTGTTCCGCGCGGCAGCTCTCAGCAAGGTGAGACGAGTGGTGTACGCCGCCTCCTCTTCGGCCTACGGCGACACGGAAGTTCTTCCCAAGACCGAGACGATGACGCCTCTGCCCAAGTCTCCCTACGCCGTGCAGAAGCTGCTTGGAGAGTACTACGCTTCGGTTTTTTACTCTTGCTTCGGTCTCGAAACCGTGTCCCTGCGGTTCTTCAACGTATACGGACCGCGCCAGGACCCCACCAGTCCGTACTCGGGCGTCCTCAGTTTGTTCATGAAACACCTCATCGCGCGCACGTCTCCCGCGATTTTTGGGGACGGCGAACAGTCCCGCGATTTCACCTACGTCGAGGACGTCGCGGCCCTGTGCTGGAAAGCTTCGCAGGCCAGCGGCGTGGCCGGGAAGATGTACAACGCGGGAAATGGCAACCAGTACACGTTGAACCAGATCTGGAGATTGCTCCAGCAGATGGAAGGCGTGAGCCTGCCTCCCAAGATGGCCCCACCTCGCGCTGGCGACGTTCGGCATTCCAAGGCGGACACCGCAGCCGCGATCCGCGATTTGGGCCACGCACCCCGCGTCACGATTGAAGAAGGTTTGAGGAGAACGCTCGAATGGTACCGCCTCGCGAAGTAACGGGCGGAACCAGGGGTGGTCGTCCACGCATGGGCGGTGACCGCAGGCCGAAGCCGCCCGTGGCGCGTCCGGCGACGGCGGCGGCGAGAACGAAGAAGCGCGTCCTGTTCGTCTGTATCGGAAATGCCTGCCGCAGCCAGATGGCGGAGGCGTTTGCGCGCGCCTACGGGTCGGATGTTCTGATCGTGTACAGTGCCGGTCTGGCGCCCGCTACCAGTCTCCCGGCGCTCACCCGGCAGACGCTCAGCGAGAAAAACATCTCAAGCGAAGGGCAGTTTCCGAAGGCCGTAGAATCCTTCGCGGGCGAACCGTTCGAGGTCGTGGTCAATCTCAGCGGCGAACCTCTTCCGCCTGCGTTCGGGAAGGCCGGCCTGATCGAATGGAGCGTCCGCGATCCCATCGGCGAGAGCGAAAGCGTCTATCGCGCCGTCGCCGCGCAAATCGAAGGCCTGGTCATGCGCCTGATCCTCGAACTGCGCGAAAAAGGGGACAGGTCCTAGGTTACGGATTCCTGCCAGCGTCCGAACAACGGGACCTGTCCCCTTTTTCCGCGCGAACGTCACGAACGATCGCCTGCCACGGTGCGTACCCGCGCGCGGCCGAATAAGCATCGTCCTCAAATTGCAGCGCGAGATCCACACGCGTACCGGGCATCAGCTCCGCGGCGCGTTCCGCGAAGTTCCAAGCCTTGGCCCGAATCGTCCGCCCATTGACCTTCAATTTGAGAAAGACGTGCTTCGCTTTGATGATGTCCGGCGGAGCCGCGATCTCCGCGTCACGCACGGCGAACGTCGGTGCCGCGTTCCCGAAGCCGAACGGCGCGAGCCGAAGGATGTCCGCGACCGAAGCGTCGTCGATCTCTTCCAGGGCGATCTCAGCGTCGATGACCAGCTCGCGTTCGAAGTCGGCAGGAGTGAGACGCTCGCCCGCGTAAGCACGAAGGCGCGCGCGAAATTCTTCCACTCTGCCGGCGTCCATGGTCAGGCCGGCCGCCTGCCGGTGACCGCCGAATTTCCCGAACAACTCAGGCATACTCTCCAAGGCTTCAAGTAGGTGAAATACGGGTATGCTGCGCCCCGAGCCCTGCGCCCGGCCCTCTTCGACGCCCAGAACAAAAACAGGGCGGTGGAACCGCTCCACCACGCGGCTGGCGACGATCCCCACCACGCCACGGTGCCAGCCTTCGCCCGCAAACACCAGTGCTGCGTCCAGGTCCGTCACCGGCTGCTCCACGCATTGCTCGAAGATCGCGCGCGCGATGTCCGCCTCGGTGTCCCGGCGGTCGCTGTTCAGTTCGTGTAACTTCGCTGCGAGGGTGCGAGCAACCTCACTGTCCTCGGTCAGAAACATTTCGATCACATCCGCGGCGCTGTCCATGCGCCCGGCGGCATTGATTCGCGGAGCAATCTGAAAGGCCACCTGGCGCGCGCTGGGAGATTCGCCTTCCGGAAATCCCGAAACATCCAGCAGCGCCCGCAGGCCGGGATTGCGCACTCGATCCAATCCCCCCAAGCCTCGTTTCACGATCACCCGGTTTTCGCCGGTCAGGGGGACTACATCCGCCACCGTCGCGATCGCCACCAGTTTCAAGAGCGAATCGATCAGGCGCTCGCGGCGGTTTTGTTCCCAGCCGAAGTCGCGAAGCAGCGCGTCCATCAACTTGAGCGCCACGCCCGCCCCGCACAGGTTCTTTTCCGGATAGCCGCAGTCGGGACGATTGGGATTCAGTACGGCCACTGCCGGAGGAAGCTCGGTCTCGGGCAAGTGGTGATCGGTCACGATCACGTCGATCCCCAGCCCCGTGGCGTGCTTGACGACTTCGTTGGCGCGAATACCTGTGTCCACGCTCACGATGAGCGATACCCCGGCCGCGGCGGCCTCTTCCACCACCTCGCTCTTCATCCCATAGCCGTCCTTGAGACGGTGGGGCACGTGAAAGGAGACATTCCCGCCTAGGAGCCCCAAGCCTTTTTTGAGAATGACCACGGCGCTGGTACCATCCACGTCATAATCGCCGTAAAGCAAGACTCGTTCTTTTTGTTCGATGGCTCGGCGCAGACGGGCGACCGCCGCAGGCATGTCTTTGAGCAGCGCCGGATCGTTCAGATCGGCAATGGATGGTTCCAGGAACCGCCGGGCTTGTTCCAGCGAGCGGTAGCCGCGCGCCCACAATACCCGCGCGGCGGGAACCGCGATCCCCAGCGCCCGGGCGAGTTCAGCACTGCCGGCGGGATCGGACTCGGGTATGGTCCACTTCAAGTGCAGCTCTTAATTATTGGAGTAGTATCCGCTGAGGGGGTTCTCGTCCCCCTCGTCCTGATAGGAATACTCAATCCGCTCCATCAGATCGTTGAGCTCGTCGAACCATTCGGTCCGAATCTCGAAAACGTAGGTTCGCTGGGCAAGGTCGAAAGACAGCTCGATCTGGCAGGTGAATCCTTCGTAAGCCTGAATTTCGTTCAAGCGCGTGCCGAGCGCCCGGCGTTCGTCCCGTTCCAGGTCCGTATCGGAGAGTTGAGCCAGGGCATTCTCGATGACGTCGGGGGTCAATTCCCGCGCGTACAGGGTCACCAGGCGCACGCCTGCCGCACAAGCCGCTTCTACGAAGTCGCGGTAGTCGGGATGATTGTGCGAGTCCCAGTAAACTGTCCCGTTTGAGGAACTTTCCGATTCGGCCCGGGGATAGCTCCGGAACACGGCCAACCCGCGCGATTCCAGGTGCTGCTCGATTTCGTGACGCAGAGTGTCGAGGTTCGGTCTCATCCGGAACGGTACTCTGGGGAACCCTCCCACGCTAGCACAGCCTTCAAGAAATAAAAACGGCTGGGACGGCGTGTCATCCCTTTCCGGACTTTGACGTCTTTCTAAATTGATGCAAACGAATGCAATGACGGAGCCTTAAGAACCCTTAACTGTAACCTTTGGCCCGAGCCGGGGCATCATTACTCCGTTAGCGTCTCGAACGCAACTCAAGGGAGGATCCTTAGAATATGAAAAAGTATGCAGTATCACTGATGGCTTTGCTAGCACTTACCGGCATGGTGTTGCTGGCGGCGGATGTAGATGGAACTTGGACGATGACAAGGGAGGGTAAGAACGGTACGCAGACGACGACCATCACTCTCATGGCCAAGGGTAGCGAGCTGATGGGGAAGTTCGACGGCGGACGGGGTGGTCCAGTCGACATCTCCGAAGGCAAGGTTGACGGCGCCAAGGTGGAGTTCAAAGTCACGCGCGATTTCGGTAAAGGGCCCAACACGCAGGAGTACAAGGGCATGATGAAGGGCGATGATCTGGTGCTGACCACGCAAGGCCGTGGCGGTCCCCAGGAACTGACCTTCAAGAAGAAGTAGGCCAGCTCTATTGGTGGGCTCACTGCGGAACGGGGGATGCGGTCCTAAGTGTTCAAGATTCTCGTGCTTCTGGCAGTGAGCCTGCCATTTGTTTTTGCACAGTCCGGAACGGTCAAGGCGGGCAACCAGCCGATCCCTGGCGCAACGGTGCGCGCGACCCTGGGCGAGCGAAGCCTGGTCACGCTCACGGACGATAATGGAGCGTTCCGCTTCAACGGAATGACGCCCGGCGCCTGGGTCATCGAAGCCGATATGTTCGGTTTCGATCATTTACGCCGCGAAGTCCAGATCGCCTCGACACCTACCAACCTCGATCTCACGCTGCAGTTGGCTACGCGGGCTACTGTGCCCACGCAAGCCCCCGCGCCTGGTCGCGGGCGCGGGCAATTCCCCCCCAGGCAGAATTCCCAGCAAACCAACGCAACTCCGGATTTCCCGGCAGTTCAGCCTGACGCGGCGAACGCCACCGCCGAATTTACCCCTAATGTGTCCACGGACAGTTCCAATGAGTCCTTTCTGGTGAATGGGACCGTAAGTGACGCCTTGCGCACCAATCAGGCTGATTTTGCGGGATTTGGCCCCGGTGGCTTCGGCCCGGGAGGTTTTCCCGGCGGCGGCGGGCTACCTG
>Ga0075522_10002775_pt1 | contig 12924 bp, 9 predicted proteins | sample NGEPerA_FD_74796 | JGI IMG/M metagenome (GOLD analysis project Ga0075522, IMG submission 74796) | Arctic peat soil microbial communities from the Barrow Environmental Observatory site, Barrow, Alaska, USA - NGEE PermafrostL2-A | ecosystem: Environmental > Terrestrial > Soil > Wetlands > Peat ... | reverse complement strand
TTGCGGCTGTCGCCGGAGTCGCTGTCGAATTATTATGTGCCGACCCTTGCTGGACAGCAGGTGCCGCTGTCGACATTGGTCTCGGTGCAAACCGGGACCGATCCCAACGCGCTCACCCATTACAACCAGTTGAATTCGGCGACCTTCCAGGCGGTGCCGATGCCCGGAGTAACGGTCGGCCAGGCCGTCGATTTCCTCGAAAGCCAGGCCAAGCAACTGCCGTCCGGCTTCAGCCACGATTACCTGGCGGATTCCCGGCAATATGTGCAGGAGGGCAATCAGCTTGCGGTCGCGTTCGGCTTTGCGCTCATCATCATCTTCCTGGTGCTGGCGGCGCAGTTCGAGAGTCTGCGCGACCCGCTGGTCATCATGATCAGCGTGCCGATGGCGATTTCGGGGGCGCTGATTCCGCTGTTCTTCGGCGTCGCGACCATCAACATCTACACCCAGGTCGGGTTGCTGACGCTGATCGGCCTGATCAGCAAGCACGGCATCCTGATGGTCGAGTTCGCCAACGAGCTGCAGCTCAATGAAGGGCTCGACCGGCGCTCGGCGATCGAAATGGCGGCGCGGGTCAGGCTGCGGCCGATCCTGATGACGACCGCGGCGATGGTCACCGGCCTGCTGCCGCTTCTAACCGCGAGCGGGGCGGGCGCGGCCAGCCGGTTCTCGATCGGCCTTGTCGTCGTCTCCGGCATGTCGATCGGAACGCTGTTCACCCTGTTCGTGCTGCCGGCGGTCTATGTGGCGATCGCCACCGACCACAGGGCGGGCGCCGAATCCCAACGGGCCAAGGACATCGAGGCGTTCGATCTCGGCCCGAAGGTTCTCAAGGCGACCTGAACTCAGCGCCCGGCCACGCACGAGGCGGCGTCACGGACCTTGGCGCCCTGACGCGATCTTGTGGTATCCTTTGCTGACCGGCGCGGCTCCATGCGTCCGGGAAACAGGGTGCCGCCATGAAGCGACGCGAGTTCTTGGCCGTTCTCGGCGGGGCGGCGCTGCTTGCCCCCAGCAAGACCTTGGCGCAGACGCCGGGCCGGATCTATCATCTCGGCACGCTGCATCCGGCCGCGCCGGTGACCGAGACCAGCCCATTCGGCAAGATCGTCATCAAGGCGCTGGCCGGGCGCGGTTATATCCTTGGCCAGAACCTGACCTTCGATGCCTTCGGCGCCATGGGCGATGTCGCCAAACTGCCCGTGCTGCTGCAGCAACTCAAGGCGCGCCGTGTCGACGCCATCATCGTCGTCGGCTATCCGGCGGCGCTGGCGGCGATGTCGACGGGAATTCCGATCGTCGGCGCAGTCGGTCTCGGCGACCCCGTGGAAACCAGGATGATCGAGAGCCTGGCGCATCCCGGAGGCAACATCACCGGTATTTCCGACGTCGCGACCACACTCACCACCAAGCGCCTGTCGCTGTTGAAGGGGCTGTCGCCAAAACTTCAAAAGGTGGCGATGCTCTGGAACCAGGACGATCTCGGCATGACGTTGCGCTACCAGGCCTCGGCCAAGGTCGCGCAGGAGCTCGGCATCACGGTGCAGGCGCTCGGCGTTCGCGAGCCGGATGATTTCAACGAGGCTTTCGCCGCCATGAACAGCGATATGCCGGACGCCATTCTGATGGTCTCCGACGCGCTCACCTCGCTCAATCGAAAGCGGGTGTTCGACTTTGCCGCCGCCCACAAATTGCCCGCGATCTATGAATACGACTTTCTGGTTCACGACGGCGGCCTGATGTCGTACGGACCGGATCTGACGGAATCGTTCGAGCGCGCCGCCGCATTGGTCGACCGCATCTTCAAGGGCGCCAGGCCCGCCGACCTGCCGTTCGAGCAGCCGACGCGCTATCTGTTCGTGATCAATCTGCAGACCGCAAAATTGATCGGGCTCGAAATTCCTCCGACCTTGCTCGCGCTAGCGGACCAGGTGATCGAATGAACCGGCGCAATTTCATTGCAGCCCTTGGTGGCATAACTGCAGCATGGCCGCTTCCCGCCGGCGCCGAGCAGGCCGGCCATATCCGACGGGTCGCCGCGCTATGGCCGTTCGACGAGCAGGACAGCGACGGACAGGCGGTGTTGACGGCATTTCGCGAGGGACTTCGGGATCTCGGCTGGGCCGAAAGCCGCATTGAAAGCCGCTGGACCGGCGGCAATATCGAGCGCGCGCGTTCCCTTGCCGCCGAGTTGGTAGCGCTCTCGCCGGATGTCATTTTCGCCTATTTCAACGCGCAGCTTGGTCCGCTCTCGCGCGCGACCCACACCATCCCGATCGTGTTCGTGGGCGCCTCCGATCCCGTCGGCGCCGGATATGTTGCCAGCCTGGCGCGCCCCGGCGGCAACATCACGGGCTTCACGCTCTACGAACCTTCGCTGGCGGGCAAGTGGCTGGGCGTCTTGAAGGAAGTAGCCCCTGAGATCGCGCGGGTGGCGCTTCTGATCAATCCGGACACCGCGGTGGTTCACGGAACATTCTACACCAAGGCGTTCGAGGAGGCCGCGGCTACCGCCGGCGTCGACCCGGTGATCGCCAATGTCTATAGCCCCGCCGACATCGAAACCGCGATCGTTTCGCTCGGAAGCCAGCCGGGCGGCGGGCTGATCGTGGCGCCGGATACGTTCAGCGAAGTCAATGGCGACCTCATCGTGGCGCTGGCGGCCCAGCACCGCGTGCCGGCGGTCTACGCGATCGGCCGGTTTGCGACGCGGGGCGGGCTGATGTCCTACGGACCGAACACGCGCGACGCGGTGAGGCGCGCGACATCCTATATCGATCGCATTCTCCGGAGCGAAAAGCCGGCCGAGCTGCCGGTTCAGGCGCCGGTCAAGTTCGACCTGGTCGTCAACCTGAAGGCCGCCAAGGCGCTTGGCTTGAATATTCCGGAGACCTTTCTGCTTCGGGCCGACAATGTGATCGAGTAATCCTATTGCACTGCGGCAAGAGACAAGCCCGTCTGTTCTTGCTAAAACCACCGGGATGAGCATTTCCCTTCATCCTGACGCTCCCCAGGGCCGAACGCTGGCGGCGCCGCCCGTGGCGGGCGCGGCGGCGGAAGCCAGGCCTGCGACCCGGAAATTCCGCAGCCGGCTATTCACCAAATACGTCGCGCTGTTCGTCGCCGTGGTCGGTGTCGCGCTGCTGTCGAACGGGATTTTCGAGGTCTTCTTTTATTACCGTGAGCACAAGGCGGCGCTGATCCGGATTCAGCACGAACAGGCCGAGGCGGCGGCGGCGAAAATCGGCCAGTTCATCAAGGAAATCGAAAGCCAGCTCGGCTGGACCACCCAGCTGCCATGGTCGGCGGGCTCGATCGAGCAGCGCCGGTTCGATGCCCTGCGGCTGTTGCGGCAGGTGCCGGCCATCACCGAACTGGCGCAGGTCGATTCGTCAGGCAAGGAACGGCTGCGGGTGTCACGCCTTGCCATGGATGTGGTCGACAGCGGGCTTGACCTTTCCAAGGACCCGAAATTCACCGAGGCCGTCGCCCACAAGGTCTATTACGGGCCGGTGTATTTCCGCCGGGAGTCGGAGCCCTACATGACGCTGTCGCTGGCCGGCACCCGCAAGGATGCCGGCGTCAGCATTGCCGAAGTCAATCTGAAGCTGATCTGGGACGTGGTGTCGCAGATCAAGGTGGGCGAGGGCGGTCATGCCTATGTGGTCGGCGAGCAGGGACGCCTGATCGCGCATCCCGACATCAGCCTGGTACTGCGTAACACCGATATGTCGAAGCTGGCGCAGGTGCAGGCGGCGCGGCTGGGGCCGGCCGCCGCCAACACCGAGGAAACCAGGAATATCCAAGGCCAGGAAGTTTTGACCGCATCGGCGCCGATCCCGCCTCTGGGATGGACCATGTTCGTCGAGCTCCCGGTCCAGGAAGCCTACGCCTCGCTGTACGAGGCGTTGCAGCGGCTGGCCGTCGTGCTGCTGGGCGCATTGATCTTCGCGATGCTGGCGGGGGTATTCCTGGCCCGGCGCATGGTCGGCCCGATCCAGGCCCTGAGCGCGGGGGCCGAGCGGATCGGCGGCGGCGATTTCACCCAGCGGATTTCCATCGACACCGGCGACGAACTCGAGGGGCTCGCCAACCAGTTCAACGACATGGGCGAGCGGTTGCAGGAATCCTATGCGGATCTGGAAAAGAAGGTTGAACTGCGGACCGCCGAACTAAGCGAATCGCTCGAGCACCAGACCGCAACGGCCGAAATTCTTTCATCGATCAGCGGTTCGATGACCGACACCAAGCCGGTGTTCGACGCGATCGTGCGCAACCTGCTGAGGTTGTTCAGAACGCGCTTCGCCGTGGTTCAGACATTGCATGATGGAATGGTTGCAATGCCCGCCGTGGATGGCGATCCCGGTTTCGAGAGGTTGATCGACCGATATCCCCGGCCGCTCGCCGACGATACGGTCGGAGGCCAGGCCATGCTGTCCAAGCGGACCATCCAGTTTTCTCCGGTCCTGGGCAATCCGGCGGCGCCGGCTACGACCCAGCAATTCGCTCGCGATTTCGGATTCGATTCGGTGATCTTCACGCCCATGCTGCTCGGCGACAAGGTGGTTGGCGCCATCGGCATCGCGCGGCACGAGCCGGTGGGGTTCGATGAAAAGCAGATCGCTCTGATTGGAGCCTTTGCCAACCAGGCCGTGATCGCCATCGAGAACACCCGGCTGCTCAGGGAATTGCGCCGGCGCACCGACGACCTCAGCGAATCGCTGCAGCACCAGACCGCGACCTCCGAAGTACTGCAGGTCATCAGCCGCTCGCCCGGTGAACTGGATCCGGTGTTCCAGACCATCCTGGCGAGCGCGACCGCTATCTGTGACGCCCAGTTCGGCCTGCTGGTGCTCTATGAGGATGGCGGCTTCCGCTGTACTTCGACATTTCATCTACCCCCGGCTTTTGCAGAAACTTTTCTCCGCAATCCGGTTATCTACCCGCCGCCGAGCGATCCGCTGGGCCGGGTGATTTCGACCGGGCAGTTGGTCCACGTCGCCGATGTCACGCAAGAGCCGGACTATGTGGCGGGCTTCCCGCCGATTGTGGAGCTGGCCGAGCTCGGTGGCGCCCGGACGCTTTTGCTCGTGCCGATGTTGAAGGAGAGCAGTCTTGGCGGTGTGATCGCGATTTTTCGGCAGATCGTTCACCCGTTTTCGGACAAGCAGATTGATCTCGTGACCAGCTTCGCAAGCCAGGCCGTGATCGCCATCGAGAATGCCCGCCTGCTCAACGAACTGCGCCAGCGCACCGACGACCTCAGCGAATCCCTGCAGCAGCAGACCGCGACCGCCGACGTGCTGAAGGTCATCAGCCGCTCGGCCTTCGACCTCGATTCGGTGCTGGCAACCCTGCTCGCCTCCGCCGCCAAGCTCTGCGAGGCCGAGACCGGCGTGATCTTTCTCCACGAGCAGGACAATTATCGCCTGGTGGCGAATTACGGCTTTTCCCCCGAGTTTGAGGCTTTTGCGAGGGCCAACCCCTATCCCACCGACGGCGGCAGCACGACGACGCGCGCGGTGGAATCTGGCGTGGCACTTCAGGTCGTCGATGTGCTCGCCGACGAGACGCGAAGCCCGCTCGCGCGCGAATATCAGCGGCGGGGCGGTTACCGCACCAACCTCGGGGTGCCGCTGCGGCGCGAGGGCCAAACCGTCGGCGTCTTCATGCTGGCCAGACAGGTGGTGCGGGCCTTCACCCCGCGTCAGATCGAACTGGTCGAGACTTTTGCCGACCAGGCGGTGATCGCGATCGAGAACGCGCGGTTGTTCCGGCAGGTGCAGGAGCGCACCCGGGAATTGTCGCTCTCGCTGGAAGATCTGCGCACTGCGCAGGACCGGCTGGTGCAGACCGAGAAACTGGCCTCGCTCGGCCAGCTCACCGCCGGCATCGCCCACGAGATCAAGAACCCGCTCAACTTCGTCAACAATTTTTCGGCGCTGTCGGCGGAACTGATCGACGAACTCAACGACGTGCTGAAGCCGGCCGCGCTCGACGACAGGACGCGCGAGGAGATCAACGAGCTTACCCATATGCTCAAGGGCAATCTCGAAAAAGTCGTGCAGCACGGCAAGCGCGCCGATTCGATCGTGAAAAACATGCTGCTGCATTCGCGCGAAGGCTCGGGCGAGCACCGGCCGGTCGATATCAACGCCATCGTCGAGGAAAGCCTCAATCTGGCCTATCACGGCGCGCGGGCCGAGAAATCCGGATTCAACATTACCCTGCAGCGCGATCTCGATCCGGCCGCCGGCCTTGTCGATCTCTACCCGCAGGAAATCACCCGGGTGTTCCTCAACCTGATTTCAAACGGTTTTTATGCCGCCGCCAAGCGCAAGGAAGCCGGCGACGAGAGTTTCGAGCCGACGCTGAGCGCGACCACCAAAAATCTCGGCAACAAGGTCGAAATCCGGATTCGCGACAACGGCACTGGAATTCCACTCGAAGTGAAGGAGAAAATGTTCAATCCCTTTTTCACCACCAAACCGGCCGGCGAGGGCACCGGACTTGGCCTGTCGATGAGCCACGACATCGTGGTGAAACAACATGGCGGCAAGATCGACGTCGATACCGAGCCGGGCGCATTTACCGAATTTATTATTACGCTGCCGCGAACGGCGGCCGCACAGGCAAATACTGGAGGCAAGAATTGAGCGTTTATATTTTGGTCGTCGACGACGAACCCGATGTCGAAGCCTTGTTTCGCCAGCAATTCCGTCGTGACCTCAAATCCGGGCGTTTTCTGATGGAATTTGCTCCATCGGCGCCCGCGGCCCTGGCCCGGATCGCCAATGTTGCCGATCCGTCGCTGATCCTGGTTCTGTCCGACGTCAACATGCCCGGCATGAGCGGGCTGGAAATGCTGCCGCAGGTGCGCAGCCAGCGGCCCGAGGTTCCCGTCATCATGATCACCGCCTATGGCGACGCTGAAACGCGCCGCAAGGCGATCGAGCGCGGCGCGGTGGGCCTCCTGACCAAACCGATCGATTTCGCGCTGTTGCGCCATGAGATCGACAACCGGCTCGGGCAGGCCGCATGACCGCAACCATTCTCGTTGTCGATGACGAGCCCGATCTCGAGGCGCTGGTGCTGCAGAAGTTCCGCCGGCGGATTCGCGACGGCGCGGTGACGTTCATGTTCGCCCATGACGGCATCGAGGCGCTGCAATCGATCGAGGACCATCCGCATGTCGACATGGTGGTGTCCGACATCAATATGCCCAGGATGGACGGGCTGTCGCTATTGCAAAAGCTGCAAGAGGCCGAGGAGAAGAAGTCGACCATCATCGTTTCGGCCTATGGCGACATGAGCAACATCCGCACCGCCATGAATCGTGGCGCGTTCGATTTTCTCACCAAGCCGATCGATTTCGGCGATCTCGAGCTGACCATCGACAAGACCATCCGCCATGTCGAGATGATGCGCGAGGCGCGCCGCCGCCAGGCCGAAGCCGAGCGCGCGCATGCGTCGCTGTCGCGCTATTTCTCGCCGCAGATTGCCTTAAGGCTCGCGGCGGTCGGCGACAGCAACGGCATGGAAGTGCATCGCCGTGAGGTCGCGACCATCTTCACCGACATTACGAGCTTCACCTCGCTGGTCGAGAGCACCCCGCCGGATGTGCTGGGCGCGCTGCTCAACGAATATATGGGTGGCATGACCGACGTCGTGTTCGCGCATGAAGGCACCGTGGCCAAGATCATCGGCGACGCCATCCAGGTTCTGTTCAACGCTCCCGGAGACCAGCCCGACTATGCAACCCGCGCGGTCGCCTGCGCGCATGACCTCGATGCCTGGGCTGAGGAATTCCGCCGGCGCTGGACCGCCAAGGGCGTGAATTTCGGCGCCACCCGGATCGGCGTTCACGCCGGCCCGGCGCTGGTCGGCAATTTCGGCGGCAGCCGGTTCTTCGACTACACCGCCTATGGCGACACCATCAACACCGCGGCAAGGCTCGAGGCCGCCAACAAGTTTCTCGGCACCCGCATCTGCGTCAGCGCCGTCGTCGCGGGCGGCGCCGATGATTTCTCCGGACGGCCGGTCGGCGATCTCATGCTGCGCGGACGCAGCGAACCGTTGCGCGCTTACCAGCCGCTGGCGCTGAAGACTTTTGAGAGTCCGGCGACGACGCAATATTGCGAGGCCTTCGCCCGGCTGGAAGCCGGCGACGCCGCGGCGATGCCGGCGTTTGCCGCGCTGGTCGGGCTGCACGCCGACGACGCGCTGGCCGGATTCCACCTCCGGCGCCTGCTCAACGGCGGCAAGGGTGTCCGCTTGCAACTGGAATAAAAGTTTTACAGGACGCCAGACATGACGCGCGATTTTCCAGCCGGCAATTATCGTTTCATTCCGGCGGTGTTTCAGTATTCCAGCGGTGCGGCGGCTGATTCAGGTTTTGAGATCGAGCGAGTCCGCTTCGACCGGTTGCTGCCGCTGGCCGAAGGCTTTGCGCAAGCTGCAAACTATATCGCGGCGGCGGGACGGCCGCTGACGTCGTTCTGCGCCTGCGAACTGCGTTCGCCCGCCGCCTTTACCGAGGACGGCTTCCGCACGTTCAACCAGCATTACGTCAAGACGCTCGCGGAATGGGGCCTGTTCGACGGCACGGTCAATCCGGTCGCGCGCAGCAATGTCTGCCCGGAAATCGATCCACCGGCCGAGCCGTCATTTTATGCTTTCTCGTTCACGCGGCCGAGCCCAAACAGGACGCCGACATTTGTCATCGCCGGCGGCGCCGAAGCGCGCGGCGGGGCCGGCAGCTACCCTGAACGCATCGTGCGCTACCGCGACCTCAGCGCAGAGGGCCTGAGGGAAAAAGTCCGCTTCACCGTCGGCGAGATGGAAACCCGTCTCGCCACATTCGGATTCGGCTGGAACGACACCACGGCGGTGCAGGCCTACACCGTGCATGACTTCCATCCTGCGGTGGTCGAGGAACTGGTCCGCCGTGGCGCCACCCGTTCCGGCCTGACCTGGCATTTTGCGCGTCCCCCGGTGATCGACCTCGAATACGAGATGGATTGCCGCCGGGTGATGCGGGAGACGGTAGTCTGAGTTTGTTCGCAGTCATGCCGCAAGGATTGCGCGCTCCCTCTCCCATGGGGTGAGGGGGTACGCCTTCGCGTTAGGCTTTAACCCCTCACCCGGATCGCAAGAGCGATCCGACCTCTCCCTATGGGAGAGGTGAAGAAGTGCCCGCCGCGCTGTTGTTAGGCTTGGTCCTCACCTTTCCCTCGGATCGAGCGCGTCGCGCAGGCCGTCGCCGACGAGGTTGAACGACAGCACCACGAGAAAGATCGCCAGCCCCGGCCACAGTGCCATCCACGGCGCGTTGCTGAGGAAGCGCTGCGCGGCGTTCAGCATGCTGCCCCAGGACGGCGTCGGCGGCTGCTGGCCGAGCCCGAGAAACGACAACGCGGCTTCGGCGATGATGGCGGCGGCGATCGACAGCGTCGCCTGCACCAGCAGCGCCGGCATGATGTTGGGCAGGATGTGGAACAGCGCGATCCGCCAGCGCGGATTGCCCATCGCGCGCGCGGCTTCGACATAATCCTCGACCTTGACGCTCATGGTCTGGCCGCGGGTCAGCCGCACGAAGATCGGCGTGGTCGAGATGCCGATCGCGATCATGGCATCGCCGAGGCTCGGCCCGAGAAACGCCGACAGCGCAATGGCGAGGATCAGGAACGGGCAGGCCAGCATCGCGTCAGTGATGCGGCTGATCAGGGCGTCGATGAAGCCACCGCGATAGCCCGACAGCAGGCCGAGCGGCACGCCGACGCCGAGTGCGATTCCGACCGAGATCGCGCCGGCCACCATCGAGGCGCGGGCGCCATAGATCACGCGGCTGAAGACGTCGCGGCCGAGATCGTCGGTGCCGAACCAGTGCAATAGCGACGGCGGCTTGCGCACCAGCGACCAGCTGGTCGCGATCGGGTCATAGGGAACGATGAGCGGCGCACACACCGCCAGCACGATGAAGGTCGCGATCACGACCAGCCCGACCACGGCGCCCTTGCGCTGAAACAGCCGGCGCAACGCGCGCCGCGCTGGGCTTTCCAACTCGTCGGAATCGGCGAGGGATATGGCGCCCAGCGTGGCGTCGGTCATGCTGCTCATGCCCTCAGCCGCGGGTTGACCAGGATGTAGGCGATGTCGGCAACCAGATTCAGCGTGATGTAGATCGTCGCCGTCACCAGCACGACGCCTTGCACCACGGCATAATCGCGATTGAAAACGGCATCGACGATCAGCTTGCCGAAACCTGGAATCGAAAAGATCTGCTCGGTCAGCACCGCGCCCGACAGCAGCGTGCCGAGTTCGAGCGCGCCGAGCGTGATGATCGGCGTCAGTGCGTTGCGCATGGCGTGCTTGAGAATCACCGAGCGTTCGGACAGGCCCTTGGCGCGGGCGGTGCGGACATAGTCGCTTTCCAGCACTTGCAGCATGGCGCTGCGGGTATGCCGCATCAGGGTCGCGGCGATGGCGTTGCCGAGCACGAAAGCGGGCATAATGGTCGAGGCAAGGCTCATGCGCCAGTTTTCGGACAGCGGCACATAGCCTGACGCCGGCAGCCAGCCGAGTTCGATCGAGAACACGAAGATCAGCATGATGCCGAGCCAGAAATTCGGCGTCGAAATGCCCCACAGCGCGAACAGGTTGGCGCCGTAGTCCCAGGCGGTGCCCTTCTTGACCGCCGAGACGATGCCGGCCGGAATTCCGATCAGGAACGCAATCACGATCGCCATCGACGCCAGTTGCATCGTCACCGGCAGCTTTTGCTCGATCAGGTCGCGCACCGGCTCCTTGATGCGGAGCGACTCGCCGAAGTCGCCCGACAGTACGCCCTTGACCCAATAGAAATACTGCACCGGGATCGGCCGGTCGAGCCGGTATTGCTGGCGTATCTGCGCGATCACATTGGGATCGCGTTCCTCACCGGCCATGACCAGCGCGGGATCGCCGGGCAGCAGATGCTGCAGCGAGAAGATCAGGATCGACACGAAAAACAGCGTCGGGATCAGTTGCGCGATGCGCTTGGCGAGGAAGCTCAGCATGGCGGGTCGTCCCTGCGAACGCAGGGACCCATCACCCCTGGATTCGAAAGGAAGAAAAGGCCTCTGCTCCAGTGCCGAAACGAGATTCTTCGCCGTCGCGACGAGCGCAATTTGCGCTCGCGCTGGGGTCCCTGCGTTCGCAGGGACGACTCGTTAAAAGGGGATCGCCTCACCATCCTCACTTGAACTTGAGCCCGATCACGCGCACCAGCCCATCCGGCATCTGCTTGTAGCCTTGCAGCTTGGCGGTGTGCGCGATCAGGAGCGTGCGGTGGTAGAGGTAGATGATCGGCTCGTCGTTGAGCACGACTTTGGTGAGCTTTTCATAGATCGTCTTGCGCTGCGCCGGATCGCTGATCAGGCGGCCGTCTTCCAGCGCCTTGTCGGCCTCCGGACTGGAATAGGCGCCGTCGTTCTGCCCCGCCTTGGTGTGCAGGAAGACATAGGAATTGCCGTCGGGATCGATCCGGCCGCTCCAGTTGATCTGGAAGATCTGGAACTCGCCGGCTTGCGCCTGCTTGAAGGAGGTCGCAAACTCGATGACGCGGATCTTGAGATCGAAGCCGGCTTCCGCGGCCATCGACTGAACTACCTGTGCTACGGCCTCGTTTTCCGCGCCCTTGGGCACCATGTAGTCGACGCTGATGGGCAGGGGAAAGCCTGATTCCTTCAACAGCGCCTTGGCCTTGGCGAGATCGCGCTTCGGAACCGGAAACGCCTTTTGGTAATAGGGATGCGTCGGGCTGACCCATTGATTGCCGGGCGTGAACTCGCCGTTGAACACGACCTGGTTGATGGCGTCGCGATCGATCGACAGATCGAGCGCCTGCCGCACCTTGGCGGACTGGCTGAGCGGGCCTTTGGTCTTGTCGTTGCCGATGTTGATGGTGAGGCCGAGATAGCCGAGGTCGGGCGCGGTCGCCAGCACCAGTTTCGGGTCGGCGCGCACCGCCTTGATGTCGGTCGCCAGCACGCGTTCGATCAAATCGAGTCCGCCGGATTTGAGATTGGCGAGCCGTACGGTGGCGTCGACGATGGGCAGGAACACCACGCGATCGATGAAGACGTTGTCCTTGTTCCAGTAGTCGGCGAATTTCTCGAACACGATGCGGTCTTGCTGCACGCGCTCGACGAACTTGTAGGGGCCGGCACAGACCGGGTGCAGTCCGAACTTGTCGCCTTCTTCCTTCACCGCCTTGGGCGAGACCATCATGCCGGCGCGGTCGGTGAGCTGGGTGATCAGCGGCGAAAACGGCGTCTTCAACACGAGCTTGATGGTGAGGGGATCGACAACGTCGACATGGTCGAGCGCGGCTAGCTCCGGTTTGCGGAACGAACCGGGCAGCGTCAAATGGCGCTCCAGCGAGAATTTCGCAGCCTCCGCGTCGAACGGTTCGCCGTCCTGGAATTTGACGTTCGGCCGCAGCTTGATCGTCATCTCCTTGCCGTCGGCGGAAGTCTCGTGGGAAAGCGCCAGCTGCGGCACGATGTTGAGCTTTTCGTCGATATCGAACAGCTTGTCGCAGAACGCCGCGAATACGATGCGGCCGACATAGGTGCGCCCGAGCGTCGGATCGAGCATGTCCGGATCCTCGGCAAGGCCGATGCGTAAGGTGGTCTGGGCGTGAACCTCAGCTCCAAGCGGTAGCAACAAGGTCGCCACAGTTAGCGCCAGACGCAAGATCTTCATCGGATTTATCTCCCTGTTCAAACGTCGGCCGAAGGCATCGGACTGACTATATCAACCCCGGCGAACCCAGCTACTTCCGGCGTGCCGCTGAAGGCCGCGACCAATCGTTCCAGGGCCGGCGAAAACGCGCTGCCTGCGAGGACGATGGCGTCGGATGGCGGCAGCTCGGCGGTGTGG
>Ga0075522_10002773_pt1 | contig 12930 bp, 6 predicted proteins | sample NGEPerA_FD_74796 | JGI IMG/M metagenome (GOLD analysis project Ga0075522, IMG submission 74796) | Arctic peat soil microbial communities from the Barrow Environmental Observatory site, Barrow, Alaska, USA - NGEE PermafrostL2-A | ecosystem: Environmental > Terrestrial > Soil > Wetlands > Peat ... | reverse complement strand
TTCCATACACTGAATATTAACAAAAATACAAAACTATTTTCCAATACAAAAACGCCTAAAAATTTCTTCAACAACCTGAGACCTCGGTGTTGCTCCGACAATTTCACCGAGCGCGTCCAAAGCCGCCCGCAAGTCAAGCGCCAACAATTCGACCCCCGCATGTGCGGTCAGCGACTCGACAACTTTACCCAAGAAATCCCGGGCGTCTATCGCAGCGCGTTCATGCCGCAATTGGGTCAAAGCAACCTGCTCCAACAATTGGGTCGAACGGCCCCGCAAAGCCACTTCAACAATGCGCTCCATCAAGGCGTTCAAGCCCGTCCCTTTCAACGCGCTCACCTCCACAACATTGGCTTCAACCCAGGACCACCTCTGTTTTTTCAAAGCCGTCCTCAAATCCGCGGCATTCCAAACGGGCGCAAGATCACTTTTGTTCAACACCATCACGACGTCGCCGCCCGCGTTTTTCAATACTTCAAATTGGGAATCCGCCAAGGCTTCAGTCCTATCCAAAACCAACAACAGTACATCCGCATCGCGCGCCAAGGCGCGGGCCCGCCGCACCCCTTCAAACTCCACCGCATTCGTCGATTCCCTCAGTCCAGCGGTGTCATAGAGCAAAACCGACAAACCTTGGACCACCACCCCTTGTTCCAACCAATCACGCGTCGTTCCCGGTTCATCGCTGACGATGGCGCGTTCCACTCCGCTTAGCGCATTCAAAAGACTGCTTTTACCGGCGTTAGGGGCCCCCGCCAAAGCCACGCGCACCCCCTGCGTCACAAGGCGGCCCGTCCGCGCGCCGTCAAGGAGCGAATCCAGCGCCCGCACCAAGGCTACAAGACGCTCCAAAAAAACCGCAGCGTCGGGCAATTGATCCTGTTCCTCAGGAAAATCGCAGGCGGCTTCGCATTCCGCCAGCAAACCCAAAGTCTGCGCCCGAAGAGACTCTATAAGCTTCTGAAGGCCGCCGTCCAACTGCCTCAGGGCCGCTGCCCTCGCCAAGCTGGATCCGCTGTGGATAAGGTCAGCCACCGCCTCCGCGCGGGTCAGGTCGATCTTGCCGTTAAGGAACGCGCGCTGGGTGAACTCACCGGGACGGGCCAAACGGGGGGCGGGCAAAAGATTCTTGGACGACTCAAGCAAAGCCGCCTGCACTTCGCGAAGATGAAAGGCGCCGCCGTGGGACTGGATCTCAACAACATGCTCGCCCGTAAAACTGTTGGGCGCCGCAAACCGGACCACCATCACTTCATCCAATAACTTTCCAAAAACGTCGACCAAACGTCCAAAGGACAAGTAGCGCGCCGGCTGCAGCGTCAAAGGCCTTCCATCGGCCGCCCTAAACAACGGCGCCACCACATCAAAAGCTGCGGGACCGCTGACCCGCACAATGCCAACACCCGCCGCCCCAGGGGCAGTGGCAATGGCGATGATGGTGTCACCCGTCATACCTTCTTTTGTATGACCAATTTCTTGACGCTTCCCTGGCCGACGCTGAAGGTTTCAACGCCCTCCAAAGGCTTAAGCGTCATGTGCACGACACGGCGCTCAGCCGAGTTCAGCTGACCCATGCTGGCCTGGACGCCATCGCCCAAAACCTGCTGCGCCAAAGCCAATGCCTTGTCGACCAAGCGCTGTTCCTGCCGGCCGTGGTAATCAGCGACGTCCACCACCACGTATAAGTTGCCGTCGCCTTCGCGCCGCCCCATGAATTCGTTGATCAAAGTTTGCAGGGCTTCAGCCGTCTGGCCCCTTCTCCCGATGAGCAAACTTTCGTGGTCCGACGACACCACATTCAACACCAGGTTGCCGGCCCTCTCCTTGCACTCCACTTTTGACGGCGTACCCATGGCGGCCAGCAACTTCTCAAGATCATCGGCAGCGCGTCGCGCCTGGACCGCGTCGGGAATCGTTCTCACGGGAGCCGAAGAAGGATAGTCCAAGGGTTTTTCATGGGACCGCTCCGACGCCGGGCCCGCTTCTTGGGCCGATTCCACGCGGGGCGCTGCGGCGTAGGACAGCGCAGGGAGCGCAATCCCGGGAAGTCCCACCCGAACCTTGACCCTGCGAGCTCCGGGGGCCGACAAAACCTGGACTTGTGCGTCCTTTTCGTCGATGCCCAAGGCCCGCGCCGCCGCAAACACGGCTTCCGGAACGGACAAACCTTCTTTTTCAACAAAATCCACGATACCCTCCACTAGGTGCGTTCGTCACCACAGACCCAGCGCATTTAGCGCCCCTATTCGACGACCCGATTCACGACCACTTGCTGGATCACGCCCATCAAATTGCTCGCGGTCCAATACAAAAGCAAACCCATCGGCCATTTCATGTAAAGTGCCATGCCGGTGAACATAATCGGCATCATCCACAACATCATTTTCTGCATCTGTTGCTGGTCTTCGGTGGCCGCTGCCGCCGTCGGGGACATTTTCTGCTGGGCGAACATGCTGATTCCCATCGCGATGGGGAACAAATAAGTCGGATCCGCAGCCGTCAGATCCGTCCATTTCCAGAAAAATCCCGCGCCTCTCAATTCATAAGCCGCGGCCAGCGTGTCATAAAGCGAGAAAAAGACGGGTATCTGAATGAGCATGGGCAAACAACCCCCCAAGGGATTGACCCCATATTCCTTGTACAACTTCATGGTCTCTTCATTTAATTTTTTGGGATTATCCTTGTAGGTCTTTTTTAAGGTCTCCAAACGCGGCTTCAGCACGGCCTGCTTGGCCTGCATATGCCGCATATTGACCATGCTCTTCATGCTCGGATAGAACAAGGCGGCCCGCACCAGGATGGTCAGCAGAATGATGGCCACGCCCCAGTTGCCTGTGATCCAATGGAACCACTTCAAAATCTTCAAAAGCAGCACGCACACCGGATTGAGCCATTCCAGCCATGAATAGACCTGGAACTGGACCACACTCTGGAAATTGTGCCCAACGGCCGTCAAAGTGTTGTATTCCTGGGGACCAGCCCAAAGATCGGCCTTCAAGACAAGAGTGGCGCCCGGCGCGACGCTCAAACCTTCCCCTTGCAAAGCCACGGACAAATGTTCCGCCCCATGCTCACGCACCTCCGCGCGCGTCCATTTCGAACCCGCATCCGGAAACAAGCCCACCACAAAATAATGGTTCTTTAACGCGACCCAATGCGGCGCGGAATAGTCAAAAATCTGCTGATCCTTGCCGGCCCGGTCGCGTTCGACGCGGTCATCCAATTGCACAACGCCGGCTCGCTGGACACGGCCGATGCCGCCGCCATCCCCGCCTAAATCTGGCCCCCACACCAGCGACAAGGGGGACAGAAAATTCTGGAGTTCCTGGCCGACATTGCGGACGTCCACTTCAACGCCAATCGTTGATTGGGTCGGATCAAACGTGAACGTTTTAATGAATTCTAGGCTGGTCTTCGGGACCGAGGCGCTGAAGCGTACCACCTGCTTGCCCCCGTCTTCCACCGGCCTAGGGGTCAATACCGTCCAATGCATGCTGTCCAATTCAGTACCGGCCAATTCCAAAACGCCATGCCGCGGCGCATCGGCCACAGGAACCAGGTCCAAGGTGCCTTCCCCGGAGACCTGCATGCTGCGGACGCCCTTCAACTTCAGGCTCTCAAATTGCGCTCCAATGCTGCTTAATTCGACGTCAAAAACGCCGGTCTCCACCTTCACGCGTGTTTCGGACGCGGCATCGAGGGTGGGAATTTCCATTCCCTGCCCGGCCAAAGATTGGCCAAATTTTCCATGCACCCGAACTGAAGCCACCGCCGGCCCCGACACCGATCCCTGCACAGAACCCGCTACCCCCGAACCAAGCGATGAACCTGCGCTTGGCACAGGCGGCAAGGGCGCGTAGTGATCCACTACACGGTTCCATAGCAGCAGTATTCCCAGCGAAGCCAACACAAAAATAATAGCGTTGCGATTCATGCGTGTCCTTCCTCAGTCTTTAAAGGCCCCACTCTTGCCAGGCACCGGATCATAGCCAAAACGCCCCCATGGATGGCAGCGCGATATTCGACCCAAAAACAGCCATGCGCCCTTAAACAATCCATGGGTTCGAAACGCCTCGGCCGCATACATGGAACAGGAAGGTTCATACCTGCAGGCATGCGGCAACGCTTTTGATAGTGTTTTATGCCAAAATTCGAATATTTTGGCTAAAAATAGTGAAAAAAAACGCACTATCTATCCATTTTAAGCAATTTACCCCGGTCCAAGAGGGCAAATATCTTATTTTTTAGATCTAAAAATGACAATCCAGACGCTTCTTTGCGTGGAATGACGACCAATTCCGTTCCAACAAGCAATTTTTCATGATTTAAACGAAAAATCTCGCGTACCCTGCGCTTAAGCTTGTTGCGATGAACAGAATTTCCCACCTTACGCGAAACCGATAGACCTAATCGTGGAGGAAAACTTCGGCCCTCTTTTGAGGGCCGAATTCGAAAAGCCAAAGTAAATTCCGGAAAACTCTGGCGTCGCCCCTGCTTAAAGACCCTGTTAAAATCCGACGCCTTGAGCAAGCGCCTAGCTTTACAGAAGTCCCGTCTCGGCTCCACTTGGGTGCTCATGGCCCTTTCCCCTGTTTCCAAGGGCAACACGAAGTCTAGTAATCCGTCTTAATCTTATGGCGACCCTTGGCGCGACGGCGCCGAATAACGGCCTGACCGGTCGGGGTGGCCATACGCGCGCGAAAGCCGTGCTTCTTGGCGGCGCGTCGATTATGGGGCTGGTACGTTCGCTTTGGCATCGCTTCTCCTGCTTAAGCTTAATCTTCGAGGCGCTCGGCTTAAGAAATCTCGGCGCTCAGGCTCCAAAATTAAGCCCTAGAATGAAATTCACTTTAAGAGCCGGAAATTTTAATGCACCCAGGGGACCAGGGTCAAGAGCAATGTTTGAAGCAGGTTGAAAAAAAACCTATTCACAGCTTATAATGGCTCACAGACTGCAGTTTACCCTGTTCTCCCCAGAATCCTTTTTAATGGGATGTGCATTTGTGGAAAAAACTGTGAATAAGATGGCAGAAAACCTTGGGAGCTGACCATGGCCGATAAATTGGCCACCTTACCTTGGCCCCAGCTTCAAGCCAAACTGAGCCTGCGCTTCTCGGATGCCGAATTCGAGACTTACTTTAAGTCGGCTCACCTGATCGCTTGGAACGGTCACGACCTGATCCTTGAAGCCACCGACCCATTCCGGCGTGAATGGATGCAACAACAAAAGACACGCATCACCGACGTTCTACGGGAAGCTAGTGGGGACGAATTGCTGTCCGTCAGCTTCCGCGTTCCCCAAAAAGAGGATCTCAAAAGCCGGCTGGTGGTTTCGGAACGGGTCGTTTTGCCCACCCCGGTTGAAGAACGCGTCACGCCGCTCAATCCCCATTTCACATTCAACAATTTTATCGTCGGCCCCAGCAACCGGTTTGCCCAAGCCGCCTGTCGGGCGGTGGCGGAAAACCCCAGCAAGTCCTACAATCCACTCGTCCTCTATGGCGGGGTCGGATTGGGAAAAACCCATCTCCTGCACGCCATCGGAAACCTGGCCGTAAGCCATCACAGTGAAATGCGGGCACTCTACATAAGCTCGGAAAATTTCATGAACGAAATGATATCCGTGCTGCGCAGCGGCGGCGACATGCGCCTTTTCAGGGAAAAATTCCGCAATACCGACATCCTGCTTATCGACGACATACAATTCCTAGCCGGCAAAGAAAGCACACAAGAGGAATTCTTCCATACCTTCAACGACTTGCACAGTCACGGCAAGCAGATCGTGGCGACCAGCGACATCCCCCCCCGCGAAATCAACCTCGACGAGCGCCTGCGCAACCGTTTTGAATGGGGCTTGGTCGCCGACATCAGCAGGCCCGATTTCGAGACACGGCTGGCCATACTCCGCAAAAAAGCCCAAACCGAGCGTTGCGGCGTCCCCGAAGATGTGCTCGAATTCCTCGCCCGGACCTTCACCCATAATGTCAGGGAACTGGAAGGCTCTCTCGTAAAAATACTTGCTTTAAGCTCCCTCCTTGACCGCGAAATCAACCTGGACCTGGCGAAAGAGGCCCTCCGGGATCTTCTGAAAGCCCAAGCGCGGCCTATCAGCATCGATCTCATCCAGGAGAACGTCACCAACCGCTTCAGCCTGAAGCTTTCCGACATGAAAGCGCGCAAACGAACCGACGCGGTCGCGTATCCCCGCCAAATAGCCATGTACCTTAGCCGGGAACTGACACCGGCCAGCCTGCCTGAAATCGGCAACGCTTTCGGCGGCAGGGACCACACCACCGTCATCCATGCCATCAATAAAATCGAACAAAAAATGAAACAGGACAGTGATTTAACCGCCACCATTGAAAAGCTGATCCAGCAAATCAAGGGAGTGGCTTAAAAACTGTGTGAAAAATGTTCAAAGCGTGGCGCTTTACGTCCATAAGTCACCCCCCAAGAAACCTGTTGGCGTTTTCAGTCTATGACGTGTAAAACGGCGCAGGTCTTGATCAGGATTTGAACAGATCTAATTCCAAGGGACACAAGGATAAAAACACCTTATCCACTAATCCCCAGGCCCTATTACTATAGCTACTATCTCTATAATCTTTTAAAAGAAGTATTCCCATCGGAGGAAGTGCATGAAGATCGTTGTTCCCAAAGCCGACCTTTCAAGGATTATCACCTTAGCTCAAAGCGCGGCAAGCACAAAAAACGTCATGCCTGTGCTGACTAATATTCTATTTGAAGCTGATAAAGATTCTCTCACGGTCACTGGCACTGATTTGGAATTAGGCATTAGGATTAAGATAAATCTTGAGGTCGTTCAACCTGGGACAGCGACATTACCCGCGAAAAAATTGGCGGAATTGGTCAAAACCTTTGAGGAAGGTGATATTGAAATCACCGTTAAAGAGGGCGTAAAAGCGGAAATAAAAAGCGGTAGGGCGACCATTAAACTCACCGGTGTACCCGCTGAAGACTATCCAAGTTTTCCGGCTTATCGTAAGGAAAAAAGCCTTACCTTGCCCAGCAAGGTTCTTTTGGACATGATCCGACGAGCCGCATTTTCCGTATCCACCGATGAAACCCGCTACATCCTTCAAGGGGCTCTCCTACAAAGCGATGGTAAGAAAGCTTGTATGGTGACCACGGATGGACATAGACTCAGTTATGTGGAACATGAATTAAGTGCCGGTCAAAATCCGGTTTCTGCGGTGATTCCTAGCAAGGCCCTCTTGGAATTGGGCCGTATCCTAGAACCCAAAGAAACCATGGTCACGGTGTATTTCACCGAAAACCAAATTTTCTTTGAAATCGGAGACCTCACCGTTTTCAGCCGCCTGCTTGAAGGCCAATTCCCCAATTATGAACAAGTGATCCCCAAAAAAAATGAACACACCTTGATTTGCGAGGTCCTACCCCTCATTGGTGTCTTAAACCGCATGAGCCCTTTGGCATCGGACAAAGGCAATAGCGTAAAATTCCATTTGAATGACGACGGACTGCAAGTGACAGCCGCCACCGCCGACGTGGGTGAAGGAAGTGAAACCCTGGACGTGGATTACAGCGGCCCCGCCATGACTCTCGCGTTCAACGCGCGTTATCTCTTGGACGCGCTCAAGGCCCTGGGAAGTGAACGCATGGACTTAAAACTCAATAGCCCCTTAAGCCCCACCTTGATGACGCCGGTGGGGTCCGAGGCGGTCAGCCGCTATGTTGTCATGCCCATGCGCGCTTAAAAAATACCGACTAGTGCCAGCCCTTTTTCACCGACTTTTCAGAGATTCCGACTGATGGCCAAGAATGACGAGAACGTCCCCGCCAAAGTGGGCGGCATACAAGGTGTGAATATCGAGGACGAAATGAAGTCCTCCTACATCGACTATGCCATGAGCGTCATCGTGGGGCGCGCCCTGCCCGACGTCCGTGACGGTTTCAAACCCGTCCATCGCCGCGTCCTCTATGCCATGTGGGAAATGGGGCTTGAATACAATAAATCCTACCGCAAGAGCGCAAAAATAGTGGGCGAGGTGATGGGCAACTATCATCCCCACGGCGATTCCTCGATTTACGACACCATGGTCCGCATGGCCCAGGAATGGAACTTGCGCTATCCCCTCGTCGATGGCCAAGGGAATTTTGGTAGCGTCGACGGCGATCCGCCGGCCGCGATGCGTTATACCGAAGCGCGCTTAAGCAAAATCAGCCAGGAAGTTCTGGCCGATATCGAGAAGGACACGGTCGAGTTCGGTCCCAACTACGACGAAAGCCGCGAAGAACCCCTGGTCTTGCCGGTCAGGATCCCGAACCTGCTCATCAACGGCAGTTCAGGCATCGCGGTGGGTATGGCGACCAATATTCCGCCGCACAATCTGTCCGAGGTGGTCGACGGCCTGTGCGCGCTGATCGACGATCCGGACGTCACCATCGAAACCCTGATGAAAACCATCAAGGGCCCCGATTTTCCCACGGCCGGTTTTCTTTTAGGGAAAGACGGCATCAAAGACGCCTACCGCACAGGTCGCGGCTCCTTGACCCTGCAGGCGAAGACCGAAATTGAAGAGGACAAGCGCGAACGCCAGCGCATCATCGTCACGGAACTGCCTTACCAAGTGAACAAGGCCAGTTTGATCGAGACCATGGCCGGCCTGGTGCGGGACAAAAAAATCGAGGGCATCCGGGATCTTCGGGACGAAAGCGATCGTGACGGCATGCGCATCGTCATAGAAATGACGAGCAATGCGGTCGCCCAGGTCGTGCTGAACCAGCTCTATAAACACACCAATCTGCGCACGAGTTTCGGAGTCATCCTGTTGGCCTTGGTCAACAACCAACCCCGCGTGTTGAATCTTAAGGGCTTTCTCCACTACTTTATCGAACACCGCAAAGATGTGATCCTGCGCCGGACTCGCTTTGACCTGGCGAAAGCCGAGCGCCGCGCGCACATCCTTGAAGGCTACAAGATCGCGTTGGCCAATTTGGACAAGGTTATCGCCATCATCAGGAGATCGAAGAACACCGAGGAGGCGCGCGAAGGCCTCATGAAGGCCTTTAAGCTTTCCGAAATCCAGGCCACCGCCATCCTCGAATTGAGATTGCAACAACTGACCAATCTCGAGCAGCTTAAAATCGACGAGGAATACCTGGGTTTGATCAAGCTTATCGAACAATTGCGCGCGCTTTTGCTCAGCGAAAAGAAGCTTTTGTCGACCATCAAGGAAGAACTGCTGAAGATCAAGGCCGAACATGGGGACGCCCGCCGCACCCAAATCATCGCCAAAGCCGGCGAGATGGCGATCGAGGATTTGGTGACGGAAGAGAACGTGGTCGTCACCTTCAGCCATGCCGGTTACGTCAAACGTGTTCCAGCCAGCGCCTACAAGGCCCAGAAACGCGGGGGCAAAGGTGTGGCCGCCATGGGCACCCGTGAGGAAGATTTCGTGGAACGCCTTTTTGTGGCGAGCACCCACGATACGCTGTTGATCTTCACCAACTTGGGCAAGGTCTTCTGGAAACGGGTTTTTGAAATCCCGGAAGCGGGCCGCGCCGCCAAGGGCAAACACCTTTCCAGTCTTTTGCCCATACGCGAGGAGAGCATCGCCGCGGTTTTTGCGCTCAAAGACTTCAGCGATAAGACCAGCCTGGTGATGATCACCAAGGAAGGCCTGGTCAAGAAGACCGCCCTTCAGGAATATTCCAATCCGCGCACCGCCGGCATCATCGCCATCACACTTACCAAGGGTGATGAGCTGATCGGAGTGCAGATGGGCACCGACCAGCAGGACTTGATTTTGGCCTCCCACGAAGGCATGAGCATCCGCTTTCCCTTGAAGGAGGTGCGCGAGATCGGCCGAACGGGGCAGGGCGTAAAGGGCATCAACCTTGAAAAAGGCGATTACGTTGTTGATATGGAAGTCGTCAAAGATCCCAAGGGAAGCCTTCTGACCATTTGTGAAAGCGGCTATGGTAAGCGATCTGAATTGGCTGAATACCGCGTCCAAGGTCGTGCGGGCAAGGGCCTGATCAACGTCAAAGTAACCGAGAAAACGGGTCGGGTGGTCGGCTTTAAGCCCGTGACCAACGAAGACGAACTCATGCTTATCACCAGCAATGGAACCATGCTTCGCATGAAGGTCAGCGATGTCAACACCACCGGACGAAACACCCAAGGGGTCCGGGTCATTAAGGTGGGTAGTGATGACCGCGTAGTGGCCGTGGCCAAACTTGCATCGGCGGACGAGGAGGCGGATGAATGAACGATTTTAAGCGCTTAAGCGCTGCACAGGCGGTTTTGGTGGCGGGAGGGATAGGTTTTTCTTTAGCCGCGTTGTGGCTCAACGACAGGCCCGTCCCGCGCCAAGCTCTCTCGCTTTCCCAAATTCGAAATCTTCCCCCGCAGCATGGCGGAGAAGCCGATCTTGTGGGGGGCGCCGGGCGATTGCTGGCGTCGCAGGCGACTTTGATCGACGGTCGCCGCAGCGAAATTCTGGAGTCCTTGCGTCGCACTGCGGATAGCGCTCCCCTGAACGCGTGGGCGGCGGCTCAAGCTGATTCTAAATTATCCAAGCATGAGACATCGGCCAAAACGAACATGGACACCAACGCCCTTTTGGCGGCTCTATGTCGTTCCCAAAAAAAACCTTGGAACGCAGCGGTTTTGGCCGAACCGACGGGACAGCTTGTGGCCGCATGGCCCGTTCCTATCGCGCAAACCGCTCCCCCGATCAGCCTGGCGAAAGACCCTTATTTTTTGGCTTTGAATGACCCAAGCATGGGACCGGGCATTGTCCGTCATGGTTACGCCAAAGCTTTCCCGGCCAAGGGTTCCCAGGCCAAAGCCGATCTGGTGGCGGCCTGTGGCTTGGCCGATGCTAAAGGCGCCTTTGGCGGTCTTTTAAAAATTCGAGTCAATGTACGCCAAATGTTGTTTGGAACCGGTGCATCACCTTATGCGGCCTTTCTCGCCGGTCGCGCGCAATCCGAAATCTTGCTTGTGCTGGGCAACGGACAGGAAATTTACAACAGCTCCAGGGATCCCCTTACCGAAGATTTGGGGTCGCTTGGCGCCGAGGATCAGGCCCTGTTGCAAGCTTTGGTTCAAGGTCCCGCAGGAAACCGGGATCTTGCGGGTTTAGACGGCAAACCGATGGTCGCCGTTTGGCAACGTGTGGGCATCGTCGCCCAGGGGGCGACTCCGGCGGATATATTGAGCGTGCTTGTCTTGGCGCCCAGGCCCATGCTTGTCGAATCGACTTCCCGACAGATCGCGTCCGCGGACACGTTTCCCCAAAGCAGCGCTTTTTACACCAAGTGGTCCGTGCTTCTTTCATTGGCGTTCGCGTTCATGTCTTTTATGGCGGCCCTAGGCCTGATGTTCCGACATCCGGCGCGCCGGGATACCCCGTCAGAAATCGCGGGCCTGCGGGACGAAAATCCAGGAAATGACGTCAACCCCTCCCATAGGGCCGATGTGCGGGTTTTGGACACCATTGAAAAAGAGTTGTTTCAGGCTCAAACAGCCCAAAAAAACGCCGAACTCGATGCCGACAGCGCGCGCCAAACAGCCCAGGAAGTCAAGGCCCAGACGGATGAATTGCGGTCCGCCTTGGAGACGTCAAAACGGGATGTGGGGCTTGCCGCAGCTGAAAACCGATCTTTAAGCCTTAGGTCGAGGAATTTGACGAGCACCCTTGAGGAAAAAATCAAGACCTCGGACAAGGCGGACACATTGCGCAAGGAAAACGAAGCGACCCGCCTCGCGGCAATGAATACTCTGTCCGTAGAACTTAAAGCCACCTTGGAGGTCATCAAGAACTATATCAACACCCTCTTGGGCGGCCAGGGGGCGATCACCGACGCGCAACAGGAATTTTTGGGCGTGGTCATCAACAAGAGCGCCCGACTGGAACGGATGATCGGCGATTTGGTTGAAATAGGCGAGATCAATTCAGGAACCAAGCCGCCTCGTCTGGAAAGCCTCATGCCGGGAGCCTTGGTGCAGGATGCCATGGTGAATGTGCGACCCCAAGCTGAAAACAAAAACATAAATTTTGAGCTCATCGAAAAAGGCATCGTGGGGCGCATCCAGGTTGACCGAGAAAAAATCGGAAACGTGCTTAGGGGGCTGTTGATTCAGGCCGTCAAGGTCAGCCCGCGCAACGAAAAAATCAGTTTGCAACTGTCTGACCGGGAATCGACCGTGGAATTGAGGGTTACCGACTCGGGTATGACCCTGCCAAGCGAACGGGCAACTAAAGTTTTTGCGCAATTCCACGGCGTTGATTCCCAAGCTGGGCCTGAATTCATCGGCGCCGGTTTGAGGTTCACCATTTTTAAAAGCGTGGTTGAGGCCAACGGTGGAACTATTTGGATCGAAAGCCAAGCGGGAAAGGGAAAGACCTTTGTTTTGGCCTTGCCTAAGGCTGCAGGTCTGCCCTTGCCGGGCGATGGATCCGGCCCGCCCTTAGCGCCGGAGACCGCAGGCGCATTGCCGCCGTTGCCGGTACCGATGCCCTTGGCGTTTTTGGGCAAGGAACAATTGCCTTCGCCGGGGCTTCCGCCCTTGGGCGGCCGGTTTGGAGCACAAGCTCAGCCTGGGCCCTCGATTCCCAATGCATTGCCCGCATTGCCGTCCCTTATGGCGAATCCGTTAAAGTCCTTGCCGCCTTCATCCTTGACTGCGCGTCCAGAGGTTCCAAAAGAGGAAGAAATGATTCCGGCGGCGGTTATCCATAAACCGGCGCCTTTGGACGAATCCGTGAACGCTCCTTGGAAGCGCAAGGATGTCGCCGCTGAAGATGATTTGGGCGAGCTTATCGACTTATCAGCTGCTCCTTCGGATTCTGAAACACCGGCGCCTAAACCGGAGTTAGGTTTGGATGACACCATGGACTTTGAAAAAATATTCGGCTCTGCGGCGGTGGTTCAACC
>Ga0075522_10002770_pt1 | contig 12934 bp, 14 predicted proteins | sample NGEPerA_FD_74796 | JGI IMG/M metagenome (GOLD analysis project Ga0075522, IMG submission 74796) | Arctic peat soil microbial communities from the Barrow Environmental Observatory site, Barrow, Alaska, USA - NGEE PermafrostL2-A | ecosystem: Environmental > Terrestrial > Soil > Wetlands > Peat ... | reverse complement strand
CGGTTTCACGCTGGACGCCGCGTTCGACAGCGAGGGCGGGCTGACGGCACTGTTCGGCCGCTCCGGCGCCGGCAAGACGTCGCTGGTCAACGCGATCGCCGGGCTCTACCGGCCGGAGCGCGGCCGCATCGCGGTCGACGGCGCGGTGCTGACCGACACCGCGGCCGGCATTTTCGTGCCTGCGCACCGCCGCCGGGTCGGCTACGTCTTCCAGGAAGGCCGGCTGTTTCCGCATTTCAGCGTGCGCCAGAACCTCCTCTACGGGCGCTGGTTCGCGCCGAAAGCCCCACCAAAAGCCCTTGGCGGCGGCGAGTTCGACCAGGTGGTTGGCCTCCTCGGCATCGACCGTCTGCTGGCCCGCCGCCCGGCCCACCTCTCCGGCGGCGAGAAGCAGCGGGTCGCGATCGGCCGCGCGCTTTTGACCCGCCCGCGCATCCTGGTGATGGACGAGCCGCTGGCCTCGCTCGACGAAGGCCGCCGCGCCGAGATCTTCCCTTACATCGAGCGGCTGCGCGACGAGATGCGGGTGCCGATCGTCTATGTCAGCCACTCGATCGCCGAGGTGGCGCGCCTCGCGACGACCCTCGTGGTGCTGTCGGAGGGCAAGGTCGCGGCGATCGGTCCGACCGCGCAGGTAATGGGCCGCATCGACCTCTTTCCGCTGACCGGCCGCGCCGAGGCGGGCGCCATCCTCGCCACCCGTGTCGCCGCGCACGAGGCCGGGTTCGGGTTGACCATCCTGCGCGCCGCCGCCGGGGAGTTGCGGGTGCCGCATGTCGATCTGCCCATCGGCGCGGCGCTGCGGGTGCGCATCCGGGCGCGCGACGTGATGATCGCGCTCGCGCCGCCGGAGGGGCTCAGCGCGCTCAACGTGCTGCCCGGCACAATCGCCGAGATCGCCGCCGGCGACGGACCGATCGTGCAGATGCGGCTCGATTGCGCCGGCGAGGCGCTGGTCGCGCGGCTGACCCGCCGCTCGGTCGAGACGCTGGGGCTGATCCCCGGCCTCAAGGTTCACGCGGTGATCAAGAGCATCGCCTTCGACCACCACGCCTTCGCCGGCGCGCAACCGGGCGCCGCCAGCGCCGACGCCGAGATCGCGGACGGCTAGCCCGGCTCCGCCAGCGACGCGGTCAGCGCGCCGACATGCGCCGCGCCGGCGCTTTCCGCCGCTTTCTCGATTGCCCGGTAATGCTCGACGACGGCGCGGCCGAACCCGGTCAGCGAGGCGCCGCCACCCTTGACGCCGCCGACCTGCGCCGCGACCAGCGGCTCGCGGAAGCAATGGTTGAGGCTGTCGACGAGGAGCCAGGCGCGGCGGTAGGACATGCCCATCTGCCGCCCGGCGGCTGAGATCGAGCCGCACGAATCGATCAGCTCCAGGAGCCGGATCTTGCCGGGGCCGATGGCGCGCTCGCCCCCGAAATCGATGCGCAGCGTCAGCCGTGCCATGGCCCAGTCTAGCATCAATGCAAGGCGTTAGAAGCGCTTCAGCAGCGACGCGGCGGCGAGCCGCCAGGGCTGCAGCGGGTCGCCCCGGCCGATTTCGGGAGCCAACGGATCGAACCGCGCCCGTTCGAGCCGGCGGAGGGCCTGCGCCGCGATCCGCGCCTGCAGCAGCGCCGGAAAGCCGCGCGCCGGGATTTGCGGGCGCAGCGCCCGCGCGGCCCCGAGGTGGCGCGCCGCGGCGGCGGCGATCGCGGCGGCGACTTCCCGCAAAGCCGGCAAGTTGCGCGAAATATCGTGCGGATCGAGCCCGGCCTGCGCCGCCAGATCGGCCGGCAGCATGAGCCGGCCGACCCGCGCCAGATGCGGCAGCGCGCGCAGGATCCCGCTCAACGCATAGGCGATGCCGACATGCCGGCCGGCCTCGCGCGCGGCCGGGGTCGCCGCCCCCAGCGCTTCCAGCGCCAGCGTGACCAGCGGCGCCGCGCTGCCCTCGGCATAGTCTTCGAGCGCCGCGAGGCTGGCGGGCGGATCGGCGTCGAAATCGCGCTCGCGCGTGTCGATCAGCCGGTGGAACGGATCACGGCTCAACCGGCCCCTGCGGATCACCTCGGCAATCGCCTCGGCGATGTCGTGCCGCCGCGGCTCGCCGCCGGCAAACGCCGTCTCAACCGCCTCGCGCCACCATTGCAGGCGGATCTGCCCGAGCATCGGCTCGCGCACGCTCTCGCGCACGCGGGCGATCTCATAGTTGAAGGCGTAAAGCGCGAACAGCGCCTCGCGGTCCCCGGCCGGCGCGAACAACGCGGTCTGGAAGCGGTCCCGGTCGTGCTCGCGCACAAGCGCGCCGATCGGCGATAAGCCGCCGGCTTTCCGGCTGAGGGTTTCATGCGGCATCGAATCGGCTAAGATCGAGCCATTCCGATTGACGACATCATCGACATGGGAGAACCATCATGGCTTTCGAACTACCGCCTTTGCCGTATCCGAAGAACGCGCTCGAACCGCACACTTCGGCGCAAACGCTCGACTTTCATCATGACAAGCACCATCAGGCCTATGTGACCAATCTCAACAACCTGGTCAAAGATACGCCGATGGCGAGCCAGTCGCTCGAACAGCTGATCAAGGACAGCTACAAGAACGACGCCAAGGTCGGCATCTTCAACAACGCCGCCCAGGTGTGGAACCATACCTTCTTTTGGAATTGCATGAAGCCGGGCGGCGGCGGCAATCCCAGCGGCAACGTCGCCAGCGCGATCGACCGCGACCTCGGCGGCCTCGCCAAGTTCAAGGAGGATTTCAAGACCGCCGCGGTCGGCCAGTTCGGCAGCGGCTGGGCGTGGCTTGTCTCCGATGGCGGCAAACTGAAGATCACCCGCACGCCCAACGCGGTGAACCCGCTCGCCGAGGGCCAGACCGCGCTCGTGACCTGCGACGTCTGGGAACACGCCTACTATCTCGACTTCCAGAACCGCCGGCCCGATTTCGTCCAGGCCTTCCTCGACCATTTGATCAACTGGGATTTCGTCGCCCAGAACCTGTCGAAGGCATAATCGCGGCGCGGGGCGCATCGCCGATTGCCGATGCGCCCCGTCGGGCCACCGCTTTGCTACCGGAACGTGGAAGCCGCCGACGGCGTTTCCCCGGTTGAGAGAACGCGCACCAGCGATCCTCATGCGAGGGGACGGAACCCGGCTCATGGCTTTCGAATTGCCGCCGCTGCCTTACCCCAAAAATGCGCTCGCGCCGCACATCTCGGCGAAGACGCTGGGGTTTCATTACGACAAGCACCACCGGACCTATGTCGAGACGCTGAACGCGCTGGTCGCGGGAACGCCGGAAGCCGACATGTCGCTCGAGGAGATCATCGTCGCCACTCATCGTGACGACGCCAAAACCCCGGTCTTCAACAACGCGGCGCAGGCTTGGAACCACGAATTCTTCTGGCAGTGCATGAAGAAGGAGGGTGGCGGCGAACCTGAACGCGATCTCAAAAAGGCGATCGACCGCGATCTCGGCAGCCTCAAGGACTTCGCGGCCGCCTTCAAGGAAGCAGCGACCACCCAGTTCGGCAGCGGCTGGGCCTGGCTGGCGTTCGACGCCGGCCGGCTCAAGATCATCAAGACATCGAACGCGGTCAACCCGGTCGCCGGCGGGCAGACGGCGCTGCTGACCTGCGACGTCTGGGAACACGCCTATTACCTCGACTACCAGAACCGGCGCGCCGAGTTTGTCGAGGCTTTCCTCGACCATCTGGTCAATTGGGAATTCGTCGCCGGGAACCTGCAAAAGGCGATCGAGCGGCAAGGATAGCCGCGCCGGCACGTCACCGCTTACAGGCGCACGCCCTTGTCGAGCAGCACCGCGGTGTATTCGCGATAGGTCATGCCCAGCTCTTCCGCGCGCTTGAGACGCGCCAGCGCGATCTCGCGCGGCGGGGTCTTCCAGGCCGCCGCATGGGCCTTCTTCCAGCAGAAATGCCGCCAGCTCGCACCGGGGTCGAGCGCCGGCCCTTGATTGTGGCCGATCCCGAACACCGGGGCGATGCTGGTTCATCGGGCATGTGGCGCCTCCCGTCTGCATTTTAGCGCAAAGCAAACGGCGTGCCGAAAGGGTCAAACAAGCGGCAGCAGCGCCGCCGCGACGAGCCGGTCCTCGGCCACCAGCAAATTGTAGGTTCGGCACGCGGCGCCGGTATCCATTGCCTCGACCCCGATCCCGCGCGACCTCAACGCCGCGCGCAGCGCCGGCGTCACCGGCGCACCGCGCCGCCCGAGCCCCAGCAGGATCAGCTCGAATCCGCCAAGCGCCAGAGCCGGTGCCAGCGCTTCGATCGTCGGCGCCGCGTCGTCCCAGGCGATCGTACGGTCGGGCAGCACCAGCACCGATCCGGCGAAAATGGCACCGCTGATGCGAAAACCGGCCGCGCCGTAGCGCTCGATAACCTGGCGTCCCGGGGAGGGTGCCATCGCGGACTTAAGTCCGGCTGCGCTCGGTGTCGCCCGCCGCCGGCTCGCGCGCGGCCGCCCGGCGGTTCGGCTGGATATAGTAGATGATCGGCGCCGCGATGAAGAGCGACGAATAGGTGCCGATGACAATGCCCCACAGCATCGCGATACTGAACCCTTTCAGCACCTCGCCGCCGAAGAACAGCAGCGACAGCACCGCCAGCGCCACCGTGCTGACGGTGAGGATCGTGCGCGACAGGGTTTCGTTGAGCGCCAGGTTGATCAGCTCGCGGAACGGCATCGTGCGGTATTTGCGCATCGCCTCGCGCACCCGGTCGTAGATCACCACCGTGTCGTTGATCGAATAGCCGGCGACAGTGAGGATCGCCGCCAAGGTCGTCAGGTTGAACTCGAGCTGGAAGATCGCGAAGAGCCCGATCGTGGTGACGACGTCGTGGATCGTCGAGATCGTCGCGCCGACGCCGAACTGCCATTCGAAGCGGAACCAAATGTAGACAAGGATCGCCAGCAGCGCGAGCACGGTGGCGAGCGCGCCGGCGCGGATCAATTCGGCGCCGACGCTGGGGCCCACGACCTCGGTGCGGCGGTAGTCAACGCCGTCGCCCAGCGCCTGCCGCGCCAGTTCGACCGCCTTCATCTGCCCGGCATCGCCGCCGGGCTGCTCGGGCAGGCGGATCAGCACCTCGTCGGGCGCGCCAAACCCCTGCAGCGAGGCTTCGCCGATATGCAGCGCGTCGAGCTTGGAGCGCATCGCTGCGAGGTCTGCCGGGCCCTTGGTCTTGGCCTCGATGAGGGTCCCGCCCTTGAAGTCGATCCCGTAATTGAGCCCGACCGTCGCGAACAGCCCGATCGACACCGCACCCAAGAGGATCGAGAACGCGAACCCGTAGAGGTGCCAGCGCATGAAATCGATCTTCGGCACCCGGCGGATGACGATCAACGGCCTAATCACAGCGGAAAACCTTTCCCCTCTCCCGCTTGCGGGAGAGGGAGGAACCCATCGCGCGGCGATGGGAGGGTGAGGGATTGGTGCGCGCATGCCCTCACCCGTCGCCCCGCGGGTTTAGCCCGCGGGCTAAAGGCTAACGCGCGCGCCACCCTCTCCCGCGAACGGGAGAGGGGATTTGTTGCGACACTCGCTACAGGGCAGCTCACAGCGGGATTTCCCGTGGCTTCCAGCGCCGCAGCCAGGTGACGATTTCGAGCCGGGTCACCAGGATGGCGGAAAACAGCGAGGTCAAGACGCCGATGCTCAAGGTGACGGCGAACCCCTTGATCGGCCCGGAACCCAGCCAATACAACAAAAGGCCGGCGACCAGCGTCGTCACATGGCTGTCGAGGATGGTGCCGAAGGCGCGGGTGAACCCGGCTTCGAGCGACGACAGCATCGTCCGCCCGCCGCGCATCTCCTCGCGGATGCGCTCGTAGATTAGCACGTTGGCGTCGACCGCCATGCCCATCGTCAAGGCGATGCCGGCGATGCCGGGCAGGGTCAAGGTCGCGCCCAGCAGCGACAGCGCGCCGAGCATCAGGCACAAATTGAAGATCAGCGCGATATCGGCGAACAGGCCGAAGAGCCCGTAAAAGAGGAACATGAAGATCACCACCAGCACCACGCCGACGATGCTGGCGACCGCGCCGGCATGGATCGAGTCGGCGCCGAGATCGGGCCCGACCGTGCGCTCTTCGAGGATCGTGATCGGCGCCGGCAGGGCGCCGGCGCGCAGCAGCAGCGCGAGGTCGCTCGCCGACTGCACGGTGAAGCTGCCCGAGATGATGCCGCTGCCGCCGAGGATCGCCTCCTTGATCACCGGCGCGCTGATCACCTTGTTGTCGAGCACGATCGCGAACGGCTTTCCGACATTCTCCTTGGTCGCGTCGCCGAAGCGCTTGGCGCCGGCGGTGTCGAAGCGAAAGCTCACCACCGCCTCGTTGTTCTGGAATGTCGCCTGCGCGTCGGTCAGCGTGTCGCCGCCGACCATGACCCGCCGCCGCACGAGGTAGGAGGATGCGCCGCTGCGCGCCGCGCGCTCCTCGGCCGGCAGGATCTCGTCGCCCGGCGGCATGTGGCCTTGCTTGGCCTGGTCGGGCGTGGTGCTGGTATCGACCAGTTGGAAGGTCAATTTCGCGGTCTTGCCCAAGAGCGTCTTGACATGCTCGGGATTGTCGATGCCCGGCAGCTCGACCAGGATGCGGTCCTGTCCCTGGCGCTGGATCGTCGGCTCCTTGGTGCCGGTCTCGTCGATGCGGCGGCGGATGATCTCGATCGATTGCTCGACCGCCTGGCTCCGCCGCTGGTCGGTCGCCTGGGCGCTGAACTGCATCTTGCCCGCGCCGTCAGGCCCGAGGTCGAGCGTCAGCGACGGATCGATCTTGGTGATCGCGGCGCGGGCATCCTCGATCCGGTCGGTGTCGGTGATGGTGAAGACGATCGCGTTGTTTTCGACGTTGAGGTTCTTGTAGTTGATCTTCGCGCCGCGCAGCGCGTCGCGGACATTGTCGATGATGCCGTTCAACTGCTCGGTCTGCGCCGCCGCGACATCGACCTGGAGCAGCAGATACGATCCGCCCCGCAAGTCGAGCCCTAGCGCCACCTGCTTGTGCGGGATCGCGTTCGGCAGCCAGGCGAGCTGCGCCGGCGCGAACAGGTTCGGCAGGCTGAACAGCACGCCGAGCAGGCACACCCCGCAGATCAGCAGCACCTTCCAATTGGCGAAATAGAGCATGTCGGGTTGTCCGCCGCCGGTCGCCGGCGACTAGGCCTTTTCGTCTTCCTGGGCCTCGGCTTCCTTGCCCGCCACGGCTTCCTTGGCGGCGCGGCGGCGGCCCGAGCCGCGCTCGTTCGCGGCTTCTCGCGTCGCGCCCGGGTCGGGCTTGGCGAGGATGGTGGTGATCGTGCTGCGCAGCACCCGCACGCGCACCCCCTGGGCGATGTCGACGTCGACCTCGTCGGTGCCCATGACGCGATTGACCGTGCCGATAATCCCGCCGCCGGTCACCACGCGGTCGCCGCGGCGCAGGGCGTCGAGCATCGAGCGGTGGGTCTTCTGCTTTTGCTGCTGCGGCCGGATCAACAGGAAATAAAAGACGACGAAGATCAGCACCAGCGGCAAAAACTGGATCAGCGCGCTTTGATCTAAAAGCCCACCCATCCCCTGGGCATGGGCCGTGGAAATCAGCATCGACGGCGACCTCGAATTGCGGTGGCGAATTGGTACGCGATGCCCCGGAAAAGGGCAATGCAAAGCGATGGCTCGCGGTTCCGGGGGCGGCAATGCTGTGATAGCGTCCGCGGCCTTTTCCCATGCAAGACCGCAAGATGGCCGATCGCGACCTCGAACCTCTGCTGACCCGCATCGCCGGCGCGCTCGAACGGCTGGCGCCCCCGGCGGCGCCAAAAACCGATTTCGACGCCGCCGACGCCTTTATCTGGCACGCCGAAGGCGAGTGGCTCGAACCGGTGCGCGAGGTCAACCGGGTCGAGCTCGGCCTGTTGCGCGGCATCGACCGGGTGCGCGACATCCTGGTCGACAACACCGAGCGCTTCGCGGCCGGGCTGCCGGCCAACAACGTGCTGCTGTGGGGCGCCCGCGGCACCGGCAAGAGCGCGCTCGTCAAGGCGACGCACGCCGCGATCAACCGGCGGAAAAAACGCGCTCTGGCGCTGATCGAGATCCATCGCGAGGATATCCCGAGCCTGCCGCGCCTGTTGTCGCTGCTGCGCGGCACGGCGCGGCGGTGCCTTTTGTTCTGCGACGATCTGTCGTTCGACAAGCAGGACACCAGCTACAAATCGTTGAAGGCGGTGCTGGAAGGCGGGATCGAGGGCCGCCCGGCCAATGTCGTGCTTTACGCCACCTCCAACCGGCGCCATTTGATGGCGCGCGACATGATCGAGAACGAGCGCTCGACCGCGATCAACCCGTCCGAGGCGGTCGAGGAAAGCGTCTCGCTCTCCGACCGCTTCGGGCTGTGGCTTGGCTTTCACAATGTCGACCAGGACACCTACCACGCGATCGTCCGGGGTTATGCCGCGCATTACCGGCTGACGCTCGACGACGACCAGCTCAAGGCCGAGGCCAACGAATGGTCGATCACCCGCGGCGCCCGCTCCGGCCGCGTCGCCTGGCAATACATCCAGGATCTGGCGGGAAGATTGGGTAAGAAGCTCGCATAACCGCTCTCCCCGCAAGCGGGCAAGGGAATCTGAAATAAACCCCTCTCCGGTACCACGGGAGAGGGAGGGACCCGCGCCAAAGACGTGGGAGGGTGAGGCCGCCGGCTACCCCGCCTTGTTTCCGGTCGGCATCGCGGCGCTCGGCGCCGGCGCCAGGAATTCCTTGGGGTCGACCGGCTTCTTCCCGCGCCGCAGCTCGAAATGCAGCTGCGGCTCGCCGACCCCGCCCGATTCTCCGACCCTGGCGAAGGCTTGACCGGCGGTGATCTTGTCGCCGACCTTGACGGCCAGCGTGTCGAGATGGGCGTAGGCCGAAATCCAGCCATTGGCGTGCCTGATCAGCACCAAATTGCCGTAGCCTTTCACCTCGTTCCCGGCATAGGCGACGGTGCCGGAATCGATCGCCCGCACCGGCGTGCCGCGCGCCGCGGCGATGTTGATGCCGTCATTGTGGCCGCCGGCCGTGGTGCTGCCATAGTTCGCGAGCACGCGGCCGCGCACCGGCCACGGGAAGCGGCCGGCGGCGTTCCCCGGCGCCGCGGCTTGCGCGGCATCGGCCGAGGCCCAATCGACCGACGCCTCGCCGGGCAGCGGCAGCGCCGCCGCGGCGTTGCGCGGCGGCAGGACCGGCGGCGGGCTCTGCGCGGCGGCGATTTCCTTTGGTCGCGGCCCGTCGAGCGGGATGATTTCCGGCGTGGCCTTGGCCGGCGTGGGCGGCGCAGCGATCGCCGGCGAGGACGCTGCCCGGCTCGCCGTCTCGGTCTGCGGTGACGGCGGATTTTGCGACGAGGACGCCGGCGGCGTATTCGTGGCGATCCGCGGCGGCGGCGCCAGCGTTTCGGGGTGCGCCGGCGGCAGCGGGGTCGGCGGCGCGACGGCAATCTGCGACCGGAGCGGGGGCGGTCTGTGCGCCGCCGCCTGCGCCGCAGCCTCATCCGTGTTCGGGATCATCAGCCGCGCGCCGGGCTGCGGCTTGTACGGCGGCCTCAGCCCGTTCAGGGCGACGATCGCCGACCGCGACACATGGTAGAGAGACGCGATCCGCTCGATTGTCTGGCCGTTCTGCACCGTGACGTAGCGCGGCGGCGGCAGCGGCTGCGGCGCCGTCAGCGGGATACGCACCGGCGCCGACGCGGCGCCCTTCATATAGACCGGCGCCGGGCCGCTGCTTTGATCGGCGCAGGCACCGGCCATCCCCGCCAGAAACGCGATGGTCACGGCGCGAGCGATGACGCGCCGGCGGCTTCTTTCGATGTCCATCTTCCCCCCTTGCACGGCCCCCGAGGCGCGCAAAGTCCCAACCCGGTCACTCTATCGCGGATTCGCCGTGCACGAAATCGTCGGAGCGGTGGCGCTCGACACTTTCCGTTCCCGGCCGCGGAAGTCCGCCGACCAGCGGGACAAAACGCACCCAGGCGAGCTCTTCGGTCTCGAATCGAGACCTGACCCGGCGAATTCGGACAAGCCGCTGGTCCTGGTATTCCGGACCGACCGGCATCACCATGATGCCGTCCGGGGCGAGTTGTTCGCACATCGCCGCCGGGATGTCCGCCGCGGCGGCGGTGACGATGATGCGGTCGAACGGCGCTTGTTCCGGCCAGCCCTTGGCGCCGTCGCCGAACAGGGTGACGATGTTGCCGAGGCGCAGCGCCGCGAAGCGCTGCTCGGCCTCGCGCACCAGCTGGCGATGCCGCTCGATCGTGAAGACCCGCCGCGCCAGCCGCGCGAGGATCGCGGTCTGGTAGCCCGACCCGGTGCCGATCTCGAGCACCTTCTCGCGCCCCGACAGTTCGAGCCGCTCGGTCATCAGCGCGACGATATAGGGTTGGCTGATGGTCTGCCCGTTGCCGATCGGCAGCGCGACGTTCTCGTAGGCATGGTCCTGGAATTGCTCGGGCACGAACAGTTCGCGCGGCGTCTTCTCGATCGCGCCCAGCACCCGCGGGTCGACGATCGCGGAGCGGCGCAGCTCCATGATGAGCCGCACCGTGTGGGTTTGCAGCGCCGTCTCGTTCGCCATCATGCGAAATCCCGCCCGAGTTTCTCGGCGACCGGGACGTTGGTCAGGTTGAGGTGTATCGGGGTGATCGACACGCGGTTCTCCTCCATGGCACGGAGGTCGCTGCCGGGGGTCGCGCCACCTTCGGGTTTTGTTGGGCCGATCCAGTAATAGGGGCGACCGCGCGGATCGGTTCCTTCGGTCAAATTGTCGCCGAGGACGCGCTTTCCCTGATGCGTGACCGCGAAGCCGCGCACCGCCGAGGGCAGCGCCGCCGGGAAGTTCACGTTGAAGAACGTGTCCTTCGGCCAGGGGTCGGCGGCGGCGACGATGCGGCGGACCGCGTCGGCGGCGAAGGCTTCGGCGGTGCCCCACGGGATCTCGGTGCGGTCGTGGTATTCCTGGCTGAGCGCGATCGCCGGGACGCCGAACAAAATCGCCTCCATCGCCGCCGCGCAGGTGCCCGAATAGGTCACGTCCTCGGCGATGTTCGAGCCGCCGTTGATGCCCGACAGCACGAGGCTCGGCGGCCTTCCGCGCAACAGCCGTTTCAGCGCCAGCAGCACGCAATCGGTCGGCGTGCCGTCGACCATGTAGCGGCGCTGGCCGACCTCCTGGAGCCGCAGCGGCCGGCGCGTCGTCAGCGAATGCCCGGCGCCGCTCTGCTCGCGCTCGGGCGCGACCACCCAGACATCCGGCGACAGCTCCCGCGCGATCCGCTCGAGCAGCTTGAGGCCGGGCGCATCGATGCCGTCGTCGTTCGAGACGAGGATGCGCGCCACTCGCGGATGCTCAGCCATTCGGTTCGATCGCCTCCAAGCCGCCCATATAGGGACGTAACGCCGGCGGTATCGCGACCGTGCCGTCCTGCCGCTGATAGTTTTCGAGAATCGCGATCATCGTGCGGCCGACCGCGAGCCCGGAGCCGTTGAGCGTGTGCACCGGCCGCGTGCCCTTTTCGCCGGCGGGGCGATAGCGCGCGCCCATCCGGCGCGCCTGGAACGCGCCGCAATTCGAGCAGCTTGAAATCTCGCGATAGGCGCCTTGCCCGGGCAGCCAGACCTCGATGTCGTAGGTCTTCTGCGCGGCGAACCCCATGTCGCCCGATGACAGCAGCATGACGCGGTAGGCGAGGCCGAGGCGTTTCAGCACCTCTTCGGCGCAGGCGGTCATGCGCTCGTGCTCGGCGGCGGAATCCTCGGGCCTGGCGATCGACACCAGCTCGACCTTGTTGAACTGGTGGACCCGGATCATCCCGCGCGTGTCGCGCCCGGCGGCGCCGGCCTCGGAGCGGAAGCATGGCGTCCACGCCGTAAAACGCAGCGGCAGGTTTTTCTCGTCGAGGATTTCGCCCGCGACGAGGTTGGTGAGCGGCATCTCGGCGGTCGGGATCAGCCACAGGCCGCCGGAGGCCACCGTCGTCTGGAACATGTCCTCGGCCGCTTTCGGGAGGTTGCCGGTGCCGTAGGCGGTCTCCTCGCGCACCAGGAACGGCGGCGCGATCTCGGTGTAGCCGAACTCCTGCGTGTGCAGGTCGAGCATGAACTGGGCGAGCGCCCGTTCGAGCCGCGCCAGCGCGCCCTTCAACACGACGAACCGCGCGCCCGACAGCTTAGCCGCGCGGGTGAAATCCATCATGTCGAGCTTTTCGCCGAGGACTTCGTGCGCCAGCGCCGGAAAATTGAATTGCGACGGCCGGCCGACGGTGCGGATAAGCACATTCGCGGTCTCGTCCGGCCCTTCCGGCACATCCGCGGCCGGCAGGTTCGGCAAGGCGGCGAGCAATTCGTCGATCTGCCGCCGCGCCGCCGCCGCGCCTTGGGCCAATTTGGCCTCCGACGATTTGTTCTCGGCGCTGTGGGGCATCAGCTCGGCAGCGTCGCCGCCGGCCTTCTTCGCCATGCCGATCTCGCGCGCCAGGCGGTTGCCGAGCGCCTGCGCTTCCTGGAGCTGGGTCTCCAACCCGCGCCACGCCGTATCGAGCGCCAGCAGCTCCTCCGCCTGCGGCGGCAAGCCGCGCCGCGTGAGGCCGCGGTCGAACTCCTCCGGATTGTCGCGAATGGCGCGCAGATCGTGCATTTAGGTATTCGCCGATAACAACATACTACTTATAGGCAATGGAGACCTACGCGTCCATGCCCGAAGCTGGATGGCGGCGTTGCGTTCTTCAAGAGAGCGCCGTCGCGGCTTCCCCAATGTCTGACTCAAAAGGAGGTAACGAAAGCAAAAGGATCGTCTCCCCCGCGAAAGCGGGGGCCCAGGGCAACCCGCACTGTCTGATCAATGGCTTACCTTCGGCGGCCGGGATTTTGAGAGGGATATCGTCACTCGCCCCTGGAT
>Ga0075522_10002766_pt1 | contig 12941 bp, 7 predicted proteins | sample NGEPerA_FD_74796 | JGI IMG/M metagenome (GOLD analysis project Ga0075522, IMG submission 74796) | Arctic peat soil microbial communities from the Barrow Environmental Observatory site, Barrow, Alaska, USA - NGEE PermafrostL2-A | ecosystem: Environmental > Terrestrial > Soil > Wetlands > Peat ... | reverse complement strand
CGGAGAGAGTCACAGTTTGAGACGTAGCCCCTGGAGTGACCGTGGCCGATGGCGAAAAAGTTGCGGAGGCGCCTGGCGCGGGCGGCACTGGCGTCACCGTGAAGGTAATGGAATTCGCAAAGATTCCGTTCGATGGTGCTACCGTCAAACTGAAAGGAGCGGTAATGCCGGCAGTTATCGGCGTGGTCGGACCTTGCATGGCAAAGGAATCGTCGGAAACCGTGAATGGCGATGTCGGGGTTGTCCCGCCACCGGGTGTAGGATTGCTTACCGCAATTTGCAGCGTACTGCCTGGCACCAAGTCGCTCGCGGACAGATTCGTTTGCAGTAATACTGAGGTCATAGAGGTTTTCGGGCGCTCGACTCCATTAACCCATATTTGTGAAAACGCATTGAAATTGGTCCCGTTAATGTTGAGCGTTACGCCCGCGCTACCTACCGTCACGCCGGTTGCCAATAGCGAACTTATCTGGGGCACCGGATTATTTACCACGAAGCTTACAACGGAAGTCGGACTGCCCCCCGGATTCCCAACCGCAACCAGGTAGCTTCCGGCTGCGGCAATTGCGCTGGCCGGAATGTTCGCCTGCAATTGTGTCAAGCTTAGAAAAGTGGACGGCACGGGATTTCGGTTGAATGTTACGGCCGAATTCTGCGTGAAGCCGTTTCCCGTCAGCAAAAGGACGAAGGCCGGGCCGCCAGCCGTTGTACTAGCCGGTAACAAAGCACCGACCACCGGTTGTACATTCGCCGCCAAAATCGTCAGCGTAAGCGGATTCGAAGTTGCGACTCCAGCGGACCCGCTCGCAGGGTTGGTCACGGTGATGGTCGCGGTTCCTGCGTTGGAGATGTCGCCCGGTAATATCGAAATGCTCAGTTGCGTAGCGGTAACGAAGGTGGTTTGTCGCGCCGCGCCATCGAAATTCACCACGGAATTATTGGCAAAATTGGAGCCGTTCACTTGCAGCGTGAATCCGGCGGCTCCCGCCAGAACAGCAGCCGGATTCAGCGATGAAAGCCCCGGAGCGGGATTGGAATTCGCCGCAGCAGGCACATAAAATTCCAACTCTGCAACAGACGCGCCTCCCGCAACCATTACATTGTGATTCGGAAGCACGTACAAAGTCGGGCGGCTGCGGTGGTATCGCACAGAGTCACCCTGCGAAAACGTTTGCGTAACCGGGTCGAAGATGTAAGTCGGATATGAATTGCTGGTTGCCAGCACCTGCCCGCCCGGAAGAGGCGCAAATTCATAACCCTGCAGGAGCGCCTGCAAATTCAGCAATGAAGATAAGGTCGTCAGTAAATTTGACGCGGGATTAAAAATAGATTGATTATCTGCGAGGACCTGGCCATTCTGTAAAAGAATGGAAGCAGTCGACGGCGCGGTATGATTTGTAGTGACCTCTCTCGGCCCGGCTTGCGTGAATAGCTCAGTATTCGGATCGTAAATTTCATCCAGACCAATACCGCTTCCGAAAGAACCGGCCACAGTTAATCCGTCCGAAATCAGAACCCGCCCATCATTCATCAGAGTGGCAGCGTGGTTATAGCGTACCGCTGACATATTTCCTGCCACAGTAAATGTCTGCGCCACAGGATCGTAGAGTTCGACGCTCGATGTGGGCGACGGCGACCCGCCCGCTGTCGCGCCCCCCGCGATCAACACGCTTCCATTCGGCAACAGCGTTGCCGTGTGGTACGCGCGAGCTATCGTGGGGCCGGACGGCAGCGTAGAAAAAGCTCCGGCTACCGGATTGTAAATCTCGGCGGTAGAGACGAGTGTGGTTCCGTTCCCTGTGACCGAGCCGTCGCTGAATCCGCCTACGATCAGCACATTTCCATCGGGCAATAAGGTTGCCGTGTGTCCATGCCGCGCTTGTACCATCGACCCAGTGGAGGAAGAAATTCCCGTGGCGGGATCGTAGATTTCGGCGCTTCGGAGCACGTTCAGCGCGAAATCTTCGCCGCCCGTCAGCAATAGACGCCCGTCTGCCAATTGTGTGGCGGCATGGTCCGTCCGCGCAGCCTTCAGGAATGAGCTCTTGCCGCCAAAACTTTTCGCTGCCGGATCGTAAACCTCGACGCTGTAAATCCCATCAAAAGGGGCGTTTCCCCCCGCGACCAGCACGGTCCCGTCTGCAAGTAGCGTTGCGATTTGGCCTATACGCGCTTCCTGCACGCTCCCTGTCAAACTGAATGTGCCCGTGCTCGGATCGAATACTTCCGCTGCAGCAGTGGACCATCCTCCAACAATCAAGACCTGGCCATTGTTGAGCAGCGTCGCTGAATCGAAACCTCGGGCCAGATTTAGATTTCCCGTTGCCGCAAAAGTTCCTGTATCCGGATCGTAAATTTCCGCCGTCGACGCAGCCGCCTCATTGATTCCGCCCGTAACGAAAAGCACTTTGCCGTTTGGCAGGAGGGTTGCCGAGAAACCATCGCCTTGATTCACGAGTGCGCCCGTTTGCGTGAATAGGCCCGTCGCAGGGTCGTACAATTCCGCGGCGCCGCCCATCCCTCCGCCCGCAATCAACACCTTGCCATTAAGCAAACGCACGGCGGAAGCAGTGCCAAGAGGGGCGGGTGTAGGGATTGCCGGCGGCACGGGTAGAGTTCCAGCCGTGGGACTGAATGTGCCGGCCACGGGATCGTAGATCTCAGTAGTGTTATAAAAACAGGACGAAGTGCAATTCCCTTTATCGCCTCCGACAATCAGCACCTTCCCATCCGCCAGCAGTGTGGCCGTGTGTCCTTCTCGCGGCACCGTCAAGCTCCCCGTCGCGGTAAAAGTCCCTGCAATAGGGTCATAGAGCTCTGCAAATGCAGTCACTTGCCCCGAACTTTGGCCGCCGGCGATCAAGACTTTGCCGTTCTGGAGCAACGTCGCTGTATATTCCACGCGCGGAATTGACATGGTCCCGGTGGCTGTCGACGTGGATGTGGCCGGATTGTAGATTTCGGCCGAGCTGATTCCGCCGTCCGTATAAAGTACAGTTCCATTCGAAAGAAGAGTTGCAGTCACAGGAGAGGGATTCAGCAATCCTGTACGAGCGAATCCCGCCACGGACACGATTGCGGTTGCGATCTGCGTGCTATCTGCATTGCTTGTGGCAATCACGGAATAGCTGCCAACAGTTGCCGGAGCCGTATACAGGCCCGAGGCGAGAATCGTCCCGCCGCTTGGACTTGGCTGAATGCTCCAGGTAACCGACGTGTCGGCTGCGCCTGTAACCGAGGCCGTAAACTGCTGCGTGCCGCCAGGCGAAAGATTGACGGACGCCGGCGCAACCGTGATCGACACAGCGCCAAAGGATCGCAACGGGCTTGCTAGAGAGATGGCAGCCAACAGCACCGAGGCAAGCCCAAAACGGGCCAGCAGCACCTTCGATGCATTCAGCAGAAACTGGCGGAAAAAAAGAGTGAGCGCGCGCACAAGATCCTCCCGAAACCGGGGCGGCCAATACAGCAGGCTATGCCTCCACGTGCATGGGAAAAGCCGTTAACGAAAATATGAAGTTGGCACGCAAGCTTTGCAGAAATGATCGAACACGGCAGCTTCCGTGCTGACTGATCCGGAGAAAGACTTCCCACGCGGCGCCAATATACAGCATTGTCACCGACAATGACAACTATTAAACCGAGCTGCAAAGGAGACAGAGTGGCGGCAGGAAGAAAGATCGATCAGGCGGACGATTATCGTTCTTTTTCGGATTCGGGATCAAATACATGCCAATGAAATTCAAATGAAGCCTCGCGATGCTCCACGAGATAAGACCCTGTATGCCCGCCCGGATACAAGTGGAATTCGTGGCGAATTTTCAATGAATCGAGTATTTTGTCCATCTCCGTGGCCCCAACGTAAAGGCCAAACCGATCGTCCGTGCCGCAATCGAAATAAATTTTCAGACTCTTCAACTCTGCAGCATTTTTCCTGGCTAGCACATACGGACTATTCCGAAACCAGAATGCCTTATCGATCGGATCGCCAAATGTTTTTCCAAGGACCTCGGAAATAAAATTCCCGGGAGATTGAATCGCGCTGACCTCGTCGGGTGGATCTCTTTCGATGGCGGCGCTATGCGCGCTGACCGAGCCAAACAGGTCCGGCCGCAAAAACGCGAACCGCAAGGCGCCGTAACCGCCCATGGAAAATCCGGTAATCCCTCGCGTGCGCCTGGTGCTTTCGATACGGTACGTCCGCTCGATATACGGAATGAATTCGCTGAGGAAGAAATCGCTGTACCGCGTCATCCCGTCGCGGGAGTTGATATAAAAGGTATCCCAGGCTTCCGGCGACACGACAATAAAATCGCCGATTTTATGATCGCGGCGCAAGTCTTGCAGCACCGTCCATTCGCCATCGAGCGCCGCGGATTGCTGATTTCCGCCCAAACCATGAAGCAAATAAAGTACCGGATATTTCCGCAACTTCCCTTCCGGCGTGGAGTAGCTGGCCGGTAAAAACGCGCAGTATCGCACGGAAGAATGGAGGATCTCGCTGCGAATCGCGCGGCAATCCGCCCGCTCTTGCGCCAGCGCACGGCTTGGCGCAAGGAGTCCAAAGAATAGAAAAACAGCGCAGATTTGTATCAGTCGTTTTTTGCGGATAGCGGGCATAGGCACAGCTGTACACATTGTAGGTGCGTTCCATCACCTGAACAAGCCTGACGAAAACTCAATTCCCGTCTTACAAAATCCTTACGACATGCGCACGACTTCCTAACTCACCAAGCCGCAAGATTCATTTGCAAGTTGACAACGGAAAGCAGACACCGGGACGGGAACAGTGACGGAGCGCACAGATAAGAACGGCGGCCAAACATTACAAATGGTACGTGGCTGCCCTCTCATGGACGTAGGATGGAAAATAACCATCCCGCCGCGAGCGCCGGGAATTCACTCCCGAGTCTCCAGCTTCTCCGCTGTGGATGGGAGAACATCCAATGGCCATGAATGCGTTTCTTTTGATCGATTGTTTCGGCCTGATTTTCCTGATGTATGCTCTAGCGAATTTCTGGAGCGAGTGGCGACGCCATAAGAACCGCAGCCGCGAAGTCCCTCTAGATGGGAAGATTGTGCGCGATCGGATTGCTGTCAATCCACGAGTTTTTCTGTACCCGAAGAACGTCGCCCCGGTTATCCCGTTTCCGGAGCGTTACGGGCAAATCAGTCCTGCTCCGGAGCACCACAAAGCGGCGGCCACAACGATCGAAATGCGTGCGATTCGGAAACACAACACGAGTCGCGCAGCCAACTAGCCATCGAATCACGGCGAGTGCCACGTCAAGAAAGGAAGAACCTCAATGCTGGATACAATTTTTACGATCTCCGCAATTGCATTTTTTGGATTGTCTGTGCTCTACGTGAAATTTTGCAGTGGAATGAGGTAACAACAATGTTCGATTCGATCCTATCTCTCGCAGTGTGCGCCGCATTGCTCATCTATCTCGTTTACGCAATGCTGTGCCCGGAAAAGTTCTGACCATGACAAACAATGGATGGTTCCAAATCATATTTTTCCTGCTCGTCGTACTCGCGATCACGAAGCCCCTCGGCATGTTCATGACCCGCGTATTCAACCGGGAGAAGACGTTTCTCGATCCGCTCCTGCGGCCGATTGAAAAGCTGGTGTACCGGCTGACAGGCGTCGACGAAACCAAGGAAATGCGCTGGACGGAATACGCCGGCGCGATGCTGATGTTCAGCGGCGTGACGATGGCGGCTCTGTACCTGATCGAGAGACTGCAAAACCATTTGCCCCTCAACCCGCAGAAACTCGCAGCAGTCGATCCCGCTCTGGCCTTCAACACCGCCGCGTCGTTCACCACCAACACCAACTGGCAGGCGTACGTCCCCGAAACGACCATGTCCTACCTGACGCAAATGGCCGGCCTCGCCTATCACAACTTTATTTCCGCTGCCGTCGGAATCGCGCTGGCTATCGCCATTGTTCGCGGCATCGCCCGCCGCGAACAGAACACGCTCGGGAACTTCTGGGTGGACATGACTCGCGCCACGTTCTGGGTTCTTCTGCCCGGCTGCGTCCTCGGCGCGTTGTTCCTCGTGTGGCAGGGCGTACCGCAAAACCTCAAGCCTTACGCCACCGCTGAACTCGTCGATCCGCAAACCGTGCAGACCACCGATTCAGCCGGAAAAGTAACCACGCAAATCGTTAAGGAGCAGACCATCGCTCAAGGCCCTGTCGCGTCCCAGGAAATGATCAAGGAACTGGGAACAAATGGCGGAGGCTTTTTTAACGCCAACAGTGCTCATCCGTACGAAAATCCGACGCCGCTCACAAATTTCTTCGAGTTGGTTCTGATTTTCGCCGTCGGGTCCGCGCTCACTTACACACTCGGACAAATGACAGGATCTCCCCGCCACGGCTGGGCCGTGTGGTGCGCGATGGCCCTCTTGTTCCTCGTAGGAGTTACCGCGGCCTACTCCGCGGAGGCGGCCGGAAATCCACTCCTGCAGACATCCTCGACTCACAGCCAACCTGCAGGAAACATGGAAGGTAAAGAAGTTCGCTTTGGAATTGCGAACTCCGCGCTGTGGGCCGTAGTCACCACCGATACGAGTTGCGGCGCTGTGAATTCCATGCATGATTCGTTCACGCCACTCGGCGGCATGATTCCCCTTATTAACATCCTTCTCGGCGAAGTCGTCTTCGGTGGCGTTGGCTCCGGACTGTACGGAATCATCGTCTTCATTATTCTCTCCGTATTTATCGCCGGGCTCATGGTGGGTCGCACGCCGGAATATCTGGGCAAAAAAATCGAAGCTTTCGACGTGAAGATGGCCATGCTCACAGTGCTGATTTATCCGCTCATGGTTCTCACCTTCACCGCCATTTCTCTTGTGGCCCCGAAGTTCGGATTGACCAGCCTCGCAAACGCCGGACCGCACGGGCTCTCTGAAATTTTTTACGCTTACGCCGAAGCAGGCGCAAACAACGGCTCTGCCTTCGCGGGACTTAACGCCAACACGCTTTGGTACAACACGACCCTTGCCACGACCATGCTCTTCGGCCGCTTTTTCATGGTGATTCCGGTGCTGGCCATTGCCGGAAGCCTGGTGCAAAAGAAACACGTTCCGGAAACTTCCGGCACGTTCCCGGTCACGTCTCCCCTTTTCACAGGCTTGTTGGTTTCCGTGATTGTGATTGTTGGCGCATTGACTTTTTTCCCGGCGCTCAGCCTCGGCCCGATTCTGGAGCACTTGCTGATGCATGCCGGAAAGACTTTCTAAGGACAAATAAAATGACAGCCCAAGCGAGAAAGAGCAAATCAATCTGGGACGGCCCCATCGCGCGCCGAGCCGTAGGGGATTCGTTCGTGAAATTGAATCCCGTAACGCTCATGAAGAACCCGGTGATGTTCGTCGTGGAGGTGGGCTCGGTTTTATTGACCATCGAGCTCATCAGCCACATGATCCGACACACACAGGGATTCGGATTTGAGTTCCAAATTACAGTGTGGCTGTGGTTCACCGTGCTGTTCGCCAATTTTGCCGAAGCCATGGCCGAAGGACGCGGCAAAGCACAAGCCGACACGCTGCGCAAATCGCGCACGGAAACCGTGGCCTACAAGCTGCGTGAAGACGGTACGAAAGAAGAAATCAGCGGCTCGAAACTGCGCGCAGGCGATGTGGTGGTTGTTACCGCCGGCGAATTTATTCCCGGAGATGGCGAAGTCATCCACGGCGTCGCTTCCGTCGATGAGTCAGCGATCACGGGTGAATCCGCCCCAGTGATTCGCGAATCGGGCGGCGACCGCTCAGCAGTCACGGGCGGTACGCGCGTACTCTCCGACGAAATCAAGGTGCGCATCACCTCCAACCCCGGCGAAACTTTTCTCGACCGCATGATCAAAATGGTGGAGGGTGCGTCGCGGCAGAAAACGCCCAACGAAATCGCGCTGAATATCCTGCTGTCGGGCCTCACTATTATTTTCCTGCTGGCCGTCGCCGCCTTGCAGCCGATGGCCATGTATTCCGGCGCGCCGCAAAGCGCATTCGTACTGTGGTCTCTGCTGGTGTGCCTCATTCCCACTACAATTGGCGGGCTTCTCTCTGCCATCGGCATCGCGGGAATTGACCGCGTCATTCAACGCAACGTCATGGCCATGTCCGGCCGCGCCGTGGAAGCCGCGGGCGATGTTGATACCCTGCTCCTCGACAAAACCGGAACCATCACGCTCGGCAACCGGCAAGCTACGGAATTCATTGCCGCTCCCGGTGTGACGGATGAGGAATTGGCCGATGCCGCGCAACTCGCTTCGCTCGCCGATGAAACGCCCGAGGGACGCTCGATCGTCGTCCTGGCCAAAGAAAAATACGGACTGCGCGGGCGCCATCTCAACTATGAAACCACGTTCGTTCCCTTCACCGCGCAAACGCGCATGTCCGGCGTCGACTTCAACGGCACTCGCATTCGCAAAGGTGCCGCGGACTCCATCAAGAAATACGTGCTTGAGAATGGCGGCTTTGTTCCCGAAAAAGTCGACGAGGACGTCCAGATGGTGGCCAATTCGGGGGCCACGCCGCTGCTTGTTTCGACTGCGGATCGAATTCTCGGCACCGTGCGCCTGAAGGACATCGTCAAGGGCGGCATGCGCGAACGCTTCGACCACCTCCGCGCCATGGGCATTCGTACCGTGATGATCACGGGGGATAATCGCCTGACCGCCGCCGCTATCGCGCAAGAAGCCGGCGTCGACGATTTTCTCGCCGAAGCCAAGCCCGAAGACAAGTTGGCGCTGATCCGCAAGGAACAAGCCAAGGGCAAGTTGGTTGCCATGACGGGAGACGGCACGAACGATGCACCCGCGCTGGCGCAAGCCGATGTCGGCCTGGCAATGAACGCAGGAACACAGGCTGCAAAAGAAGCCGGCAATATGGTCGACCTTGACTCCAATCCAACGAAGCTGATCGAAGTCGTGGAAATCGGCAAGCAAATGCTGATCACTCGCGGCGCTCTCACCACATTTTCCGTAGCCAATGACGTGGCGAAATATTTCGCCATCATCCCCGCCATGTTCGCGGGCGCGTTTCCCGTGCTTCAGGCGCTGAACATCATGCACTTGAAAACGCCGCAATCCGCGATCTTGTCAGCTGTCATCTTCAACGCGCTGATCATCGTCGCGCTCGTGCCGCTCGCATTGCGCGGCGTGCAGTACCGCCCGATGGGCGCATCCGCGCTGCTGCGTTGGAACCTGCTTGTCTACGGACTCGGCGGAATTATTGCGCCGTTCATTGGCATCAAGCTGATCGATCTGTTGATTACCGGCCTGCGCTGGGCCTAAGGAACCTGAGGAAAAAGATTCGACTAGAGGACACGACAATGAAAAAGAACTTCATGATTTCGATCTGGATGACCATCGTAACCACCATACTGCTCGGCGTCGTCTACCCCTTTGTGGTCACGGGAATCGCGCAGGTGATCTTTCCTCACCAGGCCAATGGCGACCTCATCATGGCGAACGGAAAGATCGTTGGTTCGAGCCTGATCGGCCAGCCATTTTCTTCGCCCGGATATTTCCGCTCGCGCCCGTCCGCGGCTGGAAACGGGTACGATGCGGGCAATTCCGGCGGCTCCAACCTCGGCCCCACGAATAAAATGCTGGTCGATCGCGTGACCGGCGATGTGCAAAAAGCCCAGGCCGAAAATCCGAAGATGCCGGTTCCCATGGACCTCGTCACCACGTCCGCGTCGGGTCTGGATCCGCACATTTCCCCCGACGCAGCCGCGTTTCAAGTTCCGCGGATCGCCAAAGAACGCAAAATCAGCGAGGATGAAGTGCGCTCGCTAATTGCCAAGCACACAGAAGGACGACAGCTGGGTTTTCTAGGTGAACCGCGCGTCAACGTACTGGAACTAAATCTCGACCTCGATACAACGCACCCGATGCACTAGCTTCAGTAGGACAGGCTTCAGCCTGTCTTCTTTTGACTTTTGCAGTTGCCGATACAAAAATCCAAAGCAGACAGGCTGAAGCCTGTCCTACTCACTTCTTCTTCGGCTTGCCCGACGCGGGCGCATCCGGCTCAAATCTGTACCCCACCCACGGATCGGTATGAATATATTTAGGATGCGCGGGATCAGGTTCAATTTTCTTGCGCAGCTGGTTAATAAACACGCGCAAATATTCCGTTTCGTCCCCGTAATCCGGTCCCCACACGGCTTGCAGAAGGCGGCGGTGCTCCAGCGGCCTGCCCTGGCTGGCTACCAGATGACGAAGCAAGTCGAATTCCTTCGGCGTCAAACGCACAGGCCGCCCTTTCACCAGCAACTTTCTTCGTTCGAAATCAATTTCCAGATCCTCGGAAACATAAGGCGCTACAGGCTCGCCCGAAGAGGTCCTGCGCAAAGCGGCTCGGATGCGCGCAAGTAATTCTTCCATGCCAAATGGTTTCACTACGTAGTCATCAGCGCCCGCATCCAGCGCGAGCACTTTATCGTGCTCGGAGTTTCTGACCGTCAGCATGATAATCGCGACGTCCGACTGATTGCGAATTTCGCGGCACGTGTCGAGCCCGCTCATGCCGGGCATGTTGACATCCAGCAAGACGAGTTCCGGCCGCTCGTTCCGAATCGACTCCAGCGCTTCTACTCCGCTGCGCGCTTCGATCACCGTATAGCCGTTGCTGGATAGCGTCGTGCGCATCACGCGGCGAATCTGCGGCTCGTCATCCACAACCAGGATCGTAGGTGTGCTCATGAATGTTCTATGGGTCCTTTCAAGATTGGCAAACCAAACGAGAATACGGAGCCGTGTCCCGTCTGGCTGACGACTGAGATCGTCCCGCCGTGAGCCTCCACGATTGCTTTTGCGATCGGCAAGCCCATGCCCGTGCCTTGCACGCGGTAGCGCTGGTCCGCGCCGCGATAAAATTTATCGAAGATCAAGCCCAACTCCGCGTCGCCGATTCCCGGCCCCTGATCGGCCACGCTGAATTGAACGAAATCGTCCTTCTCCTCCGCGCTGATGGTGATTGGATGATCCGGAAGAGAATACAAATGGGCATTTTGAATCAAGTGCACCAGCACTTCCTCGGCACGCGCGAAATCCGCCCGCACGCGCAGGTCCGGATTTTGCAAATTCACTTTGATGGGACGCCCGCCCAGCACTCCTTTGCAAACGTCGAGCGCGCCGGCAATGAGAGCATCGACACCCACGGGTTCAATCTGAAGTTTAACCTCGCCCGCTTCCAGCCGCGCCATCTCCGCGGCTTCCCCGACCAGGCGATTCAAACGGTCGCATTCTTCATCGATGATGTGTAGCAATTCACTTTTCTGACTCTCATCCAGCAGCCTTGCAGGAGAAAGAAGCGAGGTCACGGAAGCCTTCATGGACGTGAGCGGAGTGCGGAAATCGTGCGTGATCGCGTCCAGTAACGCGGATTTCAGGCGTTCTCCTTCGCGCGCCGCTTCCGTCTTCCCCACCATCTCCGTGGCGTAAGCGCGTTCTATGGCTACCGCGATCAGCGTGCCCATGGCTTCCAGAGACTCGCGCGAAAGGACCGGGCCGGAAATTCCCAGGCTCCCAAGTATCTTCGTCCCCAGCCGCAAGGGTGCGAAGCACACGCTGTGCTCGTGATCGATCTGCATTTCTTCACGCGCCACCACCGCCTTTAAGAAGTCCGCGTCCAGCTGCGGGAGATTCATTCCTGATCGATACACCTTCTGCTTTTCCAGAAGAAATATCGCGGCGGCGCCTACCTCAAACGTTTCCACGATCTGCCGCGGAATCGCGTTCAACAGTTCAATCGGATTCCCCGCGCTTAGCAGGCGCTGGCTGAACTTGTATAGGCGTTCTACTTCATGGCGGCGCCGGTTCGCTTCGGCGGCTTGGTTTCGCGCGCGCGTCGACAAATCGCTCGCGAGGATGGAAGTAGCCAGGAACGTAAAAAGCGCCACCCAATTTTGAGGGTCCGCGATGGTAAGAGTTCCCACCGGGGGCAAGAAAAAATAATTGTACGTAAAGGTCGCAACCAGCGACATGAACACGGAAACCGAGAGTCCCCAAAGCGTCGACACTCCTAAAATGGCGAGCAAATAGGTGAACGCAATCGTGGTGGCGTTGAACCTGTGCGTGTGCGCATAAAAATAGGTAATGATCAGGACCGCTGCCAGTGCGGCAGCGTATCGGGCAAGCAGGGTGGGCAGATTTTTGCTCACGGGGCAATTCAAGACTAGCATTTTTATGACGTAATGCATGAGAATATCTACGTGCCAAAAACCCCAGACCAGTGGCTAGAGGAAGTCTCTCCAAGGGAGCGGACCGAGGGCGTCCTGAAACTGTTTTTAGGCTACGCGCCCGGCGTAGGAAAAACTTTCAGCATGCTGAGCGAAGCCATTCGCCGGAAAAGCCGCGGTGAAGACGTTGTAGTCGGCATCGTTGAGACTCATGGTAGAAAAGGGATCGCCGAGCTTGCTCCGCAGCTGGAGCAAGTTCCCATGCGCAAGATTGAATACAAAGGAACGATTTTTGAAGAAATGGATTTGGAAGCGGTCAAGGCCAGAAATCCTCGCGTCATTCTGGTCGATGAACTCGCACACACCAATATTCCCGGAAGCAAACATCGCAAGCGGTATGAAGATGTCCTCGAACTTGTCGATTGCAAAATGGAAGTGCTGTCCACGGTGAACGTCCAGCATCTCGAAAGCATCGCCCCCACCGTTGCTGCCATCACCGGAATTAAAATTCGCGAAACGGTGCCCGATTGGGTGCTGGAGCACGCCAACGAAATCGTCATGGTGGACTTGACGCCTGAAGCGCTGCAAAACCGTATGCGGCGCGGTGAGGTTTATCACACCGGCAAAGTCGATCAGGCATTAAAGAATTTTTTTCGCCGCGGAAATCTCATCGCACTGCGCGAACTCGCGCTGCGCCAGGTAGCGGAACAGGTGGACCGCAGCCTGGAAACCTACATGG
>Ga0075522_10002764_pt1 | contig 12943 bp, 13 predicted proteins | sample NGEPerA_FD_74796 | JGI IMG/M metagenome (GOLD analysis project Ga0075522, IMG submission 74796) | Arctic peat soil microbial communities from the Barrow Environmental Observatory site, Barrow, Alaska, USA - NGEE PermafrostL2-A | ecosystem: Environmental > Terrestrial > Soil > Wetlands > Peat ... | reverse complement strand
CTTTTTATGAGTTGGCCCACCGATAAACCGGCTGCGCTACACCAACTTGCAATTTGGTTCCAAAGATCGGGCGGCCCCACATGACCTGTGAGCGTACGAAGTTCAAGCACTGTGAGGACGAGTTACAAAAGAGAATGGACCGGAGTAAACCGAGCGTACGGACGCAGGTGGGAGATCTGTTTCGCATCCTGAAGAGCATGCTTGGCTTCGACAAGGTGCGATATCGAGACCTAGCGAATAACCACCACCGTCTGTTCGCGAACTTCGCTCTGGTCAACCTGTCTGTGCACTACGAACGCTGGTAGTGCGCTGGTAGACGGCCGTCTGGAAGCCTGAGAGTCGGCCTCCAGACGCTTCAAATTGCTCGACCAACGGCTCCGAAAACGGTCCCACAGCAATGTCGCTACGGTTCACCTTCGTTAGGAAATCACAGCCATGCGGAGAGGGTCGTTCTATCCAAACCAGTGAACGTCGGCGCTGTCCGGGTCAGTCTCCAAGCGGTATGCTTTATGGGTAATAGGACTTGAGTTATTTCGAAAGGCTAAATCCACAAGACGTCTATGGCACACCTTTCTTCCGATACTATCGCCAAGTTCCTGTTGAGCGTATCGCTGCTTATTGTCTCGCAGCCGTCGATTCTGGCGAGTGAGCCGTTATCCATGCTCCACGCCGAAGTTGCCGTCGACGGAAACCCGTCAACCATCCTGCCAACTTCAGATGGCCGCTTTGTATTCGTGTCAATGACAAATGTAGGTGGCCCAAACTATTCGACGCCAGACGTTGAGGCTGGCAAAAGACGCGGCGTTGTCTCAGGTGTCGATATATTCCGGACTGTCGATAGCAAACTTGAATTTGTGCGCTTCATTCGAATCGGCAGCAAGGGTGCAAACGGCATGATCTTCCTTCCGGGGGAAAAGACCATAGTTGTTGCCGCGGGAGACGAAGGCGTGGTCTTCCTGGATGTGCAGGCTGCAATTGAGGGGAAGGCCAAGCCAAAGATCGTATCCCAGGGTAATGGTGCCGGTACATGGGATGTCGTGGCTAAATCTGACGGTAAGTACGTGTTTGCTTCAAACGAATATGGCCAGTTTCAACTTCAAAGAGGCAATATTGGTGTACTGGCCGTAGAAACTACATCCGATGGACACTTTCTAAATGCGCATACTATCAGAAATATCCCTGCCGGCAACAAGGCCCCGCGATTGACCCTGTCCCCAAACGGAAGTCGCCTATATGTTGTCCGAGAGATTCATCCACATGCTGCAGTTCTGCATTTCTTTGGAAAAAGGAATCCATTACTTTCGAAGCATGACTGTATTCAAATATGGGGTATACCCCCTCAGGCAAATGGCCTCTTGAGCGTTATCGATGTTCAAAAGGCCATTAGGATGCCCTCAGGCGAGGGATCGATCCTCATAGAAATGGCTAGCGGCTGTTCCCCCGTGACCGTTATCGAAGCAAACGACAGCTCAACTCTGTACGTCGCCGCGAGGGGCGATAACAAGGTCCTGCTATTTAGCCCTTCCCTCCTGGAGTTAGATCCTGATAATGCTTTTCTCGGTGCAGTAGACACGGGCGGGGATGCGCCGGTCGGTCTTGGACTTCTTCCAAATGGAAAGCGGCTCATCGTGACAAACTCGAACCGCTTTGGCAAACACGGCGGAGAAATATCCATCATCGATATCACCCATTCCTCTGATCGCGCAGCGATACAACGTGTGCCGGCGGGCGACTTCCCGCGAAACATCACAATCGCGCCCGACGGCAAGACGATATTCGTCGCAAACTACTCTTCAAGAACAATAGAGGTTGTGAGGGTGCAAAAAAAAAGGAATGACCCAAAATGAGCTTAGCCTCAGAACGCGTCGCTCATAAGCGTAATGGTTTCGGACTTTCTTCGGGTTGCGGTTGAACGTTCGCGGTCAGGCTGCGAAGGCGAGTGGAGCAGCGATTGCTTGTTGCTCGAACTCAGCTGCGCTGAGATATCCGAGGTGGAGTGTATTCTCGATCCGTTGTACCAGATCAGCCAGTCTAGCGTGGCGTCCTCGGCCCCCTGTGGTGGTGGAACTCGATGCCATGCAGCCGCTCGACCTTCAGCGAGCCAAATAGAGTTTCCGAGCAGGCGTTGTCCCAGCGGTTGCCCGCAAGGAGATCGGTATAGCAACGACTGGCATACTGGCTTCTCGCGCACGTTGCCGAATGATCTCAGCCTGAGAAGATAGGCGAGCGGTGCGGGGCGCGTAGCTCGGACTGACTCCCGGCGCATCGACTGTGAATACGCTCGCGAGACGATAGAGGGCATAACACCGTGCCCGCGGGGGTTTAATTCTGAAACGGCGGGGCGCCTCTGTGCGCGGCCGCTCGCAAGAATGCGGCGGATCGAGTGATCTACATATCAAGTAGCAAATGGCGTAAGCGTGACGTTTTGGCCGTCTTGACTGCTTGATGAAGAGAGGTTGTGTCCACAACCTTGTAAGTGGACACAACCAGTGTGAGGTTTGACCTGCTATTTGTCCTTGGGGCGCTGGTTGACCTCGTCGGTGAAGATGTCTTCGGTGAGGGCAAGTCCGATTGCGTAGTCGAGGCGGGTCAGCAGCTCGGTGAGCGTCTCGTTTTTCCGTCGAACGAGCATCGCGATGGAGGCATGTTCGTCGGCGGCGGTGGCGACGCAGCCGACGGGGTAGAGGATGCCGACTGTGACTTCGCCATCCTCGATGAAGCCGGCGAGGTTGGGCAGGAGATCGGCGATCGGGTCGCTGGCGCTGGCTGGTTCGGGACTCTGCTTCAGGCTGCGAGTTGGTTTACGAGTTCGAGACTTCGGGCGAAGTTCCAAGGCAAGAGCTCCTCGATGCGGCAGATAGGATGTTCGGCGATCTGCGTCAGCAGATGCCGCAGGTAGGCTTCGGGATCAAGCCCGTTGAGCTTGGCCGATTCGATAAGGGTATAGAAGACGGCGGCGCGTTCGCCTCCGCGGTCGGAGCCGGCGAAGAGATAGTTGCGGCGGCCGACGGCGACGCCGCGCAGCGCCCGCTCGGCGGCCGAGTTATCGATCTCGATGCGGCCATCGTCCACATAGCGCATCATCGCAGGCCAGAGGGTAAGGGCATAGTGGATCGCGGCCGCCGTTTCGGACTTGCGCGAGAGGGTGGCGAGCGATGTCTGGAGCCAGAGGTGCATGGAGTCGAGCAGGGGCCGCGCTCGTGCTTGGCGTGCGGTTCGGCGTTGGCCGGGAGAGCGACCGCGGATCTCCTTTTCGATCGCGTAGAGATGCGAGATGCGCGATGCGCTCGATGGCTTCGGTTGCGAGCGGTGACTTGTGCGCCTCCATCAGATCGTAAAACTTGCGCCGGATGTGGGCCATGCAGGGCGCTTCCTGGATCGATCCGCCTTCGTAAAGCTTGTTGAAGCCGGCGTAGGCGTCGGCCTGAAGGGTGCCCTTGAAGTGCTTCAGGTGACGCTGCGGATGCTCTCCCTTGCGGTCCGGCGAGTAGGTGAACCACACTGCTGGAGCGTCCGTTGAACCTGACGGTCGGTCGTCGCGAACATAGGTCCAGAGCCTTCCGGTCCTGGTCTTGCCCATGCCGGGCGCAAGTACGGGCACTGGCGTGTCATCCCCGTGGAGCTTGCTTGCCGACAGGACGTAACGACGCAGAACCTCGACCAGAGGAGCCAGCAAGGAACTGCTCTCGCCGACCCATCTGGCGAGCGTTGAACGATCCAGTTCGACCCCCTTCGCGGAGGAATGCCCCGCTTCGCCGCTTGCGGAAGTGCTACACAGACTGAAAATCTCTGGATGATGCGCTCCGATGTTTCAAATGCTGATCGCATGGCCTCGATGTTCGATTTCCGAAATAGGTTTGTATGAGGCGACTTTGCTCTCTGGCTTCGCTGGCCCTTCCAACGTACCTCGGCCAGCGTTTTGCTGAAAAGTCACGGCAGCCGCTTTTGTTATGTCGGCTGCCAGATGTTGTCCCAAGGTTTTTTCGTTGTTTGTGTAAATGTGTGCATCTTCTGACGCTCTGGAGATGGAGACGTAAGCGAGCCGGCTGTTGATGAGAGTGGGAGACGAATCGGTGTCGATGTGAACGAGAACGCGGCCCGCAGTAAGCCCCTGCGAACTGTGCGAAGTCACAGCATAACCGTGGTCGAACTGCCGGAACTCTGCGGTGTCAAATGTAACAGTGCGACTGGCTTTGCTATCCATCTGCAACGTCATTTTGGTGTCTTCAAAGCGAATGACGGTTCCGAGGTCGCGGTTGGCAACGCCGAGCTCTTTGTTGGGAGCGGTGAACTGGACGCGGTCTCCCGTGGCGAACTCTCGCTCAAGTTCGCGGAAAGCGTTGACGCCCCGCAGCCGTCGCGGGTCGTATGTCACATTCGAGCTATTTTCCAATTCGACGGTTATGGCGTTAGCACGAACATCGACGGAATGAACGGTGGCGAAGCTGTTCCGTCCAATTCCCTCTGACTTGCTGCCGGTGGTGTATTGGAGGATATCGCCGACGTCGTAGCGCGCCGCCCAGGTGCGGTCTGCTCCCGTCATGTCGGAGCGGTGCGTTAGGGTGCGGAACATCCGACCGTCGTCAGCAAGCCCGCCAGTCTTCCGTAGTTCGGTGCGAACCGCCTCATTGATCTGTTGGCGACTCCGATTGTCCGGGGAGACAATGATCGTGTTCTGGGGATGTGAGGCATAGTCCATCGCAATGGCAGCGATGCGACCGTGTCCGTTTGAGATCTCCGTGACGCGACCCTGTTCCGCTAGCATCGAGATTCCTTTCGCCGTCTCGTTATTCGCTAGATGCTGGACTGCTTTGAGTAGTTCGGGGTCTTTCTGACGCATGATCCTGTCGAGTCTCGAAGTCTGCATTCCGGCTTCCTGCATTTGCTGAAATGGCCGACCGGCGTCCACGCCCTGGTGTTGCAGCGTGTCTCCGATGACGAGAACTCGGTCATTAGGATTGAGCTTTTCGAGGAATGCCCGCATCTGCCGCGTGCCTGCTAGACTCGATTCGTCAAGCATGTAGAGATGCCGGTTGGCCGGATCGGCGTTGGGGTTATTCTGACTACGGGCGAGGAAGCTCTGGAGAGTCGTAGCTTCGATTCCCGCCTCGCGGAGCTGACCTGCGGCCTTGGAAGTTGGCGCGAACCCTTCGACGATGTATCCGTTTGCGTCAGCGCCTTCGCGGATGGTCTGGAGGGTGGTGGTCTTGCCGGTTCCGGCGAGTCCTTGCAGGCCGTGGATGCGGTCGGATGAGTTAAGGACTTCCTCGATGACTCGACGCTGGGAGTCGTTGAGAAAGGATCGCGTGCTGGCCTGTTCTCTGGCCCGCTCCGCACTCATGATCGGCTCGACCGTATTGCGGCCTTCCAGAACATATCGGATATTGGCACGTTCGGCGGCGATTGTTTCGTGTGTGGTGAAGCTACGACCTGAACTGTGCTTGGTGCCTTGAACGAAGCGGAATTCCCCAACTTCCTGTCGCCTGTCGAACTCAGCCCGGATGTCCCGGTACGTTGCCACTCCCATGCCGCGACGAAGCGCGTCGCGGAGGATCGCCCGTTCGTCGGCCACCGCCTCCCGCTCGAAGATGCTGTCGCGGGCGAAGGTGACCGCCTCCTTCGCATGAGGTCTCTGCTCCGGCTGCCGCTCCCGTTGCTCAGCCCGCGCACGGGCGGCGGCAATGACCTGCTGCGGCTGATTTCCGAAACTGGCGGCCATCTCTTTGTGCGCGGTAAGAACCTCTTCCGCGGTTAGCGTCTGCTTGCGGTCCCGTGTGGAATGAGCCGCAATCTGTGCGGCCTCGGGACCGCTGTATCCAGTTTTTTCCAGTTGTTCCTTGATCTGCCTGGAGCGCGGGCTTGAGGCGTCAAGGTACTCCTGCGAGTAGCCTTTGATTTCCGGTGCGCCGCTTCGGCCGGATTCGATCTCATACCCCAAAGTGCGAAGACGATAGGTGAGCGCCGACTGATATACGGCGGTCGCATACTGCTGGCTCTCGAAAAAAGCATGTTCCTGCAAGGCACGGGTTGAACCGTTCGCCCGCTCGGTGACGTTGAAGATCACGGCATGGGTGTGAAGCTGCGGGGCGGCGTAGCCGTCCACCGGGCGTGCGGTGTCATGCTCGAACTTGGCGGCGATGAACTTGCCGGTCGTCTCTGCGGGGTTGTTGCCGCCGATCCGCGCTTGGGTATATCGCTCCAACTCGCCCAAACCGGTCGTGACGGCGGCGCGATGGGCCTCCTGCACACGATCATCGCCTCCGACCAAGGCGGTCAGGGAGACAGACTTCGGAGCGGAGAAAGTCGCATCCCAGCCGGCACGGTGTTCGACGGCCTTGGTCGTCGTGCCGTCCGCGTTCTTGTACTCCATCGCAGCCCGGTGTTTGACCATCTGCTCTTCCGTCGTGGGGTTCTTGCCTTCGGCCAGGCGAGAGAATTCGAGCGGCGACACTTCGCCTGACAAGCCAAGCCGACGGGCGAGCCTGCCTTGCCACTCCCCTCTCACGGCGTCGCCCTGCTTGTAGTAGTTCTGCGTTTCCGACGTGAACTCCAGCTTGTGGTAACTCTGTGCCTGGCCGGAACTGAGGGATTTGGAGATGGTCAGCATGGCCTAAAATATCCCCGGATGAACGGCGCGTTCCAACTCATCGTGTGTTGCTTGCAAGCCGACATGATGCGAACTGGGGGGCAGCCTGACATTCTCCTGATCTTCCGGCTGTGGGCCGACTTCAGACTCAATCCCGCCCTGCTCGTCCGACTGCAGCGCAGTGCCGGTATGCCTCTCCCTCTTGTGGCCGAGCGGAGCGCCATTACCGTCTACCTCGGACTCGGCCGAAGGCGGTGGAACGGTCTGGACACGATGCGGTTCCAACGTATCAGGATCGAAACTCATCTCTCCATCCGCTGACTTCCGGAGCAGGAATCCTGGCGTTGGAGTGGGCAGGTCAAGATAGTCGAAGTCGAACCGTGCGACGTTGTTCCCAAGCTTGAGATAAGCATGGCGATCGTCCAGCCCGCTTATCTCCGATCCCATCACCAGCGGCTCAATCTGACGATCAACGGTAAAGTTCTTCCCCGAGCGAGAGCCGTCGAACTTCGTCTCCTTAAGGCGTTCGATCTCGACCTTTCCGATGGCCTCGGAGATCCATTCGGCGGCTTTCGGCTCAGCCGTCTTCATGAAGATTTTGGTCGCTGGCTGCGACAGCATAACCTCGGCCAGATGCCCATAGATCACCTCAAGCTGTGCCTTGCCTTGGAAGCCGAGTACCAGCGGGTTCTTGCTCTTTCGGTTCTCCGTGATGGCTGTATGGAGCTGGGGGAGCTTCTGCAAACTGGCGAGTTCGTCGATGACAAACCATACCGGCTTCTGTCCCGGCTGCGGCGCGGTGAGCAGGCGCATGACGAGCAAGTCGATCCATAGGGAATGCAGCGGACGAAGCGTTTCTCGCTCGGGCGGTCTCGACGTAATGAATATCCAACCTTTGCGCTCCTTGACCCACGACCGGGCGTTCCATGTCCGGTCGGTCTGATTTTTTTCCGGCAAGAGGCGGAAGCATTTTGCCACCAGTCCGAGCGATGCCAGAACACCGGCACGCTGGGGGCCCGCCTTCCGGTCGATGTAGAAAGACATCTCCGTTCCGGCAACCAAGGTCTCCAATGTTTCGCTGTTCGCCATCCACTCGGCGAGCTGGTGCGGAGTCGGGCCTTTCCTCAGGAGATGGGCAAATATCTGTGCCGGCGTCTGATGAAAGAACTCGTCCTTGACGTCGGTGGTCGGCTGGTAGAGAGACGCGGCAATGGCATCGGCCTCAGCATTCGAGTCCATCTCTTGAGCAGGACCCCAGTAGGGGCAACGCTCATCCAAAGGGTTCAAGATGATGTCGCCTCGATTCTTGTCGTAGAACCGCTGGAGGTATTCGCAGGCCGGATCGTAGACGATCGCGGAGTCGCCGCGCTCCCTGATCTGGCGCAGGATTTGCATGATGAGCTGGGTCTTGCCGACGCCGGTGTCACCCATGATTTGGAAGTGCTGCGCTTCCTTCCGCGCTGGAATCCGCATCATTTTGCCCAGCTCGGTCGTCTTGAAGCCGATGCCATCGCCCTTCTCCTTGCGGTTGAATTCCTCGGGCGAAAGCAATTGTGGGCCACGCAAGATACGCCCATACTTCATTTGTTTGAAACGCCTGATGTCATACGGGACGGCGAACCAGAGCATGACAGCGAGGCAGGCTCCGCCCTCGACGAAGCTGATGGCGAAGAGCCCGAAAGGACCTTTGCCCTCGTAGACCGTGAGGCTGAGCCACCGGTGCAGAGACTGGTCGGCCAACTTCTGTTCGGAGCCTCTGAAGGGCCAATGGTATCCCTGGGCGACCGCTAGAGGTGAAAGGGCGACAGGGAGTTTCTGTTCGTTTGGAAGCACGGTTTGGCCTGCAACAAAATCGACGGGAAACGCTAGGCGAGGCTTTCCTTTCCCGCCTCCCAAATAGAGAAGCCGGTAGGACTCGTGGGCGTTGAATGTGCCGCCGGCTTCGGAGCGAATGTACTCTGTGATGTAGCTCCTTTGGAGAGGCGTCACCGAAAAGGCGAGCCGTTGCCAGATGAATAGACAGGTGCAAAGCAGAGCGGTCGCGACCGCCGTGTAGCTCAAGACCGGCACATGCGGAGGCCAGATGATCGTCTCTTTTCGTCCCCATTGGGTCGCCATGATTAGGACTCCTTCGGTGAAGCGGTGATGTACTGCTGCTGAATCTCCTGGGCGATCTTGCGCTTGTCGGAGCGGACGGTCGCGCTGATGCGTGTAAAGTCCTCGGGGGTCACTACCTGACCCATTGCCAGTGGCTTCAACAGGTTCAGCAGGATCATCCGAGTTGCGATGAGTTCGGTGAAGAGCGGGTCCTCAGAGCGTCGCGCTTCGCGCAATAGAGCCTCGCGAGCCCACTCGCGGACTTTCATTCCATCCTTTGCAGCAGCTCGCGAAAGGACGGCCAGTTCGGTTATTGTGAACCGTGTTGCGAAGCTTTCGCTTCTGGAATCGCGACCGTGGCGGGTGTCAACGGTCGTCGCATGAACATTAGCTTGAGTCATGGAAATCACCTTTGACTAGCCGGTTCCTAATGCAACCATGCCGGTTGCATCTGGAACCTGGCCAATGGGTAAGTTTTTTTCTATCAGCACGTTTCCCAATGGAACCATTTCGTCCCTTTGCACGACCCTCGAAGGGATGGAGTGTCAATATTCTTCCGGTGCGCAGCACCGCAGTGGCTTTGCCCCGGAATGAAATGGAGGATCATGCGCTTTTCGCCTGCGATACAGGAGCGGCAACGGGTGCTGGAAGAGGCTTCTGAGCTGTCGGCACAGAAGCCTCGGCAGCCGGGACTTTCCGAATCCGCAACGTCGAAGCGACCTTCCGAGCCTCCGGGGTCTTGAGGAAGTCCTGGAAGTCACGATCCTTGCTGAAGACATAGGCGAGGGCTTGTTCGACTACATCATCGGCGCAAGCGCGGATGAAGGCAGCGTACTGATCGACCTGGGTTGCGGTTGTGTCAGTGAGGCGAATCGAGGCGCTGATCTGACGGGTTTGGACGACTTCAAGCAGTGGCATTGTGGTTCTCCTTTGGGTGATGGATTGAAGCAAACTTGGTGCGCGCAATCATGCGCTGCGCTGTGGTCGCAATCTCCCGCGCTCTGGAGGAGCCAAGAGCAAGCGGAAGCTCGGTGGAACGGCGGCGTTCCAGCATGGCGATTACGTCCTCGATCGCCATGCCGTCGAGCAACGAAAGGCGAGCGGAAGCGATGTCGATGGTGCGTTGCGCGTAGTAGAGAGGATTCGGCTTATCTGACCGCCGGGAAGCGAGCATGAGCGTGAGCTTCGCGGCATCCTCTCCGAGGGAAAGCTGCTGTATAACCCACGCCCAATCCTGCTCAGAATGGGTGTCCTTGCTTGTTGGGTATGTCCGTGCGGCACCGCGAAGCGGAAGCACGGAATCCAACAACAAATCATTCAGTCGAAAATCGTCGGGATGATAGGTCGTATTGCAGGGGTATTCGACTGTGACGAGGTGAGCGGAATCGTATTTGCAGTTGCGAAATCCCGGCACACGGAGAACACGGTTGCGGTCGGTGCAAGCGGAGTCGCCACCGAAGGCGAGGACAAGCTGCTTTAGTGTGTTCTCCTGCTGTTCGAAGTCGAAGCCTTCGACCCTCCAAAGCACCTGATACTTATCAGGCGATGTAGAGAGGATCACGGTCGGAACCGGTACGGCCTCCGACGCCATGAGCGCAGCGATTCTGTTCTCGCCGTCCACGTCGATGTCGAGGTAGAGGTGACGAACTGCCGCAATGCAGTCCTTCGTCCGTTTGCGGCTGCCATGGCGAAGCGGATTGGCAGCAACGTAGACGTTCGCGCCGTTGTGGTTCTCGTAGCGCAGCCACGCGAGATAGCGCGGCGAAAGCATCTGCTCAAGCCGGACGATACGCTGCGTCGTAGACGCGGGCTTTTCCTTGCGGAGGAGAATGGCGACTGTCTCTCCTGGGTGGAAGCATCGGGTTAGAAAGTCGTGGGTCATCGTAGTGCTCATCGGGTGTCTCACAGGGTTGGAAGCCCGGCGTCTACCGGGCTCCCGAGTTGATGGAGGAAAGCGGCTTATGCGGCCGCTTCCAGAGGAAGTTGGGGTTCGGTCTCCTGCTCTTCCGAGCTTGCCTTCTCTGCCCGGTCCAGCTTGAGAATCGAGTTCACCCGGATCTCCCAGATGGTCTTCTTCAGGGCTGGCTTCTTGCCGACCTTCTTGGTCTCGTACTCCCGGCTGCGTAGCTCACCTTCCACCTGCAGATGAGCGCCCTTCTTCAGCGTGCCGGCGAAATCACTGAGCTTGCCGAAGATCACGCAACGGTGCCATTCGGTGTGCGAGATGTACTGGCCGTCCTTCTTGTAGGAACTCTTGGTTGCCAGCGAGAGTGTTGTGAAGCTGCGGTTGTCGTTGGTGCGAACTTCTGCGTCGTTGCCGAGGAAGCCGATGAGGGTGACTTTGTTCTGGTACATGGTGGTATCTCCGTTTTGTTGAATTTCCCGATCTTGCTCGGGTCACTAATAAGCGAAGTGGGCCCGGCTCCCAAGTGCCAAGGAGTGCTTTCTTGGCGGGGCCCGGAAGAAGTTTGTGCGGCGCATTTGCCGCGCGTTTACAAACTTGTTCTGGGAGGAACCGAGACCCCGAAGGGGCGCTGCAAGCGAAGCAGAACGACGCCGAGCCGCAGGGCGCCGGTTTGGCCCCGAAGCAGTGACCGTGCAAAGGCGGGATACGGAACGGAAGACTCCCACTGGACCGAAGTCACTCTCTCGCTTCTCGGCTGCGGATGTTCGTCCAAGCCGCAGCTCATCACTGCTGGCTAGAGTTCGGCGGAGGGATGGCCATTCGCCAGTGCCGTTGCGCTCTTCGCGGCTCAGGAACGGTACGCTGAAGGCGTTTAGAGACAGGTAGGGCTGTGCTGCCGGATTGGGAGCATGATGGTGCATCGGGAAGACCTCGGATTCGGGTTGGGTTCTCTAGCGTTTGGACTGGGCGTTAGGCTGCGGAAGCGCGGTAGACCTCCTCCGTCTGGAAGCTCTGGTCCGCATGGCTGTAGCCGGTGACTGTAATCAACTCGCGCACGCGACGCCGGCCTTCATGGTCGCGCTCGCAATAAAGCACGAAGTCGATGGCTTCTGCCGTCTCAGAGCGCATGAAAGCGTGGTTGAGATTGGGCCGGGCACTTAGGGCGAGATTGGAGAGACGATTGAGCGCATCCCACGCGGACTTTGCGTGGATCGTAGAGAGCGTTCCGCCGTGTCCGGTGTTCATCGCCTGGAGCAGGTCGTAGCCGCATTCATTGCGAATCTCGCCCATGATGATGCGGTCGGGGCGATGCCGGAGAGCCGCCGCCAAAAGTTCGCTTGGAGTGATGGCGACTTGCCCTGGAATCTCCTCCACCGCCTCCCAGCGAACAGCATTCTTGTGGGCAACCTTCAGCTCCGCTGGTTGTTCGATGATGAGCAGCCGCTCGTTCTCCGGTATGTGGTCAAGGAACGCCTTCATTAAGGTCGTTTTTCCAGAGCCAGTCCCGCCGCTGATGATGCCGTTCTTCTTCTTGCCGATCAGCTCAACAACCGTGTCCCGAACGTGCTTCGGCATACTGCCGGAGTCGATCAGCTCATCGGACGTATACCAGCGGTTGAACTTGCGGATTGTCAGCGTCGGGCCGTTGATGGACGATGGCGGACCCACGACGGCCACACGGGAGCCGTCCGGCAGGCGGGTATTCAGGATCGGATTCTGGGTTGTCAAGTCCTGGCCCAGGATGCGTGCTACGTGCTCGATCGCTGCCTGCAGCCGGTCGTTCGTGTAAGGCGTAGCCAGCGGAATGTGCTGGATAACTCCAGCCCGGTCGGCATACACGCCCGTCGTCCCATTAATCATCAAGTCAGAGATGGATGGGTCCAGCAAGAGCTCCCGCAATTCCTCCGGGAAGAACGGCAGAATAAGTTGGTAACTCATCGCGCTTCTCCTGTTGCCGGCTGCGGCGATAGCGAAGCGACGGGCGCGGGCGCACCGGGAGCGATGGGATCGACGGACATACGGTTCTCGTGGAACTCCGTGATGGTCAATCCGAGCGGATTGATCGTCTCAAACTGCGGGAAGATGCGGGCCTGGTCGCTTACCTGTTTGGGATTTAGATAATAGGTGACACTCAGCAACCAGTGTTCCGTCCTCGGCTGCCGAGAGTTCCGCTGTGAGTAGAGCTTGTCGATGGTGACAAGCGCCGTTCCACGGGCGATTGTGGCACCCTGGACAGTCTCTTCGGACATGGTCGTAATGGTAACGTTCTTGACCTCCACATCGCTCTGCTCGACCTGGCCACCCACCACCTGAGAGACAAGGTGATTCTGGTTGTCCGCCGTCATCAACTGCGA
>Ga0075522_10002763_pt1 | contig 12945 bp, 18 predicted proteins | sample NGEPerA_FD_74796 | JGI IMG/M metagenome (GOLD analysis project Ga0075522, IMG submission 74796) | Arctic peat soil microbial communities from the Barrow Environmental Observatory site, Barrow, Alaska, USA - NGEE PermafrostL2-A | ecosystem: Environmental > Terrestrial > Soil > Wetlands > Peat ... | reverse complement strand
CTTTATTTTACTAGTTCAGCAGTTTGCAGGACTTGACCACCAACAAAGTCCGCAGGGTTATAACGCTTCTTGTCAAGAACATAACCACAACCATTGGGACCACCATGAATGATTAGTCCAGGTCGAACAGGATTACCGCAACCAGGACAAATATCAGATTCAAGAGCATTGTCATCACTCATCCAAGGATGCTTCTTAGGATCAATTTTCATGATGTTAGCAATCATGCGTTGAAATCCTGAAACGACATTATGCTGCTTATACTTGGCATAATCGTTATCGGCCATACGAATTAGCTCATTAAGCCAACGCATATGAGCAATCTTAACAATTGCGAGCATTGGACCAAATGTTTCATGATGCTCAATGTCTTTCAAATAAAGTTCCCCAGGGAACCAACAGATTCCAGGATAAACTCCATCAGTAACTCCCATTTGAGCACTGGTGTAATCCTCCACGATGGAGCGCGCCACCTCATAACTCGCGTCACGAATCGGCAATGATCCACGATCTCCATCAAGATACACAAAATGCTTTGCAGCCTTAATGTGTGTGATGCTAGGCTTTTCCATCGAGCCTGCTTTAATGATGAAAATACTAGGAACAAGTCCAGGTTTTTCTTCACGAAGTTCTTGATGGAGCATGGAAACTATTGTACTCTTAGGTTCAACTGCTTGTGGAAATGCTGGTATCATTTTTGTCTTTCTAACTCCCTAAAGAATTTTCTTTCTCCTGGATTGTGTTTAAATTGCATTTTTGAATCATAACCAACACCCTCACCATGAGCTAAACGGATACCAATATCCGAACGATAATCCATTGCATCCATGATATCTTTAACTTCTTTTTCTTCTTTATCAATCAACTCATTCATCAATTCCTCTTTAGTAATGCGATGAGGCTTTTCAGCTTGAGTGATGATAAAATCTAATACCTTGATGTTCGGAGCAAGATACAAACGATCCCCATCCTCAAAAGTATAAATTGGTTCATAGCTACCTTGAGCAGAGTCGGGTAACTCAACAGTCGCACACAACTCAGGAGGAATCCAACGCTCAAGGACCCAACGATCATTAATATACCAATACTTTCTAGTCCAGCGAGTTTCAGTTACTTCACGAATAAATACATCATCATGAAATTCACGAAATGTCCCATGACGTAGCTCAAGCTCACTGGTAGACCAAACAAGCTTATACACTGGTTTATTGAAAAGGTTCAATCCACCACGAACAACTAAAAACTCATTCCACTCTTTATTAGGTTCCATTTAATTTAAATATCACTTGTAATTGCTCAATTAGACTTTTAGCTTCATCCTCAGTACAACCTAAAGAGCTAATGGAACAATCGCCATTAACACGCTCAATCGTAAACAATAAGACTGAATATTCTCCTCCAGCAGTTCTTTCTGCACTAACATAAACTCCTTCAGGACGGATAAAATCTTTTTCCATAGTTTGAAAAGTTGGGGCCAGATTTCTCCAGCCACAATAATTAATTAAAAACTAATTTCCCAAGGTTGTTTCGCCCACAACTGAAAAAGTAAATTATACCCTTTGTTTGTTTGATAAAGATTGATAGTAAGAAATAAAAACTTAAAAATCCTCATAGAGTGAACTTTTTTATAACTTATGCCCCACCAATAATTTTTAGGCCACATCAAACAATCCTTTTAAAAATAGGGGCCAGGTCAAGCCCAGCCCCAAGTTTGGAGGAAGAATCAATATCCGGAAGGAACAGCTAGAGTATTGATATAGCTAGCTCCAGCAGGATTATTCATGAACAAATTGAACGATGCGATGATGTAGAAAATCCACGACGTGGCCACACCACCAGAAGGACCACGAGTCTCAAACACTTTCTTACCATCATCAGGATTCTGGTAAAAACCAGCCGGGTGCATTTCCGCACGACCCCAAACATCATAATCGATGAAGTCAATACGGGTACGGTCCCAAGAATAAGAAACTTTCAAAGGAGCACCAGCCATACGCATGTTATCGTTGAAATACATGTCAAGGCCCTCTTCTTTGGCAGCCTTGTCAATTCGGATAACATTGAAGCCTAGTTCCTCATAAGCCTGCTGTTGCGCAGGATGGGACCAAGCGTTCAGATTTTTACGTTTGTCAATTCCTACACGGTCGCCGATCTTATTAATAGCAAGACGAGGCAAGGGAAGAGTAAGAGCGGCGTTATTAGCATTAACGGCAGAAGCACGAATCTGTGGAGTCGTGGAACGATCGAAGCCAAGCCATGTTCCAGTAGACGCATTACTATCATGATACTTAACTCCCAGCAAGCCAATAGGAGGAGTCATCTGCAAACCAGACGACACAATAATATCACCCGCAGTCGCACCAGCAACCGCAGGAGTTACACGAATGGTACTGTTTGCAATATCATAAAACGTACAAACAGTTTCATTATTCGGTCCACCAGCAGTACGACAAACCGTCAACGCAGAATTGAATACGTTGAGGTTCATTCCCTGACGGATCAAACGTGCACGGAATCCGTCAGTGGTCATGACATAGGTATCAGTTCCACCGCTAGTTGCCACGGAGGTAATGGTACCCAAAGCTCCAGTACCATCCTGCATACACTGAGAATCGACGTTACGACGAAACTCTTTCATCGCAGTTGCAAGATTGTAACGGAAGTTGTTAAGTACAGCTTTGCGCGTCGAGTCAGTTGCCCACATTGCTTTGGCAGTGAACTCAACTTTCTGAGCCATATTAACCGTGTTGATGATAGCCTTGTCAAACTGAGGCGAATCACCACGACCAAGATCACCACCATCAATGTCAACATAACCAAACTTCGATTGCGGAGACATTTCCAGAGGAATACGCATGTCGCGCGCCGAAATTACTTCGACCGGACGCTTTTCAATTTGCGAATAAAAGGTGTCATCACGATCAAATAACACCTGAACTTGCGGAAGAACTCTTTCTAGTTCAGTTCCGACTACTTGGGCCTCTACACCGGGCATAATTTCATTGCTCCTATTTCTTTAAAGTTACATTCCCATTTAGAATGTCCATATCCGAAGTCTTATTAAAGTCAATTGACTTCGCGCTATGAACTCTCACGCTATTACCTGCTGGCCGACCTTGACTTCCTGGCTCACGACGTTGTTGAGTTCGCTGATTTTGTTCTTTTGCTTCTCGCGACCTCTCCACAGTCATGCCCAGAGCATCTGCCAACACGCGACGGCGAATACTAGGAACCAACGATTTCGCGCGCTCCAAGTACGCGGCAATTATTTTGGATTTGAACTCGTTAGTGTAGTTGCCCTTCGCTTTTGTCCAAAGACTATTCACATAACGCATATGTGGCTCATCTTTAGACATCACTTCATCAATCTCATCAAGAACTTGCTTGCTGAGAATCTTTTGCATCGTTGGCTTAATATTTTTAAGATCCTTAACGCCAATGATGGGATCAATGCCCATTGCAATCCCCTCTAGGACATTGATTCGGAAATTGTTATAGTCTCGACGATCAATATCTGCTAATTTATCCGATACCCGCTTATCCTCAGTAGAAGCAGCCGGGATCATCGTCTTAGTCCCTTTGGCAACTTCATCGGTGCCAAAAAGATAAATTGAAAGATTTTCAGCCGAAGCGACTAAATTCTGATCATTTCGAGTTTTACCCTCACGTAAAAACCCTTTTACAAGATTTTCAAGTGTTGGTTGAATTGCATTCCAATACTCATCCTTATCTGTTTTTTGCAGGTTAGTAAGGAAATTACGTGAGAACTTGTTTAGTTCTCCTGCATCTTTGAGAGCGGCCGTGAATTTCTCGCCATTACCTGTAAATAAGTCAGCTCGAAAGTCATCGAGTGCAGCACTCGCCTCCTGAGCATCCTTAGCTTCTGCTACAGTGGGAAAGAGTTGAGAGTATTCCTTCTCACGGAACAGCATGTGCTCCATTGATGGGAACTTTTTGAAGAACTCAGGAAACTCTTTCTTGATGTCTGTTAAAGTTGGACGTTCATGAGGGAGTAAGTCCTTTTTGACTGATTTATCAGCAGGCTCATCTTCAACTTCAGGTTCATCATCAGATAAAACTTCCTCATCTTCAGGAACCTCAACTACCTCATCGCCTTCATCCAATAGTGCAACGTCGTCATCAATTGGTGTTTCTTTAACGTCATCAACTGGATCACCTGCAAGAAGTTTTACATCATCAGCCATTGAGTCTGCCATTAATTTGTCTCCTCATAATCTAAAAAGTATCCAGTTTGTAAAGGGCCGTCAACAAACAATCCAACTTGATCGGCAACAAAATTAGATGTTCTACTTTCAGTTCCCACTTGTACCCAAGTTATTCGACCATCTACTGAGATGTCATAAGTTCGATTAGTAACACCGTCATCACCAATTCTAAGACAAATCTGTCCAGACCAGGCTGAACTAGACGTGTTGATTGCCGTCCCACCAAATGATGTGTTATCTGAAAGATAAAAAGCTACATATTGAGTACTGGAATTCTGAAAAGTCCCCCACTGCACGATTTTTCCAGTTGAAGCTTCACGAAATGCTAATCCTATTTGTGAATTACTTACTCCTGAAACAGCAGGAACAAGGCAAGTAATAACATGATAGGGAGTAGCTGGAGCGGATTTAACAAGGCCATGAAAATTGAAAGCATTATCACCCGTAATAGTGTTAAGCCTAATTCCACCATGAGTTATATCCGTTGTTGATGTTCCAGCATTTATAACTGTGAAATCAGTTAGAATTGGAGGAGTTACCAATCCACCCATCGAACCAACAAAACTACTCCAAGTGTTCGTAGCACTACAATGTGCAGGATTTATCAGGGAGTCTGTAGGTAGATACATGTCACCTGTTGTACAAGTTGCTGGTAAGGATGCATACGCTCCTTGAGTTATACTAGATCCACCTCCAGATGCAACAACTGACTGACGAAGAGACATATCTACAGGAGCAAAACTATTACCAGCCCAAGTAGCTAATGCCACACCTAATACTTGACCAGAAGTAGGATAAGTCGCACCTGCATCAGTACATCTTCCAGCAGTAGCACTGACACCTACATAATGTCCCGCAGTAACTCCAGCACCATCAAATTGGCACGTAGCGATACCTTGAGTTTGAATTAATACATTGCCTGTTGTTCCACCTCCAGAGACTACTACTCCCATAGCTATATCACCTGAGGCTGTAATAATAGCAGTAGAGGGATCACCTGTATACGTTGCAAGACTTGAGTCCACTGTTCCCGTCATTGATTCATTTGCAACAGTGATGCAAGTTGACTTACTTAAAACAGTTCCTGTTGCAACAATTGGATCAGGAGTTGCAGTTATCCCACAGGCTGCTGCAATAGAAGTAATACCAGATCCTCCAGACATTGCAGCCCAAGTTCCATTTTGACAAGAGTAAAGAACTCCAGACGGAATATACAATCTCATCTGCGCGCGTACGGCACAAGATCCAGATGGTGCAGCTGTAACAAATGCTATGTTTGCATTAGTCTGGCTAAATACAGGGAAAGCCAGAAAAATAAGAGCTAAAAAATATTTAATCACTTTCAATCTCCACGATAATCCCCTCGGAGTCAAGATTATCAACACTGGATGCAAACATATAATCTTTGAGACAAATTGAATTACGGTTACTACGTTTGCTCAAATTGGTCAGTTGAGGTGCCGTACCTGGAGATTTTTGTTGATCTCTATACGTTATATTTCCAGTTGTGGAGTCACTGGGCCTGACGTCAAATTCCATTACTCGGTCAGGAACAATTGCATCATTCTTTACTCCAATTACTAACTCATTACCTAATGAGTCAATAAACCCAGCAGTCTGAAGTAAGTCCCACAAGTTGGTCAATGTCGTTGATACGGGAAGATTAAAAACTCTAAACATTATTGAACTCCAGTTTCCGGCGGAGGTCCGCCAACAGCAGCTTTCGCTACAGATGTTGCAGGTGCAGGTAATGCAGGGCTTGTAACATTTGCAGGCGCCATGTCTTGAATTTGAGATTGCATGTGCATTTGTAAATGATCCATCAAAAGTTGGTAGACTTGAGGATCAGTATTTTTCAAGTCCGCACCATTTTCCCCTGCCATATAATCCCGAGTGACTTCAATATGAACGTCATTGTCATCAATTAATGGCTCAATGGGAACCTGCTGTTTCTTGTCAACAATAAACTGAATTTCCCGCATCTGTTTGATGCGTTGAGCTTCATCAGGAATTGTTAATTCAGGGAATGATAACACGTCAGAAATAATCTTACGATTTTCAACACTAAATAGGGCAGCATTAATCAAATCATTGTTTAGAGATATGAGTTTGAACAATAATGATTGTTTCTGCCCTAAAGTCACAGGGAATGTCTCAGCTGCCTCAGCCTCGACCTCACCAACTTTTCCAGTTAGTTCAGATTGACGAATCCAAACATTAACGTAATTGTTTTTATTACTGCTAACATAATGCTCATCAGCTAAGAGATTCTCAATGTATATTCTAACGCACTTATCGATAAGGCGCGCCCACCAATGAGCGAACATTGTCCAAGTTATTGAAAGCCTTTGCAGAGCCATCTGCCTAGACATATCATACTCTGCCGCAGTACGAGAACTACCTTCACCAGGACCCCCATAAATAGAAGGGAAAGAGCCAACAAGAAATTGAGCATCTTTATCTATTTGCTCTCGATACATCGGGACTTCTTTGCTTAGTGTTGCTTTTGGGCCTTCGTAAAATCCTTCTGATAAAGTTTTACCAGTTTTTGCTTTCGCTGGAACGAACATCCCTGGACGTAGCTCATGTCGACTAAAGTCCTCGAAATTAAGAACTTCTGGATCAGCAAAGACGGTTGAGATTCCCTGTTCAATTGTTTCAAGGGTAAGATTATCAAGAACATTGACTTTTTCTTGCTCGTTAATAAGTGGCTGACCCATAGGATCAGAATGAATATAAGTTGACAACCCAGCTTTACCAATTGTCCAATACTTATCCATCAACTCATTACGAGATTCAGCATAACAATCACCAACGAAGCAAACGTAAGCTCCATCAGGAAATTGCTTATTCAACTGATCAATTTCTTTTTGATACTGTTCACCTAAACGATTGTATTCATAAGGCCGCAGCCACCAACGTCGCAGAGTTCGCAAATTCTTGTTGTCAATAATTGCATAACTGTAAGACGAGGGTGCGCGCCCGAGCTTCTCATAGACATCGTAAAGATTCGATTCAGATTCAATCTTATCCGCAATATGCCCGAACAAACTTTTCAATAAACTTATCGGTTGGTCGATCGCCAATCCAAGGTAGCCACACTCTTGTTGAGTTCTTGCATAATAAGGAACCTTAACGAATAAGGGATTGTAGATGTCAATAAGTACTCGGGTCTTAGGAGCATCACTAAATCCTGTAAGTACTGGGATTGACACAAGGGGGCCGCCACATTGGGGGCATGTTCCCTCTTGAGTATCTTGCGAATCGTTTCCCTGCTGGCCATCTTCAGCCCGACCTTCAGACTGGGAATCATCAGTAGTTTCCTGAGATTCAGCTTCTTCACCAGAATCTGACCCCGTCTTAACAGAATTTTCAAAACCTAAATGTGCAGGTGATCCATCCTGTTTTCCAGTAGTGTATCCACACTGTTGACATTCATCTTCAGTATCATACTCAGGAATCTGAACATTACCAAATACTTTATCAGCTTTAGGAGCATGATAGGCAAAAACTAAACCTTGATTCCAAAGAGCTAATAGGGCTTGGAGGATAATCATCTTACTTTGATTATGCCTCTGAATTAGATCAGCTACACGATCATAAGTCTTCGCAGTTTGAAGATCATCTTCATTATTCGCATCATCAGGTGGAAAACGAACTGCTGGAACCTGAGCCGATAAGGCAGCGATGATTGATTCACCGTGAGCTTTATAGATGTTGACGACGTAATCATAAAACGGCCCTTCAGCATCTTCTCGGTTTCCGGTAGTATCATCCCATCGGGTATTAATGGGAGCGATCCAATCCTGCTGAGTTTCAGACCAGAAGATGTACTGTATGCCATGCCAGAACCTGTCATTCTTTTTCCACTGGCGAATTTGTTGTTTACGGACATTATCATCCTCCTGCTCCAATTGCCGAATGATTTCAGCAAAAGCTCTCTGGAGATTCTCAGGGAGATTCTCGTTATTCGTTCCGTATTTTGATTTAACTGTCATTTATTTTAATGTGCGGGCCGAATGGTTTTGGCAGCCCTCGACCCGCACATATTCACTCGTCGACTAAGTGAAATCCTTACAACGCAATGGGAATAACGTAATAAACGAAAATGTCCATTATTCCAGCAGTCAAAGTAGCAACTGCAACGGTAATGGTAAGATATCCACTTGCAGACATCTTAAGAGGGACCGCGAAAGTTGGAATCAAAGGTAGCATTACATCAATCGAGTATGATGCAACTGCCGTTAGAGCTTTCAGTGCAGCCCCAGGAGAGGCCAACCCAGCAGATACACCAACTGAAATAGTAGCAGACCCACCAGACAGCAAAGCAGTTGTCGGATTAACAGTACCACCAAGAAGCATGGCACCGGCAGGGATTAAGTCAGACAATGCAATATTGATGGCTCCAATTGCACCACCATCAGTTGCAAAGTTGTATAGTCCATGCGCTTGCTGAACTGCACCACCACCTTGGACAACAGTTCCAGTCTGAATCGTTCCTGAGTTAGACTGACCTTGATCCGTGAAGTTCGGAGCAGTAGTAGTCGCAACAAGGATTGCACCAGAAACAGGGGCAGTAGTCGTTGTCGTGTAATAAACATTGTATCCTATAGCATCTGCCATAGGGTTCCACTCAATGTAAACTTGATTGTTATGATCCAATGCTGCGATACAGACAAGAGTATTGGATTGTCCTAGTTGAGATAGCCCACCAGGATAAATTGCCTGAACCCAATAAGATCGGTTCGTTGCTCCACCAGGTGATCCGACATAGCGCGCGATTACGCCAGTTGGGGCCGGATTATATACTGTCAAGGGTGATGGCACTTTGTTTCTCCTTTAAGTCGATTTTTTAAAGTTGCAGGGACTAAATCGTTGGAACCCTTTACTTCTTACTTTTGCCAAGTAATACTTTAGCAAAACTTGATTTAGACTTTTTAGGTTTTTTAGGTTTGAGCTTAGGACCACCAATACCTTTAAGTCCTTCCTTCATAATTCCTAGTTGTGATGCAGCTACTCCCATATTAATTTCCTTGTGGTTGATTAGCCTGCATCGGCGCACCACAAGTCGGACATGAGGGAGATGATCCACCAACACCTTGTAACTGCTGCATCGTCGGTTGTGGTGCGGTTCCGGGCTGTCCCATCTTAGGAATGCTTGGAGGTATCATGTTCTTAATTTGGCCATAAGCAGATTGAGGACCTGTAAAATTCTGCTTAACATTGTTGGCCATCCCTTGAGCCATTTTTCCAATGTCAAGACCTGCGGGTTGAGATGGTCCCTGTGTTGCAGTGTCAGGTGACCCTTGTTGAGCAGCCTGATCTAATTTCTTTTTAACGGGAAAGATGAAATTTGTCCAGTCCATTATGACTCCTTAGCTGCCTCTTTATCTTTATTAGCCCAATAATCTCTAACTTTATCCGTCATTTCTTTTGCAGACTCTTTTGCTATCTTAGCATCAGCAGCTTCAAACTTATTACGAGTTGCTGCCCACGATTGACGACGTCCTACTGGCTGAGGTTTTTCTTGAGTCTTTCGTTCCTCATACTCAGGGTGAATAACTCCATGCTCAGTTAAAAACAAGTCTGTTAAACGACGAATTTCATCGTCCTTATCTCTTAGTTGTTCATCCTTACGATGCAATTGGGTATAAAGATTGACAATCTCACCATCTTTTGCAACGATGATTTCATCAAAACCAAGGAATTTAGTTAGCCAACTCATGCCGCCCTCCCACGATGCATACGTCGCAAAGGACGAACTGCTCGTATACCTTTAGCCTCAACGCGTTCCATACGACGAAAGTATCCAGTCCAATCTTTAGTCTGCTCAAGAGTCTTAACCGCAGTCTCAACTTTCGCGAAATGATCAAACTGTTCCTTGGAGCGCGTCAGCGAAATAGCATCGACAGCACGAACGCAATAGCGCAAACAATCGTAAGGATCATCACCGGAAAACTGTGCCACATCTTCTTTATGATCATCATCATAGACACATAGTGGAATAGTCTTACGTAGAATTTCCAAGCCGCGAAATATCTGCAACTTTGGAATATTCGTTTCAGGAGCTTCAGGTTCAAATGAAACTAGATAATCTTTATACGCATCCATTCCTGAGATACGCAAAACTCGATTAGCTTCATCTTGACTGAAACCATCCCCTACAACCTTTCGCGCCGGCTTCTGCCTCCAACGAAGGTACTCTTGAATGAGTAGTTTAGATGCAACTCGCGAGCCCGCTTCATTAGAAGATAGTCTAGGTCGCATTCCAGAGTATTTCTCGAACTGCTCAGCGATAGTAAGTTCATCACCTCGCTGCTGTGCAGCCGACTGACAAATAACGACATCAGTAAATCGTTCATTGGCGGAAGCGCGCCCAACTTCTGTAGCCCATTGAGAAATCTTCGCCTGTTTAATAGAGTATTCGCGATAGAGATAGACACGTCCATTCGGTGCAACTGCTGCCCAGAGAGCATAAGTCATTGCCTCATAGCCCCAATCAATTGCAAGGACTCGTGGCCACCATGAAGGGATTGCAAAGTCATCAACTACGTGAACTGCGTACTCAGGTTCACCCTCATAAATCTCTTCACGATAATCATCAAAGACCTGACCCGAGAATGTATACCAATCACCATCAAGTTTCGCGCGCCGATCTTTCTCGGCCATCCCTTGAAGACGATTGATATACTGAGGATCATTCTGCATTAGGTGAGGATTATCCTGCACCTTTGATGGAATGAACATACGCAGTAGAGAACTGCGCTTATCTTTAAGGATTACGTTTCCTGTTGAGCAGGGTTCCACAAATCTGGATCGTACCCACGAGTGACCCACATTACCAGGATTAGTACCGGAACGTACAATGGCGGGAAGGTTGCTGTCTGAACTACGACAACGAGAAAACATATAGAGATATTGATACTCACTAAATGAAGTAAGCTCATCAAACTCCACCAAATTATACTCGGCGGAATCGTACTTCCTGACATCTCTATCATATTCAAGGTGGCCAAACTGCATGATGGCACCAGAGGGCCATTGCCAGCGCTTTTTCTCAATATTATATCTTCCACCAGTTCCCTGATAGAATCCCTGTGCCTGTGCGCGTAAGATAATCTCAGCTTCAAGTTCAGGATATGTTCGACGGAAAATAATCCCCTTGAAACGAGGCTCGTTGTAGAACTCACGAACGATTGGCAAGTTTAGCAAGGCTTCAGACTTTCCGCCTCCAGCCGCACCACCATACATGACTTCAAACACCTCATCAGGAACTGCAAGGAATGCAGCTTGACGAGGTGTTGGTTTCCAAACGAGCTGTTTATCTTCTGGCATCAACTCGCAATCCAGGGAGTGCTGGACAATTTCTTATTTGCCTTCTTATCAACCTTGGACTTAACTTTCGACCCCGCGAACTGCGACGCGCGCGACTTGGCATTGCGAGCATGAGATGCATCAGGGATAGGATAACTTCCAGGGCCAGGAGCCTTAGACGGAACTGCAAAATCAGATTTCGGCAGCGCGCGTCTTTGAGCCATTGATAGTTTAGCCATTTTTTATTAGCCTATGTGAGAGAATCCATGCTTACCAAATGATGCCCCAACAGGAGTTTCAGCTTGTTCAATTCCTGAAGGATTGTTATCGTCAGCACCAGATTCTTCAGCATCCGCTTCTTCATGATGATGTTCCATCATAGACATATGCTCAGCCGCAATCTTTGTGTGCATTGCGTGCATCTTTTTATGATGTTCAGCCATCTTCATGTGATTCATTTTATGATCCTATGTAACTCATTCCCTTATTCATATTCATGCCTTTATTCTTGCTGAGCTTGCGATCAGCTTTCTTTGGCCCAGGATAAATTTTAACGTGGGTGTGAGATCCACTTCCTGCTCCACCAGTCACCGTCACATTGCCAGCCGTGTATGCGTCCGTCGAAGTCGAGGTTTTTGTAGGACTTTTCACTTCTGTAGCCGTACTGGATGATGCTTTTTTCTTAGCCATCTTTTTTCTCCGTTGATGTTTCCTTCAAGGTATCGATAACTGTTGGAGGCTTATCTCCAATTGTAATAGTCTTTACAGAGTGTTCAACATCCTTTGTATCCGGGATTGGTTTCTGATGAAGATAAGCAAAGAATGGAACAAGTCCTGAAATTACAAAGGTCCCCAAGATCACTTTCCAAAAGTCAGCAGTGTAAATATTGAAGTGTGCGGGATCGACTGCCATTGTAGACAAACCAGCAGAGAAGGCTCCAGAGCCTCCACCAATAAAGGCAGCGACTAATCCTTTAGCCCAACCTGTAAAGTCCAACTGACCAAAGAAGTTCATCTACTTAATTGGCGACCCAAATACCTGCCACCCTAAAATGATGAACAAAATTAGCTCAATTACAATTCCACCGAAACCAATGAATATGGGTCGTCCTGCGACTGGAGCACTATAGTTTCTCCAGACACCAAAGATCAACCAGAGTGCCATGAAAAGCCAAAACCAAACTTGTAATGTCATTTCTTCTCCTCTTACAAAAATACCTTTTTCTCAATTCGATCTATCCTGCCATCAGTAAATCTAAGATGTTTCTCAATTGCCTCATGCTTTTCTACATCGGAAGCAAGATGTGCAACTATCAGGACATTCACGGAGTCAATTTGCTTACTGAGCGTCAAGGTTGAATTTAGGATAGCATTTCTAATTAAAAGACCAATGAAAAAACATAGT
>Ga0075522_10002759_pt1 | contig 12955 bp, 13 predicted proteins | sample NGEPerA_FD_74796 | JGI IMG/M metagenome (GOLD analysis project Ga0075522, IMG submission 74796) | Arctic peat soil microbial communities from the Barrow Environmental Observatory site, Barrow, Alaska, USA - NGEE PermafrostL2-A | ecosystem: Environmental > Terrestrial > Soil > Wetlands > Peat ... | reverse complement strand
TTCCACGTCCGATTCCCATCCCGAGCCCAGGGCAAAGACACCCCGCGCTCCCATAATGCAGGTTTTTTCGCTTTACGAAAACGCGGATGCGAATCCGATTGAAACAACTTCTCTCTATTCGCGTCCGACCTAGCGCTGCATCCCGACATGGCGGCCGACCCAGTTGGGAAGCGGCAACGCGGCATGCGCCGTCGCCGCTTCATGGACCCGCGCCTCGAGCCCGGGCGGAAACGGCGTCACCCGCCGCTCCTTAAGGCTCACGTGCAGGAACAGCAGCTCCTGCGTCGCCGCCCGCTCGCCAGTGTCGAGGCGGAACATCTCATGCGCGAGATGCAGCCGCTTGTCGTCGGCGAGGAGTATTTGGATCGCTACGCGCACCTTGTCTCCCACCAAAAGCTCGCGCTCGAAGCGATTATGCGTCTCGGTGACAAAGGTGCCGAGGTCGGTGCGGCGCCGGTAGGCGAGCCCGAGATCGAGCACGTCGAACATCATGTCGGTCGCGTAGTCGAACAGCACCGTATAATAGGCGAGGTTCATGTGCCCGTTATGGTCGATCCATTCGGGCCGCACCTCCCCCTCGTAGCGGTCGAAAGGCGCCGGGAAGGCCTCGGGCAAGCTCAACGGCGGCTCCACAGTCGCTGCGACGCGATCGCCGCGCCCTCGGCCATGGCCCGCAATTTCTTGAACGAGATGTCGGGATCGAGCTTGCCGTAGCCGGCGAAAGTACCGAAGCCGCAATCGCTGCCGGCGATGACCCGCTCGCGGCCGACGATGCCGGCGAAGCGGCAGAGGCGTTCGGCGACCAGCTCGGGATGCTCGACGTAATTGGTCGAGGTGTCGAGCACGCCGGGGATGAGGAGTTTGTCGGCGGGCAGCTTCACCTCGTTCCACACCGCCCATTCATGCGCGTGGCGCGGGTTGGCGGCCTCAACGACGAGCGCCTGAGGTTTCGCCTTGACGAGGATCGGCGCGATTTTGCGGAAATCGATGTCGTGGTCGTGCGGCCCTTCGTAATTGCCCCAGCAGATGTGGATGCGGCACATCTCGGCCGGCACGTTGCGCAACGCGTGGTTCAGCGCCTCGACATGGAATTGGGCGCGCTTCAGGAAGTCGGCCTCGCTCAGCTCCTGGAAGCTGGTGTGGTGCGCCATCGCCAGGTCGGGGCAATCGAGCTGGAGCACAAACCCGGCGCCAACGATCGCCTCGTATTCCTCCTGCATCGCCGCGGCGATCGCTTCGACATAGGCCTCGTGCGAGGGGTAATACTCGTTGCTCTGGAACACCGGGACGAGCCCAGGCGAGGCCGCGGTCATAAAGCCTTCGGTCACCTCGACGCCGGCAAGGGCGGCCTTGAAGTTGGCGATGTCGTGGGCGAGCGCCTCGCGGTCCTGCACCGCGATCGGTCCGACGCAGACCGCGCGGCGGGCCGCGTTGGCGCCGGTCATCCGCTCGAGCGCGGCGCTGAAATTGGGATGCGGCCCGGTGTCGAGCCGCGGCTTCGCGGGCGCATGCCCCGCGAACCCGGACAGCCGGTCGGCGACATAGGTCGAATAGCTCGGCTTCGACATCTCGCCGTCATCGACGATATCGATGCCGCATTCGGCCTGGCGCCGCACGATGGCAGCGACCGCCGCGCGCGTCGCCCGGTCGAGTTCGGCCTTGTCGTAGGGCTCGCCCTTATCCTTGCGGACCAGCAGCTCGCGCAGCGCCGCGGGGCGCGGCAGGCTGCCGACATGGGTGGTGAGGATGCGGTCTTGGCTGGTTTTCATTGTCCTCCCCTTCAGCCGGTCATCCCGGCGCAAGCTGGGACCCAGCGATCCACGTCTCGAACAACCGAAAAATGGGCCCCGTCCTCCGCCGGGGTGGCGTTTGGATCAAACGAGCCCGTAGAGCTTCGCCGCGTTGTCGTGGGTCAGCTTCCGGCGCATCTCGGGGCTGAGACTGGCCATCTGCCGCGCGATCGCGTCCGTGGAGTGCGGCCAGACGCCATCCGGGTGCGGGTAGTCCGATGCCCATAAGAGGTGCCCGTCGCCGAAGAACGGGATCAGCGCCATCGCTGCGTAATCCTCCTGGAAGGTCGCGTAGAGCTGGCGCTTGAACAATTCGCTCGGCTTGGTTTCGAGCTGGATGCCGCCTTTGTCGGCCCAGAATTCCTTGGCCTCCCACAGCCGCCAGTAGCGGTAATCCAATTCCTGCACCAGCCAGGGCAGCCAGCCGGTGCCGGCCTCGGCCATCACGATCTTCATCTTCGGGTGGCGTTCGAGGATGCCCCAGGCGAACAGATCGACAAACGGCTCGAGGAAATTGCCCATGAAGAACTTGGTGTTCTCGAACACGCTGGCGGTCTTGCCGGCGGCGCGGTCGCTCGGCTTCCCGACAAACACGGTGATGTGCCAGGACAGGATGATCCCGGTCCCCTCGACCGCGGCCCACAGCATCTCCCAGGCCGGGTCGTCGAGCTTGGGGCTGATGTTGGCGATCATCAGGGTGACCTGCCGCACCCCGCCCTTCTTCGCCAGGCGCAGCAATTCCTCGGTCGCGGTTTGCGGCGTCTCGGGCAGCATCGGCACCCCGATGAGACGCTCGGGCGCCGCCTGGCAGAACTCCAGCAGCCAGTCGTTGTAGACCCGGTAGCAGGCGACGCGCAGCGCCGGGTCTTCGGTCGAAATCTGAAAAATGGGACCGAAGATCACCTGGGACCGCACCCCGTCGCGGTCCATGTCGGCGAGGCGCAGCTCGGCGACCGCCGGGCGGCGCGCGCTATGATCGTAGATCCCGGCGCGATCGAACGAATCGTACAGCGGCTTCACCGGCCTCTGGCCTGGGTTGGCGGGCGGCTTGCCGTTCCAGCGGCCCCATAGTTTGCCGTCGCAGATCCAGACGGCCTCGCCGTTGCGCTCCTCGATGTGCGGCGCGCGGTCGCGAAAATTCGCCGGCAGCCGCGTTTCCCACAGATCGGCGGGCAATTGGCCGAGGTCCATGTGGTCGTCGCAGGAAATCAGCGTGTTGGCCATGACTCCGCTCCTATTCCGCCGCTTCTTGCCGCTGCTCGGCCGCGATCATCCCTTCGACCATGCGCCGCATGTGCATCCGCGTCGTGTCCGAGGCGATGTCGACGAGCCCGTTCTCGCCGAACTCGCTGAGGCGGGCCTGCTGCGCCTCGACCATCTCCTGGTCTTCGATAAAGGTCGGGGCGATTTCGTGGTAGAGCTGCTCGGTCGCCTCCGGCTCGTTCTGGCGGTAGCCGTTCGCCACCGACCAGAAATAAAAGCAGCTCGTCTCGGTCTCCGGGGTCAGGCCATGAAACAGCCGGAACTGGAAGCGGAAATCGTCGGGCGCGGCGCCCGATCCGGCATCGCTCGCCCCGGTCCATTGCAGGATGGTGCACGGCGCGACGAACTCGAACGCCTGCAAGCGGTCGACCCGGCCGGTAAAGCCGGCGGCCCGGACATAGCTCGGCGGCGGCGGCGAATTCTTCATCCAGCGGGTGAACCTGACTCCGCTCGGAGTGCGAGTGGTCTTCATCTCGGCGTCGACATGCTGCCCCGGATTGCCGCCGACGGTCTTGGCGTGCAGGTAGCCGAGATGCGTCAGGTCCATCAGATTGTCGACCATCAGCATGTAATTGCCCCGGATCGGGTAGCAGGCGTGCTTGTTCGGCCAGGTGTCGTGATAGGGGAAATCGACGATCGTCGCCGGGTCGGCCAGCGCCGGATCGCCCATCCACACCCAGATGAGCTGGTTCTTCTCGACCAGCGGATAGCTTTTCACCGCGGCGTCGCCGGGAATGAGGCGCTGGCCCGGCACCTTCACGCATTTGCCCGCGCTGTCGATGATGAGCCCGTGATAGCCGCATTGGATGCCTTGCTCGACGACCGTGCCGCGGCTCAGCGGCGCGGCGCGGTGGCAGCAGCGGTCGGCGAGCGCGGCGGCGCGGCCCTCGCGGTCGCGGAACAGCACGACCGGATCGTTGCAGATGCGGCGGCCGAGCGGCGCGTCGCCGACCTCGTCGCCCCACGCGGCGATGTACCAGGAATTGCGCGCGAACATCGGCAGCCCTCCCATCCCAGCAGCTTTATCGCCGCATGGTAGGCCGACGCTGGGGCGGCGAGAAGCGGCTTATGCGCGGTGGTTAGGCGATGCGCCGGGCGGGGCGGCCGAGATCGGGCAGGAACACGGTCAGCAGCCCAATGAGCGGCAGGAAGGCGCAGACGCGGTAGACCGTGTCGATGCTGGTGGCGTCGGCGAGGCTGCCGAGCGCTGCCGCGCCGACCCCGGCCATCCCGAAGCTGAGTCCGAAGAAGAGGCCGGCCATCGTGCCGATCTTGCCCGGCACCAGGTCGAGCGCGTAGACGATGATCGCCGACGAGGCCGAGGCTATCGTCGCGCCGATCACCACGGTCAGCGCCACGGTCCAAAACAGGCTCGCGAACGGCAGCATCAGCGCGAACGGGATCGCGCCGATGATCGAGCCCCAGATCACCGCCTTCCGGCCGATGCGGTCGCCGATCGGGCCGCCGACCAGCGTGCCGAGCGCCACCGAGGCGAGGAAGACGAACAGGTAGATCTGCGCCGTCCGCATCGAGAGATGGAATTTGTCGATCAGGTAAAAGGTGTAATAGGTGCCAAGGCTCGCCTGGTAGAACGCCTTGGAGAACACCAGCGACAACAGGATCGCCAGCGACCAGAAGACATGCCGCCGCGACAGGTTGAGCGGCGGCGCCACATGCCGGGCGCGGCGCGGCAGCGAATGCTCGCGGCGGTACCAGTTGCCGACCAGGAACAGCACCGTCATCGCCAAGAGCGCCGCCGTCGAGAACCAGGCGACGCTGCCCTGGCCTTTCGGCACCACGATCAGCGCGGCGAGGATCGGCCCCGAGGCCGAACCGACATTGCCGCCGACCTGGAACAGCGACTGCGCGAGGCCGTGCCGCCCGCCCGACGCCAGCCGCGCGACCCGCGACGCCTCGGGGTGGAACACCGCCGAGCCGGTGCCGACCAGCGCCGACCCCACCAGCAGCGACGAATAGCTGCCGGCATGCGCCAGCACCAGCAATCCGCTGAAGGTCGCGCACATCCCGACCGCCAGCGAATAGGGCTGCGGCCGGTGGTCGGCGGCGAGCCCGACCAGCGGCTGCAGCATCGACGAGGTGATCTGCATGGTTAGCGTGATGACGCCGATCTGCGCGAAGCTGAGCCCGTAGGTGCCCTTGATCATCGGGTAGAGCGCCGGCACCAGCGACTGCATCATGTCGTTGAGCATGTGCGAGAAGCTGAGCGCGAGGATGATCGAGAAGGCGGCGCCCTCCGCGATCTGGCGCTGCACGCTTGGTTGGACCGTGACTTCGGTCGTCATCACTCACCCCTCGGCCCGCCGCAACTCCCGCGCCGGCTCTGTGCAGCCTCGGGACTAACACGGAATGGCGCGGAAACTGCCCGGTTTTTAGCCATGGCAGATATTCCTTCGGCGGCCGCCGAACCGTCTTCGCTTGCCGTCAGGCGGGCGGCGCTAGGCCGGCGCGGCGCCGCGCAGGCAGGTGCGATGCAGCACGCGCTTGTGCCGGGCCGCGTCGAAATTGGCGTCGGCGCGATGCAAGAGGCACCGGTTGTCCCACATCAGCAGGTCGCCCGGCCGCCAATGGTGGCGGTAGATGAAGCGCTCCTGCGTCGCGTGGTCCTCGAGTTCGGCAAGCCGGGCGCGGCCTTCGTCGAACGGCCGGTCGTCGAGATGCGAGGCATGCTCGCCCATGAAGAGGCCCTTCTTGCCCGTCTCGGGCTGGGTGCGGACGAGCGGATGCGTCATCGGCGGCGCATCGGCGATCTCCTCCGGCGGCGCGGCGCGACCCGCCTTCAGGCACGACAATTCCCAGCTATGGATGACGCCGGCCCCGTCGAGTTCCGCTTTCTCGGCGTCGCTCAGTGCCTCATAGGCAAGGATCATGTTGGCGAAGCAGGTATCGCCGCCCTGCGGCGGCATGATCCGCGCGTGGAGGATCGTCGCCAGCGACGGCAGCTCACGGAACGATTTGTCGGTATGCCATTTTTGCGAGGCGACCTTGCCGCTCGGCTCGCCGTCCGGGCCCAGATTGTGGACGATGTGGACCAGCGGATGGTCGCCGACGCCGCGGTTGCGCGCGACATGGCGCTCCAAGGTGCCGAACTGCTCGGTGAAAGCGACCTGCTCGTCCTTGGTCAAATCTTGGCCGCGGAAGGCGAGCACGTGATGCCGCACGAACGCGTCGTAGATCGCCGGCCGCGTCGCCGCGTCGAGCGGCCGGCGCAAGTCGAATCCGACCATTTCGGCGCCGACGACGTCGGACAGCGGCCGGATCTCAAAGCCCTGAGCGGCGGAATTGCGTTCCATCACGGTCGACATCGGGGGCTCCACTCAAGTGAAAAAAATCGGGTTCAAGCACGGGTCAGGACCTGCTGAAGCTCAGGTCGCAGCGCCGCAGCTCGTTTCGCGTGCCGGCCCCGGAACGGCCGCTGAACCGCGCGTTGGCGGTATAGTGATAGGGCGTGCCGGGCTGCACTCTGCCGACGGAATATTCGACCCGACCGGTCGTGCCGTCGACTTTCAGTAGCGCGGCGCCGTCGGGCTGGATGCGGCCGGAAAGGAGCGCGGCAGCATCGGTCCGAGGGTTGCTGTACCGTCCGTCGATCGCGCCGCCGCGAACCTGGGCGACGAAATTCAGCGTGTAGCCGGCCGCGCCGTCGAACGCATTGGCGCAAACGATGGTGACGTTCCAGGCGCCGTCGAACGCGCCCACGGCCTGGGCATGGGCCGCCGGAGCGGCGAAGGGCGCCGCCATCCAGCCGAGACAAGCCATCGCGACAAGCTGTCTCATCGGGTCACCGGTTCCGCCAATTCGGCTTGCGCCGTTCGGCAAAGGCGCGCGGCCCCTCGATGTAGTCCTGGCTGTCGATGTTGGCCTGCACTGCGGGATAGGTCGTCGTCATCGCCGCCTGCAAGGTCGGCTCGTCGAGGCTCTTGTACACCGACTGCTTCGACGCGCGGATCGCCATCGGCGAGCATTCGAGGATGAGCCCCGCCCAACGTTTTGCCGCGGCGAGGGCCTGGCCTTCGGGCACCACCTCGTTGACAAAACCCAATTCCTTGCCCTCCGCCGCCGAGACGCGACGCCCGGTGAGGATCATGCCGAGCGCCGCCTTCTGCCCGATCATCCGCGGCAGGCGGTGGACGCCGCTGCCGGCGATGAGGCCGACCCTGGGCTCGGGCAGCGCGAACACCGCGTTCTCCGCGGCGACGACGATGTCGCAGGCGAGCGCGGTCTCGAACCCGCCGCCCATCGCGACGCCGTTGACCGCGGCGATCAGCGGCTTGTCGAGGTCGAAGCGGTGCGAGAGGCCGGCGAACCCGGTCGCCGGCCGCGGTCCGCGCCGCCCGGCGGCCTGCACCTTCAGATCATTGCCGGCCGAGAACGCGCGCTCGCCGGCTCCGGTTATGATGCCGACCCACAGTTCGGGATCGGCGGCGAATTCGTTCCAGACCTGGTCGAATTCCCAATGCGCCTCGCTGTGCAGCGCGTTGAGCACCTCGGGCCGGTTGATCGTGACGATGCGGACGCGCCCCTCGTCCTCGACCCGGCAGAAGCGGTACTCGGCCATGTCCCCTCCCCGGCGGCGATGCGGCGCCATGATGCCGTTCGCCGGGCGCGGCGCACAACCGCGATCGAGGCAAAGCTGTCAGTCGAACCATTTTCGATGGTCGTCGGCGTGTTTCCAGCCATGCGCCACGGCGTGGCTTGCGGCCATGTCGTTGGCCTTCAACCCGAAGAACACGCTCGCCGCGAAGCCAATCAGCGACAGCCAGAAATAGAGGCTTGCCGCGGCGTCGGTGTCGACCCAGCCGACGATGAAGGTCGTGACGTCGAACACCAGCATCGCCGAACCCCAGACGACGAGGCCGCGCTTGAACAGCGGCATGCCAAGGACGGTCGCACCGAAAAAGCACGACCAGCTCCAGCCTTCCGGCAGGATCTTGACCCGTCCGGTGCCGGGATGCTGCAGGGAAATACTCATGCCGCGCCTCGCCGATTGCTGGAGGCATTGATAGCCAGGCATGTCTAAGATTCCGCTAAGCTGGGGCCTGCAGCTTCGCTGAACTTGGGCGCTCATTTAGCAGGCGGCCCCGCCTCCAGGGCGCGCCGCGCCGCCTCAGGATCGTGGGCGATCACGGCCAAGTAGGCACGCGTGGGTTGATCAGGCTCAGTCCGCCCCTGCTCCCAATCGCGCAAAGTGCCGAGCGGAATGCGGTACCGTGCCGCAAATTCCTCCTGCGTCAGACCTAGCGCTCGGCGTAGCGTCTTGGTCCGCGGCACGCGACGCGCAGCCGCCAACTCCCCCGGAGTAAACGGTCGGGCATCGTGATCTGCCGCCGCTGCTGCCGAAACCTCTTCTTCGGTCATCGGACGGAGCGGTGTTTGGAGAAACAGTCGCTCCGAGCCATCGGGTAGCACCTCAACAGCTTTGCCATCACGACGCATTCTGGCGGTAATAGTCGTCTTGCTCATGTCTTGCAGCCCGTCGAGACGATATAATCCTGATCCTGTCGCCGCGTACGATGAACGCGGTGACGCCGGTGGGATGGCCGCCATTGGCGGAGATCATGGCGAAAACCATCGCGCATAACATTCCGCTCAATATCTGAACCGTGTGTTCACGGGCCCGTGCGGTTCGCGATACCGATCTCGAAGGCACGAATGCCCGGTTTGTCACGCCCCCGGATTTGGTGGCGTTGGTGGAGTGGGCCGACAAGGTATTAAGCGAGTAGAACCCCAATGACGCACAGGAGGACAGGCGGCATGACCACGGCAAAAGGCTTTGTCGTACCCGCCGGCGGCGGGAAACGTCTCGACTCGCCGGCGCCCGGCCGCTTTTTCGACTTGAAGCTCCTCGGCCACGAGACCGGCGAGAGCATCATGCTGTTCGAGGAGACCCTGCCGCCCGGCACGACGAGCCTCTACCATCTGCACCGCGGCAGCGACGAGATCGCCTGGGTGCTCGCCGGCGAGATTACTTTCAAAATCGGCGACGAGGTCACCGTCGGCGGGCCCGGCGCCTGCGCGTTCATGCCGCGCGACGTGCCGCATGCCTGGAAGAACACCGGCAGCGAGCCCGCCCGTGCGGTATTCCTCTACACCCCGGCCGGCGCCGGCGGCTATATCGAGGAACTCGCGGAGCACCGGCCGACCAACGACGACGAACGCAAAAACCTCTTAGAACGCTACCGCTGGGAAGTCGTCGGCCCAAATCCGCTTTGACGGTGGCGCGCTCTTCTCACCCTGATCGCCGCCAGGGCGATCGTCCGGCTCCGCCCGCTCGCAAGCCGATCGCGGCGGCGACCGCACAGGAGGGTTTCGCCCGCACCCATCGAGCGTCCGCCGGCGCAGCGGTCAGTCTTTGTAGCAGGGATCGAGCCGGTCGGCGAGACGCAGGCAGGCCGCCCAATCCTTTCCGCCCTTCAGGAAATTGCCGGCATCCCTGAACTGGCTGTGCGCGTAGTCGCAGGCCTCCTTGCCGGGGATCGTGTAATTTCCTTCACCCGCCGCCAATGCCGCGATCTGACCCTGACATGCGATGTCGAGCCAGTGATGATTGACGACGCATTCGGCGACGCTTTCGCCGCAGACCAGGACACCGTGATTGCGCAAGATCATAAAGCAGCCGCCGTCGAGATCGCGGATCAGCTTCGGCGTCATGTCCGGGTCGAATTCGAAGCCTTCGAACTCGTGGTATTTCACTTCGCCATAAAATCGCAGAGCGTGCTGGTTGATCGGCAGCAAGCCAAATTTGTGCGCGGCGACGCCCATGCCGCTCACCGTATGGGTGTGCAGCGTCGCATTGAGGTCCGGGCGGCCCTTTAGCAAGCCGGCATGGATGATCAAGGCGCCGCCCCTGATCGTCTTGACATCCGTGTCGGTCAGGACGTTACCGGCGAAATCGACCTTCAACAGGGACGAGGCGGTCACCTCGGCAAACATCCAGTCGGTGCGCTTGACCAGCATGCGATCCGGTTCGCCCGGCACCCTGAGGCCGAAATGATTGTAGGTCATGTCGTTGACGCCGTAATGCGCCAGCAGGCGATGCCCGGCGGCGAGTTCGACGCGGGCCGCCCACTCTTCGGCACTGACCTGATCGCGAACGGATTTGCTCTCGGCGACGAGTTGAACAGCCATGACGCGATCTCTCCTCTACGGCGATCAGCTCGCTCAACTCGCGGGGGCAAGCTTGTCCTGCGTCTTGGTGTCGAAGTCGCTGGCGTCGTGGCGCTCGTGCAACTGGCTCGACAGCTCGCCGGAGAGGCGGTTGACCATGCGCCCGCGCTTTACCGCCGGCCGTTCGAGGAGGGCGTCGGCCCAGCGTTGGACGTTCTTGTAGTCCTGGACCGCGAGGAACTCGGACGCCCCGTATTGGTCGAACTTCGCCAATCCGCCGTACCACGGGAAGATGGCGATGTCGGCGATCGTATAGTCCGGACCGGCAACATACTTGCTCTCCGCCAGGCGGCGATCGAGCACGTCGAGCAGACGCTTCGTCTCCATCGTGAACCGGTCGATCGCATATTCGATCTTGACCGGCGCATAGGCGTAGAAATGGCCGAAACCCCCGCCGACGTAAGGCGTGCTGCCCATCTGCCAGAACAGCCACGACAGGCATTCGGCGCGGGCGGCGGTCTCGGTCGGCAGCAACGCGCCGAATTTCTCGGCCAAATACATCAGGATCGCGCCGGTCTCGAAGACCCGGATCGGCTTCGGGCCGCTGCGGTCCATCAATGCCGGGATCTTGGAGTTCGGGTTCGCCGCGACAAAGCCGCTGCCGAACTGGTCGCCGTCGCCGATCTTGATCAGCCAGGCATCGTACTCGGCGCCCTTATGGCCGAGGGTCAGGAGCTCTTCGAGCATGATCGTGACCTTCACCCCGTTCGGTGTGCCCAGCGAATACAGCTGCAGCGGGTGGCGCCCGACCGGCAGCTCCTTGTCGTGTGTAGAGCCCGCGATCGGGCGGTTGATGTTGGCGAACCTGCCGCCGCTCGGCTTGTTCCAACTCCAGACCTTGGGTGGCGTGTAATCGGGCGTATCGGTCATTGCGGAAGCTCCAGGCATCTTATGGGCGCGCGCGGGCACCGTGCGCGATCGACTTATCCTACACGATAGGTCGGTCGCCGGGTACGCGTCGCGCGCCCGAGACATTGCGCCTTCCCGATGCGGGGCGCCCACAACAAATCCGCATGTGGCTGTCCAGCTCCGGACCGCGAAAGCGGGTTGCCGAGATCTCTGGTATACCATATATCTCTGGCATGCCCGAAGCCAGCACGCGCCCTAGTTCTACCCTCGACATGCCGCGGCTGGACACCAGCACCAGCTACCGCGACCTCGCCTATGCCGCGCTGAAGCGGGCGATCACCGCGATGGACATCTACGACCACGCACAGGAGATCCGGCTCGACGAGCGGCGGCTCTCGCAGGGGCTTGGGGTCAGCCGCACGCCGATCCGCGAGGCGATGACCCTGTTGGAGCAGGAAGGGTTTGTGCGCACCCTGCCGCGCCGCGGCATCTATGTCGTGCGCAAGACCAAGCGTGAGATCGTCGAGATGATCACGGTCTGGGCGGCGCTCGAAAGCATGGCGGCGCGGCTGGTCGCCTTGAATGCGCCCGACGGCGACATCGCCGAACTGCGCCGGCTGATGGACGCGTTCCACGACGGCCCAGATGGACAAGAGGGCGGCGAGCGGCTCGAGGAATATTCCGACGCCAACATCGCCTTCCACCAGGCGATCATCCGGATGAGCGGGTGCGCGCTGCTCGCCGAACTGACCGAGAATCTGTTCATCCACATGCGGGCGATCCGCAAGGTGACGATCCAGCAGGACAACCGCGCCGCGCGATCAATCGTCGATCACATGGCGATGATCGAGGCGCTCGAACGTCGCGACCCTGAACTTGCCGAGCGGCTGGCGCGCGAGCACACGCTGGGGCTCGCCGCGCATGTCGAGCAGCACGGCGATTTTCTCGACACGACAATAGTTAGCGTCTCCCCCGCGGAAGCGGGGGCCCAGGGCGAACGACGGAATGGTGGCCCTGGGTCCCCTCTCCGGACGGCCGGCCCTGACGGGCCGTTCCGGGGATCGCGGGGATGACGATTGGAGTGAGGAACCGATGACCAAAGCACTTGAAGGCGTCCGCATCCTCGACATGACGCATGTCCAGGCGGGGCCGACCGGGACGCAGCTCCTGGCGTGGATGGGCGCCGACGTGATCAAGGTCGAATTGCCCGGCCGCGGCGACATCACCCGCGGCCAGCTACAGGACGTGAAGGGCGCGGACAGCCTCTATTTCACGATGCTGAACTCGAACAAGCGCAGCATCACCGTCAACATGAAGCAGCCCAAGGGCAAGGCGGTGCTGGAAGCGCTGGTGCGGCGCAGCGACGTGGTCGTCGAAAATTTTGGACCAGGAGTCCTCGATCGGGCAGGCTTCACCTGGGAGCGCTTCCAGGAATTGAACCCGCGCATCATCTACGCCTCGGTCAAGGGGTTCGGCCCCGGCCCGTTTGTCGACTGCAAGGCCTATGAGAATGTCGCGCAATGCATGGGCGGCGCCGCCAGCACCACCGGGTATGAAGACGGCCCGCCGACCGTCACCGGCGCGCAGATCGGCGACAGCGGCACCGGCGTTCACATGGTCGCCGGCATCCTCGCCGCGCTCTATCAGCGCGAGAAGACCGGCAAGGGCCAGCGGGTCGAGGTGGCGATGACCGATGCGGTGCTGAACCTCTGCCGGGTCAAGATGCGCGACCAGCAGCGGGTGGTGAAAGGGCCGATGCCGGAATACCCCAACAAGGAGTTCGGCGATTTCGTGCCGCGCGCCGGCAACGCCTCGGGCGGCGGCCAGCCGGGCGCTGCGCTGCGCTGCGCGCCGGGCGGGCCGAACGA
>Ga0075522_10002755_pt1 | contig 12959 bp, 9 predicted proteins | sample NGEPerA_FD_74796 | JGI IMG/M metagenome (GOLD analysis project Ga0075522, IMG submission 74796) | Arctic peat soil microbial communities from the Barrow Environmental Observatory site, Barrow, Alaska, USA - NGEE PermafrostL2-A | ecosystem: Environmental > Terrestrial > Soil > Wetlands > Peat ... | reverse complement strand
CGAACACGCCGCGTCGGATCACGCCGAACACGCTTCCGCCCCGCATGGCGACGAGCATCACGACGATGAAGACGACGGCGACGACGCCGAAGAAGAACTGGTGGAATCCGTTGGCGGCGACGACGTCATGGAAGAGGTACCGGAGCGCGCCTTCCGTCCGCGCCGTCAGTACAAGATCCAGGAAGTCATCAAGCGCCGCCAGGTGATGCTGGTGCAGGTGGTCAAGGAAGAGCGCGGCAACAAGGGCGCTGCGCTGACGACCTATTTGTCGCTGGCCGGCCGCTACGCGGTATTGATGCCCAACACCGCGCGCGGCGGCGGCATCAGCCGCAAGATCACCTCCGCGCAGGACCGTTCTCGCTTAAAGGAAGTGGTGCAGGATCTCGACGTGCCCGAGGGCATGGGCATCATCCTGCGCACCGCCGGTGCATCGCGCACCAAGCCCGAGATCAAGCGCGACTTCGAATATCTGATCCGGATGTGGGAAACCGTGCGCGACATGACGCTGAAGTCGCAGGCCCCTACCCTCGTCTACGAGGAAGGCTCGCTGATCAAGCGTTCGCTGCGCGATCTCTACAACAAGGAAATCGACGAAATCCTGGTCGCCGGCGAAGCCGGGTACCAGGAAGCCCGCGATTTCATGAAGATGCTGATGCCGTCGAACGTGCGCGCGGTCAAACAGTATCGCGACGGCCAGCCGCTGTTCTCCAGGATGGGCGTCGAGAGCCAGTTGGATGCGATGTTCTCGCCGACCGTGCAGTTGCGCTCCGGCGGCTATATCGTAATCAACCAGACCGAAGCGCTGGTGTCGATCGACGTCAATTCCGGCCGTTCGACCCGCGAACATCACATCGAGGATACCGCACTCAAGACCAATCTGGAGGCGTCGGAGGAAGTTGCACGGCAGCTCCGGCTGCGCGACCTCGCCGGTCTGATCGTCATCGACTTCATCGACATGGACGAGAAGCGCAACAACCGTTCGGTCGAGCGCAAGCTCAGCGATTGCCTGCGCCAGGACCGCGCCCGGATCCAGGTCGGGCGGATCTCGCATTTCGGCCTGCTCGAAATGTCCCGGCAGCGGATTCGCGCCAGCGTGCTGGAGAGTTCGACCGAGCCCTGCCCGCAATGCGGTGGCAGCGGCCATGTGCGTTCGGTGTCTTCGGTGGCGCTGCAGTTGCTGCGCGGCCTCGAGGAAATATTGATGAAGGGCGCGACCCACAATCTGGTGGTGCGGACCCGGACCGACGTCGCGCTCTACGTCCTCAACCACAAGCGCGGCCATCTGCGCGATCTCGAAAACAGCTTCAAGGTGACGCTGTCGGTGATCGCCGATCCGACCGTGAGTGCACAGCAATCGTTCATCATCGATCGCGGCGAGCAGGTGCATACGCTGGAGGCTGCCAAGGCGCTGCTGGCGGCGCAGGTCGCGGCCTTCCCGCCGCAGATCGAGGAAGCCTATGACGAGGACGAGCCGTTCGACGTCGAAGTCGAGGCCGAAGTTGAAACCGACGAGACCGAAGGGCTGACCGAGGACGTTGCGGCCAGCGAGGAGAGCAACGGCGAGACCGATGCCGATGGCCACAAGCGCAAGCGGCGACGGCGGCGGCGCGGCCGCCCCGGCGAGGCCCGCGAAGGCGGCCCCGCGCGTGACGAAAACGATCTTTCGCGCACGGCACCGAGCCCGGCCCCGGTTGCGGCGGTGACCGATGATTCCGAATCCGACGAGGACGAAGCCGAAGATCAGCCCGGCGTGGTTCGCGCCGATCAGGCGGCTGGCGGCGAGCGGCGGCCCCGCCGTCGCGGACGCCGCGGTGGACGCCGTCGGCGCGGCGGACCCGAAGACGGTCTGGTGGGATCGATTGCCGACGAACTGGGACCGACATCGGCCCCGGAAGCGACAGCCGAGGTGGCCGATTTCGACGGCGTTGCGTCGGAGCCGTCGCTGCCGGTGATCCAACCCGAATCCATTGCGCCACAGCCCGAGCCGCAACCTGCGGAACGCGCTCAGCCGGAGCCGGTGCATGTCTCGGCGCAGGAAGAAACCGCGCAAGAGGCCGAAAGAGCCGCGCGGCGGCGCTCGACCGTGCGCGAAAAGGTGAGCTTCCTGGTCGATGCCCAGCCGGCTGAAATGCCGGCGCCGGTCAGTCAAAGCCAGCCAGAGCCGTCGCCCGCCCCGGCCCAGCCGGAAGCCGCGACGACCGACGATACCCAGCCGCGCCGCGCTGGATGGTGGTCGCGCCGTTTCGGCAATGGCGAGTAAATAAAGGTTCTTGAACCGAAAAAACCGCCCGGCAAAACCGGGCGGTTTTTGTTTGATCAAAAATTGAATCAGGCGGGCGAGCGCAACTTTCGAACCCGCCAAAAATGCCGCCTGCCGGAGTTGGCTGGACATCGCCGCAAGCCCCTGGCCCGACAATTTCGCTCATGCTCCCGAAGCAGGATGCCGTCGATGGTCCGCGCCGACCCCGTAGTCTTGCGGGTCGATGATAACGCTCCGTTCACCATGAGGACAAGTCCGGCCCGCGCGGCAAGTCGGCTTATACCATTACTACCTAGTCATGCAGGGAAGAGAGGTTGTTACCGCATGCGGCCACGCGTTGCGGCGTGAATGAGATCGTGAATTCGCATGTATACCGCACGCATCGTCGTCCTGTTGATCGCGCTCGCTGCCGGCGGTATGGCCGCCTATCTCGTGAGCCGGCCCGACAGCAAGCCGCAACCGGCCGGACCGGTCGCGCAGTTGCAGACGGTCGACGTGCTGGTCGCAAAGGCCGACATCGGCCTCGGCCAGACCGTCGCACCTGACAGCATGCAGTGGCAGGCCTGGCCCACGGCGACCGCCAGCAACAACTTCATCCGCCGCAGCGACCGTCCCGACGCCGCCAAGCAGATTGCCGGCGCGATCGCGCGCGCCCCGTTCATCGCCGGCGAGCCGATCCGCGAGCAGAAGCTGGTCAGGGCCAACGGCTCCGGCTTCATGGCGGCGATCCTGCCCACCGGCATGCGCGCCGTCTCGACTGAAATCTCGCCGGAGACCGGCGCCGGCGGCTTCATCCTGCCCAACGACCGCGTCGACGTCATTCTTTCCAAGCGTGAGAAGAACGCGGACCGCGCCGGCGCACCCGAGGTCGTCAACTCCGAAACCATCCTGACCAATATTCGCGTGCTCGCGATCGATCAGGCCCCGAAGGAAAAAGACGGCCAGAACACCGTGGTCGGCAAGACCGTGACGCTTGAGCTGAAGCCCGACCAGGCGGAAACGCTGCTCCGCGCGCGCCAGAGCGGCACGCTGTCGCTGGCGCTGCGCAGCCTTACCGATGTCAACGTCGCCGACACCAGCACCGAAGATCCGGTTTCCAGGCACGACAGCAGCATCAATGTAATTCGTTACGGCGTCTCAAGCCCGACGACGACACAGAAGTGATCGAAAGGACGACGCATGAAATGCGGGGATAATCATCTGGCGGTGCGGCCCTTTCTGGTGCGGGCTTTGTCGTTTTTGGCCGCCGCCGCGCTGATGGCTCATATGGCCTCGAGGCCGGCGGCCGCGGCCGATGAGCACCCGACGCCATCGGTTGCCGCCGACATCCCGGTGAAGGTGCGCTTTCTTGCGATCGGCGTCGGCAAATCGACGATCATCGACCTGCCGCGCGACGTCAAAGACGTGCTGGTCGCCGATCCGAAGATCGCCAACGCCGTGGTGCGCTCGCCGCAACGTGCCTACATCATCGGCGAGGCGGTCGGCCAGACCAACGTCGTGTTCTTCGACGCCGACGGCCGGCAGATTTCTTCCTATGACATCGCGGTCAAGCGCGACCTCAACGGCGTGCGCACCGCGTTGAAGCAGTTGCTGCCCAGTGCAGGCGTCCAGGCCGAAGGCATCGGCGACGGCGTCATGCTGACCGGCTCGGTATCGAGCCCGATCGAGGCGCAGCAGGCGGGCGATCTGGCGGCGCGGCTGGTCGGCGGTCCCGACAAGGTGCTCAATTCCATCGTGGTCCGGGGCCGCGACCAGGTGATGCTGAAGGTCACGGTCGCCGAAGTCCAGCGCAGCATCATCAAGCAGCTCGGCGTCGATCTCAGCGCCAGCATGAACTACGGCACCGCCGTCGTTAATTTCAACAACAGCAATCCATTCACTGCCAATGGCAGCCCGCTTGTCAGCGGCAACGGCCTCAGCACATCGGCCTTGACCAAGGGGCTGCCGTCGGTCACCGCGACCTTGCGCGCGATGGAAAGCGCCGGCGTCGTACGCACGCTGGCCGAGCCGAACCTGACGGCGATCTCCGGCGAGTCGGCGACGTTCATCGTCGGCGGCGAATTTCCGTTTCCGACCGGCGTGACCTGCCAGACCACGGCGGCCGGCGCGGTCGGGCAATGCGCGCCGTCGATCGCCTTCAAGAAATTCGGCATCTCGCTCAACTTCACGCCGGTCGTGCTCAGCGAGGGCCGCATCAGCCTTCGGGTGATGACCGAAGTATCCGAGGTCGCAAGCGAGAATTCGATCAACATCGGCGGGATTACGGTGCCCTCGATCAGTACCCGCCGCGCCGAGACCACGCTGGAAATTCCATCGGGAGGCTCGATGGCGATGGCCGGCTTGATCCAGGACGAAACCAAACAGGCCGTCAACGGCATGCCCGGCATCGACCAGGTGCCGATTCTCGGCCAGCTCTTCAGGAGTCAGGATTTTATCCATAACCAGACCGAGTTGATGGTGCTGGTGACGCCCTATGTCGTTCGGGCGGTGGCCCAGAAAGACCTGTCGCGTCCCGACGACGGGTTTGCACCGGCCTCCGACATCCAATCGGCGCTGCTCGGCCAGATCAACCGGATCTACGGCATTTCCGGTCGCGTCGAGCAGGTCGGAATCTATCACGCCAATTTCGGCTTCATCATCGACTGAGACGGAACGGCCCGGCCAATGCGGGATGAGGACATCAGAATGATAAACGAAACACCGGTCAATCGCCTGCGAGTCCTGCATCGGCTGAGCGCGCTGGCCGGGCTTTGCGTCGCGCTGGGGGCCTGCACCTATACCGGCACCGAAGTCGTCACCGCGAGCGTTCCGGACGACTATCGCCTCCGGCATCCCATCGCCATCGAGGAAGCCAACCGTTCGGTAGCGATCTTTGTCGGCCAGGCGCGCGGCGGCCTGTCCGCTTCGCAGCGCGCCGACGTCATCGGCCTCGCGCGGACCTGGGTTGCCGAGGGCACCGGCGCGATCGTGGCCGATGTGCCGGTTGACACACCGAACGCACGGGCCGCGGAGAGTGCATACCGTGAAGCCCGCGGGCTACTGGCTGCCGGCGGCGTGCCCGCGCGCGCGGTCATCCTGCGTCACTACCATCCGGAGGATCCTCGAACGCTGGCAACGATCAGGCTGAGCTATCCAAGGATCGCGGCGGTGGCCGGACCATGCGGCATGTGGCCGGAGGATCTCGGTCCGTCGATCCTGGACAGCGGCTATTTCGAAAACAAATCGTACGCCAATTTCGGCTGCGCCTACCAGCGCAACATGGCGGCGATGATCGACAATCCGTCGGACCTCGTGCAACCGCGGCCTGAAACCCCCGCCGATACGGCGCGGCGTACCGAAGGCTTCGCCAAGTATCGCAAGGGCACCACGACCGGGACCGAATACCCCGAATCCGACAAGGCCAAACTCAGCGACACAGGCAAATGATCAAGAACGCGCGTCAGGAAACCGAAGATCTCGCGGACGCCCCGCCGCCGCCCGCAAACGATTACATCGCGCCGGCGCCCCGGGTGTCGGTGCAGGCATTCTGCGAGACCGTAGCAACCGCGGTCACGATACGCGCCGCCGGCGAGGATCGCCGCCTGGGCAAAGCCTATCTCACGGTGCAAACCGGCGGCGTGGCGGGCGCCATCGAAGCCTATCGCACCATGCCGACGCCGAACGTGATCATCCTGGAAACCGACGGCCGCAGCGATATCCTTGCCGGCCTCGATCAACTGGCAACCGTGTGCGATGCCGGAACCCGCGTCGTCGTGATCGGCAATGAGGACGACCAGGCGCCCTATCGCGAACTGGTTCGTCGCGGCGTCAGCGACTACGTCGTCGGGCCGGTCGATACGCTCGACGTGGTGCGCTCGATCTGCGGCCTGTTTTCGGCGTCGGAGGAAGTCGTGGTCGGCCGGATCATCGCGGTGGTCGGAGCCAAAGGCGGCGTCGGCGCATCCACCGTCGCCCACAACCTCGCCTGGGCCATTGCGCGCGACGTCGCGCTCGATTCCGTCGTCATCGACCTCGACCTCGCATTCGGCACCGCCGGCCTCGACTACAACAAGGATCCGTTGCAGGGAATTGCCAACGCGGTGTTCTCGGCCGAGCGGCCCGATACCGCCTTCGTCGAACGTCTGCTGGCCCGATGCACCGACAATCTCAGCCTGCTGGCGGCGCCCGCAACGCTTGACCGGGTCTACGATTTCGGCGAGCAGGCCTTCGATGCGATCTTCGATACCTTGCGCATGACAACGCCCTGCATCGTGCTCGACGTCCCGCACCAGTGGTCGGCATGGACCCGGCGCGCCTTGGTCGGGGCCGACGATATCCTGATCGTGGCCGAGCCCGACCTCGCCAATCTGCGCAACACCAAGAACATATTGAACAACCTGCAGGCATCGCGGCCCAACGACCGGCCGCCGCTGTATTGTCTCAATCAGGTTGGGATGCCGAAGCGGCCGGAAATCAACGCGCGCGGATTCCTCAAGACCATCGAGAGCCCGCCGGTCGCGGTTATTCCGTTTAACTCGCGGCTGTTCGGCATGGCCGCCAACAACGGCCAGATGATCGCGGAAGTCGCCGCCGGCCACCGCACCACCAAGACGTTCCTGCAACTCGCACAGCGACTGACGGGCCGCGTCGAGACCAAAAAGCCGCGGGCATCGTTCCTGTTACCGATCATCGAGGCCTTCCGCGCCGGCAAATCGACCGCCAAGTCGAACTGAGCGCGCCGCGAGGTTGCGTGAGGAATAGCGGTCGCGCGAGTCCGGCGCCGCGCTGCCGCGATCAATCGGGCCGCGCGATCGTTGCCACCGGGCTGATCGCCGGCTTGGAGCTGATGGATGGCTTGGAGTTGATGGCCGGCTTCGGGCTGTTTCCCGCCTCGACATGCGCATCGGCTTTCAACGCCAATAACCGCCTGAGATAAGCGACATTGGCGGCGGCTTCGTCGGGCGGACGGTCGGTCTTCACCAGGCTTTCGGCTTCGGCGACACGGCCCCGCAGTCCAATCACCAGCGCCAGATTCAACCGCACGCGTGGGTCGGCGTTCGGATGGCTGTTGGCGCGGCGCAGGATTTCCTCCGCCTTGGGCAGATCCTTTGCCAGCACGTAGGAAAGGCCGAGATTGGATAGCACCGATGGATCGTCCGGCGCGATTTTCAGCGCGCTCTCGTAGTATTGGCGTGCCTCGTCGTAGCGGCCGAGTTGATCGAGCACGGCGCCCTCCGCCGAAAGGATCCGCCAATCGGGATCTTCGGGCGTATGGGCGCGGTTGAGGGTGTCGAAGGCTTGCTGGAAATTGCCGTTGTCCGCCAATGCGCGTCCGTAACCGGCCAGCAGGGCCTTGTCGCCTGGATGCGCCATCGAAGCCTGTTCAAGCACGGCGACCGCCTGGGCCCGCTCCCCCGTGGCCCGGAGTGCCTTTGCATATTGCAGCGCCGCGTCGGGGTCTTTGGGGTTGGCGCGATAGCGATCGCGATCGGATTCCAGGGACTGCCGGGGATCGGCGGCGCGGCTTGCCCCGGGCTTGTCGCCGAGCGCGCCTGTGATGTCCGACGTGGCATCGGTCTGGCAGCCACAAAGCCCCAACGCCAAAATCGCAGACGCCACTGCGGGAACGAGAAGTCTTGCGAAGCGATGTTGGGGAAGCATGAACACTTGACCTGGGGTCGCCTGGAGTCGGCGACTGACCGGAAAATGCTCACAGGTTAACCCTAAATTCCCGTTAACCAGGCGCTTTTGCCCCGCGGCCACGGCAGCCTGCGCTGGATTTGGCGATGTCAAAGCGCGCGTATGGATAAGAAGCCCTAAACGCCGCCGGCCTCCGAAGCGCCCGCTCGACCTAGTCGACGAATTCGGCGCCGAATTCGTGACCGATCCGCCACGCCAGCCGGCATTGGCGCGGATCGCCGGTCGACAAAATGATCGTGAATTCAGGGGGAAGCGCGTCGAGATGTTCTGCAATGACCTTCACACCGCCCGCCGACATGTCCGTGATGGTGCAGTCGCGCGGCAATGAATTGGTCCCGAACTGGATCTTCGCGAAACTTTTGCACAGGCGGCGTTCGCTTTTACGTCGATTCAGATTCATGTCGATCCCCGGCCCCACTCGGCAACATTATTGTTATGGCCTCGCTGTCTTAAACGAGAACTATTGGAATTTCCCTAGCCGGACCTCTTGCATTGTCTGCATTGTCTTTGAGTTTTTTTTACCGCGTTGCCCCGGATATCGAGCTGCCGCGAGCATGAATCCGGCGCGGCGCGCACCTCCGCGGTCATCTGCTTGCAGCCCGTCCTCTGCCATCCAGCCGGCCGTTCGCCTTGCGGGTAGTGGACCTTCGTATTAGGGTGCGATGAGGGCCGGATATCGGTCGGGGGATCGTCTTGAGCCGCTCATCTCGTCGCATTGGTGTTATGATAGTGCTGCCCGCGCTCGCCAGCATGATCGCAGGCTGCGCCGATTCACGCATGGCGAGCAATGCGGACGCACAGGATTCGGCGCCGTATCAGGCCGGGTATGGCATGTCGAGCAACGGCCCCACCACCGACCTCTACACCGAGTTGTTCCGCAACAATGCACGCGACAACAGGAATCCGCCCGCGACCGCATCGTCCGGCGTGGTTCCACCGGGTCAGCCTGCCACGGCCTCCACTACGGTCCAGCGCGGTCAGCCCACGGCTGTCGCCAGCGCGGTGCCGCCGGGCCAGCCCGCAACTGCCGCCGTCGTCCCGCAAGAACCGCCCCCGCCGTCGGTTCCCACCGCCTATGGCATCTCAAGCAACGGGCCGACCACCGACCTCTACACCGAGTTGTTCGGACCCCGCACCCACAACTAGACAGTCCGCTGGCCGGCTACGTTGCGCGGAAGCATCAAGCTCTCCGCTACCCGCTTGTGAGTCGCGCGCCGGCTAACCGGTGGTGACGGCGGTCTCCAGATCCGACGGGTCGATGTTCTGGTTGAGATTGGCGTGCAGCCGGTCGTGATCGAGTTCGCCTTCCCACCACGACACCACGACGGCGGCGACGCCGTTGCCGGTGATGTTGGTGAGCGCGCGAACCTCGCTCATGAATTTGTCGACCGAGAACACGATCGCCATTCCCGGCACCAGCGCCGGATTGACCACGCTCAGCGTTGCCGCCAGCGTGATGAAGCCCGCGCCGGTGACGCCGCTGGCGCCCTTCGACGTCAGCATCGCCACCACCAGAATGGTCAGTTGCTGGCTGAACGACAGATCCACGCCCAGCGCTTGCGCGATGAACAGCGTCGCCAGCGTCATGTAGATGTTGGTGCCGTCGAGATTGAACGAATAGCCCGTCGGCACCACGAGGCCGACCACCGATTTCGAGCACCCCAGCCTTTCCAGCTTCTCCATCAGCTGCGGCAGCGCGCTTTCCGACGAACTGGTGCCGAGCACGATCAGCAGTTCGTCCTTGATATAGGCGATGAACTTGAAAATATTGAAACCGACGACGCGGGCGATCGAGCCGAGCACGACGACCACGAACAGCGCCGCGGTCAGATAAAACACCGCGATCAGTCCGATCAGGTTGCCGAGCGCGGCCGGCCCGAATTTCCCGATGGTGTAGGCCATGGCGCCGAAGGCGCCGAGCGGTGCGGCCTTCATCACGATGGCGATCACGCCGAACACCGCATGCGAGGTGTCGTCGATGATGTCGCGCAGCCGGTGGCCGCGCTCGCCGAGCGCCATCAGCGCAAAGCCGAACAGGATCGCGAACAGCAGCACCTGCAGGATGTCGCCGCGCGCCAGCGCGCCGACCACGCTGTCCGGAATGATGTTGAGGACGAAATCGACCGACTTCTGCGCCTCGGCCTGCTTGACGAAGCTTGCGACCGCCGCCGCGTCGGGCTTCGCGGCCAGCCCGTGGCCGACCTGGATCAAATTGCCCATCAACAGGCCGATCACCAGCGCGAACGACGAGACCACTTCGAAATAGAGCAGCGCCTTGACGCCGACGCGGCCGACCTTCCTGGCGTCCTGGATATGCGAAATGCCGGATACCACGGTGCAGAAGATGATCGGCGCGATCACCATCCGGATCAGCTTGATGAAGCCGTCGCCGAGCGCCTTGACCCAGTCATTGGTGGCAAGGTGCGGCCACAGCCAGCCGACCACGATCCCGAGCAGGATCGCGATCAGAACCTGGAGATAGAGGATTTTGTACCAGGGCTTTGCGGCGCGGACCGGCGCTGCGGTTGCGATCACTGCCGACATGACGTTCACTCCCCCCATCAGAACTCCCGGATCTGTCCGCGCGCTCGCACCGACGATCGGCTCACCCATACAGCCAAAATCAATTGCGTCAGTGAAGTCAATGCGGCTTTTCCGCTCGCGCCATCCGACGCGGCCGGCATCGGGCCTGCGTTCGTCCTATCCAAGCCATCGCGCGATGCGGGCAACGGCTTCGCGCATGTCGTCGGCCGAGCGCGCGTAGGAAAACCGGATGAACTGACGGCCGTGCAGCGGATCGAAGTCGACGCCCGGGGTTGCGGCGACATGGGCCTGTTCGAGCATCCGCTTGGCGAACTCGAAACTGTCGGACGTGAAGTCCGAAACGTCGGCGTAAAGATAGAACGCGCCGTCCGCGGGCAGGAACTTGCTGAGGCCGGCCTGCGGCAAGCCCTCGATCAGGATGCGGCGGTTCTCCTGGTAGCCATGCTTGATCTCCTCCATCTCGCTGCGGCCTTCGAACGCCGCCTCGGCGGCGATCTGCGACAGCGTCGGCACCGAGATCGCGAGATTCTGCTGCAGCCGTTCGATCGGCCGCACCATCGGCTCGGGCACCACCATCCAGCCGACCCGCCAGCCGGTCATGCAGAAATATTTCGAGAATGAATTGATCACCAGCGCCTGCGGCGAAAGCTCCGCCGCCGTCACCGCGGGAAACGCGTAATCGAGGCCGTGATAGATTTCGTCGGAAATAAACCGGATCCCGGCGCCCTCCGCCGCCGCGATCAGGCTGGTGAGCGCCGCGCGGGACATCATGGTGCCGGTGGGATTGGCGGGGCTGCCGACCAGCACGCCCTTCAGCGGCGTTTTGCGATGGGCGGCGAGCAAGGCCTCCCCGGTCAACGCGTGACGGGTCTCGCCCGAGGTCTCGATCAGCACCGGTTCGCAGCCGAGCGCGGTCAGGATGTGGCGATAGGGCGGATAGCCGGGCACCGTGACGGCAACCCGGTCGCCCGGCTCGAACATCGCCAGAAAGGCCAGGATGAAAGCGCCCGACGAGCCGGTGGTGACCACGATCCGGTCGGCCTCCACGGCGCAGCCGTAGGCCTCGCGATAATGCCGCGCAATGCGCTGGCGCAGCGAGGGGATGCCGAGCGCGGAGGTATAGTCGATCCGCCCGCCATCCAGCGCGGCGCGAGCCGCCGCGATCGCCGCGGCCGGCGCCGAGGCCGCCGGTTGCCCCACTTCCATGTGAATGACATGGCCGCCGGCAGCCTCGATACGCGCCGCCGCCGCCATCACGTCCATCACCATGAACGGCGGAACATCGCTTCGCCCCGAGGCCGTCAGCAGCCCTTTCGCACGGTCTCTCAATGTCGCATCAAGCATCGATTTCTGCTATTTTGGTCGGTGCCCAAGTCCGTGCCCAAGACTAGCCGCATTCGGCGGTTTGTTAGGGCATATCTCGTATCCGATCCGCCGCCAACGGCTAAAGACACTCCATGCTGCCACGTATCGCGCCGGGCCTGAAAATGCCGAACCTGACCGCGCTCGCCGCAGCGGTCGCGATCGCTGTTTCGCCGGTCGCGGCGCTGGCGCAGGAGAAGGGCCCGTCGGTGCTGCGCGACGCCGAGACCGAGCAATTGCTGCGCGACTACACGCGGCCGATCCTGCGGGTGGCGGGCCTGGAAAAGCAGAACATCCAGGTGGTGATCATCAACGACAGCGTTTTTAACGCCTTCGTCGCCGACGGCCACCGTATTTTCGTGAACTACGGCGCGCTGATGCAGTCCGAAACCCCCAACCAGATCATCGGGGTGCTGGCGCACGAGACCGGCCATCTTGCCGGCGGCCATCTCGCCAAACTTCACGCGCAACTGGCGCAGGCGCAGACCCAGATGATCATCGCCATGCTGCTCGGCGCCGGCGCGATCGTGGCCGGGGGAAAAAGCGGCAACGCCAATGGCGGACTGACCAACGCGGGGGCGGCCGCGATCTCCGCGCCCGGTGAAGTGATCCGCCATACCCTGCTTGCCTATCAGCGCCAGCAGGAAGAAAACGCCGACCTCGCCGGCGTCAAGTTTTTGACCGCGACGGGGCAATCCCCCAAGGGCATGTACGACACCTTCAAGCGGTTCGCCGATCAAAGCCTGTTCGCCGCCCACGGCGCGGATCCTTATCTGCAGTCGCATCCGATGGCGCCCGAACGCGTCGCCGCGCTCGAGGGCTTGGCGCGCGCCAGTCCCTATTGGGACAAGAAGGACGATCCGGCGCTGCAATTGCGCCACGACATGATGCGCGCCAAGATCTCGGCCTTCATGGAGCGGCAGGACACGGTCTATCGGCGTTATCCGCTGTCGGACACCAGCCTGCCGGCGCGCTACGCCCACGCCATCGCAACCTATCGGCACGGCGATTTGCACAGCGCGCTCACCCAGATCGACGGGCTGATCCAGGTGCAGCCCGCCAACCCGTATTTTTACGAATTGCGCGGCCAGGCGCTGCTGGAAGGCGGCAAGCC
>Ga0075522_10002754_pt1 | contig 12960 bp, 9 predicted proteins | sample NGEPerA_FD_74796 | JGI IMG/M metagenome (GOLD analysis project Ga0075522, IMG submission 74796) | Arctic peat soil microbial communities from the Barrow Environmental Observatory site, Barrow, Alaska, USA - NGEE PermafrostL2-A | ecosystem: Environmental > Terrestrial > Soil > Wetlands > Peat ... | reverse complement strand
CATCACCTCGTCGGCGCGGCCGGTGACGATTTCCTCGCCGAGATACATCGCGAGCACGCGGTCGACCAGCGCCGCGACGCTCTTGACGTTGTGGTCGACGAGAAGCACCGCGCGGCCTTCGTCGCGGAAACTGCGGATCAGTTCGGAGAAGGTGCCGACCTCGGTGAGCGTCAGTCCCGCGAAGGGCTCGTCGACCAGCACGACCTTGGGATCCCGCGCGATTGCCTTCGCCAGTTCGAGCCGGCGCAAATCCGCAAACGGCAGCGTCGGCGGCCGGCGGTCCATCACGGCGCCCAGGCCCACGCGCTCGGCGATCCACTTCGCCCGTTCGGTCAGCGCCTTGTCCGCAAACAGCATGAACAGGCTATCGGGCAACAGCGCGACCATGATGTTCTCCAGCACCGTCTGCCGGTTCAGCGGCCGGGAGTGCTGGAACACCATGCCAAAGCCCTTGCGCGCGATCTTGTGCGCGGGCAAGCCTGCGAGATTCTCGCCCTGGAAGATGACGTCGCCCGCGTTCGGGCGCTCGATGCCCATGATCGCCTTCATCGCGGTCGATTTTCCGGAACCGTTGGGACCGATCAGGCCGAAAATCTCGCCGGCGCGTAAGCTGAGGCTGAGGTTCTTGACCGCGGTGAGGCCGCCGAAGCGTTTGGTCAGCCCGCGGACTTCGAGTACCGGAGGATTGCTGTTGGTGGCGTCCATTATTGCCGAGCCCCATGCGACAGCGCGGCGCCGAGGAAGCCGTTGGGGAAGAACAGGATCACCAGCAGCGCGACGGTAGAGACAATGAAGGTCGCCAATTCGCCTGTCGGCCGCAGGAATTCGCCGGCAACGATCAGGAAGATCGCGCCAAGGGCAGCGCCGAGCACCGTGCGTCGTCCGCCGAGTACGGCGGCGACGATCACCTGCACGCCGACGGCGATATCGACCACCGTTCCGACCGACGCCGTGCCGAAATAAAACACCAACAGCGCGCCCGACAGTCCCGAGAAGAACGCGCTGACCACGAAGGCTGCCAGCTTGTGCTTGACGATGTTGAAGCCAAGCGCGCCGGCCTGCACCGGATCCTGGCCGCTCGCCTGCAGCACGAGGCCGACCGGCGACTGCGACAACCCGTAGAGGATGATGGCGCTGATGGTCATGAAGCCGAGCGCGATCCAGTAATTGGCGCCGGCGTCGATGGTGATGACGTCGGGAATGGTGAGCCCGATTTCGCCGCCGGTAAGGCTCGCGAACACCACGACGAAATTCTGCAGGATCAGGACGGCGACCAGCGTGGTCAGGCCGAAATAGGGCCCGCGTACGCGCAGCGCCGGCAGCGCCAGCACGAAGCCCGCGATGACAGCGGCCATCGCGCCGAGAAAGATACAGAGATAGACCGACCAGCCATATTGGCTGTTGAGGATCCCAGCGGTATAGGCGCCGACGCCGATCAGGAAGGTCGGGCCGAAATTCACCTCGCCCGCGAAGCCGAACAACAGATCCCAGGACATCGCGAACACACCGAAATAATAGGCGACCGTGAGCAGGCCGAGGATATAGCCGGAGACATAGAGCGGCAGTGTCGTGGCGACGATGACGATCAGAAGCGATATCAGGAACAGCCGCGATTTGAAGAACTCGGCCATGCTCACCGTCTCCCGAGCAGGCCCTGCGGCCTGATATACATCACGATCACCAGCAGCAGCAGCGCCGGAATGGTGCGGTAGGCCGGTGAAATCAGATACGCGGTGAGGGTTTCGAGATAGCCGACCACGAAGGCCGCGATCAGCGAACCGGACACGCTGCCGAGCCCGCCCAGCACCACGATCGAAAACGCGCTCGCGGTCAGCGGACCGACGCTGTAGGAGCTGACCCCCAAGAACATGCCGAGCAGCACGCCGGCGATGCCGGCCAGGATGCCGTAAATCGCCCAGACCACGACATAGATGCTGGTGAGTTCAAGGCCGAGCAGCGTGACGCCGCGCGGGTTCATCGACGCCGCCAGCACCGCCTTGCCGGTGCGGGTGCGGTTGACCAGAAGCCAGAGCAGGCCGATCACGAGGCAACAGACCACCGCGGTGAAGATTTCGTTCCGCGGCGTGCGCACGCCGAAGATTTCGACCACGCCCTCGACGATCGGCAGCACGGTCTTGGCATTGTTGGTGAAGAAATACGCGATCAGTTCCTGGATCATGATCCCCCACAGCAAGGTGCCGGTGAGGACGAAAATCTCCTTCTCTTCGGTCGGAATCCGCCGCGATTTCTGGATCGGCTGCACCACCGCGTAATAGGTGGCGAATGCCGCGACCAAAGCGACCGCGACGCCGACCAGCGCGCCGGCATAGGTGTTCATATGCAGCATGCTGGCGGCCGCCCATGCCGCCACCGCCGCCAGCACCATGATGGCGCCGTGCGACAGGTTGAGCACGCCAGAAACGCCGAAGATCAGGGTGAAGCCGGTGGCGCCGAGAGCATAGAGCGCACTGATGGCAAAGCCGTCGATCAATATCTGGAAGGCAAGCATTTATGATGGCCGCGGCAGCACCGCTGCCCCACTCCCTGGAAAACACGATATCTATACAACGAAAATGCTCCCGGGCGAACCCGGGAGCATCGATGCGAAAGCTTCAGTTCGAGGTGACCTTGATGAAGCTCGGGAACTTCAACGTGCCCTTGGCGACTTCCGGCGGCCACACGGCGACCTGCTTGCCATCCTGCCACTGCAGCATCAGGCCCGTGATCAGGCCCTTGCCGTATTTGATCGAATGGGTGAACGGGTCTTCCTTGCCGTAGAACTGGGTGCGGCCGATGGTGCCTTCCCAATCGGTCTTTTCCAGCGCCGAGACCAGCTTGTCGGCGTCGGTCGATCCGCCGCGCTTCACGGCGTCGGCGATGTAGTAGACCTCGTCATAGGCGGTATAGCCGGCATAGGACGGGAAGTTGCCGAACTTCGCCTTGAAGGCTTGCGTGAACGGCAGGCTCTTTGGTGTCACCGGAACGTCGGGGCCGGAGACGCCCTGATACAGCACCCCTTCGGCGGCGCCGTTGGTGTCGGCGCTGAAGGTCGAGTTGGTGGCCTGCGACGAGATGCCGAGCATCGGGATCGGAACCTGCTGGTTCTTCCACTGCACCGTCGGCTGCACGCCGACATGGGAAATGCCGGTGATGATCACGTCGGGCTTGGCGCCCTCGATCTTGTTGAAGATCGGGGTGAAGTCGGTGGTGTCAGGCGAGAAGCGGATATGGTCGAGCACCTTGAGCCCGATCTTGGGCAGGCATTCCGCGTAGCCGACGTCGAGCGGCGTGGTCCAGGCGGCGTCCTCGCTCATGATGACGGCGGTCTTCATGTGCTTCTGTTCGACCAGCAATTCCTTGGCGGCGTCGCACACCGACAGCGCCAACGCGGCCGAGGTCAGGTAGCCATGGAAGGTATACTTGTTCTTCTCATAGTCATTGTGGACGCTCTTGCTGATCTCGTTGGAGGCAGCACCCGGACTGATGAACGGCGTCTTCAGCCGCGCGGCCCAGGGCTCCAGCGCCAGCACCACTTCGCTGATGTAGCTCGCGATGACGATGTTGACCTTGTCCTCGTTGACGGCGCGCTGGAAGGCGCGAACCGAATCCGCCGAGGAGGAATGGTTGTCATAGGTGATGATTTCGATCTTGCGGCCGTCGACGCCGCCCTTGGCGTTGATTTCGTCCGCGGCCAACTGGGCAGCCTGCGGGATCGAGGCGCCGGCGATCGCCTGGGCTTCCGCGATGACGCCGATCTTGATGGGGTCCGCGGCCAATGCCGGCGCGGAGGTGACGAGCAGGCCGAGCGCGGTCGCGCCAAGCAGCCCCTGCAATGCCCAAAAAACAGGCGACCGGGATTTTTTCATCATATTGTTTCGCTCCTTTTATTCCTTGGATTTAAGCCGCTTATTCAGCTTTCGGGCCATTGTAACCGGGCATGCGTCCCCGGCAAGCTAAACCGCATCGCACGCGGGTTCACGTTAGCGCAACTGCAACTAAAGTAGATGGCGACAGTCCAGCCGGAGCGGCCGGGCCCAGGAGCCCGGAACCGTCCGCGCCGCCGGCTTACGTTCGATCGGATGGATGTCGTGGCCCGCAGGCGGCCCCATCCGCGGCACGTCAATAGCTGCGGATTATCGTGTCAGGAAGCCGGCTGCTCGCCGCTCAAATATCTCCTTGCAATTTCAGGTAGTTCTTCCATAGAATTCAATGAAGGGGAGAATGCAGATGGTCGCGCAGATCAGATGGATCCTTGTTGCGGCAGTTCTTGTGTCGCTTTTCCCAAGCGACAGATGTCATGCGCAAATTCCGAATGCCCTGGAAAGCGATCCGAAGCAGCTTGTGACCTCGCTGGTATATGCCCTGCAGGTGGGCGATCAGCTGACGCTGTACCGCTGGTTCGACACCGATCTTCTCGGTTCTACCCTCGTCCGTACCGCGGGAACAGGAAAGGACGACAAGCTGGTCGGGCTTGGACCGGTGCTCGAGGTAAAGATCGAAGACATCAAGACCGCAAACCAGTTAACCAATGCAACCGGCGCGCTTCAGCAGGCCGTCACGAGCTTTGGGGCGCAGGTGACCCACCAAAAGGGTACCGTCTCCTGGAAATTCGAAATCGACGACGCGACGAAACGGTTTCGCACCGCCGCGTTCGACCTGCTGCCGGTCACCGCGGCACCCAATCCGACGATTGTAATCGACCAGGATTCGGGAGGCTTCAAACATGTCGCCTCCGAGATTGTGCCGATAAAAAATCCCCCCTCGATCGATGTGTTCAGGCACACCGCCGACATTGCCGTCGGCATTGAACCGAACAAGCCCGCCAAGGGAAGGTCGCACGCCAGGAAGGCGGCCGGTGCGACGCATTATGGAAACCGGCTTGTGCCAGCGGCCGGTAGCACGAGCTCGCGCAGCAATCTCGACAACATTCCGGTCGATGCGGGCAAGGCCGTCCTCCCGACTGCCGGCCCCCCTTTGACCCCGCTGGCGGCCGCGCCGTTCGATTCTCGGGTGGTCGATTTCCTGTTCACGACCACCCGCAAGCAAGGTCCCCCGTCGAACGGCAACGTCACGTTTACGAGCGAACGCAATCCGGACGTCATCCTGGGAGCGGCCTCGATCAGAATTCCGGAGGACCACAAGATCGGGCGAATCGAACTTCCGACAATGTGGGAAAAGCTGGGTTTGACTCTCTTCGAGGCATCAACCAAGGAGCAGCGGAATTTCACGATACGGAAGGTTACGACATTAACGCCCGACCAATGGGAAGGAATCATCAAGGCGAAAGCGCCGAAGACTGCCCTGATATTCGTGCATGGGTTCGACAATACTTTCGAGGATGCGCTGTTCAGAACGGCCCAGATCGTTTGGGATTTGCAATATCCGGGCCTTGCCGTCCTGTTCTCATGGGCTTCCGAAGGTGATCTGGACGGTTATGTCTACGATCTAAACAGCAGCGATCTCGCGCGGCCTGCTTTCATATCGCTTCTGCAATCTCTCAAGCAGAAATTCGGAGTCGAGAAAGTTCAGATCATCGCTCATAGCATGGGCAATAAACTCGTTCTCGATGCGCTCTCCTCGTATTCGGAAACCTTGAATCCAGACAAGGTCGCGTCGCTGATCATGGCGGCTCCCGACGTCGATCGGGATAATTTCATTCAGATGATCCCCAAGGTGCAGAAAATAACCCAGGACATGACGCTCTATGCATCCTCTGCGGACAAGGCCCTCCAGGCATCACGCATTCCCGCCAAAGTACCGCGGGCAGGCGACGTACCGAAGGAAGGCCCGGTTATCCTGCCCAATCTGGAAACAATCGATGTAACGGCCGTCGGCGACGAGATTTTTGGCCTCGACCACAGCGTATTCGCCACCAACCGCGACATCATGGACGATATAAAGCTGGTGCTTGCAATGGGGCTGCATCCTCCCAACAACCGGTTGTCCGAGATACGCGCCGTTCCCGATCCTCCGGCAGCGGCGACATATTGGAGATATGTCCAGTGACATTTGATGTAACGAGGTCAGGCACGCCGGTTACTCAGTTCCGCGTTGTCTAGCCGTCCGCGCCGCCGGCTTACGTTCTATCGGATGGATATCGAAGGCGCGCAGACGGCCCATCCGTAACAGGTCGATCTCGACGGTCCGATCGATCCGGTCGCGATCCAGAATGCGGATCAGGTCGTCGACGCCGTTGACCTCGACGCCGTCCAGCCTGATCACGACGTCGCCGGCCAGCAAGCCCGCCTTGGCCGCCGGCCCGTCCGGTTCGATCTGGGCGAGCAGCGCGCCCATCTTGTTGTCGACGCCGGCAACCACCGCATGCCGCCGCGGAACAGGCGCGGTCTGGCCGGACACCCCGACATAAGCGCGTCGGACATAGCCGTGGCGGATGATCTCGGACAACACGAACTGCGCGGTGTTGCTGGCGACCGCAAAGCAGATGCCTTGCGCGCCGGAGATGATCGCGGTGTTGATGCTGACGACCTCTGCAGCCGAGGACACCAGCGGGCCGCCGGAATTGCCGGGATTGAGCGCGGCGTCGGTCTGAATGACGTCCTCGATGGTGCGGCCGCTGACGGAGCGGATCGAGCGACCGAGCGCCGACACCACGCCGGCGGTGACGGTCGATTCAAAGCCGAGCGGGTTGCCGATCGCCACCACCAACTGCCCGCGCCGCAGATTTTTGGAATTGCCGAGCGAGGCATAATGCAGATCGCGCACCCCGTCGGCGCGCAATAACGCCAGATCGGTATCGGGATCGACGCCGACCACGCGGGCATCGGTGACGACGCCCTCGGTGTCGCGCAGCCTGATCTGCTTCGCCGTTCCGACCACGTGGCTGTTGGTCAGCACAAGTCCATCGGGCGCGATCACGATGCCGGATCCGAGTCCGCCGCGTTCGTGCGCGCCCTTTCCGGCCGAGCCGGTTTCGACGCGAACCACGGCAGGCCCGACGCGTTCGGTGACGCCGATCACGGCGCTGGAATAGGCGTCGAGCAAGGCTTGATCGTCAGGGGCGGCCTGTGCATTGGCTTGCCGGAGCGAAGCCCCATCCCGGCTATCGTCGGCAAATGACGTGTCGTGGGTAAAGTCCAGCATTTGCAATTCCTTTGGTCACGTCAGATGGTGCGTGGATCGCAACCTCGCAAGTGCCCTTCCGGACAGCCATGCCCTGTGTTTCAATGGCCTTGAAGGCTTGCTTTGAAGGCTTGCCTTGAAGGCTTACATTGAAGGTCTGGCCGGAGCATCGACGATGCGGATTTGCCGATTGGATCATGTGCTGCTCGCAATGCCACCGGGGCGCGAAAGCGACGCCCGCAAATTCTACCAGGACATTCTGGGGATCACGGAGGCAAAGAAGCCGGAAGCGCTGGCGGCGCGCGGCGGCTGCTGGTTCGAGGATGGCGAGGTGAAAATCCATCTCGGGGTCGAGAAGAATTTCATCGCCGCGAAGAAGGCGCACCCCGCCTTCATCGTCGATGACCTGGCCGGGCTGGAGTTCAAGCTGAAAGCCTCAGGCTACGTGCTTGCCCATGACGAGCCGCTGGAAGGCTACGACCGCTTCTTCGTCAACGACCCCTTCGGCAACCGGATCGAACTGATGCAGATCAAGACGTCAGGCCGGGATCACGTAGCGGACGAGGCACAGGCTGACGATCAGAAGAAACAGCAATGACAGCGTCACCGCGGCGGTGACCTTGCCGCCGACCCGTCCGATGACGCGCAGGTCGACGCCAAGCCCCAACGCCGCCATCGACATGATGGTCAGGACGCTTGCCACCTTCTGCAAGGGGAAGACGAGGCCGGCCGGAATCAACGCGAGCGAGCGGAGCGCCGCCAGCGCGAAGAACGCCGCGATGAACCAGGGCACGGTCTTGAAGAAGCTGTTCGCCGCGCCATCGCCCGGGGATCGGTCGCTTCGAAGGCTGCGGGCCGACACCGCGATACAGGCGACGACCGGGCCAAGCATCATCACGCGGATCAATTTCACCAGCGTGCCGACTTGCGTGCTGATGAGGCCGGCGGGCACCGTCGCCGCCAGTACCTGCGGCACCGCATAGACCGTCATCCCGGCCAGGATTCCATACTGCGTCTCCGTCAGATGCAAAAGCGGAATCAGAAGCGGCAGGCCGAGAACCACGATCACGCCGAGCACCGCGGTAAAGGAAATCGACGAAGCGATGTCGTCGGTGCTTGCGCCGATCACCGGCGCCACCGCGGCAATCGCCGAGTTTCCGCAGATCGAGTTGCCACAGGCGACCAGGATCGACAACCGGATCGGCAGGCCGAGTGCGCGCGCAATGCCGAAGGACACGCCGAGCGTGACGATCACGACGGCGACGATGGCGCCGAGCAAGACAAAGCCGGAGGCCGCGACCGCCGCAAAGGTCAGCGACGCGCCGAGCAGCGCCACCGCGATTTCCAGCAGTTGCTTGGCGCTGAAAGCGATTCCGGCGCGCCAGCGGCGACCCGGTTCCCAGATGGTGCGAATAGCCGTGCCGAGCAGGATCGCGATCACGATCGCTTCGACATAGGGATGCCCGATGAGATGCTCTTCGATCGCCTGGGTCGTCACCGCGACCAGCGTGACGATACTGCAGAGCGCTATCCCCCAAAGCAAGGGGACGGTCCTGGCGACCGTTCCACTGGAGAGCCCTGTATTGTCGGGGGAATCGACTTGGTCTGGCACGCGACATCCTTCCGGGAGAAGGAATTATGCGCCGGATCGATCAAAATAGAAAATATCAATTCCGCATACCCCCGACACGGGGCCATGCCCGCTCCGGCGGCTTCGACGATGATGAGATTCAATGATTCGGATGCTGGCGCTATCGCGCGGCTGTGTGTGTCGGCAGGTCGGCGCCGCCGACCTGAAACGCCGGACTAGCCGGATACCAGATGATCCGGGCGGACACGATGACGATAACGAGCAACCAGAACACAGCTTGACCGGCTCGGTTGAGAAGCCCGGACGCACCTCGAGGGGCCTCGCGCCTGCCGCGCGACCCATCGGGCAGCACCTCACCATAAGCGTCGAATTTCTCGGCCGGCATCGCTGTTTCAACCGTGTTTGCTGCGACGATTTATGTCGCAAGAGCCACCGGCAAAACAATAGTTGGAACTTGCAATGTTTGGCCCGGGACGCCTGCTTTGTTTTGCCGGATGGGCCACGGAGAGAATTTCAGATATCAGGGGTGCCCGTTCGGGCTTGCTGCGCGGTTCGTGTCGCGACAGACTGTGGCCAATCATTGCTGCCGACAAGAAACTCGAAAAGCCCGAGGAGAATACCATGAACGGCGCAAGGCTGAAGCATTATGGCTGGGGCCGCGAGGGCGAAGGCATGAATGCCGAAGAGCAGGCCTTTGTCCTCGGCCGCTACCACACGAAATTCTCCCGCGACAGGTTCGACACGATATCCGTGCCGCGGCTGGAAGACCTGAAACTTCACGCATCGCGCGTCACGCCGCCGGCTTCGCTCGCCGCCTTCTGCGGCACCGATCGCTACGACCGCGCCGCGCATTCTTACGGCAAATCCTATCCCGACTATGTCCGCGGCATGCTTGGCGACTATGATTGCGCGCCCGACGTCGTCGCTTATCCCCGCAATGAGGCCGAGATTTCCGCTGTGATGGATTGGGCCGGCAGCGTCAAAGCCTCGCTGACGCCGTTCGGCGGCGGCTCCAGCGTCTGCGGCGGCGTCGAGCCGCGCGTCGATGGCACGCGCTACAAGGCATCCGTCACGCTCGATCTGCGCGAGCTCGGCAAGGTCGTCGAAGTGGACCAGGCCTCGCGCGCGGCGCTGATCGAAGGCGGCGCCTATGGTCCGTCGCTGGAGAACCAGCTCAAGCCGCATGGCGTCACCTTGCGGCATTTTCCGCAGAGCTTTGAATATTCGACGCTGGGCGGCTGGATCGCGACGCGGTCGGGCGGCCATTTCGCCAGTCTCTATACCCACATCGACGATTTCGTCGAAAGCCTGCGCGTGGTGACACCGCGCGGCACGTTGGAAACCCGCCGCCTGCCGGGTTCAGGCGCGGGGCCCAGTCCGGACCGCCTCTTCCTCGGCTCGGAAGGAACGCTTGGCGTGATTTCGCGCGCCTGGATGCGATTGCAGGCGCGCCCGAAATTCCGCGCCGGCGCCTCAATCCGTTTCCAAAACTTCTTTGCGGCAGCGCGCGCAGTGCGCGCCATCGCGCAGGCAGGGCTCTATCCCTCGAACTGCCGCATCCTCGATCCCGCCGAGGCCTACAACACCGGGGCTGCCGACGGCAGCGTCGCGATCATGGTGCTCGGTTTCGAATCCGGCGATCACGCGCCAGACGCCTGGATGGCGCGCGCGCTCGAATGCTGCGCCGACCATGGCGGGACGCCGGAGACCGCCAAGGCCGGCGAGGCCCATCTCGAAGGCGCGGCCGGCATCTGGCGCAACGCGTTCATCCGCATGCCCTATGCGCGCGAATTCCTGACGCCCGCGGCGATCATCAACGACACCTTCGAGACCGCCATCACCTGGGACCGGTTCGAGAGCTTCCACGATCATGTCAAGACGGCCACCGAACGCGCGATCCTGGAGGCCACCGGCATCAAGGGCGAGGTCACCTGCCGCTTCACCCATGTCTATCCGGATGGTCCGGCGCCCTATTTCTCCTTCCATGCGCTGGGCCGCCATGGCGCACTGCTGCAGCAGTGGCAAACGATCAAGAATGCCGCCAGCGACGCTTTGATCGAGGCCGGCGGCACCATCACCCATCACCACGCCGTCGGCCGCGATCACCGGCCGTGGTACGACCGCCAACGGCCGGAATTGTTTGCGACCGTGCTTCGGGCGGCGAAGAGAGAACTCGACCCGCAGGGCATACTCAATCCGGGCGTGCTCTTCGAGCCGTTGTAGCAGGACCCGGGTCAGGTTCGGCTGTTGACATGACCGGGCACATCGCCTGGACTGCATTTTTTGAGGCATTGTCTCCCGCGCGGGGTTTCGGCCTGCCATGGCAAATCTCTGGGCTCGCAAATCCACCGCGGAATTGTTGAACGAGGCCGCCGATAGCGGTAGCGGCGAAATGCGGGCATTGAAGCGCACGCTGTCTGCCCTCAACCTCATGGCGCTCGGCATTGGCGGCATCATCGGCGCCGGCATTTTCGTGCTGACGGGACACGCCGCCGCGACCAATGCGGGACCGGCGGTCGCGCTCTCATTCGGCGTCGGCAGCGTCGCCTGCGCCTTCGCCGGCCTGTGCTACGCCGAAATGGCGTCCGCCGTTCCCGTCAGCGGCAGCGCCTATACCTACGCCTATGCCACGCTCGGCGAGTTCATTGCTTGGATCATCGGCTGGGACCTGATCCTCGAATACGCGGTCGGCGCCACCACGGTGGCGATCGGCTGGTCGGGATATGTCGTCAGTTTCGCAAAGGACCTCGGCCTCGATCTTCCCTCGCGATGGGTCACCTCCCCGTTTGCCTATGATGCGGGCAAGCACGCATGGTCGTCGACCGGCGGCATCTTCAATGTGCCTGCGATGATCGTCATTGTCGTCATCACGGCGCTCCTGGTCGCGGGCATTCGGGAGACCGCGCGTTTCAACAATTTCATCGTCGCGGTCAAGCTCGTCGTCATCGCATTGTTTGTCGTCAGCGCCGCGCCTGCCTTCAACGCGGCGAACTGGGTGACATCGAGCAACCCCGCGGGGGCGTTCATTCCGCCCAACGCCGGCCATGGCATCTTTGGCTGGTCGGGTGTCATGCGCGGCGCGGCGGTCGTGTTCTTTGCCTATATCGGATTCGATGCCGTTTCGACGGCGGCACAGGAGGCCACGAACCCCAAACGCGATATGCCGATCGGCATCCTCGGCTCGCTGATCATCTGCACGGTCCTTTATGTGGTGGTCAGTTTCGTGCTGACGGGAATAGTTCCGTTCGACAAATTGAACGTGCCCGATCCGATCGCGGTCGGCATCGACGCGGCCGGCGTGGGCTGGCTTTCCCCGTTCATCAAACTCGGCATTATCTTCGGGCTGACCTCGGTCATCACGGTCATGCTGCTGGCGCAGCCGCGTATCTTCCGCGCCATGGCGCATGACGGGCTGTTGCCGCCGGTGGCGGCGAAGATCCATCCGCGGCTGCGGACGCCTTATGTCGCGACGATCGCGACCGGTACCGTGGTGGCGGTGCTCGCCGGCTTGCTGCCGATCGGGCTCGTCGGCGAACTCGTCAGCATCGGGACGCTGTTCGCCTTTGCCGTGGTATCGCTCGGCGTAGTGGTGTTGCGCGTCATCCAACCGCAACTCGAGCGTCCGTTCAGGGCGCCGGCGATCTGGCTGGTCGGGCCGGCGGGTGCCGCAACTTCCATCTTCCTGATGTTCAGCCTGCCCGCCGACACCTGGCTGAGGCTGGCGGTCTGGCTCGCGATCGGCATGGTGATCTACTTTGCCTATGGGGCGCGACACAGCAAGGTCGCGGCCGAGACGTAGCCTCGGCTACTATCCCTTCGGCAACAACGGCGGAAAACGCGGCTCGCGCTTTTCCATGAAGGCGCTCATGCCCTCCCGCCACTCCTCGCCATCGATCAGCATCGCCAGCGCCTCGAGCCCGATGTTCCGCGCCGTCGTCAAATCCGCATCGCCGCACATCCGCACCGCCATCTTCGACTGCGCCACCGCGCGCGGGCCGAGCAGCCGGAAACGACACGCCAGTTCCAGCGCCGCCGGAATCAGCTCGGCGGCCGGACAGACGCTTGTCACGAGACCATGCGCGAGAGCTTCGGCCGACGTGACGTGGCTGCCGAGCAATATCCATTCAAGCGCCTTGCCGCGGCCGACCAGCCGATGCAGTTTTTGCACGCCGCCGGCGCCGGGGAGCGCGCCGATCCGCACCTCCGGCACGCCGATCTTTGCTTGATCCGCCATCACGCGAAAATCGCAGGAGAGCGACATTTCGCAGCCGCCGCCGAGCGCAAAGCCG
>Ga0075522_10002753_pt1 | contig 12966 bp, 8 predicted proteins | sample NGEPerA_FD_74796 | JGI IMG/M metagenome (GOLD analysis project Ga0075522, IMG submission 74796) | Arctic peat soil microbial communities from the Barrow Environmental Observatory site, Barrow, Alaska, USA - NGEE PermafrostL2-A | ecosystem: Environmental > Terrestrial > Soil > Wetlands > Peat ... | reverse complement strand
CCACGAACACGATGGAACTGCCCTGCGGCCGGCTCCCACGCCCGAATTGACAGCAATCTTCGATGTCTGGTACGTTCCCGCGGCCACCGAATTTTTATGATCGAAACTCTTTAGATCTAAACCCGCGTTTGCAGCGGAAAGTAGGCTGTCTTGTCCACGGTACTCAGCAAGTTTCGACGCCTTAGTGTTTTGGATTGGGTCATCTGCGGCGTAGCGTGCGTAGGCTTTGCCTTTGATACGTATGAATTGCTGGTCCTCACGCTCACCGTGCAGCCGGCGTTGAGCGAATTCCTTTCCGTGAAGCCCGGCAGCGCGCAATTTAATCATTGGATCGGACTGATGTTTTATGTCCCGGCCATTGCCGGCGGCATATTCGGGTTGCTGGGCGGATATCTGATCGATCGCTTCGGTCGCCGTCGCGTATTGTTCTGGAGCATTCTCCTGTTCTGTTTTTCCGCGCTCGCGACCGCGTATTCGACGTCCGCGTTGCAGTTGCTCGTGTATCGGTGCATCACGTTCGTCGGCGTTTCGGTGGAATTTGTGGCCGCGACGGCGTGGCTCGCCGAACTATTTCCTGAGAGAGATCAGCGCGAAACGATCCTCGGTTTTACGCAAGTGTTCGCGTCTACAGGCGGCATCCTGATGAGCGGTGCGAGTTACTTAAGCTTGTCCGTCGGCCACCTGCTGCCCGCGATTCGAGGCGGACATGAAGCGTGGCGCTACACGATCCTGTGGGGAATTCTTCCGGCCATTCCACTTCTTATCGTTCGTCCGTTTTTGCCGGAGTCGCCGATCTGGCAAAAAAAGAGGGAAGAGGGAACTCTGCAGCGGCCCAGCATTCTGGAATTATTCAAACCCGAATTTCGCAAGACGGCTTTGCTGAGCTGCTTCATGATGGCGTGCGCGTACGCGGCTTCCTTCGGCATGTTGCAGCATTTTGCGCGCATCATTCCTGGCGCTCCCGAAGTAAAGCTATTGGCCCACGCGGACCAGCAGAAAATTGTGAGCGCTTTGCAGGGAGTCCAGGAAGTAGGGAGCCTGGTCGGGCGTATTCTGATGGCGGGGCTTGCGATATTTATTCTCAGCCGGAAGCGCTTGCTGCACATTTTTCAAATTCCAGGATTAATTTTGATTCCGCTGGTCGTACTGCTTCCCGCGATGCGGGATACGGCGATGCCGGCCTGGGGAATATTTTTGCTCGGCACGGTGTCGGTTGCGCAATTCAGTTTTTGGGGAAATTATTTGCCGACGTTGTATCCCACGCACCTGCGCGGCACCGGAGAAAGTTTTGCGGCGAACGTTGGCGGGAGAATGCTCGGAACTTCCGCCGCCCTGATCACCACGACAATCGTTGCATATATGCCCGGCGGAAGCGTCACGCGGCAGTTGGGATATGCTGCGGGGATCGTGGGTTTCGTGGCATACGCGGCGGGTTTCATCGGCAGCTTCTGGCTGCCCGAGCCGCCTGAGAGAATTATCAACGAATAGTCCGCCTTAAGTGGCGCGGGCTTCAGCCTGCGGGGTTTGGTACCAGCAAGGACCAAAATCCGCAGGCTGAAGCCCGCGCTACGAAAACCGGCAGTGTTTATGCCAACTTCAGCCGCATCAGCCTGCGCGCATTGCCTTCGTAAATCTTGTACCGGTCCGCATCTGACATCTCGACGCCATCCACGCACCGAATCGTTTCGCGAATGTACCCTGGGCCCTTTTCCGGATCGAATGGCGAATCGGACGCGAACAAAACCTGATCGGCGCCAAAAAATTCCAGCCCGCAACGCAGCGCCGGAAGCGATCCAAACGTCGCCGTATCCGCGTAGAACATTTTGAAATATTCCTGCGGCCGCTTCTTCAGCCTTCTCCCGACGATGGCCAAATCTTCTTCCTCCGTGCGTGCGCCCAGTTGATCGAGTCCTGGCCCCGTGCGTCCGGAGAAGTAGGGAATCATCGCGCCCAGGTGATGCGAAATAATTTTGAGGTTGGGGAATCGGTCAAAATATCCGGCAAACAAAATGCGCGCCATGGCCACAGACGTTTCATACGGCCATCCGAACACCCACCACAATTCAAACTTGGATTTTTTTTCTGTTACGTAATCGGCAAAAGCGGATGAGCGGCTCGGATGCAGCCAGATGGGCACGTTGCGCTCCGCAAGCTTTTCAAAAATGGGCAGGAATTCCGGATCATCCAGCGGACGCCCATTCACGTTGGAATAAATTTGCACCCCGGATGCCCCCAATTTCAAAACTGCGCGATCGATTTCTTCCACGCAGGCGGCTGTGTTATTCATGGGCAGGGCGGCCACGAATCCGGGAAAGCGGTCGGGGTACTTTACAACCAGTTCGGCGAGGCCATCGTTCGCCAGTTGCGCAAGTTCCGGAGAAAGATTTGGATCTCCCAGTGCCTCGATCGGCGGCGCGGCCATACTTACCACCTGGCAATAATCGCCAAAGCGGTCCATCATGCGGAACCGAACGTCGAGATTCACCATGGCTGGAATATTGGCTGTGCGTCTCTTAATAGTGGTTCCTGTTTCGGGCAGCTTCAGCATGCGGTCATAATAATTTTGCGGAGTGATGTGGCAGAAGATATCGATTTTCATTCAGCCCCTCTTTCTCGAATTTGCACCACGCGGCGGCAGACAAAAAAGCAGGAGTCGTCCCGTGAAATTGTGCATCCAATGGTTTTGCTTTTCGGATTGAGCAGGAAACATACCAAGACCGGGGTGGGGTGTCAACGAAGAGGCTGCGAGCGGCGTCGAATTTGGATAGGTTATGCTTTGAAGGACGCTTTACAACCTATTGGTTGGTTCGCGAGTCAAATCAGGCGAAAATGAAAACGCTTGAAACAGGGATTGCAGGTTTATCGTAGTACTCCGGGTGTGATCAACTGTGTGTCATAGTGTGGGACTCGGCGGCACGACATATGGCTCTTCCACCGATATTTCCATGTTCCATTCGACGGACATTTCCATCTAATATTTGGACCACGCGAACTCAGGCCGATTTAGTCAGGGGGGATTGTAGTTGAGCATCCTGCGAAGCAGGGCAAATGTACTTCACTGGATCGTTTTGGGAGCGTTATTCTTCTGCGTTGCATTTTGCGCGGTGCGCGGCTTTGCGCGCGAACGCGATGCGGATTCTCCTCCGCAGGCCGCTACCGCCGCTATTTCCGGAAGGGTAAGCGTCGCTTCCTCACAAGGCGTGAGCAACAACCTGTCCTCGATCACCGTCCTTTTGACGGGGCCGCAACCCGCCACGACTTCGCAAAATGAAGTTTCCGATGCCGAGGGCCGCTTTCAATTCAACCGCTTGGCTCCTGGTGTGTACAAGCTGGATGTGGCAGTCGAGGGTTTCAAGCCCTGGACTTCGACCGTGACGCTTGTTGCCGGACAAGCCCTGGTTCAGGACATTGGTCTGCAACTAAACCTGGTGGAAGAAAACGTCGAGGTGAAGGGCGAAGCCACAGAGATTGAAACCCAGAGCGTGACGCCGGAAGCCACGGTGAACGAACAGCAGCTGGAAACCTTGCCGTTGCGCACCGGAAAATTTACGGAGGCGCTTTCCGTCAGCCCGAGCGTGATCAAGACTCAGGAAGGCAGATTAAATTTTAACGGACAAGCGGAAAGCCAAGGGATGCTGCTCGTAGACTCCGCTGAAAACGTGGACCCCGTGGCGGGCAGTTTTGCGATTCCCGTGCCCGTCGACGCCATCCAATCGATTCACGTATTCAATACTCCGGACAGCGTGGCCTATGGCGGATTTTCCGCGGGATTGACCCGCATCGATCTGAAGCCTCCTTCACCTGAATGGAATTACAAAATTTCAGATTTTCTGCCGTCGTTCCGGGGGAAAAACGACCACCTGGTCGGCGTCGCAAATATCACGCCGCGCGTCGAGGTTGGCGGTCCGATTATCAAGGACAAGTTGAATTTTTCTCAGGATGTAAGCTACGAATTTCGCAGGGATCCGATTCGCGGACTTACCTGGCCGTTCAACGAGACGTATGTTTTCGCCTTCGATTCCTTTACCAATCTGCAGTGGATTCTTTCTCCAAAGCATTTAGTGAATATCAATTTGAATCTTTTTCAGTCCGTCAATCAATATGCAAATATTGACGCGCTGATTCCACAGTCCGCTTCCGTGGAATTTCGGCGTCGCGGTGGCTCGCTTGGAATTTCCGATGCCTACCAGTTCAGTTCCGGGATGGTCCTGAACACGGTGTTTCGCTACACCAATTTTCACACGGATGAGCATGGCCAGGGACCGGAACAGATGACCATCAGTCCGGAAGGTTGGGGCGGGAATTATTTCAATAGGGCATCTCGGAATGCGGATCAGGTTGAAATTCTTCCCGTTCTGCAGATTCCCACGAAACACTGGTATGGCACGCACGAAATTCGATTCGGATTTGATTTTTTATACCGTACATTTACCGGAAACAGCGTGTCGCAGACGATCAACATTTTGCCCGAATTGCCTGCTTCGAACGGACCCTGTATGCTCGCGCTTTTACAGGCGAACGCGTGCAGTCCCGTCGAGCAGATCAATTTCCTCGGACCCACAGGGTTGCGAGGGTCCGATTCGGAATACTCCGAATATGTGGAGGATCGCTGGACGCTGACGAAAGCGCTTTCTCTGACGCTTGGCGTTCGCGTGAGCAGCCAAACCATTGGTCTGGACGCAGCCCTTGCGCCCCGCGTGGGAATTGCATATTCTGTGCCGGCATTAAACACCGTGTTGCGCGCAGGCGCCGGATTAATTTACAGCCATGTGCCGCTGCTGGCTCAGGATTTTGCCGATAATCAAACGCGCCAAATCACATTTCTGGCGGGACCAAATGCGGGCAACACTTTTACGCTGCAAAACGTCTATCTCCCCGGCGGATCGCTCGCAAATATTGCGAACCCCGAGCAACCGGGAAACAGCCCGCGAACGTTTACCTGGAATATTGAATCCGAAACTGCCATTCGGAAAAACGTCACTCTGCGCCTGAGCTACTACGAAACTCACACCGACGATCTTTTCCTGGTAAACCCCATTTTCCCCAGCAGTCCCACGGGAAATGCTTATCTCGCGCTGGAAAATACAGGCTCCGCACATTACCGGCAGGCGAGTGCCACCGCGCGCTACAGCCCCAACGAACGGATGGAAGCCAATGTATCGTATTCGTGGAGCCGCGCGCGCGGCGATTTGAATACGCTATCCGATACGTTTATTCCGTTTCAGGTTCCGGTAATCAGGCAAAACGAATATGGCGTCCAGCCATCCGACATTCCGAACCGTTTGCTGGTCTGGGGCTACGTTCACTTACCGTTCTGGGATCTGGTGTTTAGCCCCGTGGCGGATATGCATTCGGGATTTCCTTATTCGAACATCGACGTATTTCAAAATTATGTTGGCGCGCCGAACAGTTTGCGATTTCCCACCTATTTTTCTCTCGACGTAAAAGTGTACCGGGATTTTCCGATTCGAATCCCGTTTAAGGAACGCCCCACAGGGAAGATTCGAAAAATTCGCATTGGCGTGTATTCTCTCGACGTCACCAATCGCCAGAATCCGCATGACGTCTACAACAACATGGCTTCGCCCATCTTCGGGCAATTCGCCGGCTTCCAGCGGCGGTTCACCGGGCTGGCTCTCGGGCTTGGCGAATAATTTTCTTAGATTTTCATAAGGACTCGCTGCAGCCGTTCATCAACGTTTAATCCGTTTTCGCCGATTCCAAGCTTCCCGTTAGCGGAGCCCCCCTGACGACCGTGCTGGGACTGTGCTCACACCTCAGGGGCGGCATGCCGTGCCCCCCACAACTCGGTCACCGACGAAATGGAAGTCATTGCTCGAAATACCGGCGATCTGACACGGAACTCTGACAAGTTCAGGCGACATTTCCTTTTCAATACAGGCTGTGCCGCGCAATGCGAACTGAGCTATCCTGAACAGGTCAGGAGATTTGTTATGCTGCGAGACGTTTCTCACCCGGACTGGGGCAACCCTCCGTGGTCCATCCATTTTCAACCCAGACGTTCCGCGATGCCTACTGAAGCCGACTTTGCTGTGGTGGGGGCGGGTTTCTCTGGCCTCTCCGCGGCTGCCTGGCTTCGCTACTTGGCGCCGGACAAGTCGGTCATCGTGTTCGAATCCGCTTCGATCGGTGCTGGCGCGAGCGGACACGCGGGCGGAATGGTGCTTGCGGAAACGGCTGCGGGGGATTTGCCGGGCCTGGGAGACGTCCTGGGCGGTTTCGAGTCCATTCTGAAGGATTTGCACGTGGATTGCGACTTGGCACTGCCGGGCGTCTTCGAGATTGGCCGCAGCGGAGGCTTGCCAGATTCTCCAATTACGTGGCCGGATTCGGGCATCGTGCGCGTCGTGAACCACGTTCCCGGCGGGATGATCGATCCGGGAAAAATGGTGAGCGGCCTGGCGTGCGCCGCGGAAAAAAATGGCGCCCAGATTTTCGAGAATCTTTCTGTCGAGGAAGTGCAATTTGGGGAGATCCCGTGCCTGCGATTTTCCGGCGGGGAATTGCGCGCACGGAAAGTATTGTTTGCCGCCAACGCGATGTCACTGGAAATGAGCGCACTCGAGCGTCGCGGCAAGCCGAAATTCACGCTGGCCGTTGCCACCGAACCACTAAGCGCGGAACAGTGGAATGGACTTGGGCTCTCGTCGCATAAGCCGTTTTACACCGTCGATTTTCCGTATTTGTGGGGGCGTCCGCTCATGACTGGGGGATATGTATTCGGTTGCGGCCTCGTGGGAGTGGAAAATTGGCGCGAATTCGATCTCCTGGATATTCGCGCATGGCAGTCGGCGGAGCTGTTCTACCGGCTTGAGGCGCGAGTGCGCGGGCTGCACGCGTCAATGAAAGATGTGCGCTTTGACCATCGCTGGGGCGGTCCTATTTTAATCGCCAATGAATGGCGCCCCATATTCGAGCAGCATCCGCGAAGTGCAAACGCCGTTGTGCTGGGAGCCTTCAGCGGTCACGGGGTAGCGCAGTCAGTGTATCTCGGACGCTGGGCCGCCGAAGTCCTGTGCGGCCGCAAATCTCTCCCCAACTGGACCGCTCGCGAAGAATCCGCCTAAGTAGCAGGTTTAAGTAGCACAGGCCTCAGCCTGTGGAATTTAGTGCTTGCGTGGCCACAACCCCACAGGCTGAAGCCTGTGCCACGTAAACCGCAATCCAATCAAAAAATAAAAAAATTAACACAGAGAACCCCGATAAAAGCTAAAGAACAGCGAGAATAATATTTCCAACGGGCTGCCTGGATTTCTCGGCAGTACTCCGCTTTTCCTCAGTGTCCTCTGTGTTAAATCTTTTGATGTTGTTCAGCGCGGGGTATTCCAAAATAAACGGAGCTAGCTTTACCACGTATTGTACGGCGTGTTTTCAAAAGGGGAACTCTGGTCGGAAGACGAATGCACATCCGTAATTCCGGGAGAAGTCTGCAGCGGGTCGAGCACTACAGCGTCGGAATCCGTATGCCAATTCTTGCTGCGCGTGATCGGATCGATCGGAATTCCCGAAAGATATTTCGGAACAAGATCGTCAAGCGAAGTGGGCCCCGCCTCTTTGTCCAGCGTGTACTGTTGAATCGCATTGCGCATGACGAATAAGTCCTGCTTTAGCGTGGCTTCGCGCGCGCGCAGCACCGATTTCTCATATCTCACGGCCGCGATACCCGCGAGGATGAGAATAATGGTTACGACAATCATCAGTTCCAGCAGCGTAAATCCCGCCGCAAACAAGCGCCGGCGCGCAGGCGTGCCCCGTCCAGACAAATATCTGCGATTGAGCGCCGAATTGTGAAAGGAGATCATTCTCGAATTACCATTCTGAATATTTCGTTTTCTCGTCGGACGAGATGGCCTGGGATTGCGAGTACACATCGAACACGTTGTGTCCGCCCCAGCTGTCGGAATCCGGATCGTCCTGCACGGCGCGCAAACCCCAATCCGCTTTTCCTGTCATCGGATCGACGGGAATTTTGCGCAAATAGCGGACCTTGCTTGGCGCGTCGGACAATACCGACGACTGAGCGGAGCCCGCCTGCGAGTTTGCCCCTGCCGCGCCTTGCCCAAATTGCGATGTGCCGGGTTGCGATGTACCAGATTGCGAGGCGCCGAACTGCGAAGTTCCCGCGGATCCGAACTGGCTCGTGTTGCTTGCTCCGGCCAGCGCCGACGCGCTGATCCCGCCAGCGCCGCCGCCGGCGTTGCTGATTTCTACGCCGTCGACCAATGTTTGCAGATCGGGCGGATAATTTTGACTGCCAACCTCGGTGCGGATTAAATTCTTGTCCGCGTCATCTTTGTACCGGTCAATCGCATCACGCATCTCCCGCAGATCGTGGCGCAGTTCCGCTTCCTTGCGGTGCTGGATGGTCACGCGGAACATGGGAATCGCGGCGGTGGAGAGCACCAGCAATATTCCAATGGTCAAAATGAGTTCGAGCAGGGTGAGGCCCGCGTCTCGGTTTCGCGTCGTCCTCCGAGACGTCCCTCGTGTCACTCCTCGTGTCGTGCACGGAAATGTTTTTAGTTGGCGCAAAGAGAAACTGGACCTCGACCTTATTGGACTTTCACCGTGGCTTCACCCGTGACCACCTGGATGGGCCGCTGCTGGGAATCTTTCGCATTTACCTGCACAATGGATAGCTGCGAACTGCCCGGGGCCAGCGCTTTTATTACCACGCCGACAATCGTGCCCGAGCCGCTCACTCCCGGCGTATTGGGCATTCTGGTTGCCGAGATGATCGCCTGGCCGCGTTCCTTGTCCACTCGCTCCACGATCGCGATTTCTTGCGTTCCGCCCGAGAGGAATCCGCCCTGGCGCACGTCTTCCACGGAAATTACGGCGGGATTATATTGCATCAGCATCGGAATGGAGTAGAGATCCTGCACGTTCTGCACGGCGATTCCGATCGTCGTTGTCTCGCCAACCTTCAAGGTTGCTGAGCCCGGATCGAACCGTAGCGCCGCATTGGTTGGAGCGGAAGTATTTGTCGCCGCGGGAGCAACAGAGGTCGGCGCTTGCACAGCCGCCACCGCAGGCTGTGGTTTTGCGGCATCCGGCAGGAGTACCGCATCTTCCAGCCGGACTTCCGCGTTCGTATCCGTTCCGGAAGAAATGCTGCGCAGGTTCTCGGCCGTAATCGTCGGGAGGCGCACAATGTGCGGGATCAGCACGATCAGGATTTCGTCTTTTTCGTGATCGACTGTATTTCCCGAAAAGAAATTCTTGAAGAAAGGAATTTTTGCCAGGCCCGGGATCCCGTTTACCGAGTCTGTGTCCGTCTGCTCCATCAACCCGCCAAGCACGTTCACTTCGCCGTCTTTCAGGCGAATGTCATGCTCGATGCTGCGCTGGCTGATGATCGGCTGGTTGATGCCGCCAATATTTGTTGAGCCCGTCTGCGATGACACCACCACGTTTACCTTCATGCTGATTTCGTGGTCCGGGTGAATGCGCGGCGTAACATCGACGTTCACGCCGACGTCCAGATATTGAAACTGAGTGTTGACCAGCGGATTGATTCCAGCGCCGGTCCCAGTGCCCCCCACGCCAATGCCCGCCTGGAAACTGCCTGTGGCAACCGGAATTCGATCGCCAATACGCAACTTCGCCGTTTGTCCGTCAACAACGCGAATCTCAGGATCGTCCAGAATTTGCGTCGATGTGTCGGTCATCAGGAAAGAAGCGGAAGCGCCCGGCACCGTGATGCTGTACCCATCGGAAAAAATGTGCGGATCGGAGACCAACTGGCTGATGGTCGCGGCCGGATTCGTTGTCGTGGTCGAGGTGGAACTTCCTGACGTGGTGGAAGTCGTGCCGGGATTCGCAAAGGATGCGGAGATGCTGGTCGGCGGCGTGATGCCAATGTTGCGCATGCGATCCCGCCGCGCTTCCATCACCGCCACTTGGATCACCACTTCCGGCTTGGCCTTATCGATGTCGTCAATAATTTTCCCCGCGAGCATCACGCGGTCCGGCGTATCGCGAATCACGATGGCGTTCTGCGCATTGATCTGCTGCACGCGCCGCAAATCGAGCAGTTGCCGGATGCTGGTCACAATTTCCGTCAGCTCCTGCGGCAGGACCGTGTTCTTCAGGTAAAAAGTTTTTACGACTTCTTCCTCATAGTCCTTGCGCTTTTGCGGCTGATCAGGCGCCACAAAAATAATATTCGCCGTCTCCGGACGCCAGAACGCCTTGCTCTGCAGCGCTGTAATGTTCAGCGCCTGTTCCAGCGTGACGTTGGTCAGCTCCACGGAAATGCGCCGCGAAGTGAAATCCGGATCGAAAATAACGGTCAGTCCCGCAAGCTTTCCAATCGCGTCGAACACCGCCTTGGAGTCATTCGTGGCGCGCATGTTGATGGGCGCGCGGGACAGGGGCATGATTTTCGGCGGTCCGGCCATCACCCTGGGCTCATCGCCCGGCTTCACGGCGGGAGTGTTATCCTGCGTGATCCCGTTTTTCGCGTTGAGCAAGTCCATCGTGGCTTTTACTTCCTGCTGCGCCACGGCGCTCGATGGATCGATCATCTGCGCCTTGCGAAACTCCGCCAGCGCCAGTTCCAGGTTGGAATCCTGCAGGAAGCGCCGCCCTTGGTCGACATGCCACTGGCCTGCTTCAAAACGGGCCCGCGCCGCCTTCAATTTGTATTCGGTGTTATTGGGGGAGGCTTGCAGAGCCTTGTTGTAGTAGTCGAGGGCGGTGTCATAATCCTTTACCGACTCGGCCTTTGCCCCTGCATTGTTGTCTTGATGGCTCTTGGGGCAGCCCGCAAGAAGCACGGCCGCAGAAATCAGGACTAGTCCACACAGCTTCCGGAGAATCATCCACGCTCCACACATACTTTGATCATCGGATCAGTCTAGCATCCGTGCAAAACACGAACAAGGTGCGAACTTGCTTCTAGTAACGGGGCGCGGCTAAGATAGCTTCCCGTGCCTAAACCACCGAAAAAACAGGAAAAAAAGGTTGAAGAGCTGCTGGTAGCTCAGAACCGGGCCGCATCCTACAATTACCACCTCCTTGAGAGGCTGGAAGCGGGCATGGTGTTGCTTGGCACAGAAGTAAAATCCCTGCGCGAAAGTAAGGCCCAGATACGGGACGCATACGGCCTGATCCGCAAGGGCGAAGTCTGGCTCGTCAATTTTCATATTGGCGAGTACCTTCCCGGTGGTCCATTTAACCACGGCCCGCTGCGAACACGAAAGCTGCTTCTTCGCAAGGAACAAATCGCCAAATTGACACGCAAACTTGACGATAAAGGCCTGACGCTCATCCCTTTGCGCATCTATTTCCGCGACGGCATCGCCAAGTGCGAGCTGGCGCTGGCCCAGGGCAAGAAAAAATGGGATCGCCGGCAGACCGAGAAGGACAAAGAATCCAAGCGCGAGGTCGGCGAAGCGATGCGCAAGTTCAGCCGCCGATAACTAATGGACTCGACGCAAGTTACAGTTATGTTGCACGCGTTTGAATTTTTGCCTTGCTTTGAGTGGCATAGGCTTCAGCCTGTGGGGTTTAGTCCATGCAAGGCCCAAACCCCACAGGCTGAAGCCTGTGCCACAAAAAGCACGGATCAAGTTTCCAGGTTCAGTTTTGCCACGGAACTCAAACGACCACTTTTCAAATTGCATTTTGCTTTTCAATACAAAGGGGATTTATGGAATTCAAAATCGATACTCGCGCAATCGCCAAGCTGGAAGCCGATGCGCTCGTCACCTACGCATTCGACCAGGAAAAGCCCACGGAAGGCATCCTCGCGCGCCTCGATGAAGCGACGGGCGGCGCGCTGAGCAAGCTGGCCGCGGCGGGCGAGTTGACGGGAAAAATGCTCGAGGTGACCCTGCTGTATTACCCGGCGGGCCTTGCGGCCCAACGATTGCTGATTCTGGGGGCAGGGAAGAAAGCTAAATTTGGCACAGCCGAACTGCGCAGGATCGCCGGGACAGCGGTGCGCGCGCTGAAAGCGCGCCAGGTAAAAAGCATCGCGTTCCTCGCTCGAGAAGACGACCGCAGCGCAGCTGCCGCGCAAGCCATCGTCGAAGGCATGATTCTCGCCAACTTCGATTCCGACAAATACAAGACCGACAAGAAGCCCGGCAACGAAATCGTTTCCGCTGCACTGGCGGGATGGGAAGAATCCGCGCGTGCCGAGGCGGACCTCGGCCTCTCGCGCGGCCGCATCATCGGCGAATCGCAAAACTTCGCGCGCGAACTGGGCAACGAGCCGTCGAACAAGCTAACGCCCCGGATGCTCGCGGACCGCGCCGCGGCCATGGCGCGCGAAGCGGGCTTGGCGGTGGAAGTTTTTGACGAAAATAAAATTGCGGAATTGAAAATGGGAGCGCTCTTGTCCGTGGCGCAGGGAAGCGTCGAGCCGCCGCGCATGATTATCATGACGTACACGCCAGCGTCGGTGAAGGAGGGCGCGCCGGTCTTGGGCCTCGTAGGAAAAGCCATCACGTTCGACACGGGCGGTATTTCCATCAAGCCCGCGAATGATATGGAAAAAATGAAGTATGACATGTGCGGCGGCGCGGCCATGATCGGCGCAATGCGCGCCATCGCTGCGCTCAAGCCGCAGTGCAAAGTGATCGCCATCATCCCCTCGAGCGAAAACATGCCCGGCGGCCGCGCGCAAAAACCCGGCGACGTGCAAATTTCCATGGCCGGAAAATCTATCGAAGTCATCAACACGGATGCCGAAGGCCGCCTCGTCCTCGCCGACGGCGTCACCTACGCCAAGCAGCTCGGCTGCACGCACCTCATCGACGCCGCCACGCTCACTGGCGCGGTGGTCGTAGCGCTCTCCAACGTGAACGTCGGCGTTTTCGGCTCCGACCAATCCTTCACCGACCAACTCCTCGCCAGTTCCAAGGTGGCCGGCGAAAAAATGTGGCCCCTCCCCATCGACGACGATTACCGCGAAATGATCAAGTCCGGAATCGC
>Ga0075522_10002752_pt1 | contig 12966 bp, 12 predicted proteins | sample NGEPerA_FD_74796 | JGI IMG/M metagenome (GOLD analysis project Ga0075522, IMG submission 74796) | Arctic peat soil microbial communities from the Barrow Environmental Observatory site, Barrow, Alaska, USA - NGEE PermafrostL2-A | ecosystem: Environmental > Terrestrial > Soil > Wetlands > Peat ... | reverse complement strand
GGACCAGGTTGGCGCTCTCACCAAGGCAAAGCTCCGGTCGGATCTCGATCTGAGTTTTGCGAACGTGCAGATCTCCCAAGCCAAACTGCTTCTGCTGGACGCCCAGAACAGCGCCGCCGATGCCATGGCGAGCCTCAACACCGTGTTGGGCTCCGAACGGGATGAGCAATACACGCTCGTGGATGAGACTACGGCCAATCCCGAGCCAGCACCCCAGGACGCCGAAGCCTTGCTGCAGGCGGCGTTTACCGCGCGTCCCGATCTCGCCGCGCTCAACGACAACTATACCGCGGCCCGCCAATTCAGTACTGCCGAGCGCGAACTGTGGATGCCGACAGTGTCGGCGCTGGCTGCGGTGGGAGGAACTCCGGTGCGCGCGGATCAGATTCAATCCTCGTGGTACGGCGCCGCCGGGGCGAACATCAGCATTCCCGTGTTCAACGGATTCCTCTACAACGCTCGCGCACAGGAGGCAAAGCTGCGCGCCAACGCGGCCGGGGAACAAGTGAGAAACCTCCGCCAGGAAATCGCGCGCGATTTGCGCATTGCAGTTCTGAATGCGCAAAATGCATTCCAACGGATCGGCGTGACGCAGGAAATGCTGAATGAATCGAACATGGCTCTCGATCTTTCACAGGCCCGGTACAAGATCGGCTTGAGCGGCATTGTGGAGCTGACCCAGGCGCAACTGGCACAAACACAGGCAGAGATTGCCTATGCCAATGCCCGCTACGCCTATCAAACCGCGCTCGCAGTGGTGCGGTTCCAGACGGGCCAGTAGCTTTATGGAAGCTAGGTCCAGCCGCATACGAATCCGTTCACGAATCTTCGATGGTCCAGGAAGCTTCGACACCCAGTGATTGACGACAAGCCCTGATTGAATCTCAAGACGGTTGTCTATGCGACAGAATTTTCTCTTTGCTCAAAGAACGCTGTGTTCCATCCTCAAGCCGCTCGAAATCTTTTCCACATCCGCTTACTGGCAGAACTGACCGCTAAGTCTTGTCGGTGGCGGGCGACAATCAAGCTTGCCACCCCCCACCCAGTGCGCCGTAGAGCTGAACGAAGGCGAGTGCCTCACCCTGCTGCGCGTTCACCAGGTTGAGTTGGGCTGCATAAAGGTTTGAATCGGTCGTCAACACTTCGAGGTACCCGGTAGATCCGCCTTGATAGCGAAGACGAGCGAGGCGGGTCGCGTCCTTTGCCGCCTCGACGAGCATTTCCTGCTGCTCACGATAAGCTCGCTGTTTGTTCAGTGCAATCAGGGCGTTGGATACATCGCCGAAATCGGCTAGGATACTGTCAGTTGGCTGTGTGGCCTTCCCTGACCGGCTGCTGTAAGCAAAGGAGAAATGATGCGATTCGTCACTTTGATTGCCGGCATTGTCTGCTTGTTTGCAGTGCTGCTGGATGCCTTCCAGACCATCATTTTGCCCCGTCGCGCCACTGGCAGATTTCGTCTCACGCGAATCTTTTACATTGTTACCTGGAGGCCGTGGGTGTTCCTCACCAAGTGGCTTCAAGACACGCGCAAACGTGACTTCTGCTACAGCTACTACGGCCCCATGTCGCTGATTTTTCTGCTGATGGTGTGGGCTGGCGTGATGGTGGTAGGCTTCGCCCTTATCTTTTATGCCCTGGGTAGTCCATTCAACGACCCCACGCAAGGGGCAGGCTTTCGATCGGACCTCTACGTGAGCGGAACGACGATTTTCACGCTGGGGCTGGGAGACGTTACGCCACAAAGTGCCTGGGCACGCGAGCTGCTCATTCTCGAGGCCGGCACTGGGCTTGGATTTCTCGCAGTTGTAATGGGGTATTTTCCGGTCCTCTATAGCGCATTCTCGCGTCGCGAAGTCAGCATTTCGCTGCTGGACGCGCGGGCCGGCTCTCCGCCTACGGCTGCGGAACTAATGCGCAGGCATTCGTATGAAGGCGGGGAAGGCGCTCTCGCGCTGTTGCTGGTGGAGTGGGAACGCTGGTCGGCAGAATTGCTGGAGAGCCACATCTCTTATCCGTTACTCTGCTATTTCCGCTCGCAGCATAACAATCAGAGCTGGATCAGTGCACTGACAGCCATTCTCGACGCTTCAGCACTTCTAATTGCGGGGGTGCAGGGGCGCGAGGCTCGGCAGGCCCAGTTGACCTTTGCCATGGCACGACACGCCCTTGTGGACCTGGCGCAGATATTCTCGCTTGTCCCAGTCAACAATGCTCCCGACCGGCTTCCTCCAGAGCGTTATGAGCAGCTATACGATCTACTCTGCAAGAGCGGCGTGAAGGTCTGCCGCGACAGTCGCTCCATCGAAAGGCTTCGTGACATGCGCGCTCTCTATGAGGGTTATGCCCAGGCGCTGAGCGACTACCTTCGCATGCCGTTGCCGCCATGGATCGCCGACAAGCCGCACAAAGATAACTGGCTGGCCGTTGCAAAGCTACGCGCGCAGACCGATGCGGCCAATGCGCCGGCAGATAATACAACGCCAAGCCGTGAAGCAGCGCAGACGATCGCTGGGCTTGTTGATGATCATCACGAGTTCTAAAGCAAAAACGTTTGCATTCCCTTGCACGGTCTTGTCGCCGGCTACCGATTCACCCGATGCAGAACCAGCGGGACGGTCCGGGGGAAGGCGCATGTTCGGATTTCTTGATGGATCCGATCCATCCGGCGGAGGTCCAATCGCCGGTCGTGGCCCTTCAGGCTCCGCAGGGTGCGGCATCTGCATGCGCGGATCCGTGGTTCGCTGGAGCTCAATGCGGTCGTCCTTCAGCGTTCCGGAATAGCTGCTGGTGCCCACTTTGAAGGACACGTTGCTGCCATCCACTTTGCCTTCCTCGATTGGGGTGCCTGCATCGTTTCCGCCGAAGAAGCCGCCGCTTCTATTGCGGCTCCCACAGGGCCCAAACCCGTTGTGCGCACTTTGAGTTTAAAACGAACCGAGATTTGATTCGGATTCTGTTCCGAGGTCGCTTGCTGAATGTGTGCCTTGGCCTGGAAGCGAGAATCTGGGGATGTACGAACCCGGCACGAGGTCCATCCGCAATTCGTGCCGGTGCTTCTCGTCTACGTAGTAAGAAGCCAGTCTTTTTCTTAGCTCGGTTGCCGCAGTGCGAACAATATGATCCAGGTTGGTGTCATACGATGGATCCCGTCCAAAAACCTCAACCCCGATCGTCCGTTCCTTAATTTGCTCTGCCGACCCGTTTAGTGTTTCCTCGACTACATATTTGAGAAACGCGACAGACCTCTTACTAGAGCGAAAAGCGTCGTCTCTGACCAGAAGATCCAGTTGGGCGCGAATCATCTCCGCAGTCAACTCGGCAGTTGCTCCGTGCTCGACTTCCTCTTCAATCATCGCAATCCCAGTGACAGCGATTCCAGCACGCATGTGCGTTGACAAGAAGCGATTTAGAGGCCAGGCCCGACCGCTTTACGACCGTCGCACCCGTATCGCGAAGTCAGGGATCGATCAGGTTCTTGGAGGATGTTCCGGGGTGCTTCCGTGCGCTTTTTCAGCGATTATTTTCGTTGAGAATCAATAGATTACGATCAATCTTCTCGTCGGCACTGAACAGGAGGGGGCTCAATTGGGCAGGTTGCATGCATCGAGTTTTGAGAGGCAGGCTGGGGCTCCGCCCGGTCTTGCTCTGGTTGCACGCACCGTTCCCTTGTCGCGCGGTCTCGAAGCCGGCCGGCCACTTGTAATATCGATTGCTACGCTAACTGGAACGTGATGGTGATGGTAGTCGTCAGGTCCTGCGGTCGCCCGTCGCGTGTTGCCGGACGGAAGCGAATCTGTTGCGCCACTCGCCGCGCCTCCTCGTCCAGTCCGTGGCCTAATCCGCGCACCACACCTTGCACCACAACCTGGCCGGCGGCAGTGAAGGTAACGCGCAGTATCACGTCTCCCTGCACCTTCAGTTGCCGGGCTTCGCTGGTGTACTGCACAGAAGGTTTTGAAATTACCTCGAGGTTGGTGGAGACGAGCTGCGCTATAACCCTCGGGGCTACCGCGACTGCGGTCACGCCGGGAATGCCGGCCGAGGCCACCTTGCCGTAATTTCCCGCCGGGCCATTCCCGGTAGCGCCTGGAATGCCTGCGGAGGCCACTTTCCCAACAACCCCGGCATTCGAGCCGGACTTGGTACCGTTGCCGATCCCCGTCGATCCAACCATGCCATGTGGTGCAATCGCCGGGCCTTGCATCCCGCCATAAGGATTCCCGATGGCCGCAATTGTGGCCGGCCGGGTAGCGTTGGGATTAGGTGTCGCGCCGAAAGTCTGGCCCAGATGCACCGGAGCCGTCGAGGGCTTGACGCTGCTGTCCTGCGCCGGCATGGCAGCTGTCAAAGCCGCCTTAGGCTGCGGCGCAAGAATGATCGCTGGCTTGGGATCCTTCATCGCCGGCATTGGGAGCTTGGCTTCCATCTGGATCGGCTTCGGCTCCGGCTTCGGTTTTGGCATTGCTATTTTCGGAGCTTCCATTTGTATCTTGGGCGGCGCTGGCGGTGGCGGCAGCTTGGGTGGCGGCGTCACCTTCACCTTGGGCCGAGGTGGCGGCGTCGTGGGGACGATCAACTCCGTCATCTCGTACTTGTGTACTTGAATGACGTGTTTCACCGTCATCCCGATGATGAGAGCCAATGTCAGGATCGAAGCATTTACTGTTGCACTGACGATGAATGGCGCAGCATTGCCTTCCGGTTCGGGAAGCAGACCGAAGTTGGTTCTTCCTGGTGTGTACTCTACCGGCATGAAGTCAGTCCTCGTTTGAAACTGTCAACTTGGTGATGATTCGCTCTTTTTGACGAAGCCACGGGGCGGCAGCTTGGGGAATCGGGATGAGTCAGTTCGCGGCGACCTTCGTGGAAACCCAGTTGAATGAGTAGCACTACTTCGCGAGGTTGAACACATCCGTTGAGGCGTTTCAATACGTATTATCGGCAGAATCAGATAAATATGAATACCACAAAATCATGCGTACATCTGACCCAAACGTGCTATTCACGTACCACGAAGTTGGCACTACGCAGCCAGGGGGCAGATAATATCTGGTCGGGTTGCCAAAGGGCAGTTAACGGGAATTTGCACCTGACCGATGTTGACTGAACCGGACGCAGAATATAGCAACATCACCGCGCAACTGCGGGTTCTCGGCTCTTGTCTCCGGTGCTTGTTATGGCCGTATCCAGCGGGCAATCGTGTCCTTCATCACGGCAAGCCGCTGCTCAAGCATCTTTTTCGATCCAAGGTCGCACTGAAAAACGGTTGACAGCGTATGCCTGTTCATCAAGTAGAAGAATCCGAGCGCTGCGATATTCACGTTGAGTTGCATTACATCCAGGTCGCGCCGGATGCTTCGTTCTCGCCTTCCCCTTGCGAGGAGTTTCTTCGCCAGTGCAATATGGTTCGCATTGATGTCGCGAGTTAGCTTCGAGCCTTTGAGGTGCCGTGCCTCGAGTTGGTTCTCGCTGTTCAAAAGCCGGATGAAATCGGGATTCGCAAGGTAGTAGCGCCAGGTAAACTCCACCAATTCCAGGATCGCCTTGTCGGCCCGCAGTGAATCCAGTTCAAGAGCAGCCTCCTGGCTCCGGATGCTCAGGTAAACCCTCTCGAGAACCGCGGTGAACAGGTCGTCCTTGCTGCCGAAGTAGTGATACAGCAACTGTTTGTTGATCTTGGCCGCGGCCGCAATTTGATCGACCCTGGCGCCGTCGAATCCTCTCTTTGCAAAGATTCTGGCTGCGGCCTTGAATATCCGTTCCTTGGTCCTTTTGGGGTTCCGGCCGCGGGCTCGTGGGGAAGCGTTCACAGGCATCTTGTCCCTCGTCTTACCTGGGGTGTATAGTAACCAACTAGTTGGTTGTTTACAAGATCTTTGTTGTGGTCCTTCGTTATGGAGGCGTCCATGTCTCTCAATCTGTCCGGCAGGCCGGTGGCAATCGTCACTGGAGCTCCTCGCGGCATCGGTCATGCCTGTGCCATTGGACTTGCCAAGGCAGGATTCAATCTCCTGCTTAATGATCGGGATGGCGACGAAAGCCAGCAGCTTGCGTCGCGCATTACAACAGAGCTGGCGGCTCTTGGAGCGGACAGTTTGCCGATCTTTGCCGATGTAGCAGCGCTTGAGGCTCATTCGGCAATGCTGGACGCGGCAATCTCCCGCTGGGGAAGAATCGATTGCCTGGTGAACAATGCTGGCGTACCTGCGCACCAGAGGGGCGATCTGCTCGACGTGAAACCCGAGAGCTTCGATGAGTGCATCAGCGTCAACACCCGCGCCGTCTTTTTTCTCAGCCAGGCAGTTGCCCGTCATATGCTCGCGCAGAGCGGTCAGGCGGGCACACATCGCAGCATTATCAACATTACTTCGAGCAACGTGAAGGCCGTTTCCATTACCAGGAGCGAGTATTGCGTATCGAAGGCGGCCTCTTCAATGACGACCAAACTCTTCGCTCTGCGGCTTGCGTCGGCCGGAATCGGCGTGTACGAAGTCCGCCCCGGCATCATTGAGACCGATCTGACCCGGCCGGCCAAGGCTATCTACGACAAGATGATCGACGATCACCGTATTCCAGCCGACCGCTGGGGCTATCCCGCGGACGTTGCATCGACGGTGGTTTGCATGGCAGAGGGGCGACTCGTCTACACGGTTGGACAGTCGATCGCCGTGGATGGCGGCCTGGTTATGCCGCGATACTGAAACGCACTCGTTGGTAAGGAGTCTGGTTTATGGAGTCTGAAATTCTCTATTCCCGCAAGGAGCGCGAGGGCGCGGCATGGGCGGAGATCACCTTGAATCGCCCGCAAAAAGGGAACGCGCTAACCCTCCCGATGCTGAACGAATTGGAATCTCACATCGCCGGCATCCGCACGGATCCGACGTTGCGGGCAGTTGTGCTTCGAGGCAACGGCCGATTCTTCTGCACTGGCGGCGACATCGAAGCCTGGGGCAGCTTGTCCCCGAACGAGATGGGGCAGAATTGGATTCTGCGAGGGATTGAAGTTTTCGACCAGATCGCTTCGCTGCCGCAACCGGTGATCGCCGCGATCTCCGGGCACGCGTTAGGCGGCGGTTTGGAACTGGCGCTCGCTGCAGACCTTCGTGCCGGTGTGAAGACTGCGAAATTCGGCACTCCTGAAGTGACTCTCGGGATGATCGCCGGCTGGACGGGAGTGCGGCGCCTGGCCGAGACAATAGGTGTCGCGCGGGCGCGGCACCTTGCATTACTCGGATCTCTCATTACGGCCGAACAAGCTCTTGACTGGGGGCTGCTGACGGCGCTTGCGGATGACGCTCAGGGTCTGGAGCAACAAATTAGCCAATGGCTGGACAGGCTGCTCTCGAACGGCCCCATTGCGATGTCGCTGACCAAGAGCCTCCTGAAGACGATGCATGTGGACATGCGTCACGCCCACGCGTCTGCCGCGGCGCATGCAGCAGCCACAGAGGACTGCACGGAAGGCGTTCGCGCCTTCACAGAAAAACGCAAACCTGTCTTCCGGAACCGGTGAGCAAGGAGAGTTGAATGGGCAAGGTCGAGTTCACAACGGCAGCGGCTGCAGCCGCGATGATCAGAAATGGCGACACTGTTGCCATCAGCGGCAACGGAGCCGGAATGATTTCGGCCGAAGCCATCTTCGCCGCCATCGAGAAGAGGTTTCTGGAAACTGGCGAGCCCCGCGATTTGACGCTCGTTCATTCGCTGGGACTGGGCGATCGGGGAGATCTTGGAACGAACCGCTTTGCCCACGAAGGAATGATCCGGAAGATCATCGCTTCGCACTTCACATGGTCGGCAAAGATTCAGCAGCTTATCCGCGAAGAGAAGATTGAAGCATACTGCTTTCCGGGAGGCGTCATTCAACAGCTTCTTCGCGAGATAGGTGCGGGCCGCCCAGGACTGATCACTCACTCCGGACTGGGCACATTTGTTGATCCCCGTCAGGACGGCGGCCGCTGCAACCGCCGCAGCCAGGAGAATCTTGTTGAACTGATGTCGATCGATGGAAGGGAAGTGCTCCGCTACACGCCATTCAAGGTGGACGTCGCCATCGTGCGCGGAACCTACGCGGACACGCGCGGCAATATCAGCTCAGAAGAAGAAGCCGTTGACCTCGATATTCACTCCATCGCACTTGCGGCTCATAACTGCAGCGGGATTGTTCTTGCGCAGGTGCGGCAAGTCGTCGAGACTGGCGCTCTGCACGCACGGAGTGTTCGCATACCTGGCATCATGATTGACGCCGTCGTTGAAGACTGCGATCAGCAACTCTTCTACGGAATGGGTTACGATCCGACGGTAAGCGGATCGCGTCGAGCGCATCTCGGCGCGATGGCCGCCGAAATGCCGGCGAAGCTGGAGCGGCGCATTATCGCGCGCCGAGCAGCGATGGAGTTGCGGCCCGGTGCATCGGTCAACTTCGGCTTTGGCATTCCCGGCGGAATCTTCGCCGTGATTGCCGAGCAGGGAATTGCGGACGACCTGTGGATGAGCGTCGAGCAAGGGACCCATAACGGCCGGATGCTCGACGATCACTTGTTCGGCGCAGCGCGCAATGCGGATGCGATAGTGCCTTCGATCGAACAGTTCGATTACTACAGCGGCGGCGGCATCGACATCACGTTCCTGGGAATGGGAGAAGCGGACGCTTGTGGCAATGTGAATGTCTCGCATCTCGGCGGCAATCTCGTGGGCCCAGGCGGCTTTATGGAGATCGCTCAGAATGCAAAGAAGGTGGTCTTCTGCGGATCTTTCGGTGCGCAGGGAAGCCAGGTACGCTGGGAAGGCGGGAAGCTAACCATCGCGAAAGCTGGGAAGATTCACAAGCTCGTCGGCAATGTGGAGCGCATAACCTTTGCCGCGGATTATGCCCGCCAGCACGGACAAGAGGTGCTGTACGTGACTGAGCGGGCGGTCTTCCGGTTAGACGCCGATGGCGTGCGGTTGATCGAAGTCGCTCCAGGAATCGATATCGGGCGCGACATTCTTCCGTACATGGACTTCAAACCATTGATCGACGAAGTCGCGACCATGGACATTTCAGTTTTCTCGTAAACGCCGCCAGATGGACCTGTTCGTTATTCGTGCATCCGGCCACAGCAACTAACTGAAGAGAGCGTCGTCCCATGATTGCGCATCGTCCCACATGGGTGTCGGCTCAAAGTATCCCGTGCCCGGCTTGAGATGCCGCTTCACCTCATCGTCGTTCAACGTAACTCCAAGGCCGGGCGTATCCGGAACCTTGATAAAGCCTTTGTTGATGATGGGTTTCTCGATGCCGGTAACCAGGTCCTGCCAGAACGGCACGTCCAGCGCATGGTTTTCAAGCGCGAGGAAGTTGCGCGAAGCCGCGGCGCAGTGCACGTTTGCCATGCAACTCACCGGTGTCCCTGCAAAGTGCATCGCCATCGGTACGCCATAGCGGAAAGCCATGTCGCCGATTCTGTGCGTTTGAAGAATGCCGCCTGAGGTTGCCAGGTCGGGCTGAATCTTGTCGACCACATGGTCCTTGCAAAGAGTCTCAAAGTCAGTAAATTGGTAAATATCTTCGCCCGTAAGGATGGGCGTCGGACTGGCTTCGGTGATCTCCTTCAGAAGATCCGTGAGGTACCAGGGAATGACATCTTCCATCCACTCCAGGTTGAATTTTTCAAACGCTTTGCTGAGCCGGATAACCGACTTCACGCCTATGTGGCCAAAGTGATCCATCGACAGTGGCATTTCATAACCGACGTTTTCGCGCACGGAGGCGACGTACTCGCAGAGCCGATCAATGCCCTTGTCGGTAATCTCGGTGGCAGTGAAGGGGTGAGGCTGGTTTCGCAACTCCCACTTATCCATTCCGGCGGGTTGCATTACCGTGCCCGGAATCCCTTTCAGCATATTGATGCCCAGGTCCATCTTTATCCAGGTAAGGCCGGCCTCCTTGCGCTCTTTGGCACGTAGTCCATATTCTTTCGGTTCCGGAGCCTCTGTTGTGTCGGCGTAGATGCGAATTGAATCGCGCCATTTCCCGCCCAGCATTTGGTAGACGGGGATGTTGTAGACCTTACCCGCGATGTCCCATAGCGCCATCTCCACTGCGCAAACGCCGCCTGCCTGCCGCGCGTCGCCACCAAACTGGGCAATCTTCTGAAAGAGGTAATCGATGTTGAGAGGGTTCTCGCCGACAATGCGGCTTTTGAGCACCATCGCATACTGCGGACCCGCGAGATCGCGCACCTCTCCAAGGCCATAGACGCCCTGGTTCGTGTCTATGCGAATCAGAACGCAGGGGCTCGGTCCCGGTTTGACGACCACCGCATAGCGCATGTCGGTAATCTTCAAAGTCGACGGGCTTGAAGCTGTATTTACGTTCTTGATTGTGGGCTCAGCAGCGTCTGCGGTGCGGGCAAGTACCCCGCCGGCAAGCATGGCTAATGAAGACTTGAGTACGCTGCGACGGTTAACCGCAGTCCTGCTGTCATCGGACATATTCACTTTTCCTTTGAGAATTTTTGTCATCCCATCGTACTCCCACACTCGCGGATGTCAAACGCTCAGAAGTTGCGCATGGAGTTCTCAGTAGACGGAGAGGATCGCTTTGTGGAAGAATCCTAGGCCGCAATACATTTCGACTCTCTGGAGCGTTTGAACATGACATCCGGCATCTCGCGAAGAGGCATTCTCAGGGGATTAGCGGCGACAGCACTTGCACCCGCGCTCCTGCATGCGGCAACGGCGCAGTCCGGCAAGAAGCCTTGGTGGCTGGGTGACGGTATGCCGCAGGAAGGCGCCGCCACACCGAAGATTGCCTCTGCAATCAATCTCGGCGATGGCGTTACCGATGAGGCCATTCGTGGTGTTGTCCAGATCGGCGTCTATCACGTGCTGAGCGGAGGTCCAGCTCTCCCGTGGACAGTGAGTGCGCTGCAGCCGATTGTCGACAAGCTCAAAGCAAGCGGTGTCGTGCTCGGCAACCTGATGATCGGCGGGTTTCATGACGCTATCTACGGCCGTCCGGGGCGGGACGAGGAGATCGATAAGCTCCGGCAATCGATTCAGGCCGCAGGCCAGGTTGGCATTCCCGTCGTCGAATACAACTTCTACGCCCACCGGGCAATGGAAGGCTATTACGAGGAAGTTGGCAGGGGTGGTGCGGGATTGACCGGCGTGGACTACGACCGGATGCAGGGCCTGCCTCCGCAGCCGGAGGAGGGCACGCACAACCTGGACGAGATGTGGGCCAACATAACCTACTTTCTGAAGGCTGTGGTTCCAGTGGCCGAAAAGGCGAATGTGCGGCTGGCGCTTCATCCCAACGATCCCCCCTTCCCGTTAAGCCGCGGTTCGCACCAGATTATGGGAACGGTCGCGGGCTGGAAGCACCTGATCGAAATCGTGGATAGCCCGTCGAACGGCATCACATTCGACTGCGGTGTTACGCAGGAAATGGGAGAAGATCCGGTTGAGGTCTGCCGCTACTTCGGTTCCAGAGATCGCATCAACCATATGCATTACCGCAACCCGCACGTGATGAAGCCCTATGAGAAATACGACGAGGGATTTATCGACGAAGGCGACATAAACATGTTCGCGGTAATGCGCGAGCTGGTAAAGCAGAAGTACTCACGTGAGTTATACCCGGAGCATCCGCGCGCTCTGGATTATGACCGTGTGCGTGGACCCATCAAAGGCTATCCAGGCGGCGGTGGATATGCAGGCGACCTTTACGACATTGCCTATGCGAAGGCCATGCTGCAGGCGGCCCTGGTTCTTGAACGTGCCGGATGAGTTTGGCTTTGCTGGTCGCCGTAGAACCCACGAATGACAAGACTTGGAAAGAGCCCGAGGAAAGGGCATTCGGGACCGGGTCCGAAGCATGTGCTGTAGCTCACATCCAGAAGTGCGAACTCAGGCTGACGATAGAAATTAGCTTGAAAAAGGATGACAAATGAGTCTTTCGCGCAGAGATTTTGTGCAGATTGCTGGAACAGGCGTTTTGTTGCAGTCGCGGCTCTTGAATGCAGCGCAATCTGCTTTACCGAGCGTACCGGCAGCGCCGGACTTTTCTGCGCCCTCGAAGGTTGCGCTGATCCAGGGCGACAGCCGGCGCCTGAATGTCTACCAGGCGCTCGTTCGTATCGATGACCAGATTCAGCCGGACTTGAAGCACAAGAAGTACGTGGTGATCAAACCCAATGGCGTCAGCAGCAGGAATCAACTAGCGTCTACACATGTGGATGCCCTTGCCGGCATTCTTGACTACCTGGAGCCGCGCTTTCATGGGCCGGTCATTATCGCCGAATCCTCCGCGGATGACACGCTCGAGGTCTTTGAGAACTTCAAATACAACGAGTTGGCCAGGGAACGGCGGGCCCAAAAGGTGAGCCTGGTGGACCTGAACCGCGAGGGGAAGTACGAGACGATCCCTCTGATTGACTTCGACCTGCACGTCACTCCAGTGCGTCTCGCTGCTCGGCTTTTGGATCCCGACGCGTATGTGATCAGCAGCTCGATGATGAAGACCCATAACACCGTGGTCGCAACCATGTCGGTTAAGAACATGGTTCTCGGCACGCCCCTTCGCAGCGCTCCCGGAGAGCCGCGCTGGAACGACAAGCGCAAGTATCACGTAGGAATTCGCCAGACCCACTACAACATGCTGCTCACCGCGCAGAAGCTGCAACCAAACTGGGGAGCGGCGGTGATCGACGGCTTTGAGGGGATGGAAGGCGAAGGACCCAACGACGGTACGCCAGTGCCTTCGCATATCGCCATCGCTTCCACTGATTACATTGCGGCGGATCGTGTCGGCCTTGAAGCGATGTCCATCAATCCCGATTGGGTAGGTTATCTGCGTTACTGCGCCCAGGCTGGACTCGGCCAGTACGATCTTTCGAAGATCGTACTGACGGGCTCAACCATCGCGTCCGTCGCGAAGAAATATCGGCTCCACCCAGACATCGACCGGGAGTTGAA